>Ga0315280_10004607_pt1 | contig 20237 bp, 19 predicted proteins | sample YL17G06_40_MG_FD_203697 | JGI IMG/M metagenome (GOLD analysis project Ga0315280, IMG submission 203697) | Sediment microbial communities from Yellowstone Lake, YNP, Wyoming, USA - YL17G06_40 | ecosystem: Environmental > Aquatic > Freshwater > Lake > Sediment | place: USA: Wyoming | collected... | reverse complement strand
ATCTTTGCATAGTTGCTGGAGTAGGGGGCGGGGTGGGAAAAGAGATCAAGGACAAGCTCAAGTCGTATCTGGCCGCTATGGAGAAGCAGAACCGTGTTGAACTTGAGACTCACTCGGCTCAAAGGGCTATAGGAGAACTGGAGGATCTTATCGGGAAGCGTTTCTACACCTACGTTCCGAGTGAGATAGGTCCAGGAAACACGATTCTTTCGATGTACCTTGCGACTCTTGAAGGAAAACCTGCAATCGATGCTGATGCCTGTGGAAGAGCCAAGCCCGAGATGTCCCTCTCCACTACTCACGTTGCGGGCATCCCGATCTCCCCTATGACGATGGCGAACACAATAGGCGATCTCATGATTCTGAAGAAAGCAGCAGACGACTACCGTGGTGAAGACATAGCTAGATTTATGGCAGTCATGTCAGTTCTTCTAGCCTCGAAGCCCGTGCCAGTCTCAGCGGCCGTTCTGTTCCTGCTCTTGATCATCTGCATCTTCAACATTGCCGTCAGCTTATTCACGTTCGGCGCCCTGTTCCTGCTGAAAGACGTGCTACGGGAAGTCGGAGAGAAGCTGCCTAGACGCAGACGAAAAGGAGAGGAAGACGAATGATCTTCCTGGCACTCTTCCTGGGATGCATCATAGTGGCTATAGCGGGTATAGTGTTCATACTGGTGCTGGGCCTGGCGATACGGATCCTGTTCAGGCTCCTTCTGGCGCTGCTCCTGATTTGTGGCGTAGCCTGGCTCCTGCACTGGCTCGTGAACCTCTTTGCCGGGTAGCTGAGATTTGATAAAGAAGAGGATCTACTTTCGGGCGGATCAACGATTGCTACTGCTGCTTGATCAATGCACCAAGATCACCGGAAAAACGAGAAGTCGACTGATTCGAGAGGGTATCAAAGAGGTAGTTGAGGCAACTTTGAGGGGGAGGGGGGTGGGGGTACAATTGTACCCCCTTTTTCAAGAACTGCGTTTCTACATAGCTAAGCTCGATGTTTCCACTATACGCGAATCGCTTGCTGCCAAGCTGATGGCCGCAATCGATGATGTTCACAAGAGGGCGCAGAAAGCCAGGGATGGAGAAGTTCGGCTCGAATACTACCGCGTCATGGGCTACCTCTGCCAGATCCTGAATGGGCTTCTGGAGAATGTGGCGACAGACGAGTTGATGAGGCGGATAGAGGAGGCGAAGACTGCTCTTGAAGCTCACCAGAAGCGCTCTGGCCCGAACGGCTGAACAGATAATCACTCAACTCCAAAACCTCATACGAATCATCAGCCTCCGCCTGACGAAGCAACAATCCACCAGCTCCGACACCCAACCACCCCAAGAAACCCCTCAGATGACAACGATAAGTCGAACGAGTCGACCTCTCAACACGGCCAAGCCAAAACTCAACCGGATCACCGCGGCCAAGCCGCTACTGAATCACAACCACCTATTTCATGTGAACCTGGACGACAAACTATCAACATCCAATATATTAGCCAATACGCTGATAGTCCTTTAAGACAGTTAGCTGCTATGCACATGAAAGCTCAATGTGCTTCCGGCCGAGACATTTTCGGCGCGGATCACATCAAGAAAGGAATCCTGAATCATGGCACGAACGGATCGCGCGGCTACAGAAAGAAGGAATCCAAGGTCAAGAGATCTCGATAGAATGACGAGCCTTGAAACGGTCCGTTTCATCAACGAAGAAGACCGCAAGATCGCTTCCGTGATCTCAAAAGAAGCAAAGCGAATTGCATGGATTGTAGACAATGTGGTTAAGGCTCTGAGGGAGGATGGAAGAGTCTTCTATGTCGGGGCAGGCACGAGTGGCAGACTCGGTGTTCTGGACGCGACAGAAGTCCCGTCAACGTTCGGTTTGCCGAGAACAGCATTTCAGGGGATCATTGCGGGAGGATGGAGGGCGCTTAGAAGATCGATTGAAGGAGCGGAAGACGATAGAAACGCCGCTGAAGCACAGCTTGAACGAACAGGTTTCTGCAAGAGAGACATCTTGATCGGGCTTTCAGCGAGCGGAAGAACACCCTTCGTCTTGGCCGCTATGAGGAAGGCCGGAAGAATCGGGGCCAGGTGCTACGGAATTACATGCAATCCTAGTTCAGAGATGGCTCGTGTCACAGACGTAATCGTTACTCTGAGGGTTGGTCCAGAAGTACTGGCTGGGAGCTCGAGAATGAAGTGTGGAACCGCTCAAAAAATGGTTCTCAACATCATCAGCACAGCTTCAATGATCAGATTGGGAAGAGCGCAGAGAGGCCTGATGACACACGTACAGCCGAGAAGTCAGAAGCTTCAGAGAAGAGCCGTCAGAATCATTTCCGAAGTCGCAGAAGTTGACCTTGCTTCCGCCGAGAAGGCCCTTGCGAGAGCGAAAGGCGACGTCAAGACTGCAGCATTGATGCTTCGACTTGGCGTCTCAGCAAAAAGAGGGAAGGAGATAATCCTTAACTCAAGAAGAACCGCAGAGAGGATTCACTCCTTGATTCAGGCTAGATAGAGAGCGGTTACCAGTGGTTGGATTCACCCGATGAAGAGAATAGTCGGACTCATGTCGGGGACGTCGGGGGACGGAGTCACTGCAGCCCTTGTTGAAGTCTGGGGGAGGGATGAGCACACAAGAGTAAGAATCCTTGCATGGGACACGTACACATATGCTCCAGCGTTTAGAGAAGAGATATTCAGACTCTTCTCACCAAGGATCGGAACAGTTGACAAGATCTGCCGATTGAACTTTGCCTTGGCTGAAGAGTTCGCGAAAGCGGCTAGAAGAATAGTGGGGAAAGTTGGCCTAGGTCCGAAGGACATAGATCTCATCGCCTCTCATGGCCAGACCATCTATCATACTCCTTCCATACCAAGGTCCACTCTGCAGATCGGACAGGCAGCAGTCATCGCCGAAAGAACCGGTATCACAACAGTCTCTGATTTCAGGGCAAGAGACATTGCCGCAGGGGGTCAAGGTGCGCCACTTGTGGCTCTTGCTGATTTCATCCTGTTTAGAAGCAGGCGCAAAGGAAGGGCTATACAGAACATAGGAGGAATGGCAAATGTCACCGCCATTCCCAGATCGGCGAAGCTCCAAGATGTGTTCGCTTTTGATACTGGGCCAGGAAACATGGTAATTGACGCGGCTGTGAAGAAGTTGACAAGGGGCCGTCTGTTGATGGACCAGGACGGGGCGATCGCTAGAAGAGGCCAAGTTGACGTTCGACTGTTGAGTTGGCTCATGGACTCACCGTTCGTTCGGAAGCAACCGCCCAAAACAACTGGAAGAGAGGAGTTCGGTGAGCAGTTCGCTAAAGCATATCTGAAGAGAGCTAAGTCAAACGGAATGAGGACGGCGGACATCGTGGCGACGGCAACAGCCTTCACGGCCGAGTCCATCGCATACAACTACAAGAGATTCGTGTGGCCCCGATGTCACATAGATGAGGTGGTTCTTGGTGGAGGCGGAACCAAGAATCTCGCACTCGTCAGAATGCTTCAGGACAGACTGCGCTTACCAGTGCTACTCCACGAGGATTTTGGTATTCCATCAGAAGCAAAGGAGGCAATCGCGTTTGCGATACTTGGAAATCAAACAATGGAAGGCAGGCCTGGGAATGTTCCTTCAGCAACTGGAGCTTCAAGGCCAGTTGTCCTCGGTACGATTTGCCCCGGACAACGTTAGACGTGATTCCTGAGAGTCGATTGCGGCCTCGTGACCGAGAAGTTCATCTGCCAGAGCTGCCGAGTACACTCTTCTCTGACTGCTGGATGTTCTCGAGTACTCTCGGAACCAACCTGATTCCGCATGAGGAAAGGGCAAGCATGAAGGCACCTGTGACCGGAGTGAACATGGGACTCACGACTTCGATGTCAGTATGGAGCTTTTCGATGAGCCTATTCCTGAACCATTCGGAACCCTCAAAGACACCTCCACACAGCACAAGTCTCGGTCTTCCAAATGAGAGCCTATCTGAGAGTACTTGCACCATCTTGCTCAGTGCCTCACACGCCGAGTCCACTATCCCTAATGCCACCATGTCCCCTCTGAACGCAGCCTCCACGACGTACTTCGAAAAGGCCGCTAGCCTTTCCTTTCCCTCGCCTTCTGAGTAGAAGATCCTTATCAGTTCCTCACCGCGCTGGATGCGGAAGAAGTCAAGCGCCTTCCCAGTCAACTCGGTCTGAGGCAAAGAGCCGTCGTATGATCTCACAACTGCGCGAACGCCTTCCAAGCCAAGATGAAAAGCGCTTCCCTCATCTCCCAAGATGTGTCCCCACCCTCCAATCCTGACCTTTCTTCCACTCGCATCAACTCCCATCGCAATCGAACCTGTCCCAGACACCACTATCATACCAGGCCCCCCAGCGAAGGCACCGTAGAGCGCCACATAGCCATCCGTATTGATGAAGATCTTTCTCGACCCCGTGGCATCTTTCACGCTAAGTTCCACGGCCGTCGGTACCCCAGAAAGACCAACACCTGCGAGACCTGCGTAGGTTGCCTCCGGCGCTTTCCTCAGGCCCGCCATCCTAAGAGCGCTCTTCATGGAGTCTGCTAGAGACCTCTTCATTCCGTCTATTCCCGCAGTGAGATAGTTCGATGAGCCGCCATATCCTCTTCCCAGTAGCATTCCTGTTTCATCACCAACAACACATGTGGTTTTTGTGGCTCCTCCTTCGATACCTGAGAAGATTCTCATCACGAGCTACTCCTCCGCGTTCCCCCAATGATTGTGACTACATGATTCCAATGTGGTTTCCGCAACTTGTCCGTGCACGTCGAGCAACTCATAAAATCATTGAGTACGCCCGACAGTCAGAAACCCTTCGGAGAACTACTGGTTCTCCTCGAAGGCCTGAAGAACGCTCTTCGGTCCCTCTTTCGACTGAAGCAGTTGCTTGTACCTCTTCTCCTTGATGCGTGTCGCTGATGTCTCAAGTTCCTCTGCCTGAGCGAAGTGATCGTGAACCTTGCTTCTCGCAAGCGCCGTCATGACTTTTCCTTCGAAAAAACTACTCAGGTTTCTTGCTTCGCATATGGGGCATCTGCATCCAAGCTTCTCACCGTGAGCCTCCCGCCAGTCCTTCCTCTTCAGGACCTTCCACTCTGTTTTGTCAAAGATGTTGATCTTGTCCTTGGTCAAAGGCACGGGGGGAGGTGGAACGATCCACTTGCTGAAACTGTCCACTCCGAAGTACGGCAAGATCATGCCTTGTGCACACGAAGTTCTTTGTCCGAAAAGGACCTTTGGAGGGACTTGGAAGACATGGATCCACATGCCCGGCCTCTTCTTCTTGGTCTCCTCCACAGCCCTCAATGCGTGGTAGTGGAACCCTCCTCTCATGTCGATTCCGAGGCATTGTGGTTCCCTCTTCAGCACCAAGGACAGATATCTCTCAAACTCCTCCCTGTCGTCCATGGCAGAAATCACAGGCATCAGTGGTTTGTCGAACCCTCGCTCCTCACACCACCTTGCAGCCGACGAATACAGAGATGCGAAATCCTCTGGGCTCACGCCCGGAGTCTGCTGAACAGTCACCACATCAAGGTCGCTGAAGAATTGGAGATCGAGTATCGTTCTCAAATCCTCAACTTTCTCGATCTTGGAACCCCCTTTGAACGCAAGATACAGAAGGTGAGCCATGTCTCCTGATCCAGATCCCTCTCTCACAAGCCTCCCAGTCAGATCCTTCAAGTACTTCTCCTCAGAGAGAAGACGCTTGAGTGTATCCGGGGGCATCAGCTTCGCTGAAACCACGATCTTCCCCGGGGAGAGTTCTCTCAATTCAGTCAACCTCATTGCATTAAGCTCGCTGGACTGAGCGAATTTTCCAGGGAGTTCGGCCCTTACGCGGCCCAGCTCCAAAGTTGCTGCCGAAGCCGATGTTGCTTCGTCGAGAGTCTGATTCCTTATCTTTACATCAGCCATCCGGGACTACATCCGCTAGAGCAATTAGCTGACTTGGCTCAAATGCCTTCTGATCACAAGAAGGCCCGCTAGGAAATGTCGAAATTCCTAGGACCCCTTTCTGCAGCCTTGAACACGTCGAATACTAGGAAGCAAAGTAGTGGAGAAAAGTGTCCACGTTCGTGGGGGCCCAAAGCTTATTTTCATGGCTAAGACTCTCCTTCGCTCAGGAGCGGGCTCTAATGGGTGTTGAAAGAAACCTCCTAATGATTCCAGGTCCAACAAATGTCGATCCATCTGTTTTGAGAGCATTGGCCAAACCAACGGTCTCTCACGTGAGTCCCTCATTTGCGGCAACCTTCAAGCTTGCTATTGAGAACCTGAAGAAAGTGATGAAGACCGCTGGTGAGGTCTTCGTGGTCTCTGGATCAGGGACCTTGGCGATGGAGATGGCTGTCGCGAACGTGGTCGAGCCAAATGATCCCGTGCTGGTTGTATCGAACGGATACTTCGGAGATAGGTTCGTTGATGTTGTTTCGAGGCTCAGCGACAAAGTTGAGAAGTTGTCTTTCGAATGGGGCAAGGCGGCAAGAGCTGACCGCATCAAAGAGAAGCTCGGACAAGGCGAATACAAGGCGGTGATCGTAGTCCATGTTGACACGTCGACTGGAGTCGCCAATGACGTCCGTGAGATTGGTAGAGTCGTTAGGAACAAGGGTGCGTTGTTTATCCTTGACACAGTCTGCTCTCTCGGAGGCATGGATGTCCAGGTCGATGAATGGGGCATAGACATATGTCTATCCGGCTCGCAGAAGGCTCTAGCGGTTCCTCCTGGCCTCGCTGTTCTTTCTGCAAACAAGCGGGCCCTGGACACGCGAATCAGAAGAAAAACGAAGGTCTCATCTTACTACATGGACTTTGAGAATTGGATCCCCGTAATGCAGGATCCTTCAAAGTATTTTGCGACGCCTCCCGTGAACATGATCTACGCTCTCGCGGAGAGTCTGGATATGATTATGAATGAAGGTCTTGAAAAGAGGTTTGAGAGACACAGAGCGCTTGGGCAAGCTATGCGATCTGCTCTTACTAAGATTGGCCTAGGAATCGTTGCAGAAAAGAACATGGGAGCCGACACAATGACGGCCGCGTACTACCCGGAAGGGATAGATGATGAGTCCTTCCGTGGTAGCATGTCTTCCAAGCATGGCGTAGTCGTAGCCGGAGGTTTGGGACAGTTGAAGGGCAAGGTCTTCAGGGTCGGTCACATGGGCAACGTGTCTCCAAACGATCTTATCGCCACCGTCGGGGCAATTGAAGCAACGCTCGCACGACTGGGCTACTCCTTCTCAGTGGGCGCGGGAGTAGGCGCGGCAATAGAATGCCTGAAGCAGTCAACTCACTAGATGGCTTGAGATCATTCTCCAGACTCGAAATGGAAACGATTTATGTTCTGAGCAAGTGTTGGACAAGATCCGACTATGTCGTTTCGAGATCACAGATTGACGTCAAAGATCATTGCACGAAGTACACTGTAAAGCACTTGACTGATCAGACAGGTGAGAGATGTGACCAAAAGGATCTCAATTGAGCGGACAAATCCACAACCTTCATGCGACTTAAGTCTTCTTACTTAGTCTTTCCTTTGCCACCTGCTTCGCCATCATCTTTAGTATCTCGATTCGGCTCAAGCTTCTTTTCTCCACCATAATGTATCCAGTTTTCTCTCGCCACGACCTTGGCCGTGATGTGGCTTGCTTGGAGGTAAAGTTGAGAGAAAGTGTTCTTGCAGCAGCCTCCAGTTCTCCTAATCTAGGCGAATCGACTGCCACGAACTTGGAAGTCCTTCTGCCTTGGCGTCTGCTCTTGTTACGGTCGATACTGGCTGTCCAGACCACCATCTTTCCAGGCTGCTTCAATTTCGATCAACAATGGTGACTATGCCTTCTGAGTCAGAACTGCGTTGATCGCGCCATCCTGTCCAGGTCTCGAAACAACCGTGGCCTGTCCCAGGGGTGTTTCTATGACTGCGCCTTTGGTTATCACGCCTCTGCGTTGGTAGTCTGGATTGGCCGGGTTTCTGATCACTCTACGGATCTCGACCTTCTGGGTCTTTCCTGTGGCTTTGTCTGTCACGTTTGCATAGTTCCATGTGAGCAGGCCGTACTTGGCGGAATCTCCTCTCCCTCTCCTCTTGCGCAGTTTTGCTTCTCCAACAAGTGTCGCTGTGGGTCCGCTACCCATCTCGTAAGCTCTCTTTCCTCTGAATTGCTTCTTCCTTCCACCAGTGGGCTTTCGCTTCCTGTGGTCTCCGTGCCATTGAGGCAAGTCTCAATACCCCGAATAGGCGCAAGTCTGGGTTTCAGCGGCTAATATATCTTCCGAACTTGGCACGCAGATGAGGCGTAAGCCTCTCTTGTTCTAGTCCGAGCCTGATTATGTCCGTTACCTAGTATCCTCACTCATCAATGATTCTGTGACCTTGACAAGGTTCTCCAGAACCTTCGCCCATGAATCCATCCCCCAGTACTGCTGAAGATACTCCAGCTTGTCGTAGAGTCTATCTGTCACAACGACTGTAATTCTCTTCATTCCGAGATCACTCAGCCTCTAGCCAATCTCACAGATAGCAGTTATCTTGCTGTGAAACCCTTATCTCTGTAGCGTAATCGAGCCAGAGTGGATGAGTTCAATTGACGGACCAGTTTCTCAAGCTATCCCATGGGGCTGGAGGCACTTTGATGGATGAAGTCATCAAGAAGACAATCATACCTTCATTCTCTGTTCGGAGAGCCCTTAATGGAGTCGGAATTGACGAGCTTGATGATGGCGCCTCACTTAGACTCGATGGATTCGAGGTGGTCATCTCGATGGACGGCCATACAGTGAGCCCCATCTTCTTCCCAGGAGGAGACATAGGAAGGCTCTCAATCTCAGGAACAACCAACGATCTCGCAATGATGGGTGCCAGGCCTGTGGCCCTCCTCGATTCGATGATTGTGGAGGAAGGATTCAGCTTCAGCGATCTAACGCGGATCACAAGGTCGATGGAGCAGACGGCCAGAGAGATTGATGTTGCAATAGTGGGAGGAGACTTCAAGGTCATGCCAAAGGGAAGCCTAGATCAAATCATCATTACTACGTGTGGAATAGGGCTGGCAAGAAAGGGGGCGGTTATCCTTGACAGCGGGACGAGGCCAGGAGATAAGGTCATTCTCACAGGCTCAATAGGCGACCACGGCATAGCCCTGTTGGCGGCCAGAGAACAGTTCCGACTTAACATTGACATTCAATCTGACGTTGCTCCCATCTGGAAAACCGTTGAGGCTGCGCTTGCGCATGGACCGGTCACAGCCATGAAGGATCCAACAAGAGGAGGCCTTGCCTCGGCTCTAAACGACATTGCGTCACGGTCGGGCGTAAGCATATGGCTGGACCAAGATCTGGTGCCGGTGAAGGAGAGTGTCAAAGCCGCATCGGAAGTCTTGGGGCTTGATCCGTACGAGATCACATGCGAAGGAAGAGCAATCATATGCGTCTCAGAGAGTACTGCGGTTGAGGTTCTGGAAGCAGTACGTAAGACAGAGTACGGTCGAGAGGCGGCGATCATAGGAGAAGCAAAGGCGGAGCATCCTGGATACGTCCTGCTCAAGACCAAGGTCGGAGGCACAAGAGTCATAGACAAGCCTATTGGAGAACCGATACCGAGAGTCTGTTGACTTCACTCAGCTGAAGATGCCGAGTCTACGAAGAGGAGTCTCGAAGAGGTCGTAGTGGGTAATAGGATTCCGAGTCGCGTTTGGTTGGGAGATCGGAAGTGGGATCTAAGATCGAATCGTGAACTTGCAGGTGGAATCTCCTCTACCTTTACAGGTTTTCCAGAGGCTGTATCGAAGATCTCCGCAAGCCAGCCCGTGGAGCAGTTGCAGAAACTCGGTGCCTGCACAAGCTCGGATCTTCTCCGAGAACAGAAGCATCTCTCGTACGTGATATGTAATACTTTGCGTCTCTCCGCCATCTCACTTGTCCTGAGTTTTCTTCGCTCAGTTTGTCCAACAACCCATCAATCTTCTTTCTCTCGCCTCTGACTGCTTTGGCGTTCCTGTAGATGGAGCTGTGGCGAGCGCAAGCGCGGCCACAAGACTCCAGCATTGCTAGTCTTGTCTTCTCGTCTGCCTGCGTCTCCAGAGCTGCGATCGCTGCTTCAAGCCACATGTAAGTGTACTTGCAGATATCGTTTCCAGTCATTCATGACAACTTCCCTCGGCGCGTACATGTTGAGGCCCTGTATGGCCCATGTTTGGATGCTTTGGCCACCCAGCCATCTAATGGTCTTCAATTTCCTATTCTCCAAGGATTTGGACAACAAGCTCTCTTGTACGGTTACGCGTATCGAGTTCGACCAGAACAAGTTGCTGCCAAGTTCCAAGCGTGAGCCTCCCCTCATTGATGGGGACTGTCAAAGAAGGTCCCAGTAGCGACGCTCTCACATGTGAGTGTCCATTGCCGTCATGCCATCGCTTTTCATGTTCGTAGACAGCGTTTCTCGGCGCGATTCTTTCAAGCAAAGTCGGGAAATCACTTAGCAAACCAGGTTCATGTTCAATTGTTGTAACCGCGGCTGTCGATCCCGGCACAAAAACCGTGACTATACCATTCTTGACTTCGCTGTCTTCAACAATGTTCTCAACCTCAGCGGTTATGTCTATCATGTCGACTTCTCCCTTAGTCCTCAGATTGATTCTCCCAGAGACTGATTTCATCATATACCAGCCACGGGTGTATCAGTCTGCAATCGGGTTTATCAAGAGGAAGGGTGTAGAATTCGTCGATCTGGCACCTGACGTAATGCTCTCTTCAATTCTGGAAAAGCATTCCAAAGAATCCCTGAGCATGATCTTCGACAGCTTGACTGACCTAGCGTTGTCCGCAGACTGATGGTTATTTGCAGTATTCTGGTGTGGACGATTTCGTGTAGCGTCAGCAATATTGCCGCTTTGGAATCTTCGAAGAGATTCGCTCTTCTGTAGACCAGACTAAGTATTTTCAACTATGCTGAACGAGGACTGGATTATCTTTGAGCATCTCTCCGAGTCTCCAAAAGATCTCTCATCACATATATCTGGCCTCTAGTTATCGGGCTCGAACTGGGGCGATATGTGTGGTCACCAAATCGATCACCGCACCTCTCCAAGAACGGACTAAGTGTCGTTCAGCCCTCATCGGTTTCGGCCAAGAGATCTGCAGTGGAAACAGGGTACAGGCGACTCCAGGTATCTGTAACAGACAGGGAAGACAAACCGGGAGCGTACGTGGAGGCGAAACCAACTCTGCAGAGCTTCTAGTCAGAATCCATCGTAGGGCTCTCCCAGACCTTATAGTTCGAGAAAGGATCGCGAACCGATTGCGGTCCGGATCAAAAGGCAGCTTCCGAATCTTTCCGGGCTATGCTCTCCACGACTTGTTCCCACGAGTCCAAGGTCAACTTCGCAGCATTCTGCGATCCTCTGATATCCTCGTCGCGCTCCTGTCTCTTCCGCGAAGAGTTACTTAGGGTAACATTTATAAGCCACCCCTGTTACCTAAGGTAACATGCAGACAGGTCAAAAAGTACGAAGGAGGTAGGAAAGAAATTTGTCATGGGATGAAGACTTTCCGGAATGGTTCAGAAGAAGAAGACGCTTCGGATTCTTTGACGACAGATTCTTCGGGGACATGGAAAAGATGATGGAAGACATGTTCAGAGACATGTCGAGCTTGGGTCCAAAGGAACTCGTGAGGGAGAGGAAGCTTCCAGACGGCAGTACAGTCAGGGAAATGGGGCCATTTGTATACGGATACTCTATGACGGTAGGACCCGACGGAAAGCCGGTAATACGAGAGTTCGGCAATGTGAAGCCATCGCTGAAGCGAACACCTTTCGGCCCAACAAAGCCAAGACTGGAAGTCAAGGAGGAGCGAGAGCCTCTTGTTGACACAGTAGTCGATGGAGAAACGGTCAAGGTTGTTGCGGAGCTCCCGGGAGTAGAACGCTCAGAGATAAATCTTGAGGGGACTGAGAGCTCGCTCACAATTTCAGTGAACAACCCAGACCACAAGTACCACAAGGAACTGGAGCTTCCTGCAGAAGTGGATCCAAACAGCTCAAAGGCCACGTACAAGAACGGCGTTCTTGAAGTGGTCCTGTCGAGAAAGAAACCCGCCAAGAAAGGAAAGCCAATCAATATCCAATAAGCTCTCGGGTCCCCACTTTTTCCCTTTTATCAGTTTCTTTGCCTGCGACTTACGTTTCGATCATGCCAATGCTTACCTTCATAAGGTGATCTTCTAGATCGTTGACTCTGGTCGAGTTGATTGGAGCAAGTTGAGCTAGTTTTCCTAGGGACTGGAGGCGCTCGGTTCTCTACGATCACACAGAAGCGTCACACGGGAGGAATCCGATTCATCAAACCCATCAACCTCCAGCTTGACCCAGGCCCGGGAGCCATCGTCTACTCAAATCAGCTCGGACTTGACCCGTCAAAGGTCGAGGCCGTCGCGGTCTCCCATTGCCATCCTGACCACTATGCTGATGCACAGATCTTTGTGGAGGCTATGAGCCAAGGAGGCACCAAGAGAAGAGGAACCTTCATCGGCCCGAGAAGTGTCGTCAGAGGAACTGAGGACTTTGATTCCTGTCTCACTAAGTATCACAGAAGTCTGATTGGAAGCCTAGTGGAAATGAAGCCGGGAACCGAGACATGGATCCGCGGAGTCAAGATAACGGCCACACAAGCCCGTCACAGTGACCCCAACTCGATCGGGTTCAGATTTGCGTTTGAGGCCGGGGAGATAGGTTACAGCTCAGACACTGAGTACTACTCTGAGATGCTAGATCAATACTCGAAGGTGAGGCTTATGATCCTCTGCGTACTCAGGCCAAGCGGAAGCTCTTGGAAAGGACACCTATCAAGTGACGAAGCTATCCGTATTCTCCAGGATCTTCGTCCCGAAATGTGCGTTCTCACTCACTTTGGATTGAGAATGATATCTGCCAATCCCGCATTAGAAGCAAGAAAAATTGAGCAGAGAACTAGGGTTCGAACAATCGCGGCCGAAGACAACATGCATCTGCTCATGTGCGAGGATATCAAAGTGGCTCGACCAATGGGGCTCATAGATCGCCCTTCCTAGCAAACGCTTTATAGCTGGAATTCATCGTTGGTTGTCTAAAGGTGTCGGAGAGTGCATCTCCGCCAAGTTCAATGACTCGGCCGGATCATTTCTTGCCGGTCGAGAATACGGCGGCGACTACGTACTCGCTATGTTGGTCTCCAGCCGTTCTTGCAGGAACAGATTCTAGCCAAGATAGCATGCGTAACAAATATGCGATAGAAAGGTATGGTGAAGCACCGCATTCCCTCTGACTGGTGATGAAGATGAATGAGCCTAAACTTAAGGACAAACGATGGAACAAGAGCATAGACGCTGAAATTGCGAAGAGATGGGTCGGCGAGAATCTTTACAGATTCCACATCAGGTCACGAAGAAAGATATTCAGCATTGATACTCCCCCACCCTACCCGAGCGGGAGGCCCTGGTCAGTCGGAGCAGCTGCACACTACTCACAGATCGACATGATCGCGAGAACGGCGAGAATGCAGGGACACGAGGTATACTTCCCGATAGGCATCGACAGAAACGGGCTGCCGGTCGAATTGTACACCGAGCGAACATACAAGGTAGACATTCATGAGACCCCTCGAGAGAAATTCATTGAACTCTGTACACACGCACTTGACGATTTGGAAGCCGAAATGATAGACACCATGAAAATCATGGGTCTTAGCGGGGACTTTGATCACTACTATCGGACCGACTCTGAGGATTACCGAAGACTCACACAAACCACCTTCATCGATCTATGGAAGAAAGAGCTGATCTATGAAGACACAAGACCAAACAACTACTGCGTCGATTGTGGAACCACAATCGCCGACGCTGACATAACATACACTGAGGTTCCAACCAACCTAGCATACGTTCGTTTCAGACTAAAGGAACGTCCAGAGAACCTAACCATAGCCACCACCAGACCCGAGTACCTTTGCTCATGCCAAGCAGTTCTTGTCCATCCTGATGATCAACGATATCGAAACCTACATGGCCTACACTGCATAGTCCCCGTCTATCAAAGGGAGGTGCCGATAATTCCGAACAACGCTGCAAAGATGGAGTTCGGGACTGGGGTCGTAATGATCTGCAGCTATGGTGATACGTCTGACGTACGCCTCTTCAGAGAACTCAAGCTGAAGGAAGTCGTGGCAATAGACACGAAAGGAAGAATGACCGAGGCCGCAGGAAAGTACTTTGGGTTGCCAATCTCAGAGGCGCGGCAGCAGATCACAAAAGATCTGGAGAATGAGGGACTTGTTGAGAAGAAAGAGAGCATCATGCACAGGACTCCGACCTGTGACCGATGTCATACCCCGATCGAAATCGTTCCGATGAGAGAATTCTACCTCAAGCAGCTCGAATTCATCCCGTCTGTCCGAAAGATCGCTCAGCGGATCATCTTTCACCCCGAGGCCCATAGACAAGTCCTCTACAACTGGATAGACTCGGTCGCCATCGACTGGCCAATTTCCAGAAGAAGAATCTACGGAACGGAGATCCCAATCTGGTATTGCAAGGCCTGCGGCAAACCCAATCTTCCGAAGCCCGGGCCCTACTATAGACCTTGGAAGGACAATCCTCCTTTCCAGAACTGTCGGTACTGCCAGTCTAGCGCAGGATTCACCGGAGAAGATCGAACGTTCGATACGTGGTTCGACTCGAGCATATCTCCCCTATTTGTCTCGGGATACGCGAGATCTGAAGAGCTCTACCGCAAGACCTTCCCAGTCACTATCAGACCTCAAGCCAAGGACATCGTGCGCACATGGCTATACTACACACTCCTCAGATGCCACCAGTTGACAGGAAAGGACGCTTTCAAACACGCTTGGATCATGGGATTCGGAATAGATGAATTAGGAGAGCGAATGAGCAAGAGCAAAGGCAATGTGGTGGACCCGATCCCGATACTGGAGAAATATGGGGCTGACACCTTTAGGTTCTGGAACGCGGCAGAAGCAAGCTTGGGTTCAGATTTCAGGTGTTCAGAAGATAGAATCGCGGGAACTGCGAAGTTCCTCACAAAGCTCTGGAACCTGTCCCGTTTCATCTCAGCGTTTCCAGAACCGAAAAGCGCGGATCCAAACAGTGCAGATCGATGGATATTGTCTGAACTGGATGAGCTAACCAAGAGATGCCTTGAAGGCTACGAAGACTTCAACTTCTTCATCCCATCAAACGCACTGAGAGAATTCGTGTGGAATCTCTTTGCCCCTCACTACGTCGAAATGGTGAAGGCAAGGGCATACAACAACGACAATGCCTTCACGCGAAGCGACCAACAAGCCGCCTGGTATACGCTTCACCGTTGCCTGCGTTCCGTTCTCTTGCTTCTTGCCCCGATCTGCCCGCATGTAACGGATTACGTATGGAGGAGCATCTATTCCTCAAATAGCATACATACACAATCCTTCCCTCGTCCAAGTCTGACGAAGATCAGGCAGCTGGAAATGACAAGTATCGTCGTGGGATTCAACTCAACTGTCTGGAAACACAAAAAGGACCGTAGTCAAGCACTCAATCAGCCACTCGCCAAGGTGTACGCGAGTCCACGGCTCAAGTCGATGAAGCGCGATCTGCAGGCCATGCATCGGATCGAAGATCTGCAGTTTGGGACTCCCCGTGGCGCTGAAACAACACTAAAAAGGGAAGGAGAGACCTACATCGCCGAGTAACGTTCGGAAGAAGTCAGTCGCTTGGGCCAGTGATGTGTTTCTACCGTCTCGGCTTCTCCTTCTTACCGCTCAAGAGGGCTGAGAGGGAGACCCCATTTATCTTGTAGACGCGGTACCTTGTTCCGGGTAGGTCTCCGTATGCCTTGCCCTGCGCGCCGCCGATACCTTCGATATGAACCTCGTCATGTTCGTCAACGAAGTTCGCAGCACCATCTCTCGGAAGGAACGCAGTGACGACCTTGCCCGTCTTTATCAACTGGACACGAACACACTTGCGAACGGCACTGTTCGGCTGGCGGCACTCGACTCCAACCTTCTCCAACACTATTCCTCTGGCCTGAGGCGAGCCCTTAAGCGGATCGACCTTGTAGTCTAGGCCCAGCATCCTTCTCTTGAAGGGCGCGTACTTCCATCTAAGCTTCTTCCTCGATTTCCTCAGTCTTCTTGCAGCAAAGAGGCCTCCAGATCCTTTCGCCATTCGAAATCACTCTAAGCACGCCAGCAGTCAGCGATGTGCGTTATTTATGCTTTTACGCCATTGACCGGCCTGACCGAAGAGTTGGCAGACCTTTGCTGATTGAGGCTACTTCCATCACAAGAACACTCCTGCCAGCTGCCACCTCGCATGTTATCTGCACTATCGATATTGGCAATCTTCTCCAAAAGCAAGTTTGCGTCTATTGTTTCCGAATACTCGACGCGCTTCAATTTCCTCGGAGGAGGTCTCCTTTCAAACCCTTTCTTCGAAAATCGCTTCAAGCAAACTTTATAACCGCCACTCTTTCGCTTATAGCGTCAGTTTCCCTCTGAACGAGTGAATAAGTTACATGGCGACTTTTTGCGCTGGGGGAATCCCCTGATTGGTGAAAAAAGAAAAAGAAATAACGATCAACGTCTTTCAACATGAGCTAGTTCCCAAACATGTGGTTCTAGACAAGAAAGAAGCCGAAGAAGTCCTGAGGAAGTATCACGTCAGGCCATATCAATTCCCATACATCAAAGTCTCAGATCCCACATGTCAAATGATTGGTGCGAAGCTGGGAGACCTGGTCAAGATTGTTAGGCGTAGCTCAACGGCCGGGGAGGCAGCCGCCTACCGGTATGTTATTGAAGATTGATGTCTTGGGGAGGAACTCGGTTGGAGATTTCTGAACAGGATTCTTGGTCTTTGATGCGCAGGTTCTTCCAAGAGAAGGGGCTTGAAAGGCAGCACATAGAGTCGTACAACGATTTCATTGACCAGGGGCTTCAGGCGGTGGTGGATGAAGTCGGAGAGATCCCTGTAGAAACGGAAGAATATGCACTGAAGATCAAGCTCGGGAAGATAGAGATGGGTTCGCCAAGAGCCATCGAGGTAGATGGATCTGAGAGGCAGATCTACCCTATGGAGGCTAGAGTGAGGAACCTTACGTATTCCTCTCCTCTACACTTGGAAATGACTCCAATAGTGGGTAACAGGGAAGGCTCAGCAGAAATGGTATACATAGGCGACTTCCCTGTGATGCTGAAATCAAAGATATGCCCGACCTCTAGGCTCACTCCGGACGAGATCAAGTCAATAGGCGAGGACTCATTTGATCCCGGAGGATACTTTATTGTGAATGGATCAGAGCGCGTGGTCGTGGCTCTCGAAGACTTGGCTCCCAACAAAATACTTGTGGATGTTGAGAAAACAGGGGCGACACCAACTTACAAGGCCAAGATCTTCTCGACAACAGTGGGTTCGAGGGCAAGGATCGAAGTGACAATGAAGACGGATGGCGCCATCTACATCACCACCCCAGGTGTCCCGGCTGATCTTCCAGTAGTTGCAATGATGAAAGCGCTCGGAATCGAGGAAGACGCAAAGATTGTGGACACAGTCTCACCGGAGGAAGAAATACAGCGTGAACTCGAATCATCATTTGAGAAGGCTGCGGGGGTTGTGACGCAGCGAGACGCCTTGCTCTTCATTGGAAACAGACTGGCACCAGGGCAGGTCGATGAGTATCGTCTGAAGAAAGCGGAATCCGTGGTTGACCGTAACTTTCTCCCCCACCTTGGTACAAAGCTCTCGGATAGAAAAGAGAAAATTCATTTTCTGGCCGAAATGGTCTGCAGAATAGTTGAGCTGAAACTGGGAAGAAGGCAGGTCGATGACAAGGACCACTACGCGAACAAGAGACTGCGACTTGCGGGTTCTCTCCTAGCAGATCTTCTTCGAATATCCTTTCGAAACCTGACGAGAGACCTAAAGTATCAACTTGAGCGAATCACGATCAGACGCCACGCAGAGCTTTCAATGTCAAACGCCGTGAGGCCTGGAATAGTCACGGAGCGAGTGCAGCACGCGGTTGCAACAGGCAACTGGGTTCGCGGCAGAGTAGGTGTCACCCAACTTTTGGACAGAACGAATTTTGCGTCAACACTGAGCCACCTTAGACGGCTTCAGTCTCCCCTCAGCAGAAGTCAGCCAAACCTAGAGGCGAGAGATCTTCATCCGACGCATTGGGGGCGACTCTGCCCGAATGAGACTCCTGAGGGATCGAACTGTGGCTTGGTCAAGAACCTTGCGCTGCAGGCGATTATCTCAGTCGGAGTGGATCCTAGGGAAGTAGCTACTCGGCTTCATAGGATGGGCGTGATCTCAGTCGACGAAGCGGACAAGAAGCTTAGACTGACCAGCGCCAAGGTTTTCGTCGACGGAATAATCGCAGGACACTGCAGAAGTCCTGAGGATCTATCCTTCGAGATTAGAAGACTCAGAAGGGAAGGGAAGATCAGCTCAGAGATCAATGTTGTCTACTATTCCCCGAGGACACCGGAATCGCGGCCGGAGGTGTACGTGAACTGCGACGCGGGCAGGGTCAGGCGCCCCTTGCTCATCATAGAGAATGGACGACTGAAGATCACGGAGGAGCACTTGGAGAGACTCCGTCGTGACGAGATTCAATGGGAGGACTTGGTCAGAGACGGCGTGATTGAGTATTTAGACGCCGATGAGGAAGAGAACTCTCTTGTGGCTCTTAACCAGGGCAAGATCAACGAGAGAACCACCCACATGGAGATAGCGCCCTACACAATCCTTGGCATATGTGCATCGGTAATACCGTTCTCTGAGCACAATCAGTCTCCAAGAAATGCCTACGAATCCGCCATGGCGAAACAAGCCCTAGGCGTCTTCTCCACCAGTCTCTTCAACAGAGTTGATTCGAGATCACATTTGCTTCAATACCCCCAGAAGCCCCTCGTGGGAACGAAGGCCAATGAAGTAATCAGTTTCGACGCAAGGCCTTCAGGTCAGAATTGTGTCATCGCCATGATGTCATTCCAAGGCTACAACATGGAAGACGCGTTCATCATCAACAAGTCGTCCGTTGAACGGGGATTGGGACGATCGTTCTTCTTCAGAGTCTATGAAGCGGAGTGCAGGCAATACCTTGGCGGACTCCGAGACAAGTTCGAGATACCTGACTCTGGAGTAAGAGGTTACAGAGGTGAACGATACTACCGGCTTCTTGAAGAAGATGGAGTAATCACAGTCGAATCGCCGGCGACCGGAAACGTTGTTCTTGTAGGAAGAAGCAGTCCACCGCGGTTCCTTGAGGAGTACCGAGAGTTCGAGGTTCGAGGCCCCACAAGGAGAGACTCCTCAGTCTGCATGAGGCCTTCCGAGTCAGGGGTCGTCGACTTCGTCGCTGTCTCAGAGTCGATAGAAGGCAGCAAGCTCGTGAAGGTGAAGATAAGAGATCTACGGATTCCCGAACTCGGAGACAAGTTCGCCTCCAGGCACGGACAGAAGGGAGTCGTCGGCCTACTTGTCCCCAGCGAAGACATGCCATTCACAGAGGACGGAATCGTTCCGGACATAATAATCAACCCACATGCCATCCCGTCTAGAATGACGATCGGACAGCTCGCAGAATCAGTTGCTGGAAAGGCAGCCTCGCTGAGAGGCGCACCCGTCGACGGCACACCTTTCGCCAATGAAGGGCTCACCTCACTTAGAGATTCACTCATCAAACTTGGCTTCCAGTACGGTGGCAGGGAAGTGATGTACAGCGGACTGACAGGAAAGAAACTTGTTGCAGACATCTTCATGGGAGTAGTCTACTACCAGAAGCTACACCACATGGTTTCCGACAAGATGCATGCAAGAGCACGCGGACAGGTTCAGATGCTTACACGGCAGCCAACCGAAGGAAGGGCCCGAGGAGGAGGACTCAGATTCGGTGAAATGGAGCGCGACTGTCTCATCGGCCATGGGGCTTCAGCATTGCTACGTGACCGCCTGCTTGAAGAGTCGGATAGAGCTATAGTGCTTGTCTGCGAGAACTGCGGTCTCTTAGGCTACTACGATATAAAGCAGAACAGGTACACCTGCCGTGTCTGCGGAGAGAAGGCAGTAATCTCTCCAGTCGCCATGTCCTATGCGTTCAAACTCCTGACCCAAGAGCTGATGTCACTTGGAATCGCCCCCAGAATAAAGTTGCAGGAGAGAGCATGAAATGGCGTACATC
>Ga0315280_10004606_pt1 | contig 20237 bp, 25 predicted proteins | sample YL17G06_40_MG_FD_203697 | JGI IMG/M metagenome (GOLD analysis project Ga0315280, IMG submission 203697) | Sediment microbial communities from Yellowstone Lake, YNP, Wyoming, USA - YL17G06_40 | ecosystem: Environmental > Aquatic > Freshwater > Lake > Sediment | place: USA: Wyoming | collected... | reverse complement strand
GACTGGCATAGCGTATCATCTTCTTACTCCCTTCTGGTTTTTGGTTTGGTTTTTTTGGGCAAAACTAATTTGCCAAAAACCGAGGGAGTTTTCAATGCTCAGGAAACTTTATTTTGGACAGGTGTGGACTTTGACCTTTTCGCGCCTAGCGCATTTTTTCACTACATTGGCATAAAAACCAGTTGCTCCGATGATCATCACATAAGCATTATATTGCTTTTTCTTAAAAGCATGATGCTCATAAACAAGGTCATAAAAGTTTCCGAAAAATTCTTTGGCTGACTCCAGTTTCATTTTCTGCTTAGGTTCAAAGAAGACTTCCAGATCTTCAAATTTGTGCAAATTGGGGACTCGGGTTTGGTGGTCATTTTGGTAAAATTGTTCCAGCAGCCATGCGTTGTAAATGCCGATGACTGGAATCTTTCGAGCGCGGTTGCATGCCTTAATGACGGTGACTGTCCGGTCTATGTTCTGGCCAGAGCAGACCACAAAGCTGATGTTGGTTTGCCGCCTAAAGACCTCGGCCATTTCCAGTTCCAGTTCAGATTCGCTCTTGACCTTTTCCTCGGACCTGCCGAACATAGTTCCTTCCAAAAACATTAGATCAAGGTTTCTCGGTAGTTTTGCTTCCAGGTTTTTGAAGGTTTTTCCCTTCCATCCATGTGCGCGCAGGTCTCCGCTGTAAAAAATGGTTTTGCCACCGGCCTTGACTACAAATGAATATGCATCCGAGGCTGAATGGTCCACTGGCCAGGGGGTTATCGCGAAAGGGTCTAAATTGACGGATTCAAAACCCTCAAAGTTTTTAATAGGATTAAGCAGTCTTTTCTGATGAGGATTGAAATCACATAGAGCATTGATGAGCATATGGCTCAACTTGCCCATATAAACCGGTATGCTCGTGCCCAGTTCCTTGATCCTGCCGTAATGGTCCAGGTGGGCATGACTGAGGAATACCGCATTCGGCTGGGGCTGGAGTTTGTCTGCCTCCACTATGCGCGATCCCTCTTTAAGGGGCTGGCCGAAATCCAGCCAGATAGTTGTGCCCGCCTCGGTAAGGGAGATGCAGGTTCCGCCGATTTCCTGGGCGCCTTTATGGATTATTATTTTCATAATTGTTCATTCTATCATCATTCAATGACAGATTCAGCCAATTATTTCAGATTTTTACAAGAATAAAAGAGACGCCCATCTGGCTGGACTTGACAAGCCGGGATTATTTGGCTAAATTACCAAGTAAGAGATTGTCGGCATTGAAAACCAAAAAAGAAAGGGATAGATACGCCTGGAAAGCCAGGGTGATCAAGGCTATGGCTCATCCCAGCAGGCTTTTAATGATCGATGAGCTGGCCAAGGGCGAGCGGTGCGTGTGCGAGCTGCAAAAGATAGTGGGAGCAGACATAACCACTGTTTCCAAGCACCTGGCGCTGATGAAGAAGGCCGGGATCGTGGAGGACCGGAAACAGGGGGTATGGGTTTATTACCGGTTAAAGGCGCCGTGCATATTGAGATTTTTCGATTGCATCGATGTTGTGGTCGAGGCGGGCTGCGACCGGGGCGAGAAATGTGCGGCGGGATAAGCCGGGGTTTCCCTATTTGGCAATAACGCCAAACTATGGTCATTTGAGCTAATCTAAAGCAAAAAGGCGGGCAGGAAGATGAAAATTCAGATAGCGGGGCCGGGCTGTCCGAGATGCCAGATGCTGGAGCAGAATGTGTTCAATGCCTGCGCGGAGCTGGGGCTTGCCGCGGACATCACCCATATTACCGAGGTCAAGGAATTCGCCAAACTGGGGGTGATGATGACGCCGGCTTTGATTGTGAACGACAAAATCGCGGCATACGGAAAAGTTCCCAGTGTGGCGGAATTGAAAAAAATTTTGCTGAGGCCCAAAAGCAAGGCGGGGAATAAGCGTCCGGGTGGTTTAAAATGACGGAGAATCAAACAGAAGGCCGGGATGAGTCCCGGCCCTTGACCCTCAAGGACAGCCTGGTCGCGCACAACAATATGTTCTGGACCAGCGCTACGGATTTTCATCTTGGAGGGATTTTGGATAAAGCATATCAAAACCCGGCCAGGCGAAAACTGATCCTGCGCTGGCTGGATGGTGCGGAGGAGAAAAAAATTATTATCCGGCAGTCTGATTTTCCGGCCGATCCGTTTCTTGTTCGGATTCGCAAAGACGGCTGGACCGCTTCCTTGCTGGAAGAACCGGACACAAGCCGCGCGGATGTGGAGCTTGTCTCGACCCATATGGCGCTTCTCATTTACACCGACACTCTGGCAAGCTTCCTTCTCGGCCTGCTGACGCGCAATCTGAGGCTGCCTATCTTTTTCCATAAATTACGAGACCATTATTATGCGATGAGAATCTTTTTTAGGAGGATGAGATGACTGGAGAAGCGAAAAAAGGCCTTCCGCTTCTGGACCGGTTCTTGACGGTCTGGATTTTTCTGGCTATGGCTTTGGGGGTCGGAGCTGGTTATCTCTGGCCCGGGGTGGCCGTGGTTGTCAACAAATTCAGCATCGGCACCACCAACATCCCGATCGCAATCGGCCTAATTCTTATGATGTATCCTCCTCTGGCCAAGGTTCGATACGAGGAACTGGGCCGGGTATTCAGGAACTGGCGCGTGCTGGGTTTGAGCCTGGTTTTGAACTGGGTCATCGGGCCGGTCTTGATGTTTTTCCTGGCGCTGTTTTTCCTGAGAAATCATCCTGCTTATATGCAGGGTGTGATTCTCATCGGGCTCGCGCGCTGCATTGCGATGGTGATTGTCTGGAACCAGCTGGCCGAGGGCGACAACGACTATGCCGCGGGCCTGGTCGCGTTCAACGCTATTTTCCAGATGGTTTTTTACTCCATCTACGCGTATGTTTTCATCACCATTGTTCCCACCTGGTTCGGCTTGGGCGGCATCGAGGTTAATGTGACCATCTTGCAGATTGTCAAAACCGTGTTGATCTATCTGGGCATCCCGTTTTTCAGCGGGCTGATCACCAGGTTCGTTCTGATCAACCTTAAAGGCAAAGACTGGTATGAGACGCTATTCATCCCGAAAATCAGCCCCGTCACTTTGATCGCCCTGCTCTTCACCATTGTCGTGATGTTCTCGCTCAAAGGTGAATACATCATTAAAATCCCGCTTGATGTTGCGAGAGTGGCGCTGCCCCTTCTTATTTATTTCCTGATTATGTTTTTGATCGCCTTTTTCCTGAGCAAAAAAATCGGCGCGCCCTATCCCCAGTCAGCATCGATTTCTTTCACCGCAGCCAGCAACGATTTCGAGCTTGCCATCGCGGTTGCAGTCGCGGTGTTCGGGATTTCCTCGGGTCAGGCCTTCGCGGCCGTGATCGGGCCTCTGATCGAAGTCCCGGTGATGATCAGCCTGGTGAACCTTGCTTTTTATTTCAAACGAATTTTTTTCAAGGCGTCTGAGCCAGCTTGACGAAGCTCCGCGCTCGGCAAAAAAGGGAGATACTCTATGAGCGGTCGTAAAAAATTCATATACCTGGTTCTGGCTTTAATTGTTGCGTATTTTATTCCTCTGGAGAGCATACGCGTTAAGTCCTCGGTGATGGAGTCGCTCTTTATGCTTCAGTTTTATGCCCGCGAGCATGTTCTCCTCTGCCTGGTCCCGGCCTTTTTTATTGCCGGGGGAATAGCAGTGTTTGTATCCCAGGCCTCGGTCATAAAATATTTCGGAGCCGAGGCCAACAGGGTATTGGCTTACGGAGTGGCCTCGGTGTCCGGCTCAATCCTGGCTGTGTGCTCGTGCACGGTACTGCCGCTATTCACCGGGATATATCAGCGGGGCGCTGGGCTAGGTCCTGCAACTGCTTTCCTCTACTCCGGCCCCGCTATTAATGTGCTCGCCATCATTCTCACTGCGCGGGTTTTAGGTCCGCGTATGGGGTTTGCCCGGGCAGTGGGCTCGGTGGCGTTTGCTTTGATCATCGGCCTGCTAATGGCAGCTATTTTCGGCAAAGAGGACAAAAAACGCCTGGAGAGTCCGGGCCTGGAGATGATGAAGAGGGAGATGCCCAGAAAGCTCGGGCAGGACATCATTTATTTCGGCCTGATGGTGTCCTTCCTGGTGTTCGCCAACTGGGGCAAGCCTGCGGAGCCTGCCGGCCTGTGGTATGCGGTTTACCAGGTTAAGTGGTTTATAGCCGCGGGTTCGCTTGTTCTGCTCGCTCCGGTTCTTTGGTTCTGGTTCAAAAAGGATGAGCTCAAGGACTGGGTCAGGGAAGCCTACAACTATTCGCTTCTGATAATGCCTCTGCTTATCGTGGGCGTGCTTGCAGCCGGGTTTTTGCTGGGCCGGCCCGGACACGAGGGGCTTATCCCCTCCCGGTATGTTGAGGCCGCGGTGGGCGCGAGGCCGGAGGCATTCTTTGCGCTGACCGGCATCGGACAGGGAGCGCTGCATAACGCTATCGCCGCGGTCTGGCCGGTATGGACCAACTTTTTCGCTAGCATCGCCGCGGCTTTTATGTATTTCGCGACCCTGACCGAGGTCCCGATTTTACAAGGGCTGATGGGAGCGGGAATGGGACAGGGACCCGCGCTCGCGCTGCTCTTGGCCGGTCCTGCGGTCAGTCTTCCCAGTGTGCTGGTCCTCCGCGGTATCCTAGGGACTAAAAAGACAGTGGCTTATATCGCCCTAGTGGTGATACTGTCCACTCTGGCGGGGCTGATTTACGGCTTTATTTTTGATTGACACACATAAAAAAATAGTTTAGGGAGGTGTGGATATGGCAAAAATGAAAATCAAGGTTCTTGGTCCCGGGTGCATAAACTGCAAGAAGCTCCTGGAAACAACGCAGGCCGCGGTCAAGGAGCTGGCTGTGGACGCGGAGATCGAATATGTAACGGAGATGCAAGAGATTCAGAAATACCTGATGATGACCCCGGGCCTGGTTATCAATGAAAAGGTGGCGCACCAGGGCAAGCCTCTGCCTAACCTGGACAAGGTCAAGGACTTGATCCGGAAGAATCTTTAAGGGCATCAATGGCTGTCTTCTCGCTGGCAACGCTCGGGATCATCCTGGTCTCGGCCGCGATTGATCGAAAAAGGACCTGGGCCGGACTCAGGGAGGGTATGACTATGTTGCTGAGCGTTCTGCCCACTTTCCTCACCGTCCTTGTTCTCGCCGCGGTCGCGCTTTATATCATCCCGCCTGACGCTATAAAAGACCACCTCGGTCAGGGACAAGGGGTGCGAGGGATCGTGATCGCGGCGGGGATCGGCTCGATGGCTCTGATGCCTGGTTTTGTGGCCTTTCCGCTCGCGGCAATTCTTATCAAGCAGGGAGCGAGTATTTATGCGGTATCCGCTTTTATCACGACCCTGATGATGGTCGGGATCATAACCTTGCCAGCGGAGTTCAGGTACCTGGGCGTAAAAGCCGCGGTTTTAAGGAATGCTATCAGCCTGATCGCGGCAATAATTGTGGCTGTGCTTATGGGGTTGACCTATGCCTGGCGGTGAAGCGCCAAAGACCGCGCCGCGGCCAGCGAGAAAGGGCTCGGCCTGGAAGCAGGCTCTCGGGTATACGCCTTTTTTCATCTTTGTGGCCGCGGTTGGCGCCAGCATTTATTGGCAGTGGATGCCGGGGATACAGGCGGGGCTGAACTTCCGGCAGTTCCTGGCCGAGATGCTCCTGATCCTGCCCCCTGCGTTTTTGCTGATCGGACTTGTCGATGTCTGGGTGTCCAGAGAGACCATCGAGAAACAGGTGGGAACCGGCTCCGGGATAAAAGGCATCTTGTGGGTGACCCTGCTCGCGATGTTTCAGGCGGGTCCTTTATATGTCGCTTTTCCGGTCGCTTATCTGCTCTGGAGAAAAGGCTCCAGCCTGAGAAATGTCTTCATCTACCTGAGTTCCTTCAGCGCAATGAAATTTCCTCTGCTCACCTTTGAGGTCGGATTTATGGGCCTCAGGTTTTCCATCACCAGGCTGGTTTTTACCCTTCCCGTGTTTATCGGAGTAGGGGTTCTTATGGACAAGTTGATGGGCAAAAATTATTTCCTCAAGAACGGAAATCCGGCTTTGGGAGCTGGATGCCGGGACACAGGGCTGGGCGGAGAAAGATAATCAATGGCTGAAAAAAAGGAGAAGTGGCAAATGAAGTCATTTTCAAACAGGATCGGTTTGAAGGCTTTGCAATTAGGAGCGCTTCTTGCGGTTAGTGCGCTGGCATCCTCGGTTATTTTATTGGGGTCGCACGGGTGCACAACTCAATCCTCAAACCCGGGAAACACCTCTACGGAACAGGTTTCCTCGGCGACCCGCGCCAGGGCGGATTCTCCTGCTTCCGCAGCCGACAATCCTGTGCAGGACACCGATAATCCGAAAAAACCGGCGAACCAAGCGGCATTAACTCGTATCATCTTTATCACCACCAGCCAGGCCTGCGACTGCACGATGAGGAGATGCCGGAACGGCGAACAGGCCTTAAATGAGGCCTTATCAAAACAAACTTATGCCCCTCAAATCGAGCGGATTGATTTTGCCCGGGAAAGAGACCGTGCGATGGGTCTCGTAAAAAAATATTCCGCTATGATGCTCCCCATAATTTACTTCATCGATCAAAAGGATGACCTGCTCCAGAAGCTGGAGGGCGAATTTAGCGCGGGAGATGTAAGCGAAATTCTGAACAAATATGCCCGGGGTGCAAAGTGACGGCCGAATTGAACCAATGGCTGGTTGAGCTTTCCAAACTGAGTCCCTGGCTCGCGCCGCTCGCGGTTTTCCTGGGAGGGATGCTTACGGCGTCCAATCCCTGCGTGCTGGCTATGGTTCCTTTGATGATTGGCTATGTAAGCGGCGAGGAGGGCAAAGGCTGGAGGCAGGGGCTTTTGCTGTCCCTGATGTTTGTAATCGGGCTTTCACTGGTTTTCGCGGCTATGGGCATCTTGGCGGCTTTGGGAGGAAGACTTTTGGGAGATATTGGCTCTTATTGGCGATATGTTGTCGGAGCGGTGGCCATCGTAATGGGGCTTCATCTCGCGGAAATCATTCAAGTTCCGATTCCAGGCTTGTCCGGCTTCACTCCTACTCGAAAAGGAATGGTTGGCGCCTTGGTTCTGGGCGGAATGTTTGGGATCGTGTCGGCCCCCTGCGCGGTGCCCATCCTGGCATTGGTACTCACCTGGATTGCGACAAAAGGGATCAGCATTATTAATGGAGCGTTTCTTCTTATCCTTTATGCCCTGGGGCACAGCGTGTTAATTCTTTTAGCCGGCGCCAGTATGGGCTGGGCCAAGCGATTGATTGAGGAAGGGAGATTTCGAAGCGCAAGCCAGAGACTCAGAATAGCCGGAGGTATGTTGGTGGTCTTAGTGGGAGTCTATCTGATCGCGGCTGAGCTTGCAGGAAGATTTTTATGAGAGCGAAAAATTAAAAACGAAAGGAGGAAAGTAAAATGGCGTGGCTTGTAGGTTATCCCAGGGAAAAGGTTAATTGGGGCCCCACAATTGACGAAAAGAAATGCGTTAAATGCGGAATGTGTATGAATTGCGGGAAAAAAGTTTTTGAATGGAAAGAAGGAAAACCCGTGGTTGCGAGGTATTACGATTGTATGGTGGGATGCAGTACCTGCGCGAATCTTTGCCAGGGAAACGCCATCAGCTTCCCCTCCATCGCCGAGATTCGCGAGCTTTATAAGCGGGAAAGAATCTGGACTAAGGTCAAGAACGATTTAAAAGAAAAAGGGATGATCTCAGAATAGCCAGGCGCGTGTTGCTCCGTGGATTAAATTCTAAATTCATTGAGCTTCCAAGGCGATCCCTATTGTAAGAGTAAAAACAAACAATCAGCCTGGTTAATCTCGCGTTTTTCTTCAGAAAAGTTATTTCGCTCCAAGCTATTAAATCTCAGCCGCGGACACAGGGACAGTATCCTGAATTCAGGGCAATGCTCTTCTACTTTTGCTGCGGCTCCGCGGTGCTGCCTTTTTGCATCGGGGACAGGGGCTGGCCCGCCGCGGGCGTGCTTTCAGGCATGGAATAGTTTTTATTTCCGCTCGGAAGACCCGGCTGATTCCCGGGCTCAAAGCTCTTGTCCACAATTTTTATCTTGGCCTTATTCTTAAGTCCGTCCAGATATTGTTTCCATTTTTCGGTTGACCTTGTTGATTTCAACAATGACCCGATCTGTGCTTTCACTTCCTCCAGGGGCTTGCTTTCAGCCGGCTTATGCTCAACCATCTGAAAAATCAGGTACTGATTATCGTAATTTATAAGCTGGCTGATCTGGCCGTCCTTGAGCGGGAAAACCTTGTCCGCAATCGCGTCCGGAATAGACCTTCTGGCCAGCGTGCCCGCGACTTGAGCGCCAAATCTTTCCCGTCCAGTTTCGCCCCCGGATGGCCTTCCGGCAGGGCTTGCCCCGGGCATCTCCTGGAACCTCGCCGCGGCATCCGAAGTTCTCATTACCATGTCCATCCTGCCTCCCCGAAATTTGGTGTCAACATCCTCCGAATACTGCTTGGCCAGCTCTTCAAACCGGGCCGGCTCGGCTTTGACTTTCTTATAAACCTGCTCCGCCTTTGCCTTGTCCTTGATCGCGATCTTTTTTACCGTAACCCGCTCCGGAAAGCTGTAATTGGCTTTGTGCTGATTGTAGTATGCCTCGATTTCCTGGGCCGAGGCCGGTTCGCCCTGGGCCTTTTCCATAACTCTTTTATGCATTTCATTCTTAATAAGATTTGCTCTGTAAATCTCGACTTCCCTTTCCAGCTTCGGATCGCGGCTGACGCCTTGCTTTTCCGCGTCCTGCATCACCAGCTTCTGCTCGATCAGCATATTAAGAAGACCCTGCCGGCCCTGAGGAATTTGGGCGAGCCTGCTCATATATCCGGCTCTGCTTCCGGCATAAGAGTTGAAATCAGCCTCGGTGATTTTCTCGCCGTTTACAATCGCAATCACTTTTTTTCTCCCGCCGCCTTCTTATGCCCGCATCCCTGGACCAGAAGCCCGCCGATAACCAAAAGCGAAGACAAAAGAACTATCTTTCTCATTGCTTCCTCCTCAAATTCCGCGATTTATAATATGCTTTATTATCTGAAGCCACCTGGATTTGTCAAGAAAAACCGGATGCACGCAACCAGCTTAAGCGATAACCAGCACTTCCGGGCTTGCATCCATAGCGTTTCAAAAGGAAAATAAATCCCAATGAGTTCAGAGCAGAAGTTCGATTGCATAGTGGTCGGCGCAGGACACGCAGGGATCGAGGCGTCCCTGGCTTCGGCCCGGATGGGATTTCGCACCCTGCTCATCACCATCAATGCGGATATGGTGGGAACCATGAGCTGCAATCCCGCAATCGGCGGCCTGGCCAAGGGACAGCTGGTCAAGGAAACCGACGCGCTCGGCGGGCAAATGGCCAAGGCCGCGGATGCGACCGGGATTCAGTTCCGGATACTGAACACCAAAAAGGGGCCGGCGGTACGCTCGTCCCGAGTGCAATCAGATATGTATCAATACCGGGTCTATATGAAAAAGATTGTCGAGCGCGAGCCGAACCTCCGGCTCAGGCAAGGAGTGGTGGAGTCAGTGATGGAGTCGGGAGGGAAAATCCAGGGCGTGGTGCTGAAAACCGGGGAGAAATTTTTCGCGTCCTGCGTCATCCTCACAACCGGCACTTTCCTCAATGGCTTGATCCACATCGGCCTGGTGCGCTTTCCCGCGGGACGAGCCGGAGAGCCTTCAGCCGAGGGTCTTTCTGCCTCGCTTGCCTCTCTGGGCTTGAAACTGGGCCGGCTCAAGACCGGCACCACGCCCAGGCTTGACGGCAAGACCATCAATTTTGAAATCCTGGAGGCTCAGCACGGGGACAAGCCTCCCCGGCCCATGAGCTTTGACACCGAAAGAATCGACCGGCCTCAACTGCCCTGCTACATCACCCACACCAACGAGCGAACGCACGAGGCGATCAGAAGCGGTCTTGACCGCTCTCCGCTTTACACCGGCGTGATCAAAGGCATCGGGCCTCGTTACTGTCCGAGCATTGAGGACAAGGTGGTGCGCTTTCCGGAAAAAAACCGGCATCACATTTTCCTGGAGCCGGAAGGATTGGACACCGCGGAGATTTATCCCAACGGCATCTCCACCAGCCTGCCCATCGACATTCAGGAAAAAATGGTGAGATCCATAAAAGGCCTGGAGCGGGCCGCCATCATCCGGCCCGGTTACGCGATTGAGTATGATTATGTCAATCCGATCCAGCTCAAGCCGAGCCTGGAGACCAAGGCGGTGGAGGGCCTTTTCCACGCCGGCCAGATCAACGGCACCTCCGGCTATGAGGAGGCCGCAGCTCAAGGGCTGATCGCGGGAGTCAACGCCACGATGAAACTTAAGGACGAGCCGCCTTTTATCCCGGACCGGAGCCAGGCATACATCGGCGTCTTGATCGATGATCTTGTTACCAAGGGTACGGAGGAGCCTTATCGGATGTTCACCAGCCGTGCCGAGTATCGGCTGATCTTGCGGGAAGACAACGCGGATTTGCGGCTTCGGGAAATCGGGCGCAGACTCGGGCTGGTTAATAATGAGGTTTTCGCGCGGTTCTTGAAAAAAAAGGAAATGATTGAACGGGAGCTGGGAAAGCTTGAACAGAAAACAGTCTATCCGAACGAGGAGACCAATGCCCGGTTGGCCAGGCTGGGCATCAGCGAGCTGAGCCAGCCCGCGAGTTTGAAGCAGATGCTGCGCCGGCCGGAGATAGAGTGGGAGTCGCTCAAAAAGATTGATCCTTCGCTCGATGATCTGCCGGAAGCGGTCAGGGAAGAAGTCGAAATCCAGGTCAAGTATGAAGGCTACATTGAGCAGGAGATGAGGGAGATCGAGCGGTTCAAGAAGCTGGAGCGGGAGAGAATCTCGGAAGATTTTGATTACGATTTGATTCCGGGCCTGTCCCGGGAAGTGCGGGAGAAGCTCAAGAAAATCCGGCCCCGCTCTCTGGGCCAGGCGAGCAGGATTCCGGGCCTGACACCGGCCGGAATCTCCATCCTTCAAATATTTTTGAAAAAAATAAAGGAAGAACATTCCCGGGATGCGGCCTGAACTTAGAGAGCTGCTCGGGGCGGAAGCGCAGAAGTTTTCCGTCTTCATCCGCGAAAACGAGATTGAACTTTTTGACCGGTACCTGGGGCTCATCCAGGAATACAACAAGAAGCTGAACCTGACCGGAATCTCGGATGAGAACGGCATTGTGGTCAAACATTTTATTGATTCGCTTTCAGCCGCAAGTTTTGTGAAGGACCGATGGTTTTTGATGGATGTGGGCAGCGGAATGGGCTGTCCGGGGCTGGCGATCAAGATTGTGAAGCCGGGCTTAAAGATCATTCTGCTCGAGTCCAACCAGAAAAAATGCGCGTTCATAAACCAGGTGATCAGGTCGCTCAAGCTGGAGAACGCCCGGGCAATCGCGCGCCGCGCGGAAGACAAAAATTTCTCGGCCGGGATCCAAGGCCAGATTGATGCCATGCTCGCGCGCGCGGTGGGCAAGCTGGATTTGCTTTCCGCGCTGAGCAAGCCTTATCTCAGGAAAAACGGAAAGCTCATCGCATACAAGGGGCCGGAGGCGCAAAAAGAATTTGACGAGCACAAAGCCGCAATTGAAAAAAATCATTTCAAGTTCGATAAAATTCTCAACTACGAGCTTCCGCTCCAAAACGGCCCAAGAGCGCTGGTGATTTTAAAAAAGATTTAGTAGATTGGGGTCAGAGCTTCAGGGCTTGTTGCCCAAATCAGAAAGGGCTCTTCCCTCCCCCGTGCCTGTCCCGCCAAAGGCGGGAATGGGGGAGGGCCAGGGAGAGGGTGATTGAATTTATTAAGAATTTCACCCTCCCCTTTATCCCCTCCCGTCAAGGGCGGGGAAATTTTGATGTGAATAGTATTTGGGCAACATCCCCTTCACGGTTCACATTATGGCTGACCGGCCCGGAGGAAGAGGCTCGGGAGTTTCGCGTAGCGGGCGACATTCTGTAATTGTGCCATCGAATGAAGCGGGCAAAAAAATAATAAGATTGGGAGGGCGAAGTTGGAAAAGAGGCAGGTGGTTGTGATCGGCGCGGGGTTGGGCGGCCTTTCCGCTGCGGCCTTGCTGGCAAAGAAGGGCATACCGGTTTTGGTGGTTGAGGAATCGAGTGAGGCGGGCGGAAGGGCGAAAGTCATTGTCAAGGACGGCTTTACCCTGGAATATGGCGTTCATTCTTTCCGCTACGCGCAGAAGAGCAGCGCGCATAAAATTATGAGTGGGCTCGGCCTGGAGCCGGAATGGATAAAAGAAGATCATCCCAACTGGATGATCCGGGGCAAGGACTTGTACGCGGTTCCGGGTCCGCGCGGGGAGCTTTGGGGGGGAGAGAGGCAACTTTTCAGCCAGGCCGAGGTTGACAAAGTCCGCGAGCCGATAACAAATCTTTTGAGCCAGCCGTCGGAGAAATGGTTCAGGAAAAGTGTTGCGGAATACCTGGGCCAGCTGTTGCAGGATGAGAAAGCCAGGCTTCTGGTTGAGCTTATGTGCTTTCAATTGATGGAGCCTGACCCGCGGCATCTGAGCGCGGGCGAGCTTATCATTCATCTGCAAAGAGTTCTCGAAACTGGAGCCGCGGCCGGCCAGCTCAAAGGCGGCTCCAAAGTCTTGATTGAGCGGATGGTGTCTGCAGTCAAGGAAGGCCGCGGGGAGATCAAATTCCACACCAGGGCGCTTGCGCTGGAAATTGAAAAGGGCCGGGTCAAATCAGTCAACACAAGCGAGGGCGAGATCGAAGCTCAAGCAGTTGTATATGCGGGGGCCTTGTCGCAATTCTTCTTCGTGGCCGGGCCGGAGCATTTCCCGGAAAAGTGGATAAAAAAGGTGAAGCGGCTGGCGCCGGTTTCGGGCGTGGCTATTGATTTTGGACTCAGAGAAAAAGTGAGCGACATCTTGGGATGGATGATCGAGCCGGAGCTTAAAATAATGGGGAAATTCCCCTCCAACCTGGACCCCGGGCTGGCGCCGGAAGGAAAGCAGTTGTCAAGCTGGCTGATCGTTATGCAGCCGGAAAAAATGTCTGACCCGGAAGCGGTGCGCACAGGCATTCACAAGCTCAGGAGTCAGATCAAACGCGTGTTTCCTGATTTCTTCGCGGTCACGGAATGGGAGCGTATTCTCGCACTCCCGGTTATTGACAGCGCCGCGCTTAACTATAAGCAGAGTTTTCTGGACCGGCCTTCGATCCAGGCGCCGGGAATTGAAAACCTCTTTTTTGCGGGAGACGGCGTGGCCGCGGCGGGCGCAAGCGGAGAGATCGCGCTGGCAAGCGGGATAGAAGCTTGCGAGAAAGTTGCGGCTTACCTCGGCAAAGGCTGAGGCTATAATTTACTATTGAGGATTCGTGCGCGGATATTAGCAGGAAAAATCCATAAAGCTTTGGGCAAGGAGGGGCTGGGATGAAGATTGGCATGGCCGGCTCTGCGATGATGACTTCGAACTGGAAGGATGCGCTCCAAACCGCGATTAACCTGGGATATGATGCTTTTGAAATATCCTGCGAGTATCCGCAGGCTGACCCGGACCACATTCCAAAGGCCGAGAGGGAAAAAGGAAAAGAAACTGCGGAAAAGGCCGGCATTGCCATCGCGCTTCACGCTCCATTCAATAGCCTGAACTTTGCCACCTTCAACCAGGGCATCCGGAAGGAATCGGTCCGGCAGACCATAGAGGCGGTGAATTTTTGCGCGGACCTGGGCGGAAAAACCGTGGTCACCCACAACGGCGAATACCTGATCGACCCGGACTGGGGCGGCCAGGCCGAACAGGGACTCGGCCTTCAATACGACCTGAATATTGATTCCTTAAAGCGCGTGGCTGAAGCCGCGGAGAAGCGCGGAGTTATTCTCTGCCTTGAAAACTGCAATTTTGTCCGCGCCAAAGTGGAGCAGACGCTTGCTGATTTGGTTAAGATAAAAGATGAAGTCAAAAGCCCGAACCTGAAGTTCACTCTTGACATCGGCCACAGCCGGCTGGCGGAAGGCGTGGAGAGCGCGATCAAAATCCTGGGAAAAGATATTCGCCACATCCATTTCACGGACAATTTCGGAAAAAAGGATGACCATCTGGTTATCGGCGAGGGGAATTTTGATTATTCATCGTTTGTCGATTTCATTTTAGGCTTCAGGCATATTGTCACCCTGGAGGTGGTTGTACTTGACACTTCGCCCGAGCCTGCTCGAAAGAGCCTGGAAAATTTCAAAAGGATTATTGGCGGAGGCAGCTGATTATTGGGTTGATCCGTTTGCGCGGCAAATCAGCCCCACGCGCAAAAAAACATTATGCCCTGACAGAGGGCCTTTGCGATTTTCAGCGATGCTCAGACCTTGACTACTTTGGTAGCCTGGAGGCCTTTCGGGGTGTCAATGAATTCAAAGAATACATCCTGACCGTCGTTCAGGGATCTGTATCCTTCGCCTTCAATCACAGAAAAATGAACAAATACATCTTCCCCCGTGTCCTGCTCGATGAAGCCAAAACCCTTCGAGTCGTTGAACCACTTTACATGGCCTTTTAACATCTTCGCCCCCCTGGTTTGAGGTTGGCTTCTCTGAACAAAATATAGCACCTCCCTAAATGTTGTCAAGTGAGAATTAAAACTTTTTAATATGAAGGCGTGGGTAGTGAATCTGGGGCAAATTAAGGCCCCGGGTCTGCCAATTGAGGTCAAAAAATGAGCGCTATAAAATTCCGAACCAGACCAGTATTCCTATTCCGATAAACAAGACCGCGGCTGCTCTCTGGACATATTCAGCTCGAATATAGGTGAACACGAAGTCTCCGATGACAACTCCGATTGCGGTTGCGAGGATCAGGGCCGCACTGGCCGCGAAAAAAACGAGCAAAGGCTTTTTGCTTTGCGCGGTTAGCACCAGGGAAGCGAGCTGGGTCTTGTCGCCCATTTCTGCCAGGAAAATAGCCGCAAATGTGCTCAAAAAAAGTTTCCAGTTCATTTCTATTTCTCCTCCGTTTTAGCGCAATCCCCGATTTTGATCAGGGACTGACACCGGCATCCTGCTCGCACATCCAAGAGGTGTCTGCCCCGGATCTTTAAAAAAAGGAACCCCACCTTTTCCCGTTAAAGCTCCTTTTTAGTTCCAAACCTGTTCCAGTGGACGAAGTCGCTGAATTCTCTCCGGCCCGGAGCCTTGGGAGCATCAACCGGGTAGCCGATTGGGATCAGCTCCGCAACCTCTATCTCTTCAGGCAGACCCAGCACTGCCTTGGCCTTTTTGTGGTCGATAAGGCCGATGTGGACCGTGCCCAGACCGAGCGCCCTTGCGGCCAGGCAGAGGTTTTCGCTTGCGATGCCGAGATCGAACATCATCCAGTCTCCGTAAACCGTGCTTGCCTCGCCCTTCTTGTATCCGGACCGGCCTTTTTTGCCGCAGACCGCTATTACATAAGGAGCATCCACTACGGATTGATATGCAGGATTGCCAGCGGGCAAACAGGTCTGTAGACGCTTCTTCACTTCGGGGTCATCAACCACCACCATCTCCCAGCACTGGGTGTTGGCCCAGCTCGGAGCAAAACGAACCGCTTCCAGGATTTTTATCAGAGCCTCTTTGGGAACCGGATCCATCTTATACTTTCTTACGCTTCTCCGCTCCCGAATCGCCTCCAGCGTGTCCATTCCCGCACCTCCATTTGAGATGTATCTAAGTTTAGCGAAAAAACCGCGCCTGGCAAAGGAGCAAGGAAAAATCCGGCCTCCAAAAATTGATTGGCAAAAAATGGGCTGGTCGGAAATGGTTTCTAGCTCTGGTGCCGACGCAGGGAATCGAACCCCGGACACTGCGGATATGAGCCGCATGCTCTAACCAACTGAGCTACGCCGGCACAATTATAAAAATTAACACAAAAGGCTCGTTAGTCAAGATGACTTCTCCGGCGGCCATCCCCCATCTTCCGGCTGCCAGGGCCGCTCTGCAAGGTTTGACCGCGCGCTATCTTTACTTATAATTATGCTTTATGACCGTGCTCATTGTCGGTTCGATTGCCCTGGACACGATTGAGACCCCCGCGGGAAAGGTGATCGAGGTTTTGGGGGGAGCGGCTGTCTATTCCTCAATGGCTGCCAGCTTCTTTTCCAAGGTTCAAATGGTAGGTGTTGTCGGCAGGGATTTCCCGGCCAAGTATGAGCGGATTTTCAAACAGAAAAAAATTGACACTCACGGCCTCATCCGCCTTGCGGGCAAGACCTTCCGCTGGGAAGGAAAATATTTTCAGGATTTGAACCAGAGGGAAACGCTTCGCACCGAGCTCAATGTCTTTGAGCAGTTCTCGCCCGAACTTCCGGAAAACTACCGGAGAACCAAATATGTCTTTCTCGCCAACATCCATCCGTCGCTCCAGCTTAAAGTGCTGGGCCAGGTGAAATCGCCTGATCTGGTCGTGTGCGACACGATGAATCTCTGGATCAAAACCGCGGCCAGCGAGCTTGATGAGCTTATCTCCAAGGTCCATATTCTGATGCTCAACGACGAAGAGGCGAGGATGCTGAGCGGAGAGTACCAACTGGCCCGCGCGGGCCGTAATCTTCTCGATAAAGGCCTGACCGCGGTTGTGATCAAGCGGGGCGAGCATGGCGCAACCGTGTTTCACAAGCAGGGCGTTTTCTTCGCGCCCGCATACCCGCTGGAGGATGTCAAAGACCCGACCGGAGCGGGAGACAGCTTCGCGGGAGGCTTCATCGGTTATCTGTCAAAAAACCAAAGACAGAGCTTCGCAGAGATAAAGGCCGCGGCGGTTTACGGCTCGGTGCTCGCGAGCTTCGCGGTCCAGGAGTTCAGCGTGAAAAGGCTTCTGGAAATAAATTATTCGGACATCGAGCAGCGGTTCAAGGAATTCAAAAAACTGGTCTCGTTTTAAAAAATTATCGGGGAGGACTCTATGAAAACTTGCATTGATAATGTCCTGGATGCAATCGGAAATACGCCGCTCCTCAAACTCGGCCGCATAACCGGCTGCAATGTCTTCGCCAAGCTCGAGCTTCTGAACCCGGGTGGGAGCATCAAGGACCGGATCGCCAAGTATATGATTGAGAAGGCCGAGGAGCGCGGTGAACTTCGGCCGGGAATGACCATTGTGGAAGCCAGCTCGGGAAACACCGGGATCGGCATGGTGCTGGTCGGCGTGCAGAAAGGATACCGGGTAGTCATCGTTATGCCTGACAATATGAGCGAGGAGCGGAAAAAGATCATCCGCGCACTGGGCGGAGAGATGATTCCAAGCCCGGCTGAAAAATCACTGGACGGCGCGCTGGAGATAGCCTACACCATGCGGGAAGAAGACCCGGATGTTTACATTCCACATCAATTTGAGAATATGCTGAACCCGGAGTGCCACTACAAGACTACCGGCCCGGAAATATGGAAGCAGGCCAAGGGGAAGGTTGATGCGTTTGTGGCCGGCGTCGGCTCGGGCGGGACTCTGGCCGGGGTCGGGAAATTTTTGAAAGAAAACAAGAGTAATGTGCTGCTGGTCGCGGTAGAGCCTGAAAACTCGGCTGCTCTTCTGGGCCGGGAACCGGGCCTGCACCAGATCCAAGGAATCGGAGACGGCTTTGTTCCCAAAGTACTCGATGTCTCAATCATTGACAAAGTGATCACGGTCTCGGATCACGATGCGATCGAAACCGCGCGGCGGCTGGCAAAGGCTGAAGGCGTGCTTTGCGGAACCAGCTCGGGCGCGAATGTCTGGTCTGCGATCAAGCTTGCGGAAGAACTGGGCCGCAAGAAAAATGTGGTGACCGTGATCCCGGACCGCGCGGAAAGATACTTTTCAACATCCCTGATCTGACGCTGAAGTCCCTCGCCCATTAAGGCTTGCAGACAAGGGCGCCTGCGCCAAAGCTGTGCAGGAACACACTCAACTCCGGGCCGGCATCAGAGATGATCCCGGCCCCTCGTGGATCAAAGCAATCCCGGGATTATTATTCTTTGCCGTGATACTTGAAAGAGACCTTCACCCTGGCGCGATACGCGGTTACTTTGCTGTTTTCGATTTTCAGGTCCAGCGCGGCTATTTCCGCAATTCTCAAATCCTTGAGACTCTTGGCCGCCGCGGCCACCGCGTTTTTCGCGGCTTCTTCAAAGGATTTTTCGCTGGTCCCCACCAGCTCGATGACTTTGTAAGTGCTATTGTCCGGCATATCTCTCCCTCCTTTTTCTTTTTTTATCGGTCAAGGTTTTGACCTCGCCTTCTTTATTTTAAACTGACGCTGCTTTGCCCAGCGCCTTAAATTGTAAAACTATTTTTTAGCACATTGCAAATCACAATGCAAGGTTCTGTCCCTGCACATTCCGCGAGGCTCAAATTCCGCGGCTCGCATTTCTCCTGCTGGCCTTTCCCAGGGCATGAGGGTAAAATTTTACCCTGCTTATAGCACAAAAGTCAAAGGAGGTCCTGCGATGAAGAAACCTAAAAGCCGGTTGATTTTTGAAGACCAGGATGTGCCGATCGGCGTTGTCCGTGTTTCCATAATGAAAGGCCTGGGAGTGGACATCGAAGAGCTGCGGCAAAAGCCGATGATCGCGGTGGTCAATTCCCATACGGAATTAAACCCCGGACACGCGCATCTGCGGACCCTGGCCGAGCGGGTCAAGGAAGGAATTTATACCGCAGGCGGCATACCTTTTGAGTTCAATGTGCCGGCTCCCTGCGACGGGATTGCGGAAGGGAACGAGGGTATGCGTTTCATCCTTCCCCAGCGAGAGCTCATAGCTGACGGCGTTGAAATGTATATACGCAGCCAGCTCTTTGACGGAATGGTAATGATTTCAAGCTGCGACAAAATAAATCCCGGGATGCTGATGGCAGCCGCGCGGCTGGACCTTCCCACAGTTTTTCTTCCCGGCGGGCCGGGCGCGATGCAGATTCGGTTCATGGCCGGAAAGAAGAAAGGCATTGACCACAAAGAATACACCGACTTCGGCCTGAAGCTCTCGACCTTCACCTGCGCCTCCTGCGGAGCGTGCGAGATTATGGGAACCGCCAACACCTTCCAGTGCCTGGCCGAGGCCATGGGAATGACGCTTCCGGGGTCAGCGAATGTGCCTGCGTTCCACGCGGAAAAACAGGTCTGGGCGCGCAAAGCCGGGATGCGGGTGGTGCAGATGGTTGAGCAAGGTCTGACTGCGAGAAAAATTTTGACCAAAGAGGCGATTGAGAACGCGCTTATGGTTGATCTTGCCATCGGCGGCTCAACCAACTCCGCGCTTCATTTACCCGCGTTAGCGCACACAATCGGGTTTGAGCTGCCCCTCACCAGATTCAACGAATTCAACAAAAAAATCCCGACCCTGTGCGCCATCAGCCCGAGCGGCCCTTACGGAATAGTTGACCTTTACACCGCAGGCGGAATACCCGCGGTGATGAAGATGATCGCGGACGACCTCCACCAGGATGCGCTCACAGTCGCGGGAAAATCAATCGGGGATGTCATAGCGGATGCCAAGGTCAACGACCCGGAAATTATCCCGCCCCGCGATAAGGCTTACCGCACTGAAGGCGGCACAGTTGCCTTGTTCGGAAACCTTGCGCCGGAGGGAGCGGTGGTGAAGCAGTCAGCGGTGCAGCCCAGGCTGCTCAAGTTCACGGGCAAGGCGAGAGTGTTTGACTCAGAGGCAGCTGTGATTAAGGCGCTCAAGGATAGGCAGGTTCAGGACGGGTCGGTGCTGGTGATTCGCTACGAAGGTCCCAAGGGCGGGCCGGGAATGCCGGAGCTTCTGGCCGCAACCACTTTGCTCGAGATGATGCTCTTCCATAATGTCGCGCTCATCACTGACGGCAGATTCTCCGGAGCATCAGCCGGGCCGTGCATCGGACACATCTCGCCCGAGGCTTATGAAGTCGGCCCGATCGCGGCGGTTAAAGACGGCGATGAAATAATGATTGACATTCCCGGCCGCAAGCTGGAAGTGAAGCTGAGCGAAAGCGAGATCAAAAAACGGCTGCAAGGCTTTAAGCCTACCGCGGCCCGGCCCGCTCCGGAGGGATACCTGAAGCGGTATCGCAAGAATGTCAGCTCCGCGTCCATGGGAGCGATTATGGAGTAGAGCACACCTGTCCAAAATAAAGTTTCCTGAGCATTGAAAACTCCCTCGGTTTTTGGCAAATTAGTTTCGACCAAAAAAACCAAACCAAAAACCAGAAGGGAGTAAGAAGATGATACGCTATGCCAGTC
>Ga0315280_10004605_pt1 | contig 20240 bp, 20 predicted proteins | sample YL17G06_40_MG_FD_203697 | JGI IMG/M metagenome (GOLD analysis project Ga0315280, IMG submission 203697) | Sediment microbial communities from Yellowstone Lake, YNP, Wyoming, USA - YL17G06_40 | ecosystem: Environmental > Aquatic > Freshwater > Lake > Sediment | place: USA: Wyoming | collected... | reverse complement strand
CGGTGTGTCGTAGGCTGCTTGCTCCGCTAACCGCTGACCCACAATATGTCACAGTCACCCATGGACTAAGATTAGAGAAGCCGTCTTACATTTCCGTGCATTCGTCCCTTTCGAAAAGCAAGCGTGGCTGAGGCTCAAAATGGGTTCATCAGATCTTGGGTCTCCGCCAGGAACCAAAGCCTAGAACAGAACATCATCACTCATCGTGACTCTTCTATTCTCAATGGGCACGCCCTCATTTTCGACCAGTTTCATTCTGGTTTCAGCCCTCTTTTTCTCTCCGCCAAACCGTCCATCAGACCTTACAACACGGTGACATGGGACAACGGGATGAAGCGGGTTCTTGTGCAATGCATTGGCGACCGCTCTGTAAGCCCGTGGCTTACCAACTTTCTCTGCTATCCTTCCGTAGGTGCTAACCTTACCGCGCGGTATCTTGAATGTGGCGACGAGCACGTCCTTCTCAAACGCGGTCTTGCCAGAAAGAAGGCGTCTGACATCTTCTTCGTTTTTGATTTCGTTCTTATTCATAGACCATTCCTCTCATTGTCATTCTATTTCCATGGTGTCTTATCATCTTTTTCTCGGTCATAATAGGCGCTGTTTTCACAGATCGTGAGGAAGATGAATGGCAAATTCGCAGCAATCATCACCTTGCAGAACTGATTGCAAAACCTCAACGCGTACTGGCTTACCCAGTATTCCTTCCCAGAGTGAATCGTACCACCCTGCCCCGCAACAACAGTAAGTGGGCGAGATTTTCTGGTCTGCAGTTTTTATGAGTTCTTTCACTAGAGCGCAATGGCAGTAGTTGTATCGTTTCTCGGTGGCATTTGTTGCTGCCTGATACCTGATGGGATCGTAAGGGATCTTTGTAACATGTATCACGTTGCCCTCTCTTGTTGGATATTCATAAAACGATAGTCCAAACCACGAGTTGTCTTTGCTCATGGTTTCAAGAAGTTTATCGATGCTTCCAGTCTTCTTGTATTCAGATCTCAAGAGTCGGATCCGGGTTTTTGGGAACTTGTCAGAACAACTTATCATTACCCTTCTTCGCGTCTCATAATCAACCAGTTCGTCCAGTCTTGCCACGGCTTCGCCTATCCACTTGGCCCTCTCAAGAGCGTTTGAAGTGAAAGCTATCTTCTTACTGCCTGCCATCACTTTCTCTTTTGTTGCTGCGCCAGCAAGGCGCTCGATATTTTCAGCGAATTTGTCTAACCATGTCACAAGGTTTACTTCCTACGTTCAGCCCGTTTGCAGCAAGTCGTCATCCGTGCAATTTCACTGTAAGGCCTGCAACGCGTTTCCCAAGCTCTTTGCAGGATTCAATCTCCTTCTCGCCAGGAGCGCCTACTGATGTGGCACCGTAGTGTTTGTTGTCGTATCTTCCTTGAACAATCATGCCGTGGATCAGCATGGCCTGAAGCATAGAAAACAATGTAGTCTCAGCGCCACATGCAGTGTCTCCAGAACTTGTGAAAGCGCCTCCGACTTTCCCTCCAAGTTTTCCATGGATTTCATTGGTCTGGTCGATGAACGTTTTCATCTTTCCAGACATTTGACCATAGTACGTTGGAGAACCCATTACGATTCCATCAGCTTCAATCAGATCTTCAAAGGTCGCTTGATCGACTCTCTTAAGAACAACGTCGGTATCATCAACCTGCTTGATTCCTTCAGCCACTGAAAAAGCCATCTTCTCAGTGTTTCCAGTTCTGGAATCATAAATAACAAGTAGCTTAACCACCTGTATCCCTCAACCTCTTTCATTGTCTTTTTACTAGTTAAACCTGTTTTTCAGTATCAAATCACAAAGTTGCCTATAAGCTTTGGCGTTTCAAGAAGACGACAGAAGATGTCTGATTTAGAAGCTTGATCATGAAGAATGCGTTGAAAAGCAGCAGAGTCTAAGCGCTTCGGGATCGCCTTTTCATCTCGTCTCTACTGATCTCTGAAATCGTCTCGCTGAACCACTTGCTTGCTTCATTGTACTTTTCCTGAAGATCCTTCATGTCTTTCACAAAAGACAGGGGTTCGAGTCTTTTAACAACTCCTTCGGGGAGTTCATAGTGCACATAGCGCAGTTTAAAATCATAATGCAAAGGATTGTGCTTGATTCGAAGGGCTTCGATCAGAGAGGCAAGCGTGACGACATGATACAAGTCAACGGCTTCTAGAGTGTTGCCTCGATTGATCTCCTTCTGCACAAATACGTTGAACATGCTAAACCTTTCCTTGAGCCTCTGGACTCTTGCGCACAACTTTTCAACAAATGCCCTTGTATCTAGATGTGGAAGCTTAATTTCGTTATTCCTGTTCAAGTGGAAAACTGCGTTGCCATGTATCTCCGGTTCTAGAAACTTCTCACGACTATTGGGCGTCAGAACAGCAAGGTCTATGATAAGATACTCGCTGGTGTTTTTAAGTCTGTAGAAGGCTTGATACACGCCAGGCCACCCAGTCTGCGGGACATCATACTTCTGTCGAATGCCAGACAAAGAGGCAAATGCGTCTTCGCATACTTGAAATATCGCGTCTACTCTGTCTTCATCCGCAATTATGTAGAGGTCAACGTCTGACCAATCATCAATTCGACCAAAGGCTGCAGCCCCTCCCTCATAGAATGCATGGACATAGTCTAACGGTCTCAAAGCTTTGGACACAGCTTGGACCACAGCCTCTCTGATCAACGCTTTCTCTTTTGACATTGCAGCACCTTAGAGGATATTACGCTATAGACCATCGATTAAAGGTTTAAGAAACTAAGATCAGGAATACCGCTGTTTGGTTCTGTCGCTCAAAATGTGTGAGTCTTTAGAGTCAATTCTACTTGTCAGGAGTGCAGGCAATCGGTATTTTCCTTGAAAGATTCTTTCAGGGCTGCGCAAACCTATTTCTTGGTCAGAGAGATCAGCAAATCTCGTAGTTTCTTCTTCATCTCTTGTTGCTTGAAGTATTCCTGATCTGACATTGAAAGAAGTTCCGCATATTCCTGTGTTGTCAGCTTTCCAAGAAAGTCCAAGTCTTCCAGGTCTGCGACTGCATCCTCGTACTTCTGGCAGCATTGGGCACCTTCGTCGATTTTTGTCTTTACGTCAATGAGCTGAGCGATTTGCTTCTCGTCGTATTCAAGCTTAAAGCCGATTTTCTTTAGTGCCTCAAGTACCGCCATTTCTTGCTCTTTGGCCAGTTTCCGGTTTCGGGGGCTTTTGATGCTCGCTGGTCCCATGGTGAAATGAAACGTCTCTGCAGTGGCTCGGTAGTAGCTTTCGATCAGGTGGCCACACCGTTTCTCCCGGACAACTTCTATCATTCCTCCGCTTAGCAGTTTTCTTACATGGTGATAGACGGCTTGAGGGGTGAGATCCAGCTCCTCGGCTACTTGACAAGCAGTCATCTCCTTTGCTCTTAGCAAGAACACTATCTTCCTCCTTGTTTCGTCTGCTAACAGTTGGAAGTTTTCTGGATCTGTTATTGTCTTCGATGGCTTCATTGTCTCTTCACTAAGGAGGTACGTGTTTGAATTGATATAAAAGTCTTTTGCTTATTGAAACGTAAGCTTTATAAGATGCGAGAGTGTTAGTAATAAAACGGTGATTTGGGTATGAAAAAGGTGGCTGATATGACCGAGAAAGGGCATTGCACAAAAAGTGGGATGACTGCAGACAGGCAAGCTTTCAAGCACAGCAAACTCAGCAGAGCCTTACGCACCGACGATAATTTCGGAGAGACAACTCCTGACTCTTTGCCACTATCAGGCAACGAGAATGAAACTCATCAGCCTTACTGCCTCAAAGCTGAGCAATGGCATCGCACGATAGCTGAGGTCGCTCGTCATAATACTTACAGATAGGCACACTGCCTATCATCATCCCCATTCTCCCTTTTTTTATCTAAAGCTCATCCAACAGAACTGCTCTCCAGTTTATCGAGGGGCTGTGCTGCGAATTTTCTCTCAATCCATTTAACGGCGAATTCTACGAACTCAGCAGCATCAAAAAGATATGATTGCGCAGATCCTACTCTACCTCCGCTGGAAGACAAGTATTCACGTGGGATAGTCTGAAAATAATCGTCTGCATTTGGCAAAATGTCGCCGCAAGTGTCGAATTCCTCTATTTCCGCCCACACTCTCTGTCCGTCTTGCAGTATCGGCATCTTGTAACGCACAATCCGTTTGTTAGGAACGTTGGCCATGTGCTCAGCGTAGTGCATGATCGTCAGAGCACCGAATGGCGCACCGAGGAGCAAGACTCTGCCCTTCGCTTCGCACAGCTTGGCCAAAGGCGAGCCTGATCCGTATCCATACTGCAGTGGGTGATCTTCGGTCAGCCATTTTGCTTTCGCTCCCACTGCCACGCAAGAAGCCTCTGGGTTACTGCTTCGAAAAGCTTTTGGCCACGTGCGCAAGTATTCGGTTAGGATGCTCCACTTTCGGTACGCACGTGATCTAACGGGGTCAAAAGGTGGGCATTCATCCAAGTATGTTTGTTGCACTTCTTTGGACCAGCCTTTAAGGTCGTAGGGTGAGTCTTCCCATCCCACGTACATCATCAATGTCCCTTCAGAACCTAGTACGTCAAGCAGTGCTTGGATCACAATGTCTGGTCCGCCGACGATCCAGCCTATGGCTTTGACAGAAGCGTGAAACATGAGAGTGTCGCCTGGTGTGACTCCAAGCTTCCTCAAGTCGGTCACCAATTTGCTTCTTGTAACTAGCGGAAGCTCAATCTTTCTCATCGTTTAATCATCTAAGGAAGAGGCTTTGCTACTTTTTTAACCTAATCTCTCAGAATAAATACGCTAAATTAGGCAAGATGTAGCCTTTATCTGTGCGGTGTGCACTTTGAGGCTGTTATCTACATTCAAGCGTGATTAGGGTCGTTTCATAGCTTGCTTCTGTGGTTCCCATAATTTCAGCGTGCTCGAAAAAGAACACAAATATGGAAAGACAGTGAATACTAGAGGAAAAGGTGAAGCTATATGCGCGTGAGCTCAGAGAGAATCCATTTTCCGCATGGTTTCCTTTGGGGGGTCGCAAGTTCCGCTTATCAGATCGAAGGTGCTTGGAACGAAGACGGGAAAGGCGAATCGATCTGGGATCGCTTTTCCCGCACCTCCGGAAAAATCAAGAACGGTGACACGGGAAACATAGCGTGCGATCACTACCATCGTTATCCAGAAGATGTAGCCTTGATGAAGGAGTTAGGCGTGAAAGCCTATCGATTCTCCGTATCTTGGCCACGCGTCCTTCCAAAAGGAAAAGGCAATGCCAACAATGCTGGCCTCAACTTCTACAGACGCCTTGTTGATGAGCTTTTGCAGGCGGGAATCGAACCTTGGGTCTGTCTATACCATTGGGACCTCCCCCAAGCACTACAAAATGAAGGAGGATGGGCCAAGAGGAATATCGTTCAGCACTTTGCAGATTATGCTAAGCTCATGGCTGGCGAGTTAGGCGACAAGGTCAGACGATGGATTATCCTTAACGAGCCCAGATGTATAGCTTGGTTGGGGCATCTCTATGGAATTCATGCGCCGGGCGCAAAGAACCTAGAGTTGGCTCTTAAGGTCTCGCATCATTTGCAGTTGGCACAGGGAAAGGCAATTCAGACCCTACGAGATTTTGACGAGAATTTCCAGATAGGCACAGTTGTCGACCTTAATGCTGTGCATTCGATCAGCGATGAGGAAAATGATAGGGAGGCAGCTGGTAATTTCGATCAGTTCTCGAATCGCTGGTTCATTGATCCAATCTTCAGGGGTGAGTATCCTCCATTGGCAAGGGAGGCTGGAATCAGACCTGAACAGGAAGATATGGATCTGATCAAACAACCCTTGGATTTTTTGGGGGTAAATTACTACACGCGGTTGCTCGTAGCTTACAATCCATCAAGCCCCTTAATGCAGGCCAAAGTGGTTCAGAAGAAGACGCCCATTACAGAAAAGGGCTGGGAAATCTATCCCAACGGGCTATGCGAGACGCTGACACGCTTACGAAAAGAGTATGGCAATCCATTGCTTTACGTCACCGAAAATGGCGTTGCCTTCGAAGACAATGTGACAAAAGGAGGGCAGATCCAAGACGACGATCGAATAGCTTTCCTCCGAGACCATATCGCTGCGGCTTACCGAACCATAAAAGAGGGGGCAAGGCTCGGTGGATACTTTGTATGGACATTAGCTGACAACTTCGAGTGGGCCGATGGTTACAGTATGCGCTTCGGTCTCGTCCGCACGAATTATGAAACCCTAGAACGCACTCCAAAGAAAAGTTTCTACTGGTACAAGCAAGTAATCGCGAATAATGGTTTCGCTTGTCCTTAGTCCCTACGAGCTACTTGAAAATGAAAACCCGTTTTCTCATACGTTCACGTAATCATTCGCTTGAACGGTCGCTCTATTCAGCATCGATATGTGACAGTTCGATTGCACTCCGTGAGACATCGTTATTCTTATCGGCCGAAGTGAAGAGAATTGAATGCCTATCGGATGTTCTGTACTTCCCTATTAAGAAGGCGCGAATGACAGTGCACCACGCTGGACAGGTAGATGCAATTCTTTAAGGTGGAGGTCACCAGTTTGGCCCGAAAACCATTTCATAGGCTGAAGTCTGAAGGAGCATTTCCAAAGTTGCTGATAAAAAAAAGGAGACACTGCAGCGAAATGCTTGCGATATTTCAGTTTGGCGATCCGGCTGTTCTGCCAAGAATCTACATCGCTTAGAAACCATTTTAAGAAATCGGAGGGTAATATAAGTCACAGCTTTGACGCAAGAGAAGTGAAAGCATGCTTTACCCCAAAAAGGAGATTGTAAGACGATACAAAAAAAACCCGATTCTGACGGCGGACGATATGCCCTTCGCGTGCTCAGGCATTTACAATTCAGGAGTGGTCAAATTCGACGGAAAATATCTGATGCTGTGCAGAGTTGAAAGTGTCGATATATCAAATTACTTCATACCGGCCATTAGTGAGGACGGATATCATTTTAAGGTTGGTAAAAAGCCCATCAGCCTCCCTAGAGATGAGGAATTCAAGAAATACACTGAAGAGATGATCTACGACCCACGTATCACGGAAATCGACGGCGTCTATTACATCTGTTTTGCCGCGCACAGTTCATACGGCGTCAGAATTGGAATGCTCAAAACAGAGGATTTCGAAAGATTCAGCTCGTGTGGTTTCATATCGGAGCCTGACAACCGAAACGGAGTGCTGTTTCCTGAGAAAATCCGCGGACTTTACGCTCGGCTTGACAGGCCAATCTTGCCCAATGACTGTGGCGACTTATGGATAAGTTATTCACCCGATTTGGTTTTCTGGGGAAAATCGAAATGCGTGTTCAAACGCGGTGAGCACGGCCATTGGTACTGGAAAAAGATAGGAGCTGGCGCAGTCCCCATCAAGACCAAGAAAGGTTGGCTTGAGATTTGGCATGGCGTACATGTAATGGCAGGGTATCAATACGTTTACCATCTCGGCGCGATGCTTTTGGATTTGAATGAGCCATCCAAGGTTGTCGCGAGAGCAAAAGCACCTATCCTTTCACCAAGAGAACCATATGAGCGCCTCGGTCTGACTTCCAACGTCGTTTTTACAAGTGGCGCTATCCTTGAGGAAGATGGGGAGGTCAAAATCTACTACGGTGGCGCAGATACCGTTCAGTGCATAGCAACTGCCAGACTAGAAGATCTTGTTGAAGCGTGTTTTAGCAGATAAGTAGTAGCCGACGGAAGCAGCCGCATTCTCTTCCAATTCCTTGTTACTGACAAGAAGGAAAAAGCCGGATTGTCGCGATTCTTCACATCAAGCCACTGAATTGGTTTCAACGGGTTTTGAGTTCAGCCAGCATCTCAGACTGCGTTCGATGGGTCTGAGTCAGTTTTCCTTTTGCACGCATGAGACCTCTTTGATTTGTTTATCATGTCTACTTTCTTCATCTCCGAAAAAGGGATAAAAGCACTTCAGAGAGATATTGTACTCGGTGTGAATTTGGATTATGGATACTTTTCGCGAAATGACAAGGAATATGTCATTACGAAACCCGATACGCCAACGCCATGGATCAACTATCTAAGCAACAGCGAGTACTGCGCAATAATCTCTAACACTGCTGGAGGATACAGTTTTCACATAGATCCAAAGGACAGGAGAGTTCTCAGATACAGGTACAACAATCTGCCGTTAGACAGACCTGGAAGGTACATTTACATCAGGGATAACAAGACAGGGGATTACTGGTCTCCGACGTGGCAGCCTGTTGCTAAAGAGCTAAGCGGGTATCAGTGTGTACATGGGTTAGGATACACTAGGATATCCTCTGCGTACTCGGGCATCGAAGCTGAAATCACGTTTTTTGTCCCTCTGGACGAGAACTTGGAGATCTGGAAATTGACTTTAAGAAATGCTTCTCGGGAGGGGAGGGTGTTGACTGTGTTTTCATATGCTGAGTTCTGTCTCTGGGAGGCTTCTCGCGACCAGACCGACCTTCAATCAATTCAAGGTTTAGGCATAGCCAGATACGAGGAGGACGCTATTTTCTACAGCTTCTTTGATGTGAGTACAGGGTACGCTTTCTTCGCTTCAAGCGGCAGGGTCACTGGACAGGACTGCAACAGAGAGAAGTTCATCGGTCTCTACAGGGACGAATCCAACCCTGCGGCTGTAGAGAGGGGTCAGTGCTTCAGTTCTGAAACTCGAGGAGGTAATCCTATTGCTGCCACGAGCAACCTAGTGAAACTCGGTTTTGGAGAGGCAGAGACGATTATCTTCGTCTTAGGTGTGGCTAAAGAAAAATCTGAAGCGAAGAGGTACATCGAGAAATTCAGGAAAGAAACCAATGTGGACGCTGAGTTCCAAAGGTTAAGAGAATATTGGGACGTGTACCTCAACAGTCTTCATGTCAATGTTCCCGACAAAGAGTTCAACACAATGATCAACGTCTGGAACCAATATCAATGCAAGACAACCTTTGACTGGTCTAGGTACGTCTCTTTTTACGAAACTGGCATAGGGAGAGGAATGGGCTTCAGAGACAGCAATCAGGACACTCTAGGTGTGGTTCATGCTTTCCCAAGACGGGTGCGGCAGCGCATTCTAGACCTCGCCAAGAACCAGTTTGAGAGCGGGCGAGCTTACCACATCTATTATCCCCTTACCGGAGAGGGAGGTTTTCCGTACTACGTCAAAGAGCGAATGAGATTCTTTAGCGATGATCATCTTTGGTTGATCCTTTCGGTCTGCGAATACATCAAAGAAACTGGAGACATTACTGTTTTAGACGAAAACGTTAAATTCGTTGAGGGTCCAAGCGCAAGCCTCTATGAACACTTGAAAAGGTCTATCGACTTTACCCTCAACAACATGGGCAATCATGGCCTGCCACTTCTAGGAACTGCTGATTGGAATGATCCTCTAAGCTTGCCAGGTCCAAACGATGCAGCTGAAAGTGTGTGGACAGCCATGTTATTTCACAAGGTTCTCCTCGAACTAAGAGAACTCTGTAATGAGTACAAACGAAAGAAAGACGCTCAAAAGTTTGCAGCCATAGCTAATAGAACCAAGAACCATCTGAACAAGACGGCTTGGGATGGACACTGGTATTTCCGCGCGTACGACGACTTGGGGAATCTTATTGGAAGTTCAAGGTGCAAGGAAGGAAGGATATATCTCAACGCCCAATCATGGGCCATAATCAGCCAAATCGCACCAAGAGAGCGTGCAGTACAATGCATGAACTCGGCGAGAAAACACCTTGACACCAAATACGGAATAAGGCTTCTCGCTCCGGCTTACTCAAGGTACTACCCCGAGATAGGAGCGCTGACAAGCTATGTGCCTGGGCTGAAGGAGAATGCCTCTATCTGGAGCCACGCCAATGCTTGGGCAATCTTGGCGGAGTGCATGCTCGGGCGTGGAGATCAAGCCTATGAGTACTACAAGAAACTTGCACCCCCAACTAAAAACAGGATGGCAGAGATTCATGAGGCTGAGCCATACGTATATGCCCAAACGATCGCTGGCAAAGATCATCCAAACTTTGGTGCAGCAAGACAATCTTGGCTTACAGGAACCGCGGCGTGGATGTTTAAAGTCGCTACTAACTGGATTCTGGGCATAAGACCGCAGTATCATGGATTGCTAGTAGACCCATGCATACCAAAGGATTGGACAGAATTCGAAATCACCCGCGATTTTAGGAACTCCATCTACGAAATAAGAGTCAGAAATCCGGACCATGTATCTAAGGGAATCAAGGATGTGACTGTGGACGGGAAGAAATCGAAGACCAGCCTAATACCCTCCTTCGCAGATGGGAAGAGGCATATGGTGCTGATTACAATGGGATAAATCAATCATTAGATGATGACGCAGATTGCGAAGAGGAAGAAGCAAATTGTCTTGTTGACAATTCTGATAGTATGTTTGTCAGCAATCACATTGATTTATGCGATCACAACGATTAGTCCAAAAGAACTGACCTCGAAGGGTGAAACAGTTGTATCGTCGCGCGTGGGAGTTGATGGGAATAGGCTGGTTGATGAAGACAACAATACCCCAACGCTGGGGGGCGTTTCCATAGCGATCCGTATTGTCTTGACCATTATGATCACTATTTCTCAAAAGGTATGTTCACCGAACTATCAGATTGGCAAGTTAACCTCTGAGAGTCCTGTTTCGTCTAGGATGGTGGCAAGTTGACGGAGATTACGTGCAGAAGTGTTTGGATGCGGTAGTCAGCTGGAGTAAGAGTTACGTCATCTGCATAATCCTAGACCGGCATGCAATGGGAAATCCTCTCATTGTGATACTCAGAGCGCAGAGCCGAAAAAACGGGCTACACGGTTTACAATTCGTCTCTGCAACTAGCGAAGAATGCTTGGACTGAACTTGCGAAGAGATACGGCTGAAATTCCTTTTCCTGTGATATCTTTGCCCCCGGCGGCACGGTTCCTCTGTCACTCATAGGAAAAACTGCAGACCGAGTTCATCTGGAATCGTTCAGTCGTTACTCTAGGTTCTAGAAGTCCATGCAAAGAAAAAAAAGGGTTAGGATGTGCGAACTACTTTTTCTTGAAGACAAAGGCGTAAGCCAAGGCCACGACTGCGATTATCACGAACAGAGCGATTACTCCGTAGATCCATAATGGTATCTCGCCTGATGGCAACGCGGAGAGAGCCATGTTAGCTGTGTATGTTAGTCCTTCTGTCGACGCATTGACTGTGGCATTTGCTGGGCTGTATCCATCCATGATCACGGTTACGATGTACGTACCTTTCACTACTTGCAGTGTGTAAGATCCGTTGGTTCCTGTCGTGGTTTGGTAGGAACCAGCAATCACCGATGCGCCTGAAATAGGTTCCCCTGTGCTCGCATCCGTCACGTTCCCTGTAATGTAAGCAGGAACCACTGGCGCTTGCGCCACTATGAAGGTTGCAGTCAACCCACCTATGTTAGCCAAGTAAGTTCCCAGTGTCGTTCTTGAAACGTTGAACGAAACCGTCTTGGTCTGGCTTGCGTTGAAGAACACATCTTGGCTGTCAGCAACGGTTCCATTGATCAGAAGCTGTATGGTAGCTGTACCATTCAATTGTCCAGTGTTATTCGCATGCACCGAAATTGTCGTGTTTTCTCCTGGCACCACGTTCACTTTGCTTACGGCGATATCACTGTACGTCAGTGGTACCCGCGGACTTAATCCCAAGACTACTGTCTGCAAAAGTCCGCTCGTTGCAGTGCCGCCGAACGGGCCTGCGGGCAGAATCTGGTTATCAGCCTTGTTTGGGAAACCAACCCAGAACATCGTGTTGTACTGGTACCAGTTGGGGTGCCCTCCGAACGGAATAATCGGCATGTCAGTGCCCATTATCGTCAGAATCTGATCAGCTACAGCCTGTTGCGCCGCTCCAGCTGTGATGTCGAGTTGTCTCAGTAGCTCCACGAGTTGCGCGTTCCTGTAGTCGCCGTAGTGATTCCAATAGTAGTCAGTTCCAACGAACATCTGATAGTAGCGGTCGTACATGGCTCCTGAGGCCGTGTGCATGACGAAGTGCATGAAGTCATATCTAAACAAACGCCCATCTGCCTCGTTGGTTCCCCAGTCCACGACTTTCTGCGTCATCGTTATGCCGAGGTTCTTCAATTGGCTGCATGCAAGAGCATCTATTGCGATTGTATCTGACCATCCCTGCTCGTCCATAATGGTCCATGGACCGAGCGGCACGTTTATGCCCGGTTCGCCAGACAGTTGATCCGCTTCATCGAGAGATGTGGGGTAAGTATTATTCCAGTAACTAGCTGGGTGTGTGACGCTACCGATCGTGAGATTAACGTTGTCCGGAACGTACTTCTCGATCCACTCTCTAGCTGGGCCAACCCTGGTGTACCACCTGCCGTCTGAGCCTTTGATACAGTACTGGTTCAGCGTTTCAACTGCAGCAGTCAGATTGTTATATATGGCATATTGTTGTTCAAGGGTCGTATTCACGAGTGCTTTGGCAACTGCATCGTCTGAAGGAAGTAGATCGGAGGGGTAGGGAGACGGTGACTTCAGATAGCCGCTGCTAACTGCACTAATCGCACTGTAGTCCAGAGTCTGGGCCATTGCCCAGTGAAGCCAGCTCGCGTCTAGCGGGTAGTTTCGATGGTTCGGAACCAGCAGCTTTATGGAGGTCTCTGCGTAATACGGTGCGATCGGGTCGTAAGTGTGTATCTGCGGAAAAGCTCCCATTATGCTTTCTATGCCTGGAATGAAGTTGCCGCAAATGTCAATCTCGTTATTCTGTAAGTCTAAGGCAGCCGGCGCGTTCGAATAGAAGTAACGTGTGTGCAGTATGTACTTTGGCGCAGGTAGCTTGCCGAAGACAGCTCTGCCCCACCAGTTATCGTTTCTTGTCATGATCGTCTGGGTGTCACTGTGGTACGTTGGTAGGTACATTCCTGATGCGACTTTCCACGCATTCGGCATGGCTGAATCCTGCCAGTCGTTGGTAAAAGTCCGCATGTCCGCTCCGTATTGTGCCTCGATCTGCAGCCACACATGCTTAGGCAATATATTGTACGATAGCGTCATGTGCCTCCAAACTACCGCACTGTTCGGGTATTCGGGTTTAATGTGTATTCTGAACGTCTTGTTGTCCAGTATCTCAAAGGATTCTAGCCTCTCCCTCAAGGGGAGAACCTCCTGCGCTGCCCAAGACTTAGAGTCATTTAGTCCGTAAATCCCGTAGCTATACTCCACATCCGCTGATGTTATCGGGTTGCCATCGGTCCAATTGGCTTCCTTGCGGATTTTCACCTCTATAGTCGTGCTGTTGATCCATGTAATGTTTTCTCCAAGGATCTTGATCAGATCCTGTGGTGCAGATCCCTTCGCAATGTTGACGCCGAACAAAGGCTCGTACATGTAGAAGAAGGCCATTCCTGCCTGTCCCGCAATATCCCATGGTCTGAGCGCTGTCGGGGGTCCTTCGTAACCACTTAGCTGCAGGGTTTCACTTCTAGGTATGTTTTGCTGCGCCACCACTGGAGACATGAGGTTCGTTAAAGCAGTTATTAGAGTTCCAATCAGCATTATGCCAATCACCAGTGAAAGTGCCATTATCGTTATTAGCTTCTTCATTTTCTTTTATTTCTCCTATTTGTCAAATGATCGAACCTTACTTATCATTCTTTAGTTTATTTAAGGATTTGCATAATGGATTCCCCTCAGGATTACTGGTGAACAGTTCAGATCTCGGAAAATCAGCCCGCGTTAAGTGATCAAACCCTGGCGTACCTAAGAAACAGATCAGAAGATGTGATCAAAGTCGGGTTCTTGATGATAAACTAAGAAATGCCTAGACGGAGATGCTGAGAGATCTGTCCCAAAGGATGGCACAGGACACTAACACGCTTGCGGAAGAGTGCAACATCAATCTAAGTAATCCAGGATAGTGCTTTTCCCTTTTTTCTTGTGGTTTTTATGAACACTTATCTGCGGAAACTTGCTTTTCGTCTTGGAAGTCCCATTTTTCGTGGAGTTGGGGCACAGAGGAGAACAATTCCCTTGTATATTGGTGTGTCGGATGGAGGAAAACCTCGTCAGCGAACCCTTGTTCGACTACCTCACCTTTCTGCATTACCAGGACTCTGTCGGAGATATACTGGGCTTGGGCAATGTCGTGTGTTATGAACAGAATCGAGATCTTTTCATTCTCTTTCAAAGACAAAAGGAGATTCAGGATTCCGGCGCGTGTAGATGCGTCTAGCATGCTCGTTGCTTCGTCTGCAACTACTAACTCTGAATGGATCATCAGGGGTCTGGCGATGAGAAACCGCTGCAGTTGGCCTCCGCTCAGTTGATGTGGGTATCTCCCAAGTATCTCTTCGGGGTTTATTCCGATTCTCTTTAATGTGGAGTCGATGATTTCTTTTCGTTTCTCAGGAGAAAAGCCGTTCTTGTAGAGACCGAAGACCTCTTCCAGCACACGGTCGACTTTGTAAAATGGATTGTAAGCCGAGTAGGGATCCTGAACAATAGCCTGTACTCTCCTGTAATACTCACGCCTGTCATATGAAGACACGCTCTTGCCATTGAAAACAATCTGACCTGAAGTCGGTTCGATTAACCTCAAGATCAGCTTGGCTACAGTGGTCTTCCCGCTTCCGCTTTCACCCACTAACGTGACTATCTCTCCTTTCTCGACATCAAACGCCACGTTTTTCACGGCTTCACAGCACTTCGTCCTTATCAGACCTGAAGTGTACGTCTTAGTTAGATTCTCGCATTGCAGGATTTTTTCCATCTGCTCACCCATCATAAAGCCAGCAGGCGACCACGCCCCCGCTTCCCACAGGTCTAAGAGCAGGAGTCTTGGTCTTGCAGATATCCAAACACTTCTCACATCTGGGATAGAACCTGCAGCCTTCGGGGGGATTTCTCAAATCCGGAGGCGATCCCGGTATGCTCTTCAGTCCTCCTTTCCCCATCCTCCTCGGATTATAGGAGACAACAGACGAGATGAGCGCGCGAGTGTAAGAGTGTAGTGGTTTATTCAATATGTCATCCATGCGTCCGACCTCAACTATTTCCCCGCCGTACATAACTGCACATCTGTCGCAGAGTTGCCCCAAGACAGTGATATCGTGGGAAATGAACAGCATGCCCTTGATTATTCCCATCTTCTTCAAATGCACAAGCGATTCTATCACCCGCTTTTGTGTAGTTACATCTAGGGCAGAAGTCGGTTCATCGATAATGAGAAGCTTCGGATTCCATAAGGTCGATATCCCTATGACAACTCTTTGCTTCATGCCTCCGCTGAGTTCATGCGGATACCGGTCAAGAACGCACCTGTCCAATCCCAAATTCTCGAGATGATCGCCTGCCATCTTGAGAACTTCCTGTTTCGAAGGCCTTTTGCCAGTGCGCTCCCTGACGACATCCATGATGAAATCCCTTATCCTCTTGACGGGATTTAAGGAGTCCATTGACGCCTGGGGAACGTAGGACATGCGTTTGCATTTGATTTCTGTTCTCAGTACTTCAGGATCAATCTTGTATATGTCAACGCCATCTACGAGGATTTTGCCTGACTCGTAATGCAAGAGAGGGCTAGGAGAGCCTGAACAGAGCTGTGCAAGGGTTGATTTTCCGCACCCGGACTCGCCAGCGAGGCCCATCACCTCTCCGCTGTCAACCGTAAGGGAGACTCCGTCGACGGCCCGAACGACGCCGAATATCCCTCGGTAGTTGCCTTTGAGGTCTTCGATTTCGAGCAGGTGCTCAACCATTCTAATCACACCCTCCGCAATCTAGGGTTAAACACTTCATCCATGCCGCTGTGCATAACAAACACTGCTACCAGAAATACAGTCAATATGAGACCTGGCGGGATGAAGCACCACCAGAGAGTCCAAGGCAGTGCCACGTGTGTACCGTTTAGAACCCAGTAAAGCATTGACCCAAGTGTAACGTTTGTGCTGGGATCGGGACCTAAGCCTATCATGCTCAAGCCTGCCTCTGTCAAAACAGCTATGCTGAGCGATACTACGAAAACAACTATGATGTAAGCCAGCATGTTCGGCATAATCTCTGTTACTACTATCTTTCTATCTTTCATGCCTGACATGCGAGCAATATCTATGTACCCCCTTTCTTTCAGTGTCAGTACTTGGGATCTTATGCTTCTGGCTGCCCAAGGCCAGCTTGTTGCGCCTATTAGTCCTGCCACCAGAAACATGGATCTGGATTCGAGAATTGCGGCGAGGAGTATCAGCAAAGGCAACATGGGGAAAACCATTACAACGTTGGTGAGGGCGTTTGAGGTTTCATCTACCAGTCCCCCCTTGTAAGGACCGATGCCTCCCACTAAGACTGCAATCAGAGTGGCAAAACCTCCGGCGACCGCACCGATCATCAAGGAGTTTCGGCTACCTGTACAAAGCTGAGCGAGCACATCCTCTCCAAAATTACCCGTGCCTAAAAGAAAACTACTGCTTGGCGGCTCGACGTAGTGGGAGCTGTACTGCAAAGGATCTCGAGTCAGCATGGAACCTATTGCCCCAAAAAGTATGATAGCTAGCACAACGGCTGCGCCAATCATGAATTTTGGGCTTCTCACAAGTAGTTCAAACATTTCTATCCTTCTCGGCTAGTTCGAATTCGCGGATCCAAGAATGCGTATGCAATGTCAACCAGAAAATTCCCGAAGATTACTATAACCATTGTGACTAGAAAAGTGCCTAGCATCATGAAATAGTCTCGGGCCAATACAGCATTATATGCCAGGAAACCAAGACCGTCCCATGCAAAGACTACTTCAATAATCATCGTCATTCCAATGAGGTTGTTGAGGTTAATGTTTAGACCTGTGAATTGGGGCAGGATCGCGTTCCGTCTGGCGTAAGATACCAACTTCTTATTTCTGAAGCCCAGTTGTCTTGCATAGAGGATATAACCCGAATCCAATTCATAAAGAGTCATCGATCTCATTCCAGTAGCCCATCCTCCTATAGTTATGATGGTTAATGTCAAGAAAGGCAAAGCATAGTGTTTTAACGCATCTACGAGTGATTCAAGGTTCGCACCAGGTATGAACCGCGGGCTGAACGTTCCATGTGTGGGGAAAACCTTTACATTCACTGCTAGAAAGAACAGGAGAATCATCGCAAACCAGTAGAACGGCATTTGGCTGGCAAAAACCGAAGTGAAGTAAACAGCCTCGCCGAGCTTGCCCTTCACGTGCGCTGCCTTAGCACCAATCCAATTACCCACGAAGAAACCGATAAAGAGTACAGGAATGACGAGGGCCAAAGTAAACGGCAGCTTCTGCATGACAACGGTCGCAACTGGTCTGAAGTTGTAGTCGTGCATGACCGCATATCCTAGATTTCCTCTCAGGAGGTTTGCCCAGAAATCAATGTACTGCTGAAGCAGAGGCTTGTCAAGCCCGAAATATCTCTCCAACTCGGCTTTAAGTCTCAGTCTCCCCAAATCCGTGGTGCCGGGTGGTATCATCCGGTCGATTGGGCTGCCTGGCATAAGCCGCGGAATTATGAATATGAAGGTCAACGCGATAGACGCGACGATCAGATAGAAGACAACCTTCCTTAGGACAAACTTCACGAAGGGGTGAGCAAACAGATTCTTCATTACATAAATATTCGGAATCCTTGACTCTTTTATCTTTCGCTCTCTTCTAACATGTTTCTGCATTCTTACTCAATAGGAGTGGATCGGCGGAGATTTGTATCCAAAGGGTTCAAGTCTTTTGTAGTATTCTCATTGCATAGTCCACTTCTTGTGAATTCTCTGTGGTCAAGGTTAGGTTGTTAAAGAGAACGGACGAGATTTATGCCCTCAGATCGTCTGCGGAATTTGATACTTCTATAGAACATGCTAAAAAAGACCAAAAGAGTTGAAAACTGGTTTGTTACACGAAGGAGTCTGGCATTCCACAGCTTGGCTTACAGTGGCAGGTTTGAGTGCTTTCTCGTTGGCCTCGGTTCTCTCTTTGTGGTCAGGCTTTCCAGAGCGCTAATGAGTTTTGGTCTTGTCTGGGCGGGGTCTATGACTTCGTCTACGTAGCCTTTCTGAGCGGTTATATAGGGGCTGGCGAATCTCTGTCTGTATTCAGCCACAAGCTCTGCATGTTTCTGTTTGGGATCTTTGGCTTCGGCTATTTCTTTGCGGAATATGATGTTTATAGCTCCTTGAGGACCCATAACAGCGATTTCGGCGGTTGGCCAAGCGTAATTGATGTCTGCGCCGCTGTGTTTGGAGCCCATAACGTCGTAAGCACCTCCGTAGTCTTTTCTCAGGATGACTGTAATTTTCGGCACGGTTGCCTCGCAGTAAGCGTATAGCAACTTTGAGCCGTGTTTGATTATGCCCCTGTGTTCCTGTTCAATGCCGGGCAGGAAGCCTGGTACATCCACGAAAGTGATTATTGGAATGTTGAAACAGTCGCAGAAGCGTACGAATCTGCCTGCCTTCATACTGCTATCAATGTCCAACGCACCAGCGTAGTGCATGGGCTGATTGGCGACGATGCCTATGACTTTGCCATTCAGACGTGCAAAGCCTATGACGATGTTCTGCGCCCACAAAGGCTGTATCTCGAAAAACTCGCCATTGTCAACGATTCTGAGTATTATTTCCTTTACCTCGTAGGGCTTGTCTGGGTCGTCAGGCAACACATGGGCTATTGCTGGGTCCGTTCGGTTTGGGTCATCCGTCGGCTCTACGGCTGGAGGGTCTTCAAGATAGTTAGAGGGCAAGTAGCTTAGGAGCTTCTTGATCAGCTCTATACATTGTTTTTCGTCTTCGGCGATGAAGTGGCAGACACCGCTCGTTTGACTGTGGATCATGGCCCCGCCAAGCTCTTCAAAACTCACTTCCTGTCCCAACACGGTCTTAACCACATCTGGACCCGTAATAAACATGTGACTCGTCTTGTCAACCATTATGATGAAATCCGTCAACGCTGGGGAATACACGGCGCCTCCCGCGCACGGACCCATAACCGCAGATATCTGCGGAACGACCCCTGAGCTTATCACATTTCGGAAGAATATGTCACCATAACCTGCAAGGCTAGCAACACCCTCCTGAATACGAGCACCGCCGCTATCATTCAAGCCGACGACGGGAGCGCCAGTTTTCAAGGCTAAATCCATAAGCTTGCAGACCTTCTTCGCAAACATTTCACCCAGCGAACCGCCAAAAACAGTGAAATCCTGAGAGAAGACATAAACAAGCCTACCATCTATCGTGCCATAGCCTGTTACTACGCCGTCGCCAGGGATTTTCTTCTCGCGCATGCCAAACTCAGTGCATTGATGAACTACGAATTGGTCAAGTTCATTAAAACTGCCTTGGTCAAGTAAGAGTTCGATACGCTCTCTGGCTGTAAGCTTGCCCTTGGCGTGCTGGTCTTCCATCCTTCTTTTTCCGCCGCCAAATCTGGCTTCTTCATGCAAATCCTTCAAACGCCTAATCTTCTCATCAACTGAAAGCTCCTTTGCTGTAGCCATCAAATCCCTCAAGTTGTCAGATATTATCGTTACAATAGGTATTTAGAGCATACGGAAGCCTCTTTAACAGACTCCCTAAACCGTTCTTCTAACATTGCCTTTCCGCGAGTTCGTTTTCCAACAGAGGTTCAGGCAAAAAGCAGATTCATTGCTGCAGCACTCAGGCTTTCAGCTTCATGGTTGAAGCTATGGAAATCCGTGTCTTCTCTTGCCGATAACCATTGATTCTTTTCGTGAAGATTCCATATAGAAGAAGATTTCATAAGTTTTATATTTGTATCGTATCATAATACCTAAGATTGGGAGAGAGGATGAAAAGGCAGGCTATTGGATTCAAGATAACATCAGCATTGATACTTCTATGCTTTCTGTATTTTGCATCGGCACATGGAGGAATATATGATTGGCCTATGCATGGATATGACCCCGCGTGTACAAGTTATTCGCCTTCAAGTGCGCCTAACACAAATGCAACGGCTTGGATTTCTGATTTGCTTTCAGGCACGACTTGGGCTTATCCTGTAGTTGCAGAGGGGAAAGTCTTCATAGGAGGAGGGAGCTTAACCGCTTGGGACGAGAATACCGGCAGTCTAGCGTGGGTCTATACAGCACCAAACCAACCGGGATACGCAGATTGCTGTGCGGTGAAGGATGGCAGGGTCTTTTTTGGAACTGGCGAGCCCGGACCTTTAGGTTGCATGTATGCCTTGAA
>Ga0315280_10004603_pt1 | contig 20244 bp, 11 predicted proteins | sample YL17G06_40_MG_FD_203697 | JGI IMG/M metagenome (GOLD analysis project Ga0315280, IMG submission 203697) | Sediment microbial communities from Yellowstone Lake, YNP, Wyoming, USA - YL17G06_40 | ecosystem: Environmental > Aquatic > Freshwater > Lake > Sediment | place: USA: Wyoming | collected... | reverse complement strand
GTTTGCGTCCGCGACGGCTGGGACCACGTCGATTACCTCAATCCCGACTCGGTTCAGCGGTTCATCGAGCTCACCTACCAGAGGTTCTACAACCGCTTCCCCAAGCATTTTGGCACCACGATCGACAGCGCCTTCTACGACGAACCGACCTTCTGGACGGTCCAAGGGGGCCGGATGTGGACCGAGGGGTTCAATCGGAAGTTCCGGGCGAAGCACGGCTTCGACCCGGCCGTCTACTATCCGGGGCTGTGGTATGACATCGGGCCGGAAACCGCCGCCGCGCGAAACGCCCTGTTCGGCCTCCGCGCCGAGCTTTTCGCCGCCGGGTTTGTCAAAACGATCAACGACTGGTGCCGGGCCCACCGCATCCAGCTCACCGGCCACGTCGATCAGGAGGAGATCGTCAACCCGGTCGGACTCTGCGGGGATCTCATCAAGGCCTTCAAGTACCAGGACATCCCCGGGATCGACCAGATCTTCCAGTACGGCCGGGCGTCGAAGGCGTACAAGCTGGTCAGCTCGGCGGCCACCAACTACGACCGCCCCCTGGTGATGACCGAGACCTACGGGGCGATGGGCAAGCTGAAGCCGCCGGACCTGTACCGGGAGGCGATGGACCAGTACGCCAAGGGGATCAACCTCATGGTCCCGCACGCGGTGTGGTACGAGCCCCGCTCGATCATCTTCCCGCCGGAGCTCTCTTACCGGCATCCGCTCTGGGGGCCGGAATTGCCGGCGTACAACAAGTACGTCGGCCGGCTCAACCTGCTGCTCCAGTCCGGCGTGCCCGCGGCCGACTGCGCCGTGCTCTACCCGATCGCCGCGCTCCAGGCCGGCTACCGGTTCGGCGTGGGCAAGCCATACGAAGGGGGCATTGTGCCCGACGAGGCCGACTACATGGACGTCGGCGAGCTGCTTTCGCTGGCCGTGAGGCGCGACTTCACGTATCTCCACCCGGAGGTGCTCGACGAGAAGTGCACCGTCCGCGGCGACGCCGTCACGCTCGACAACGCCGCCAGCCGCCAGACCTATCGGGTGTTGATCGTGCCCGGCTCGAAGACCATCGCGGCAAGCAACCTGGCCAAGATCAAGCAGTTCTACGATCAGGGGGGCAAGGTGATCGCCACGACGCAGTTGCCGCACCGCTCCGCCGAGTTCGGACAGGACGACAAGGTCCGCGCGGCGATCCGCGCGATTCTTGGCGTCGATCCGCGCCAGCCGGTCACCGGCGAGCTGGCCGCGTCGAACGCCCGGGGCGGGAAGGCGTATTTTCTGCCCAAGCCCTCGGCCGAGTCGCTTTCCCGGGTGCTGGACGACGCCCTGGCGGTCTGGGACGTGAAATTCGTCGGCACGCCGAAACCCGCCGGCGGGAATCTCTCGTACCTTCACAAAATCCGCGAGGGCCGGGGCCTGTGGTTCTTCGCCAATTCGAGCGACACGGCGGTCGACGTGCCGGTGACGCTCCGCGGCCGGCACGAGGTCGAGGCCTGGGACCCGCACACCGGGGCAATTACCCCCGCCGCGGTCTCGCACGCCGTCGATTCCGGGCAGGAGGTGACCCGCCTCCGGCTGCTGCTCCCGCCGGTGCGGTCGGTGTTCTTGCTGGAGAGACTTCCCACCCGCGCCAACAAGTAGGCCGGCAGCACGCCCGCCGTGGAATAACGCCAAGCACCCCATGGGCTGTCCAAGTTCTTTGCCAAGAGATATAGTATTCTCCAGAGTCCGCGTTCCATGACGAGTCTCTTTGTCGCAGGGTTTCCAAACACCCCTCGACGCGATACAGTGGCCGTGGTGCGAGCCTCGACCAATCGAAGGAGGATGGCCATGTCGGGAAAGCAATTGTCGTCGGTCGTCGCCCTGGTGGCTGGCTGGTGGTTGGCCGTGTCATGCTCTGCCTTGGGCGGCGAACGTCCCTCAGGCAAGCTGCTCGACAAGATCGGCGTGAGCCGCGGAATCTGCCTCCTGGTGGGTGACAAGGAATGTGCGCGGGCAATCGAGCTGGCACGCGCAAGCGAGCTGACGTGCTACGTCGAGCTGGCCGACGCGAAGGACGTGGCCGCGGCGGCCAAAGCGGCGGACGCGGCCGGGCTCTACGGCACCCGGGTCTTCGTCGCCAAGGGCTCGCCGGCGCGGATCGGGTTGGCCGACAACCTCGCCGACGCCGTGGTCCTTATCACCGAACCGCGGGGCGAGGAGATCGAGCGGGTGCTCCGGCCCGACGGACGCGTGGTCTCGATGCTGTTGGTCGATGGAAGGGAGGCCTTTGTCGCCAGGGAGCCGAAGCCTGCGCCGGCCGGCGTGGACGACTGGTCGCACCACTACCACGGGCCGGACAACAATCCCCAGTCCCGCGACCGCGTGGCGAAGTTCCCCTACCTCACCCAGTTCATTGCCGAGCCCCGCTATGCCCCAGCGCCGCAGTGCGTCGTGGCCTCGGCCGGTCGGGTCTTCATGGCCTTCGGGCACGTGGCCTGGCACCAGCGGGAAGAGGCGATGCTCAACACGCTCGTCGCGGTCAACGGCTACAACGGCACGGCCCTCTGGAAGCGGCCGCTCGTGCCGGGGATCATGGTCGACCGCAGCACGATGATCGCCACGCCCGAGGCCCTCTACCTGGCCGACGACAAGTCGTGCAAGCGGCTGGACGCGGCGACCGGCAAGCTCGTGGACGAGATCGCCCTGCCCGCCGAACTGACCGGCGGGACTTTTTGGAAGTGGATGGCCCTGGACGGCGGCGTCCTTTACGCCTTGATCGGTGCGGACGAGCGGCAGGACCCGGACGCCAGGTGGGGCAGCACCAACCACGGCTGGCCGTGGGACCGGATCTCCAACGGCTACAACGCCCCGGACTACCCCTGGGGTTTTTCCAAGACGCTCCTGGCCATCGACCCGGCCACCAAGCAGATCCTCTGGAGCCACAAGGAGGACGCGGCGATCGACGGCCGGTCGCTGTGCCTGGCCGATGGACGGATCTACTTCGCCCATTTCGGCCGCTACGTCGCCTGCCTGGACGCCAAGACCGGCCGGCCGATTTGGCGGCGCACGGCGGAGAAGGACCCCGAGGTGTTCGCGGCGATCGGGCCCTACCGGCCCGGCCACGGCTACGTCGGCGGCTGGAAGAGCACGGTCTACCTCAAGTGCACCGACAAGGCCCTCTACGTCCTCGGGCCGCAGGTGGAATGGCTCACGGCCCTCTCGGCCGACGACGGGCACGTGCTCTTCAAACACCCGGCCAAGGACCTGCACATCGTGATCCGCGACGACGGCCTGTATGCAATCGGCCCGCAAGGCTCCAAGGGCGTGCTCACCAAGAAGCTCGATCCGCTCACCGGCCGGGTGCTGGCCGAGTACGAGGTCGAGCGGCGGGCGTGTACCCGCTCGACGGGCAGTTGCGACGCGATCTTCTTCCGCGGGCACGAGGGGTCGGGCCGGCTCGACCTGACCAGCGGCCGAGTCCAGTGGATCTCGGCCATGCGCCCCTCCTGCCACGTCGGCGTCGTGATCGCCAACGGCCAGCTCTACTGGATCCCCTGGGCCTGCGACTGCAACTTGCAGATGTTCGGGATGATCTCGCTGGGGCCGGCGGGCGATTTCGACTTCGCCCAGAAGGCCAGCGAGGCGGGCCGGCTGGAGAAGGTCGGCGATGCCGCCCCGGTGGCCGACTTCCCCCGGTCGCCCCAGGACTGGCCCACCTTCCAGGCCGATAGCGCCCGCACCGCCCGGACCGGAGCGGCCGTTCCCAAACGGGTGAGCTTGCGGTGGAAATGGGCGGCCAAGACGCCGGCCGAGCCCACCGCCCCGGTGGCTGCCGGCGGAGTGGTCTTTGTAAGCGGTCTAGACGGGATTGTCCACGCCCTGGACGCCGCCAGCGGCAAAGTGAAGTGGACCGCGTACACGGGCGGGCAGGTCCGCTACCCGCCCACGATCGCCGCCGGCCGGGCCCTGGTCGGCTCCGGCGACGGCTGGGTCTACGCCTTCGAGGCGGCCACCGGCCGGCTCCTCTGGCGGTTCCGCGCCGCGCCGGTCGAGCGGAGGATCCCCCTGTACGGCTCGCTGATGTCCACCTGGCCGGTGGCCAGCGGCGTTTTGGTCTCCGACGGCACGGCCTACTTCGCCGCCGGGATCATGGACGTCGACGGGACCCACGTCTATGCCCTCGACGCAGCAACCGGCCGGATCCGCTGGGAGAACAACACCTCCGGCCATCTGGACGCCTGGAGCCGCCGCGGCGTGACCTGCCAGGGGGAGATGCTCCTGGCCAGCGGGAAGCTCTACCTGGCCGGCGGGAACACCGTCTCTCCGGCGGCGTTCGACGCCAAGAGCGGCGCGTGCCTCAATCCGCCGCCGGGCGGGATGGGCTCCTCCGCCCCCCGCGGCCGCGAGCTCCGCCTCGCCGGCGGCAACGTCCAGGTCACCGGCCAGCCGCTCTACTCGCTCCCCAACACCCCTGTCTTCGACCCCTCGGTGCGGTGGTCCGACGCCGTGATCGCCACCAAGAACGCGGAATTGGCGGTCCGCCCGAGCCGCGAGTCGAGCCGGCCGGGCTGGTGGCTCGTGGCGCAAGAACCCGCCGCCGGAAAGCCGCTCTGGCGCCAGCCGTTGGCCGACGAGCCGGTCCGCTGGGGCATCGCCGTCGACGCCGAGGGCCGGGTCGTCGTCGCGCTGCGCAACGGCCAGGTCCTGTGCTTCGGGAGGCTTCCATGAGTGGTCCTTCCGAGGAAACGCCCGCGGACGTCAATCCGTATCAGTCGCCGTTCGCTGAACCGGGCGAAATTCCGATAGAGGCGGTCGTCATTCCGCCCGCGGGGCGGAAGCCGTTTCCCGGCATCGGCGGAGCGGTCCTTCTGGTTTTGCTGATCACCGCCTTGCAGTGCGCGGGCGGGGTCGGAATCGCGGTCGTGTCGGGAGCGGTTCAGGCCCTGAAGATCCTTCTGGAGCCGTCCGACGTAATGGGGCTGGGCATGGCGGCCGTCCAGTTGCTGGCGTTCCTGCCGGCGATCGCCCTGGGGTGCGTGCTCGCCCGGCGGCCCGCCCGGGAAGTCCTCCCGCTGGATTCGTTCCGCTTCCTCGTCCTCGTGCCGATGCTGGTGGCCGCGGTGGGCCTGGTGATCCTGGTCTCCGAGTGCGACAACCTCACGCGGTCCGTGCTCCCCATGCCCGACGAGCTGGCGGAGATGTTCCGGGTCCTTTTCGAGGGGGGCGTGGGCACGCTGGTGGCCCTGGTCATCGTCGCGCCGCTCACGGAGGAGTTGCTCTTCCGCGGCGTGATCCTCACGGGCTTCCTGGCGCGCTACCGGAAGGGGACGGCGATTGGGGCCTCCGCCGTGCTGTTCGCAGTGGCCCACCTCAACCCGTACCAGTTCGCCGCGGGCCTGGCGACCGGGGTGTTCCTGGGCTGGCTGTTCTTGCGGACCCGGTCGCTGTGGCCGTGCATCCTCATGCACGCCGCGTTCAACGCGCACGTGGCCCTGGTCCCCGTGCTCCGAGACCAGCTCGGCCTCGAGATCCCCGGTTTCACCGGCCCCCCGGATGCCGCGGTGGAGTTCCAGCCGGCGTGGTTCAATGCCGTGGGCCTGGTCCTGGCGGCCGCCGGCACGCTCGGCGTCGCCGCGTTAACCAATCGTCCGCGAGCAGCTCCCGAATCCGAACATGCCGGCGCCTGACCAGCCGCTGCCCAGCCGCGTTTGTCAGAGATCCTAGATCGAACGGAGAAGGCGAATCGCGAGGACAGCGGCCATCATCAGGACGGCAAAGATCAAGTATATGGCGAAAAAGTGACCGAACACGGCCAGGGCGCGCGTGAGAAAGGAGGAGCTGAACAACCAACTGCGTTGAAGCCGCCACTCCAACGCGGCGACCCGCTCGTCCAGCTCCTCGAGGGTCACCTGGCGGTGCCCTGGATACGGAGCAGCCGGCGGGACGCCTGCGGCCGCCGGGGATTCCGGGGATCGGTAGGGGTTGACCTCGTCGGGTGAGCTCATGGTCGCGCTCCTGCGGGCCAGGGGATTTGCCCCCGCGGTGCTACGGGGCAGCTCAACGCCGACCACCGCGAGGCGATCGAGCGCCGGCCGGAGGGGGCAACCTATTCTGGCCGATTCCCCCGAGCCTCGGCAAGGCCGGGGACGAAATCATCGGCTCGTCCAGGTAAGGGAGAGTCATCTATGCTCGCGAACGTGAGAGTGCGATTGCCTCTGGTGGCAATCTTCTTTTTCGTGCTTCCCACCCTGGGATTGCCGGCGGAGCCAGGGGAAGAAGCCGGCCGCTCGAAGAGCGGCTCGGTGAGCCTGTTCGACACCGGGACCCGGTTGCCCGCCGCGCTCCCCGCCGACGTCCGGCTGGACGAAGCCGCCTGGCACAAGCTCCCGGAAGACAAGACCGGCCCCAGGTTTCAGGGGGATGCGGTCCTGACGAACGGCCGGCTGGCCGTCGTTCTTCGCCGGGGCGGCCCGGGGGCGGAGGTCTACTCGGTCGGCACCAAGGGCTTGTCGCTGCGGGCCACCGCGGCGCCGTCGCCCGGCGGCCCCGAGGTCCGGGTGAAATCGCTGTCGATCGCCGAGAACACGCCGGACGCCGTGGCCGTGGACGCCCAGTTCGGTGCCCCCGGCGGCAAGACGCTCGAGGTCCGCTACCGGCTTGACCGGGGCCAGGTGTTCGTCCGGACCGAGGCCCGCCGCGGCGTGAAAGGGCTGCTTCTGGCCGCCCCTTGCCGGTTCCTCGTCCTCCCCGACTTCTTCGCCGACGACATCATGGTCGATGCTGCGGAAATCCCCGTCTCCCAAGCCGAGTTGCCCAGCGAGAACTTCCTCCTCCACCTGCTCCCCGGCGGGCAGTGCATCGTGATGAGCGTCACCAACTCCCGCGCGGAGGACGCGCGGATCACGCTTGCCGACATTAGCGGGCGGCGAACGATCGGCAGCTCGGAGATCCCCTACGGCAAGGATGGGAAGATCTGGGTGGCGCTCCTCGAGGGGCCGGGGGTCTGGCACCGGCACGACGTCGCCCCAAGCGACGCCGGCAAGGTCCTGCCCTTGGACTGGAAAACGCCTTTTCCCGCCCAATGGCGGGTCGATTGGCGGCGGACCGACCGCCTCGCGAGCAGTTGGGAAATGGTGGTCGAGCGCCCCGGCGGCGACTTCGAGAAGTACGGCCTGTTCGGCAGTCCCGCCACGATCGCCCGCGACCGCAGGCGCTGGGCCACGGTGTTGGGCAGCTTCGCCTATCCCTGCTGGGTCGACCGCAGCGGCCAGGGCTATCTCCAGCCCTTGACCAGGGTGCTCAAGTTCGAGGGGCCGGCCCTTGTGTACCCGATCAACCGCGTCCGGAAGACCCCGCTGGAGGCCTTCACCGTGGTGGACCTGGTCCGCGCGACCCTCGGCGTCGGCCCCTGCGAGTACATCCTCGACCTGGAGGGCCAGACCCAGACCATGAAGGGCCGGGCGACCTGCGCGACCCGCGACGCCCTCGGGGCGATCTACGCCAAGGGCCAGCAGCGGCAGAAGCGGGCCGAGATCGAGAAGATCCTCGGCGAGGTTCTCGTCTTCGTCAAGCACATCCGCGGGCGGATCGAGGACTACGTGGCCTTCGGGCACGAGATGCTCGCCTATCTGGAGGACCAGAAGAAGGCCCATCCCGAATGGGCCGACTTCCTCGCCGAGATGGAGACCCTTACCAAGGCCATCGACGCGGGCGTCCAGCGGCGGCGGGCCAACATCAGGACCCCCGACTATGTGGCCGCGCTCACGGAGAAGTTCCGCAACACGCTCCTGGACTACGAGGGCGACGACGCCCTGGCCCGCTGCAAGGCGATCACTGAAGCGATCGTGGTCGTCGGCGGCAACCAGGACGAGCTGGTCGGCGAATGCCGCCAGGCAGTGAAGATCCTTCGGCAGCGGGCGGGCCTGGCCATGGCCGTTGATCCCCGCGCGGCCGAGGTCGCCAAGGAGATCCGCCGCCGCACCCAACAGATCCTCCGCAACCCCACCAGCTACGAGGCGCCCCGGCAGTGAGCACGCGCAAGAGCAACCGGCCGGACCGGGGACTGTCCCAATTCTCGCGCTGGGGACTGTCCCAATTTTCGCGCAGCGAAAATGGGACTGTCCCCCTCCGGAATCGACCGATAAGGTGTGTCGGACTACTGATTCTTGTCACCCTGACCGGCATCCTCGCCGGCGGATGCCGCAAAAGCGATGGGCTGGAGGCGCCTGCCGACGTTGCTCCGGCTGCCGGCGCCGCCCCCCAGACCATCGTCACCAAGACCGGGATCGAAATGGTGCTCCTCCCCGGGGGCGAGTTCGTCATGGGAGACGACGAGGGCGAGGCCGACGAAAAGCCCGCCCACCGCGTCCGGCTCAGTCCCTTCTACATCGATGCCTGCGAGGTCACCCAGGCGGCCTACGAGAGCCTGATGGGCAAGAACCCGGCGAAGTTCACCGCGGCGGACCGCCCGGTCGAGCGGGTCAGTTGGCTTTCGGCGGTCCAGTACTGCAACATGCGCTCCCGCCGCGAAGGCTTCAAGCCCTGCTACGACCCGAAAACGCTCGCCTGCGACTTCACCGCCGACGGCTACCGCCTGCCCACGGAGGCCGAATGGGAATACGCCTGCCGCGCCGGGACCACGACCCGCTGGTCCTTCGGCAACGATCCGGCCAAGCTGGCCAGCCACGCCTGGTTCCAGAAGAACGCCGCGAAGACCACGCACCCGGTGCACGAGCGGAGGCCCAATCCCTGGGGGCTCTACGACGTGCACGGCAACGTCGCCGAGTGGTGCAACGATTTCTATCAGGAGAGCTACGCCCCGACAAGCGCGGGGAAGGATCCGGCAGGCGTGGAGGAGGATCCTCGCGGCCCCGCCTCGGGTGACGAGCGGGTCCTCCGCGGCGGCAACTGGAAGGCGGACGACGAGAGCTGCCGCTCCTCGGCCCGCGCCTCGGCCCCGCCCGGCTTCGCCGACGTCTGCTTCGGATACGAGGCCTACGGCTTCCGCTGCGTGCGGCGCGGCGGCGCGGTCCCCCAGTAGTTCGCGTTCCTGGCGAACTCGTCGAACATGATCCGGGGCATCTCCGGCCGGACGCCCAGGGCGTCCCACGCCCCGTAGTCGAAGGCGATCAGCCCGCCCTCCGGCGTGCCCCAGTGCCGCACCAAGAGCCGCACCTCCTCGCGGACCTCCTGCTCGGCGCCGCGGGGCATCGTCGACTGGATGTCCGCAGTCGCCAGGAAGCAGACCTTCCCGCGGAACTGCTCGCCGAACTCCACCAGCCCGTAGCTCCGCGACTGCTGCATGTTGAGCACGTCCACGCCCAGCTCTAGAAATGAGGGCACGAGCGAATTGATCCGGCCGCAACTGTGGAGGATCACGTGCCAGCCGCAGCGGTGCATCGCGTCGAAGACGATGCGATAGCGCGGGGCGAAAAAGTCGTCGAAGACCCTCTTGCTCACGAACGGCCCGGCCTGGGTTCCCCAGTCGTCGGCCACGAACAGCCCGTGGACCCGGTCCCCGAATCGCCGCTTTAGCTCCTCGCACTGCCGGAGCTTGAAGTCGACGATCATGTCCAGCACGCGGCCGATCCGCTCGGGCTCCAGGTAGAAATCCTCCATCGTGGCCGCGAAGCCGCGGAGCTTGTGCAGCCGCGAGAAGAGCAGGTTGTGGGCCGTCACGGCCACGTAGCGGTCTTCCGCGGCGTCGATCAGCGGGCCAAGCCGCTCGTAGTAGAAGGGATTGCGCGGTTCGGGCGGGCGGTAGCGGTCCAGCCCGGACCAGTCGGCCAGGGGGTGAACCGTGACCTGGCCCATGTTCTTCACCTCGGTCGCCCCCCACTGGCAGCCCCAATCGTCCCTCCCCGGGTTGTCGAAGAACCAGCCCGCCTCCGCGCGGTCCATCTCCCAGACGTTGCACACGTCGTCGGGAAAGTCTGGCATCTTGTGGCTCCAGTGCTGCCAGAACGGCAGCCGGGGCGGGCAGTCGAACTCGATCGCGCGGCGAACGATCTCGCGGCGTTCCATCGTGCGTGCTACCGTGGTCTTCGGCCGGCACCAAACGGCGGGCAAGCCCGCCCGCTAAACGAGTATAGCGGCGACGTCATGCTGAAGCATAACCTACGGGCTTGGTTCCTGAAACCTGAACCCTGAACCCTGAACCCTACTCCAACGGCAGCCTCACCGGGCGGCCCCCCTCGGCAATCGACCGGTCGATGGCCAGGCACAGCTCGTGGGTGCGGTAGGCGTCGGCAATGTTGCAGTGCGACTCCCGACCTTGGCGGATGCACTCGACGAAATGGTTCATCTCGGCGTCGAAGGGGTGGTGGTTCACGTCGGCGGTGTCGGGCAGGACGGCGGGGATCGCGGCCCAGCCCGCCTGGCCCGGAAAAAGCCTCTTCGACCAGACGCGGTTGTCGCGGAGCGTCCCCTCGGTGCCGACCAGGTCAAGGTTGAAGGTGTAGGGCATCTCGCAGTCGAACAGGGCCGAGGTCTTGCCAATGATGCCGCTATGGAACTTCATCACGGCCACCACGTTGGCGTCGTACTCGAAGAGGCCCTTCTGGTTGTTGGCCATCGCGGCCACCTCGGCCACTTCGTCGCCGGCGAGCCATCGCATCAGGTCCGCGGCATGGCACCCGCCCAGCAGCATGCTGCTGCCGCCGGTCTTTCGCTTGCTGTGAAGGGCCCAGGCGTGGTGGGTCGGCTTCAACCCGTGCCAGTAGTCGATCTCCACGTAGAAGAGCTTGCCGACCGCGCCGGCGGCCAGGAGCGACCGGATATTCTGGACGGCGGGATTCCAGCGGAGGACAAACCCGGCGAGGCTGCGGACGCCCGAGCGGGCCACCGCGTCTCGCAGGGCACGGTTTTCCTCCACGGTCAAGGCGATCGGCTTTTCCACGAGGAGGTGTTTGCCGGCCTCGGCCGCAGCGATCCCTTGCTCGGCATGGACGTGGCTCGGCCCGCAAAGGTCGACGACCTCGGCCCGGGCGTCGGCGAGTACTTCCTCGTAGTTGTCGCGGACGGCGCAGTCCAGGCCGAGGCGGCGGGCGAGCTCGTGGGCCCGCTCCTTCCGCGGGTCGCTGATCGAGACGATCCGCACCTGGGGGTTCTTGAGCCAACTGGCCCCGTGCGCCCCGGCCACCCAGCCCGCCCCGTGAATCGCGACGCCTAGCTTGCCTTCCACCATGGTCTTGCCGCCTCTCGTCTTCACTCTAAACGCAGGGTGGCACGCCCTGAAAGGGCGTGGCCTGCCGCGAGCCACCACGCCCTTCGCTTCGGTCAGGGCGTGCCACCCAGTCCGCAAACGCTTCTCACAACACCTCCGGAAGTTGATACGGCTTCCGCTGAGGACGCTCCAGGTACTTGTTGGCCTCCTCGTCGCCGGGGAAGATTTCCTTCTCGGGGTCCCAGCGGAGCTTGCGCCCCAGCCAGCGGGCGATGTTCGAGAGGTGGCAGATCACCGCCGAGCGGTGGCCGATCTCGACATCGGCGACCGGCCGGCGGCGCGACTTGATGCAGTCGAACCAGTTCTGGAAGTGGTTGTCGCTCTCCTCCAGCCGCGGAGAACCGCTGGGCAGGGGCGTCTCGGCCAGGTCGGCCGGATCGCACGAGAAGCGATCGTTGTCGACCACGACCTTGCCCTTCTGGCCGATAAACACCGCGCCGGCGACCGGCCCGTTGTCGAGCTTCACGACGACGCCGTTGGCGTAGCGGAAGGAGACCCGGTTCCGGCTGCACGCCTTGTCTCCGCGTGCCCGGTCTTCGGGGGCGTTGTAGACGGGGGCCGCGAGCGGCTCGTTGCACTCGGGCCAGATTTCGCTCGGGCCGGTGTCGTCGGTTCCCAGGGCCCACTGGACCTGGTCCAGCCCGTGCGACCCGTTCCCCGTCATCTCGCCGCCGGAATAGGGCCTGAACGAGATCCAGCCCGGCATGCCGCGGGGTTCGTAGAGGTCGGCGTGGTAGGGCCGCGGCTCGGTCTGGCCGCACCAGGCATCCCAAAGGAGTCCTTTGGGGACCGGCCCGCCGGGCAGGCCGCACTCCCACGGGCTGGGATAGTTGCAGGCGATCACGGCGCGGACCTTGCCGATCACCCCGGCGCGGACCAGTTGGCACCCCAGCCGGTGGTGCTTCATGGACCGCCGCTGGCTCCCCGTCTGAAAGACCCGCCGGTGCTTCCGCGCGGCCTCGACCATCGCCCTTCCTTCGCGGATCGTGAGGCTCAGCGGCTTCTCGGTGTACACGTCCTTGCCGGCCTGGCAGGCGTGGATGCTGGGCAGGGCGTGCCAGTGGTCGGGCGTGGCGACGATCACGGCGTCGACGTCCTTGGCTTCGAGCATCTTGCGATAATCGTCATAGGGCCGGCACTTGCGCGAGGTGGCGACCGCGCTGACTCGCAGGGGATTCACGTCGCAGACCGCCACGATCCGGCCTTCCTTGGGGAGCCCCATCAGTTGCAGGCCGCGGCGGCCGACGCCGACGTAGCCCACGCCGATGCGGTCGTTGGGGGCGGGAGCCGCCCCGAGGGCCAGCACTTCGGCGGGCAGGAAGAGCGGCACGGCCACAGCCGCCGCCGCGCGGCCGCCGAGCGACAAGAGGCTCCTTCGAGAACATCTGCGGGGAGAAGCCATGGATTGCCTCCTCTGGATCGATGCACGAGGGCTCGCCGGCGGCGGGCATCCGGTGCCAATATAGGCGAAGCCGGGCCGCTCGGCCACTCCGGTCCGGCCCCGGGCGCGGCAAGTTTTCCGGGCAAGTGGGACTCCGCAACATGCCCACGACGAGCGTGGGCATGGCACCCAAGGCTCCCGGCCGTAGGCGCGGCGACGCGCGGCGTCCGCGGCAAGCCCAAGGCGCAGCCGGCCCTAATAGCCCGACGCTTTGCCGCCGATCCGCTTGTCCGCGGCGCCCCAGAGGCGGTCGCTTTTGGGATCAATCCAGATCGAGTGGGCGTCCCCCTGGCCGGAAGCGCGGGTCTCGAAGCGGTGGCCCATCGCCCGGAGCCGCTCGATGGTCGCCGCGTACTCCGGCCGTCCGATCCCCTCGAAGCCGACGCGGTCGGGAAACCACTGGTGGTGCAGCCGCGGCGCGTCGACGGCCTGCTGCACGTCGCTCTTGAAATCCACGACCTGGAGGATCGTCGCGAGCACGGTGTTGATGATCGTCCGGCCGCCGGGGCTCCCCGTGACCAGGACCGGCCGGCCGTCGCGGCACACGAGCGTGGGGGTCTGCGAGCTGAGCATCCGCTTGCCGGGGGCCACCAGGTTCGCAGGCGTGCCGATCAGGCCCTTGCGATCAGTGCGGCCGACAGCGCGGTTGAAGTCGGTCATCTCGTTGTTCAAAAGGAACCCTCCGCCGCGGACCATGACCCGCGACCCGAAGGCGTTCTCGAGCGTGTAGGTGTTGGCAACGGCCATGGCTTTTTCGTCGACGATGGAGAAGTGGGTGGTCTCCTCGGATTCACTTGCCAGGGCGATCTCCGGTGCCAGCGCCTCGCTGGGCGTCGCCCGGTTCGCGTCGATCTGGGCGGCGAGCTTCTTGGCATAGTCCTTCGCGGTCAGGTGGGAAGGAATAGGGGTGAAATCGGGGTCGCCGAGGTATCGCGCCCGGTCGCAATAGGCCCGCCGCATGGCCTCAATCACAAGGTGCATGGTCTGCGGGGACCAGCGCGAGGGGGACGGGCCGCGGTCCGGCGGGACAACATCCGCGGAGAGCTTGAAATTCTCCAACACGTTGAGCATCTCGACCAGGCAGACCCCGCCGCTTGAAGGCGGGGGAGGGCCGAAGACGTCATAGCCGCGGTAGGTGCCGTGGATGGGCGGGCGGATCCTGGCCCGGTACGCGGCAAGATCCTCGCGGGTGATGAGCCCCCCGCCGGCCTTCGTCTCGGCAACGATCTGCTCGGCGATCGGGCCCTGGTAGAAAGCTTCCGGCCCGCCGCTGGCGATCCGCTCGAGCGATTGCGCCAACTCCGGCTGCACGAGGCGGTCGCCCGGCTGCCACTGGGGCTTTCCCGACGGCGGCGCAAAGACCCGCTGCAACTCGGCAAATTGCCGCGACTTGGCCAGGACGCCGTTGAGCGAGCCGGCCAGCGGGCTATCGACGACGAAGCCCTCCCGGGCGAGCCGCACGGCCGGCGCCACCAGGTCGCGCCAGGCGAGCTTTCCGTACGTTCGATGTGCCAGGGCAAGGCCGGCAACCGTGCCCGGCGTGCCGCAGACCTTGTGGCCGTCCATCCGCGGGTCGTTCTCGAACATCCTTGGAGTCGCCGCGGCAGGGGCCGTTTCGCGGTACTCGACGCAGACCGGCTCCTGGCCCCGGCCGGGATGGATCATCATGAAGCCCCCGCCGCCGATGTTTCCCGCGGAGGGCCAGGTCACGGCCAGCACGAAGGCCGTGGCCACGGCGGCGTCGACGGCGTTTCCACCCTGCCGGAGAATCGCCAGCCCGGCGTCACTCGCCGCGGGCGAGACGGAAACGACCATCCCGTGGGCCGCTTCGAGCGGTTTTCGGGCGGCTTCGGGTTGCCCGGCAGCCGCGGAAGCCGTCGGCGACGGCAGGACCCGTACGGTCACCCGCGAGGCAAGCTCCCGCGAGCGATAGACCCGCTCGACCGCCTTGCGGAAGTCCGACTCCTTGGCCGTGTAGATGTCGACGAAGGTCTGCGGGTTGCGGTCGACCAGGGGAAACCACGTGCTCTGGACCTGGACCATGATCCGGTGGCCGGCCCGGAAGCTGTGGCAGACGTCCTGCAAGGTGAACCGCACCGGGGTGGGCTGGCCGGGCGTGAAGGGCTCGGGCTTTTCGTAGCTGTTGCGGAACTTGCCCCGCATCACGTCGCCGCGGACCAACTGCTGATAGCCGCCCATGCGGACGCCGCCGGGGTTCGGGCTGGGGTCGGGATAGTCGTCCGGGTAGACGTCCACGAGCTTGACGATCCAGTCGGAGTCCGTGCCCGAAGTCGAGACGTACAGCTCGGCCTCGATCGGGCCGGCGACGGCAAAATCCTCCTCCAGCACTTCGCTCTGGTAGACCAGCACGTCCGGCCGCCGGGCGGCGAACCGCTGGTCCTCGACCATGTACTCCGGCGACATGCCGACGGCGATCTTGTTGAGGAAGGGGACGGGCTTGGCCGGGTCGCTCGTGTATTCGTCGTACGCGGATTGCGAGCTTGCCGGCGCCGCCGGGTCGAAAGCGAGCCGGCTGCCCTCGCGGAGATAGAGCGACTTGGGCTGGGCCTCCTTGGGTGGCCAGGCGTCGAAGCTCCGCCACTGGTTGGTGCCCGTCTGGAAGACCCGGGCCTCGGGATGCTCGAGCCGGCCCTTGTCCTTCAGCCAGAACTCGAAGAAGGGCAGCTCGACGTTCTCGCGGAAGAAGACCGCGGTCTTGGCGTTGAAGGAGATGGGTCCCAAGGATTGGCCTTCGTCCCGGCCCCAGCCCCCGTGCACCCAGGGCCCCATCACGAGGATGTTGAACGTCCCCGGGCTGTTGGCCTCGATATGCTTGTAGGTCTCCAGGGCGCCGAAGAGGTTTTCCGCGTCGAACCACCCGCCCACAGTCATCACCGCCGGGCGGATGCCCTTCAAGTACGGGCGGAGGTTCCGCGCCTTCCAGAAATCGTCATACGTCCCGTGACGCATCACCTCGTTCCAGAAGGCCACGTCCCCCTTGAAGTACCGGGCGTCGGCGTTGGCCAGCGGCCCCATCTGGAGGAAAAACTGGTATCCGTCCGCGGTTTCGTGCTCGAAGGTGAACTTGAATTTCCTGGTCGGCTGGGGGCGGGGGCGGCCGAAGACCGCCATGAAGTTGAAGACGTGCGGCAGCATCAAGGCGCCGTTGTGGTGCCAGTCGTCGCCCACGAACCAGTCGCAGATCGGGGCCTGCGGCGAGATGGCCTTGACGGCGGGGTGGGCGTCGATCATCCCCGCCGCGGCGTAGAAGCCGGGGTAGGAAATACCCCACAGGCCCACGCGGCCGTTGTGGCCCGGCACGTGCCCAGCGAGCCACTCGATCGTATCCCAGGTGTCGCTGCTCTCGTCCACGTCCAGCGGCCCGCTCTTCACCGCCTTGTGCGGCCGCATGTTGATAAACTCACCTTCCGACATCCACCGGCCGCGAACGTCCTGGTAGGCGAAAATGTAGCCCGCGCGCTCGAAAAGCGGCGATGGGCCGAGCTCCGTCTTGTACTGGTCGACGCCGTAGGGCTGCGCGCTGTAAGGGGTCCTGGTAAGGAGAGTCGGATACCGCTGCGATTGGTCCTTGGGAACGTAGACCGCCGTGAACAGCTTCTTCCCGTCCCGCATCGGGACGCGGTATTCGTACTTGGTGTAGTGGGCCTTAACGTACTCCGGCCCTTGCGCCGCCAGCTCCGGGGCCGCCAGTGCGGTGGTTAGGACGCCGAGCAGGAGGCGCAAGCCAAGGTTGCGGCCGGAGGCGGGTTTGCACGCGGGACTCATCGGACGGATCTCCGCAAAGGCGACGTTTGACCCGGAGGCAACGGCGGGCAAGCCCGCCCGCTAAACGGCCGCTCAACGGCAACAAGCGCGGCGCTCAGAGATGCCACGGGGCGCGCATCTTCTTGGCCAGCAGCTTCGACGCCTCGGAGTCGCCGACGATCTGCTGGCGGGCCGCGTCCCATCTCAGCTTCCGGCCCACGACCGAGGCAATGTAGCCCAGGTGGCCGGGGGTCTGGGAGCGGTGGGCGACCTCGACGGGCGTGAGCGTCCGCTTCCGCGACTTGACCGAGTCGAGAAACTCCCGCTGGTGGCCGGGCGAGTTGTACAACAGCACTGCCAGGTCTCTTTTCTTCTCCCGCTCGCGGACCTCCTTTTTCCACTCCGGCTTGGAAGCGTCGAACCGGCCGCGGTCCACGGAGACCCAGCCGTGCTCGCCGATCCACTTCGCCCCGCCGCCGATGTCGCCGTATCCGCCGGCGATGACCAGCTCGATCCCGTTGGGGTACTTGCACTCGATGCGGTACTTCGTCGCCGTGTTCCAGACGGCATCTTTGGGCGGGAACTCAGCCGTGGCCGAGACCTCCAGCGGGCCGATCCGGTCGTCCGGGCCGACGCCGTACTGGGCATTGGAAAGGCCCCAGTGGGCGATGTCGCAGTGGTGGCCGATCCAGTCCATCAACTGCCCCCCGCCGAAATTGTAGTCCCACCGCCAGTTCTTGTGGAACCGGCAGCGATTGAAGGGCATCATCCTGGCCGGGCCGACCCAGAAGTCGTAGTCCACCTCCTTGGGCGGATCGGAGTTGGGGCTGGTGTTGCCGGTCCCGGCGAAATCGGAGTGGCCGGAGGGCAGCCCGACCTCGACCCGCTTGACCTTGCCGATGTAGCCGTTGAGCACCAGCTCCACCGCCCAGCGGAAGTCCGGCACGCTCCGCTGCCAGGAGCCGGTCTGCCAGATCCGCCCGTGCTCGCGGACGGCCTCGACCATGGCCACGCCCTCGGCGAGGGTGTGCGAGAGCGGCTTCTCGCAGTAGATGTCCTTGTTGGCCCTGGCCGCCTCGACGGCCGGGATGGAATGCCAGTGATCGGGCGTGGAGATGCAGACCGCGTCGATGTCCTTCCGCCCGAGCAACTCGCGGAAGTCCTTGTACCCCTTGCAGTCCTTGTTCTTATAGTGCTCGTTGACCTTGTTGACGGCGCTGGTGAGATGGCTCTGGTCGACGTCGGCGATGGCCACCACGCGGCAGTCGGGCTCCCTGAGGAACGAATTGAGGTTGTCTCCGCCCATCCAGCCGACGCCGATCGAGCCCATCACGGTCTGCTTCGACGGCGCGTCGGCGCCCAGGAGACGCGAAGGAATGAACGCCGGAGCGGCGGCCGCCGCGGCCGCAATCTTGAGCACCTGCCGACGCGTGGTTTTCCGCCCATTTATCATAGGATCTCGCTCCTTTTCTCAAGTGCCAGACATGATGCCTTCGGCGAAGGGCCTTGATGCGCCGGGCCGCCTATCCGCCCACGTTTGGCGTCTTGCCGGTTCTTGCGCACGGCCCGGACGCCAAGGCCCTATTGTACCCTGCCACGCGCGGGCCCGGAAGTCAGCGCCGCATGTCTTCGCGGAGCGGGTAGAAGACGTCGATCGCCCGGACCGGCTTGTCGCCGGCGATCACCTTGTGGGGCACGCCCCCCGGAATCCGCCAGATCTGCCCCGGCACCACGTGAAACGACTCCCCGCCGATGATGAACTCGAACTCGCCTTCGACCATGTAGCCGATCTGCTCGTGGGGATGGCTGTGCTCGGGAATCACCGCGCGGGGCAGCATCTCGACGATCGACAGGGTCATCTTCTCCGCCTCGGTGGCGAACATGCGGACCCCGGGAAACGGGTCGCGGGAGACGCAATCGGCTTGGCTGACAACGTAGCGAAACATCGGTATTGCTCCCTGACCCTCTCCGTGTAAGAGGAGAGCCGTCGGCTCGAGAACTCACCCAGCCACTATTCTGACGCAGACCACGCCGTGCTTGTAGACCGGGCGGCGGCGTGGGACAATACCCCCCATGCCAGGAACGTCACCCCCGATAACGAAGCAATCTGCTCCCCAGCCGCACTACCAGCCGCTGGTGATCGTGGCGGTTGCGGTTTGCACCGGGATCGTGGTCGATCGCTATGCCGCACTTTCGGCAGGGCTGTGGTGGGCGGCGGCACTGGCGGCGTGGATCGCCTGGCTGGTGTTGTGGCGCCGCCGGTGGGACCGGCTCTCCGCAGCGGTCCTCCTGGTGGCGGTGGCCGCCTGGGGCGGGGCTTGGCATCATTGCCGCTGGTCCCTGTTTGCCCGCGACGACGTCGGGTTTTTTGCCCGGGCCGAGGACCAGCCGGTCTGTCTGGAGGCCGTGGCCCTCAGCGGTGCCCGGCGGCAGCCCATGCCCAAGCCGAACCCGATGCGGGCCATGCCCGTCGGCGATCGGACCCGGGTCGAACTGGCCGTCGTCGCCGTCCGCGATGGGGCCCAGTGGCAGGAAGCGTCTGGCCGGGCGAGGCTGATGCTCAACGGCCTCCTGGGCGGGGTCCACGCCGGCGACCGGCTGCGGGTCTTCGCCCACCTGCGGGCCGTGCCTCCACCCCAGAACCCGGGCGAGTTTGACTTCGCCGCCCACGCGCGGGCCGATCGCAGCCGGGGCGTGCTGCGGGCCGAGGTCCCGCAGTGCGTCTCGGTCGTCGCGCCCGCCGGCTTCGGCAGCCTCCGATCCTGGCTGGACAAGATCCGCACCGCCGGCGACCGGCTCCTCTGGGAGCACGTTCATCCCGATCGCTCCGGACTGGCCGCGGCCCTGCTCCTTGGGATCCGAGAGGAAGTCACCGCGGAGCAGACCGAGGCGTTCATGGAGACCGGGACGATCCACGTCCTTTCCATCTCCGGTCTTCACGTGGGGCTCCTGGCCGGGGCGATGTTTCTCGCCGTCCGCGCGCTCGTGGTGCCGCGCAGGGCCGCGGCGGTCCTGGTGGCGGCCGTCACCGTCTTCTACACGCTGCTCACCGACGCCGAGCCGCCGGCGGTCCGGGCAATGATTTTGGTGCTCGTGGTGTGCGGCGGGTACGCCCTGGGACGCCGCCCGCTGGGCGTCAATTCGCTGGCCGCGGCGGCCCTGGTCGTGCTGGCCATGAACCCCGCCGACCTGTTCCGCGTCGGCGTGCAACTGTCGTTCCTCTGCGTCCTGGGGCTGAGCTGGTTCGGTGCCTCAGGTCTCTCAACCCGAGATGTCCAGGGACGAATCCAGGTGCTTGTCGCCGCCAGCCGCCCCCGGCCCCTGCGGATAGCCATCAAAGTGCTGGGCTGGGTCTGGCACCTGACGCTCATGGGCGCGATCCTGTGGCTCCTGACATTGCCGCTGGTGATGGCGCGATTTCATCTGGTCCCGACCGTGGCTCTCGTGCTCAACACGCTGTTGTGGGTCCCGACGCTCGTGGTGCTTTGCAGCGGCCTGGGGGTCCTGGCGTTTGGCGGGCTGTTACCACCGGTCGCCGCGGTGTTTGGCTGGTGCTGCGACACGACGGTCTGGCTGCTGGAGTGGGCCATCGGCGCCGCCCGGGGGATTCCGGGGAGCTACTTTTGGGTCTCCGGGCCGGCGGACTGGTGGCTGGCCGGGTTCTACGGTGGGCTGGGCCTTTGGGCGGCGTTTCCCCGGCTTCGCCCGCCGCCCCGCTGGTGCCTGGCGCTGGCGGCCGGATGGACGGCGCTGGGACTTGCGCCCGGGCTGCTCCAGTTTGTATCGCCGACGAAGCCCCCCTGTTTGGAGTGTACGTTTCTGGCCGTCGACCACGGCT
>Ga0315280_10004602_pt1 | contig 20250 bp, 20 predicted proteins | sample YL17G06_40_MG_FD_203697 | JGI IMG/M metagenome (GOLD analysis project Ga0315280, IMG submission 203697) | Sediment microbial communities from Yellowstone Lake, YNP, Wyoming, USA - YL17G06_40 | ecosystem: Environmental > Aquatic > Freshwater > Lake > Sediment | place: USA: Wyoming | collected... | reverse complement strand
GGTCCGGCGGCAGGGAGAGGGGGGAGGTCGGGGGTGGGGCCTCCTCAACCGCTGAGGGCGCCGTGGAGAGGGTGGTCCAGGGCGAGGTGGCGTCCGAGGCTAGGGCTAGGACAAGCCAGTACCTGGTCGTCGGGAGGCTCGTCTCCAAGGCCTTGAGGAGGTACGCCCAGGCAAAGGGTATTCCAGTCGAGGAGTTCGTGGAGATGAGCGGCGAGGATCTGGGCAAGACTGTTGTGGAGGCTATGGATTACCTAACGAGGGCGAAGAGAATTGAGGAGGAGAACAGGAAGCTTCGCGAGGAAAATGCTTTCCTGAGCCATCAGATCGACCCTCTTGGACGGCTCCAGATCGCGACCGATTTCCTCTACAGGTTCCTGGAGTTTATGGCGGCCGCCAAGGTTATGGGGCTCAACCTCCGCAACTCGCCCGTCATAGGCTACTACCAGCAGCTCCTCGACGGGATACTGGTCGGTGAGATTCCGATGGAGTGGTTTCATGGAGGAAAATCAGATGTCTGAGCCGCAGTCAGATAAAGAGGTCAAGGAGCCTAAGGAGAGGTCCATCTTCGACCTCAGGAGGGTGCAGGAGATGCTGTCCAGGGGTGAGACGAGCCTGCCAGAAGCGCTGCTGATAATGACCTACATGAATATGATGGAGGGGCAGAGGCAGCCGCAGATGGAGGCTCTTCTGTCGCAGCTCGGCTCCCAGAAGGAGAAGCTAGGAATCTCTGAGGCGCTGGTCATGTCGGCGTTTCTCCAGCAGCAGGGCAGGCCTCAGGTTGATGTTTCTAAGGCGGTCGAGGACGCGGTCTCGAAGGTTAGGGGCGAGTACGAGAAGCAGCTTGCCGAGATCAAGAGTCTCATCGTAGGGAGGAGGGTGGAGGAGACGGAGGCCCGGGCTGACAGGGCTGAGAGGAGGCTGAAGGAGCTTGAGGAGGCGAGGACCACGGAGCAGTACATCGCCAGCAAGGTGAAGGAGCAGGTCGCCCCAATCCAGGCGGAGCTGGAGAAGTCCCTAGGTGCGCTGAACGATAGGCTGAAGGGCTACCCGCCGAGGAGAGGAGGGGCCTGATGGAGCGGGCCCTCGAAGGCGTCGAGGAGGACGTGGCCAGCGAGGTGAAGGACTTTATTGTAAAAAGGTTCAGGGGCGAGGAGGAGCCCGTCACGGTCGTTGACAGAGAGGGGAAGCCGCAGCTCGACGTGAATAGGCTCGTCACCAGGATAGCGAACATCGTCGAAACCGCGGTCAGCAAGCTGCCCCCGGCTGGGGTACGTGCCGCCCCTCAAGCCCGTTGAGCCGATGCCAGGCTACACCACGCCGATGCCAGCCAAGGCGACTCAGGGGGCGCCCCCGCCTACGGCACCACCGCCTAAGCCGACCGTCGCGGCGCCCACAATAACCCAGGTCCCCACTCAACCACAGGAAACTTCAAACTATACGCATGAAGCCTAACGCCCTTAAAAGGCAAAACCTCACCCCCTGTGAGACTTTTTTTAACTGAATCAGCAAGCTTGTAACTGGTCATGTTAGGCGTCTTAACGTCAAGCCTAATCCAGCCCATTTTCCGCCATTTTTTGATGTGATAATGCAGAACTTGAGGAGAAAAACCCAAGATTCTCGCCACCCTAGAAGGATAGTTTCCAGCGTCCAGCAGAAGCAGAGCCCGAACACTAGTATGCTTTAAAAATCGTTTCTTAACTGCTTTTTTAACTGAATTTTTAACTGAGTTCTCATGCATAACTTTGGGCCCTCCAATTGAGTTAAAGATGCTTCTAGAGCTCTTCCTCCAGCCTCTTCGAAGCTCTCAGTTGAGCCCTTTTAAGGTCAAGTTCCGTAACCTTCTCTTGGAGGCATCTGAGACCCTGCGCAAAAGCGTCCCGCGTGCTATGAACTATGCAGAATCTCTCATACCCAATCTGAATCAGCATATCCAAGATTCAACATTCGTGGAATTAAGTAAGGAGTCTCTTTGGCCACTTAGTGCGAGGCGCAAATCCCATCAGCGCTCAACTCGGAAAATTCCGAGAACTTAAACCGATATCTAAACCTAACCCCCCGCACCCTATAAGATAGCCTTTTAAGGCGTATTCTTGTCTTTGCAGAATGTTTGCGGAAATTTTGCTTTAACTTTGCTTCTTTATTTCTATTTCACATGAAGGTTTATATCTAGAAAAATTCTCTAATTTTTGGTCTAACGCCTCAATGATTTCTTCTATTCTTTAAATTACGATTGACCAAAATGAAATGTCGTAACGAACTCTTCTTTCAATCAAAGCAATACTCAGGAGAGGATCTTTAGAAAATATCTTAAGTGTTATGTTGTGCCCTGGCTTAACGACTATCTTTTCACTTGTTTTTTCTCCTCCGGCAACTTCGATATTCTCGCCAAATAGTGGTGCAAGTTGAAGTTTTTCAGATATTATCGTGAATCTTCCAAGGGGCTGTTTTTGAGCGGAAATTTCAATGATTTCGGCATCTTCTCCCAATTGGTTTCTCGCTGCGATTTGATATATCCAAAGGTTGTTCTTTGAATCCCAATCCACCGAGGCATTAATAGAATAAATATCGAAAGCCGGGACTCCGACGCCTCTGCTAACGCCAGTAGTAGGACCCATACGTACCCCAACCGACCGCGAAAGAGGCACTCCGAAAAGGATCGCTAAAATTATGAGCAAGATAAGAACAATAACCAATTTTCTCTTAGCTGATTCTACAAAGGTTTTTATGTGAACAAGGATGTCGCTGATTGGTAAAAAGACGGCAGACCCTAACATCAGAATGATGTTCAAAACACCAACAGTAGAGATTCGGTGAGACAGCTCAGACCAATCAGTGGTCAAGAGAACTCCCTTGAGGTTAGTTGCAGGAGTTCCGGGGAGGATAGCATACAGCAACAGCCCAGGCAAAATCCAAAAGATATCCACAATGAAACGGTATCTTTTGCTCCGCAACAAATAGATGCCCAGGGATAGAGGAATGAAGAATACAACGGCGGGCATGGGCAACCCGAAAGATCCAAACGTAAAGAGCACTAGAGCTGAGGGCAAGTAACTTAATAGAACACCCAGAATTTTACGGGTGTGAAGCTCGGTGGGGGCAGTCTCCATCAGAATTTGAGCCATTGTTGAAGCGAATGCGATTAAGATGCCTACTAAGATACCAACCGATAGAAAAGGTTGATTTTCATATAGAACCGGAAAAGCGTATGGTGCATTTTCAGAGCCTAATCGAAATGAATTTCCGAAGAATTGAAGAATAGAAGATGCTACGGCGATTAGCAATCCAGACTTGGCGTATCTTCTCATCTTCTGGATTCGTGGTGGGAGCTCCGTTGTTTTTGTTGCTTTTTGACCTTTGGGTTTCGTTACGACCAAGAGTATAGTTGAGACAGCAGTCATGACGATGCCTATCAGTAGTATGGGAATAAGAGTGAGGATGAGAGCCGCCGCCGAAATTCCTGCTCCAGCCATCGCTATTATTTTGGCATATTTTCTGATCTTCTTCGTTTTTGATGAGAGCTCAGTTGCCTTCGTTGGCGTAGCTTTAGGTTCCTTCTCCAAATCGCTCGCCAAAATGGAATGGTCTGTCAGATATTTGTTTTTTTCAGACAAGCAGGGCGTGTGGAGAACACTCGTCCTCATTCACGATCTCCAGCCCCATCGATGTGTCCACTCCACCCTACTCGCTTTCGGGAGGACGTTTAGTGTAGCGATGAATCATACACATAGATTAGGCAACGTCAAGATCGGACGCTCGATAGCAAGATCGGCTCGGTCTCATCGCTTTCCTCCGGCCATCTGGGCGCTTGCCGGGTTTCGCATCAAGATGAAGGCTGCGATCGGGCCAATTACGGAGACGAATCCCAGCTGGGTGAAGGCCCAGCCCCAGAATGGGAAGTAGCCCAGTTGCCGTACAAGTAGCGGATCGTTCGTCCAGTCGAGGACGACTCCGAGGAAGGCGGAGGAGATTGTGGTGACGCCAAAGCCGAGGAGCGATTGGAGTCCCAGCGCCGACCCGATGAACCGTTCTGGGACGAGCTCGCTCAGACCTGCCTTGAATATGGCGGTGTCGGCGACGATCCAGAAGCCGTAGAATAGTCCTATGACAGCGAGCACGGGCAGGGGGAGGCCGATGAGCCATCCGTAGGTGAGAGAGCAGGGGATGCTCAGGGACATTATGAGGATTATCGCCTTACACCTCCCTATCCGATCGGAGAGGAGTCCGCCGATGCCCGGGGAGAACGCGCCCATCAGGATGCAGGTTGCGGCGATGACGCTGCCCACGATCAGCGCGTCTGGGGCGGAGTATCCGAGGGTTCTGGCGCAGGCGTTGATGTAGGGGTTGATCCAGTCGCGCATCGCGTATAGCTCCCACATGTGGCCCGTGTAGGAGAGGGTTATCAGCCAGCTGGGCTTGTTTAGGAGAACGGTGTTCTTGAAGGTTTCATGGGAACCGCCGTCCGTCATGCGGGGCGGGGTGTCTCTGACCAAGAAGAACATTAGGGCTCCGGCGGGGAACGCCCAGACAGAGGTCCAGAAGACGCCTGTTCTCCAGCCGTAGTTGGCTGCTAGGGGGCCGGCTATGTAGTTCGCGCCGGCAGAGGCGCCGACGAGCGAGCATGTGAAGATCCCGATCGCCTTCCCCCGCTCCCTCGGAGGGTACCAGTTGGACAGGATTCGCATCCCGGGAACGTAGAGGCCTCCCTGTCCGATGCCGGCGAGGGTCCTGAGTATCAGCGCTGACCAGAAATCATGGGCCAGTAGCGCGAAGGCTGTGGCGAAGACGCCTGTCTCAATCGCGGAGATCGCGAAGGTCCTTCTCCCTCCGATCCGATCGGCGAGGTAGCCGGTAAGGAAGACGCTGATCACGTACCCCGCCTCGCAACTGGCTACGATCACGCCGGCCATAGCCCCGCTCAGCCTCCACTCCACGAACAGTAGGGGCAGAACGGGTGAGAAGTTCGACCAGATGAGCATGGCTAGGAGCTGTGCTAGACTCGCCGTGATCAGGGTTTGGGTCTTTCCATCCAAGCTGCGCTCACGAGGGCTAGGTTGAAGAATCACTTCAATGTTCGGATTTAAGCTGAGTCGTGGGCTTGGGTCTAAGATCTGTTCAGAAGTGTGAGGAAGTTGTCGAAGAGGTAGGCTGTGTCGTTCGGTCCGGGGGACGCTTCCGGGTGGAACTGCACCGCTGAAACGGGGAGGTTCCTGTGAATCAAGCCCTCGATCGTCTTATCGTTGGCGTTGACGAATGAGACGCTTAGACCGGTCCCCCTCAGGGACTTCTCGTCCACGGCGAAGCCGTGGTTCTGGCTGGTGATGTAGCACCTGCCCGACGAGAGGTCGATGCAGGGGTGGTTCTGCCCTCGGTGCCCGAACTTGAGCTTGTACGTGTCTCCGCCCAGAGCCAGCGCCAGTATCTGGTTCCCCAGGCAGATGCCGAGAATTGGCATTCGTGTCTCCGCCAGCTCTTTGACGGTCTTGATCGCGTTCCTACCTATCTTCGGGTCGCCGGGACCGTTGGAGACGACGACCCCGTTTGAGTGCAGACCCAAGATGTCGTCTGTAGATGATTTTGGAGGCATGAGTGTGACCTCAACGCCACGCCTCAGCAGACTCCTGATGATGCTCATCTTGACGCCGCAGTCTATGACCGTGACCCTCGGCTTTCCGCCTTCTCCGAACCTCCTCGGTTTGTCCGTGGCGACCTCTGAGGCGAGGTCGCGCTTGTTCGGGTCTGGGATGTTCCTTGCCTCACTCAGCAGGTCGTCGATGTTCGGCTCGTGCTCAGCTTCGTACGTGATTAGGATGCCCTTCATGACGCCGTGAACCCGTATCTTCTTTGTGAGAGCCCTTGTATCAACGCCCTCTATGCCCGGAACCCCACTCTTCATCAGCCACTCGTCCAGGCTCATCCTTGAGCTCCAGTGGCTCGGATCCCTGCAGAGCTCGCGTATTGCGTATCCCTCGATCTTGGGTCCGTCGGACTCAAAGTGCTCGGGGTAGACCCCGTAGTTTCCCACAAGCGGGTAGGTCTGCATCAGGATCTGACCCTTGTAGGACGGGTCTGTGATGCCCTCGGTATATCCGACCATGCCCGTGTTGAAGACGACCTCTCCCGAAACCTTCTTGATGGCTCCGAAGCCTGCGCCACGGAAGACAGTACCGTCCTCCAGGACGAGAATGGCCCGACGTCTGTCGGTAGGCCTGCCGAGAGGCGCTCCCTGTGCCAAAGAACCCTCCGCAAAGTCACGGGTCTGACGAATTTAAGTCTTATGTCTGCGAGCTCCTATCAAATAGATTTCCCTTTCCTATGAGTCTTGGATCTTGCTGGTTCTTGAAGCTTAATGAAATAAGCTAGGGGATGGGACAATCCCTCTAGGGATGCAGACCATGAGTCTGGTTGAACGTCTTGAGAGTGTTGGTAAGAGTGACATCGATACTCCGGCGTTGCTGATAGACCTCGACGCTATGGAGAGGAACATCGCGAAGATGGCGAAGTACTTCAGGGGTGTGAAGGCGAAGCTTCGACCGCACGCGAAGACCCATAAGACCCCGATAATCGCTCACAAGCAGATCCAGGCTGGTGCGAGGGGGATAACGTGTGCGAAGCTGGGTGAGGCTGAGGTGATGGTGGCGGCGGGGATCAGGGACATACTCATCGCTAACCAGGTCGTGGGGAGGCAGAAGATCGAGAGGTTGATGAGGCTTGCCAAGCACAGCGACGTGGTCGTCGCCGTGGACGACCCGAGAAACGCGCGTGATCTGTCCGAGGCGGCGTTGAGGGTGGGAACCAAGCTCAACATCCTGATCGAGGTGAACGTGGGGATGGATCGATGTGGTGTAGAGCCTGGAAAGCCGACGCTCGTCCTCGCCCGGAACGTTCTGAAGCTTCCCGGGTTGAGGTTCAGGGGGGTGATGGGCTACGAGGGACACACCGTCTTTATGGAGCCGTTCGAGAAGAGGCGTGAGGAGTGTACGAAGGCCATGAAGCTTCTGATCGGGACAAGGGACACGCTGGAAGATGCCGGGATAGGAGTGGAGATAGTCAGCGCGGGTGGAACGGGCACTTATAACATCTCGGGCGAGTACCCGGGCGTGACCGAGATTCAGGCTGGCTCCTACGTGCTCTTGGACTCGAAGTACAAGACGATAGTACCGGAATTTGAGTGTGCCCTGACCGTCCTGACTACGGTCATAAGCAAGCCCACCTCGGACCGCGCGATAGTCGATATGGGCATGAAGGCGGTCACGTCCGAGTTTGGTGTGCCACAACCAAAGGGCGTCAAAGGCGTCGAGCTGATCCGCCTCTCCGAGGAGCACGGGAAGCTGCAGCTCAAGAACCCGAGCACTTCGATAAACGTCTGTGACAAGCTGGAGTTTGTCCCGACCCACTGCTGCACAACTATCAACCTCCACGACAGGTTCTACGGAGTTCGCGGTGACAGGCTGGAAGCGATCTGGGGCATCTCTGGAAGGGGCAAGTTCCAGTAGTCCAGATCACCTGTTTCTTTGAATGGGAGCCTGCCACATGCGCTCTCTCTCATATTTTGTCGTATGCGACTAGAATGCACCAGAGTACCAGTTTCGGAGCTCCTGCCTACACCCTTCGGATTCTATAGGGGATTCCAATTATGCACGTTGCATTGTAGAGCTTTGCCATCGTGCCTCGGTGCGTTTTGCTCATGCGAACCAGCCTCTCCACAGACCTCTCTCGGTAGAACGCCACGATCAGCTCGCCTTCGATTCGATCCCCTGACCCTCTGCCTATCAACCAGATTCACCTACAACGGGCTCCAATGTTCCCTTCTCGACAAGCCGATTGATCAAGTCAATCACCGTGAAGTAGGGAACCGTTAGGTCTGCTGCTATGTCTGATGGGTAGGCTCGGCCGTGTTCCTTGATATAGTCCACAATCAGCTGCTCGAGCTTCCCTTTCGGCATGTCCTTGACCTCGCTGATGGCGACTTGTTGCAGCTTCTCCCTTATCGCGTCTCTCACGAACTCGGCTTCACTGGTGTAAGCACCAGATACTTCCACGATTTTGGAGATTCCTTCCAAAGCCTGACGGGTATGGCCACCGTAGTGTACCTCGGAGTCTTCAGCTTTTGCATGATTCCTCACTACTCTCCGACTGTCATAACACGTTATGAACATATACGGCGGTGTGGTCTTGGTTTGAGTGTACTTGTGGCTCTGCCTTGAGTTCTGCTTCATTGTTTCCGATAGGTCGGCAAAGTGGGCTTAGCTCCTTACATCCTCCTTTCGGAAGTAGGTCTGTTCCGTTCTCAACAGGTTTTTAGGAAACCCGCGGATAAGGAAGGTAAGAACGGTGAGCTTCTGTGGTAGTCGAAGCATTCGACCTGCTCCGACAAGAGATCCTGCGAGTGGTCAGGCAGGGGCAGGATCCTCTCGACAGGATCATCGGGCAGAAGGAGACCAAGGAGCAGGTCTTAGCGGCTCTACTCTCGAAACATCACATCATGATCGAAGGTCCACCTGGAGTCGGAAAAACCACCCTCGCCAAGCAGGTGGCGGCGCTCCTACCGCCAGTGAAGGCGGTGAAGGACTGCCGATTCCACTGCGATCCAGAGGATCCCCGATGCCCCAACTGCCGCCTCCGTGGAGAGAGCGGGGAGGATCTGCCTATTGAGACTATTCCTGGATCACAGAGGTTTGTTAGGGTTCAGGGTAGCCCGGAGCTGAGGGCTGAGGATCTTCTGGGAGACATCGATCCGGTCGAGGCGTTCCGCCATGGTCCGCTCCACCCTAGGGCGTTCACTCCCGGGAAGCTACTCCGCGGGAATAGGGGGATCATTTTCTTTGACGAGCTGAACAGGTGTCCTGAGAGGGTGCAGAACGCTCTCCTACAGGTCTTGGAGGAGGGGGTCGCCACGATAGGCGGGTACGATGTGGATTTTCCGGCGGACTTCGTGCTCATAGCGACCTCAAACCCAACCGAGACCATCGGTACCGAGAGGCTCTCCGATACGCTGCTCGACCGCCTCGACATCGTTAAGATGGGCTATCCGACTCGAGATGAGGAGAGGAGCATCATCCTCAAGTACGGCAGACGATCCTCCGGGGTCGCGGTTCCAGAGGACACGGTCTCGCTGATAGTCGACCTCGCCAGGTCCACCCGCGACAGATCTGATGTCCAAAAGTCGGCCAGTGTCCGAGCCTCCATAAAGCTCTTCGAGAACTCGCAGTCTGTTGCCTGCCTCCTCGGGAAGCCTAGGGTGGATGCAGACGATGTGAACAGGGCGATCATCATGTCGTTCAAGGGGAGGGTTACTCCGTCGCCCGATAGCCCGTTCTTCAACGATGTCGAAGGTCTTCTAAAGAACATCATCGACTCAGCCATGAAGGAGAGGTAGGGTGCCGAAAGCTAAGCTCGACCACTCTCGTCTTGTTGCCCAGGTTGCGTACGAGACCCGCCGACACCCCTGGGTGGAGAGGGGGCTCAGCGTGCGAGGGGCTGTGGCGATGTTCCAGCTTGCCCGGTCTCTGGCGGAGCTGAGGGGGGTGGAAGTCGATACTAGGGATCTCTGGACCGCCGGGAAGATCTCCATCCCTCATCGGATCAAGCTCAGCGCCTCCTGTACAAAGAAGCCTGAGGAGGTGGTGGAGGAGATCCTGTCAAAGGTTCTCAGCTCGGAACAGTCGGAACGCAAGGTAGCTCCGAGATCCGAGAAGTACGGGACCGGGCGGTCCGGCAGGAGTCCTCCCGAGCGGCTGTCAAGAAGGGAGATGAGAGAGATGAGGGAGATGCTGCAGTGGCTCCTGGACTTCCGCCACAAGAATCCCGCGGGACCGTATTTGACCTTGTACCCTCAGATCCTTCGGAGGGAGGTGATTCGATACTCGCCCCAGCTGGCTAGGTACCTAGAGCGGAGGATCGAGGCCAGGACCGGGGAGCGATTTCAGGAGAACAACGTGTGCCTCATCGAGTTCTCCCGTGAGATGGAGGAGATACTCGCCCTCCTCGAGGCAAAGGGAGTCCTCGAGAGGTCGGACGAGCTACAGCTAGCCTTCTCGGACGAGGCGTACGCAATCCTGATCGAGGATCTTCAGACAAAGATAGGCGAGGTGTCGAGGGGAATCGGACAACACTCGGCCCTGGTGAAATCGGAGGATGGGGATGAGCATGCGGGCGTCAAGGACTTCGATGTGAACGTGGGGTACCGGGACGTCTCGGTGAGCGGCACGATCAGGAACCTGATCCAGAGTGGGCGAGAACCCCGCGAGTTGACTCGGAGGGATCTGAGTGTGTACGAGAAGAGGGGGCTTGCCTCTATGGATCTGGTGGTAGCTTTGGACGCCAGCTATTCTATGGTCGACGGGAGTAAGCTTACCAACGCGAAGAGGGCGACCGTAGCGGTCGCGACAGCGCTCCAGGGCTTTCGCAGGGATAGGCTCGGAGTCGTGGTTTTTAGGGATTGGGCTAGGGGGCTCGCCCCGCTTGGGTCAAACCCGGGGAGTGTGTTCCGGAGTGTGATCAATCTCGGACCGGATGGGTACACGAACATAGGCGACGCGGTGAGATTGTCCACGGAGATGCTCCTCAGGGAGGGGCGACCAGGGGCTAGAAAGCACCTGATCTTGATCTCTGATGGGTCACCTACCTTTCCGCCGGGAAAGGCCTTCGAGAGCGCGATCGACCAGGTCAAGCGAACCCGAGCGAACAATGTGACTGTTTCGTTCTTTGCCATCCTTGGTGGTAGGGAATCGGATGTCGACTTCGCGGGGCTGCTTGCCAGGCATGGTCTGGGCAAGGTGTATGTGGTTGCTGAGAAGGATCTGCCGGGAGAGGTTCTGGAAGACGTCAAGCTGAGCGGCGTGGGCTAGGATCTCTTTTTCCTGACCAGGATCGTGACGTCCTCGGTTCCGTCTACATCTGTTTCCTTCAGTGAGGAGAGCATGCCTAGGACGGACTTTCTGATTATTTCCTGAACGAACTCCTTCATGGGTATCCTCTTCGAGCCGATGAGTGCCTCCAGACCGCTCGGTCCAGAGATGGCGTCGCACTTGTTGATATCCCCGCCCCTCGCAACCGCCTCGGCTAGACCCCGGCAGCTGGTGTACCCGCACTTGCCGCAGTCTAGGTCAGGCAGTCTCTTCCATACGCGCGCCGTCTCTATGATCGGGATGACGCCCTCGTCCACAAACTCTCGTGTCCCGACGGGATCCTTGAGCAAGTCCAGACACGGGTAACCGAGGGTTGAGCCCTGTTCGCAACCCTGGATGTCCAGGAGTAGTATGTTCCTGCACTCCTTCACCCGCGTCTCAGCGGCACTGATCGTTTTGGCTGTAATGATCTTGGGGATCCTGTCGTCGGCCTCGACCAGACCCTTGAAGCCCTCGAGGAAAATGAGGTCATTGTCGTCGCCAGCGAAGGCGATGAGCTGGTCGAGTTCCAGGGGGGTCGTGTCGACCTTTCTGATGGTCGAAACCTCGTTCCGAGCCACCGTGAGTACGGTCTGAGCCCCAGCCTGAGTGAACCTCCACGAGTCTTTTCCGGGTGTGTCTATGGAGAAGCTCGGCTCTGAAACGTGCTTCAGCACACACGTTGCGTATCCCTTCGCCGCGAGCAGCTTGACCAGCAACTCTATCACGGTGGTCTTCCCCGACTTCTTCTCGCCCACCACCGCTATGACTGGCGTCTTTGTCATGGAGATCCCCATGGAATCTCGAGGGGCGCAAAGAAAAGCCTAGTGGTTTGACGGGTTTGCAAAGCAATCTCCGGGGGCGCAAGGTCATTGGGTTGACCTTGTGATGCCTAGGTCCTTTACCCAGACGCTTGGCGCTAGGGTGGGGATGGAGACCTCCCACCACCTGATCCAATGCCGCTCCTTTGAGGCTGCTTTGATGGCTCCGAAGATCCTGAGCATGTTGTCGCTGACTCTCACCCCCTTCACGGGTTGCCCTATCCTCCCGCCTTTGACCTTGAACGCGCCGTCTCTGCATATGGTCGAGAAGTCGCCATTCGCCCTGTCCTGGAACCTCGTGTACCAGTTATTGGTCAGATAGAGCCCGTCTCCCATGACCTCAAAGAGCTCCTCCTCCCTGAGCATACCTTGGCTAACAACCGCGTTCCAAGGAACGGGTGCAATCCAACCAGCGTTCCCCGTGGACTCGACTCCGAACTTCCGTGCGGTGCTTGAGTTGTGCAGATAGCTCTTCAAGACCCCGTCATCGACGATCGCCGTCCTGCCTGTGGGTACGCCTTCATCATCGAAGGGTCGGGACGCAACGCCTTCGCTTGAAACACCGTCATCGGTCAGCGTGAAGCCTGGCGGACCCACTCTCCGCCCCAGCATCCCCTTGAAGAAAGATAGACCTGCATCGACGCTGAAGGCTGAGGCGGCCCTAACAGCATCGTTCACAAGGTTCGCGAACATGCTCGGACCTAGAACGACGTTGTACCGCCCACTCTCGATCTCGACGGGGTTTACAGCGAGCTTAGCGATCTCTGCTGCTCTCTCCCCTGCCAGGTCAGCTCTGAATCCAGCGGCGTTCCTGGATATGGAGAGTCCCTGCCCTGAGGCCTCGTCTGAGACGAAGGCGCGGACCGATGTTTCAACCGATGTGCCTCTGTGGCTGGCCTCGACGTCACCCGAGGTTGCGAGCAACAGCTCCGTTGTCGAACAAATCATAACACCAGCGACCCTCTTCGCGCCCGCATATAAGGCGTGGTCGATAGCTGTCTTCGCATGTTCCACGAGCTCTGAGCTCATCTCAGCCAGTTTCGGGTCGTAGGATCCGCTGGTCTCTTGGTACTTGAATGGGCCTCGGGGGAGGGGCGTGTAGCTTTCGCTAGGGGCAGCCGCCTTTGACGCCTCAATCAGCCTTCGCACGGATTGGTCCACCCCCCGATGCGAGATGTCCTCTGTTCCTGAGACCAGCACCCTTCTCTCCCTCGAGAGGAGAACGCTCAAGAGGTTGGAGTTCCAGGTCTGTGTTACCGTGACTTCGTTGTTGGCGAACCTTACCATCCGCCTTCTCTCATGCACGCCTAGACAAGCGACGTCGGAGGCTCCGAGTTTCAAGCCAAGCTGAACGACGTGTAGAGGGAGCTCATTGAACCTCAACTTGGGAGACCTCCCAGCTTCACATTTCTCAGCCTTATCTCGGGTCCCCCGGTCCAGACCGGCGCATCCTGCTCAGGATCCCCTTTCCCGCAAAGGGCGGCGTTGAAGTCGAGGTTCTTGCTCGCCGCATCGACGCTGCTGAACAGGCCAGTGGTAGTCATCTCAACGATGGGGTTCCTAACCATCTCGCCCAGTTCTCCACCTCTTATGGCATACGCCTCCAAACCGACGTATCGCTCGTTAAAGCGTCGATCGTCGATGTTCCACTCCATGAAGCTCTTGATGTAGACGCCGTTTGAGATGTCCTCGATCAACTCCTCCAGGCTGTGGTCGCCGGGGAGCATGTACGTGTTCCCCATTCTGATGATGGGTTCGCGGTTGTACGCCATAGCCCTCGCCGCGCCGTTGCTCTCAACGCCCAGCGCGGCCGCGGTCTCCCTGTTGTGCAGGAAGGTGTTCAGCAGACCCTTCCTGATGAGCTCCCTTCGGCCGGCTCGGACGCCCTCATCGTCGTAGAGGTAGTATCCGTAGGAGCCTGGCAGGGTTGGGTCGTCCACTATTGTCACCACCTCACTCCCCAGCCTCGCTCCTAGCATCTCGGGCTTCATAAACGACTCTCCGGCCTGCGCCGCCTCCCTTCCGAGAACTCTGTCCGCTTCGGAGGGGTGCCCACAAGATTCGTGGCAGATGATACCGACGACCTCACTGCCGAGTACGATGTCGATCTCGTCCCTCGGCGGTGGCTTTGCTTCCCTCAGCACTCTTCCAAGAACCGTCGCCTCTTCAGAGGCAAGGCTGGGCAGGTTCCAGGCCTTGACAAGCTCCCACCCGCCGCTCCCTCCAAACTGGTTGAACCTCTGCGCCGTTTCACCGGGTCCCTCGAGCGCGGTGAGCATGTAGTAGAACGACACTCTTGGGACCAGACTGTGGATTCGTGAGCCCTCGCTGTTCAGGTAAGTCTTCTCTGAATCCCAGTTTGTGAGGACGAGCATTCTGCCCGGCAGTCTAACTTGCACTTTCGGCTCGGTCAGAGCCTTTTCGACGTCTTGAAGGACCTCAAGCCTCTGCTCGAGGCTTACAGAGCTGATCCTGGTCTTCTCTCTGACCGTCCAATCGCTTTCCTCAGCGCTGCTGGGGGCGAGTGAGACAGGCTTCCTAAGGGTGCTAACGGATGCGGATGCCATCGAGACGGCTGACTGAACGAGCCTTGTTACTTCTCTTTTGTCTAGCCTGTTGGTTGAGGCGAATCCCAGCGCACCGTTCTTGATGACCCGGATCCCAAGCCCTTTTTGTCTGACGTAGGCGACGACCTCAAGGTTTCCGTTCTTCATTATGGCTGTCTCGCCGAAATCCCTTTGAACCCTGGCTTCGGCGTACTCGCATCCCATCTTGAGAGCGAGATTGACCGCTGATCCCATCGTGTCCTCCATGAAATGCACCCCTAGGAAATGAAGAGTTTTCGCAGATTCCACCTATGAACGTTTTTGCGGTCATGAGAAGAAAGGTGATGGTTCGGGCACGAAAAAGTGGGAGAAGGAGGGCTCTACCTGAGCCAAGCCGGCAGGTCGTTCTCGTCTTTCCCGACAAACTTACAGGCGTACTTGCATGTCTTGCACGGCTGCTTGTGGACTCTCCCGACCCGAGGCTCACCCTTGATCGACTCGATGATCGAGATCGCCTTCTTCATCTTGGGCTCGTCTCCCCATATCACCAGAGTCACCGACCCCTCACAGCCGTCAACGCCGCCCGCGGCAACGAGCTTCGCCTCGACACCCGCTAGGATCTTGAGCGCCTCGATCTCAGTCACAACCTTAGCTTTGGAGATGCAGTACATCCCGAAGTTCGCGCCTATACAGTAGTCGAAGGTCTTAGCTCCGGTGTAGATCGCGGAGTCCTTCACCGAGGGTACGAGCTTCTCCAGTCCGACCGGAACAATCAGCGTTAGCCCCGTCGAGGTCACGGTTCCAATGAACCTCGCGACTGTTCCACCGTCGAATCCCGTTGTAATAATGCCCACGTTCCCTTCCAGATCGACCGCGTTGGCCGGCTTGATTACCACCGTTTCGATGTGAAAGTCCTGCAGGGCTTGCTGCAGATCCATCTTCACTATTTGCCCCTTGTGAATGACCGCATTGATGGACTCCCTATCCTGCTCCGATGTGACGCAGAGTAGCCCTCTCATGATGATGCCGGCTGTGAACTTTGATGGTGTGGTCTTTAGACCCAGCTCCTGTCCTACATACCCGTTCGTTGTCCCGCCGCAGAGGATGATGTACCCCTTCTCGTTCGCTCTCTTGACCTCTTCCATCTGAGCAACGCCCTTTCCTATCAGCCGCTTCGACTCCGATGGTGTTAGGGTAACCGATGCTTTCATGGTCCTTCACCTCGTACTTGATCCGTGGAGCGTTGAAACTATTTATGTCTATTAGCGCCTATCTTCACCGAGTGCAAGTGCGGTTCAGAGTTTTTGCTTCGGTGGATGCTTCTTAAGAGCACCCGGTTTCGAGAGGAAAAAGGTAATTAAGGGCGCCAACAACCCAGAACGCTCATTACCAGGAGGCTGTCGCTAGGTGAAGGCTCAGGTTGTTCTGACTTCCTCGGAGTCGAAGAGGCTCCTCGCAAAAGCCGTGGTTCAGATGGACTCCGTGAAGAAGGCGATGAAGAAGGGCAAGATCCTGATCGCACGGGGCACCACAAACGCCTTCGTCGTCGAGGAGCTGACTGGGAGAAAGATGGAGAAGGCGACGTTCACAGCAGGCTACATCTCCCCCGCCGGGCTGAGTGGCAACCCGAAGATTCCGAAACCCATAGTCCTCGTGGACGGTCAGTCTAGGGAGGCACTGGAGGTCTATGGCGACGATGTCGTGAAGGACATGGTCCCTGGCGACCTCATAATCAAGGGAGCCAACGCCATCGGACCCGACGGCATACCCGGACTGCTCTGTGCAAGAATGCCAACCTCGACCGGGGGGACGCTGGGTAAGTTCATGATCACCGCCATGACGCGCGGGATCGAGGTGATAATCCCCGTGGGTCTGGAGAAGATGATCCCTGTCTCTGTGCTGGTCGCCGCGAAGGAGATATGTTCGTCCCCGATCGATCAGGCTCATGGAATTCCCTGCAGCCTGATCCCGATGTTCGGCACCGTCGTCACCGAGGTGGAGGCGGTGAAGAGCCTCTCGGGCGCTGAGGCTGTGCCGATATCAGCCGGGGGAGTTGACGGGGCTGAGGGCAGCATAACCCTCTTGATAAAGGGCTCCGATGTGGAAGTGAAGAAGGCGCTCGACATCATAGCGAAGATCAAGGGAGAGCCGCCGGTTCGGTGGCCGAAGTAGTTCCTTCTTTTTTCGCGCTCTTTTCTTGGTCCACCTGTTAGTGTTGTCCATAATGGCTGCCCTCAAACGTTCATCTCGTATGAGGGAAAAAGCGAGCCATGACAAGAAAGAAGAGAGTAGATCGTGTTGTGTCCGACTAGAGCTTGATCGGGTACTTTCCGAACTTTCTGCCAGTCTCCACCATGGCCATACAGTTCTCGAGCTTGGCGTCCGCGTACCATGTGTTGCTTGAGTTGAGGAAGTAGCCTCCGCCAGGCGCGGCCACTCTGATACACCTTTTAGTGTCCTTCACGATCTCGTCTTTGGTTCCTCTGCAGAGCTTGTCCACTGAGACGTTGCCCATGAGGACGAGCCTCTTCCCGTACTTCTCCTTGACGTATTCGATGTCCATGCTAGCACTCGGGTCTAGGGAGTGGAGGCCATCCACCGTGTTCGCCAACCCCTCTAAGATGAGGTTCAGGTCTCCATCGGTGTGCTTGATGAACTTCACACCCTTCTTGTGCGCGGCCTCAACCTCCCTCTTCATGTTCGGCAGGAATATCTGGTCGAAGTACTTGGGAGAGACCATCGGACCGTTCTTCTCGGCGATGTCCCCGTTGCTAACAATCATGTCAGCTCCAGCGTCCACGACCATCTTGATGAGCTCGATGTTGAAGTCTGTCATCTTCTCGATAACCTTTCGGATGAACTGTGGCTTCTCATGGAGTATCTGGCAGAAGCCCGTCACACCCAACATCTCCCAGGCTGTGGCGAAGGGAGCCCTCACCTCAGCCGCGACCGCCATATCGCCCTTCACCCGCTTCACGACGTACTCGAGTCCGTACATACGTCCCGGGGCGTGAGCGTCCGGGAATGCCATCGCCTCGAAGTCCTCCGGGGTCTTGATCAACGTCCGGAACGGGATGGTAGACTTCGTCCTGGGGTCGTACATCCTGATCCTCCCCCACTCGTCTGTGAAGGTTCCGTCGGGGAATCGCTGGGGCCTCCAGCCATCCGGGTCAGAGGAGATCGCCCGAATCATCACGAAGTCGAGCTTGTTGTGGCATTCCACCATTATATCCGCATTATGTCGTTCGATCCCTCGCCTGTCGAGATTAGTTTCCTTAGAGGTGCCTATCCACTGCTTTCCCGTGATCGACTCGGCGTGTGGCGGGTCTATGCCGAGCTCCCAGATCGGAACCGCGTCGGGCTCACGGTGGTCTAGGGCTGTTAGTGCCCGATCTCTCCTGTTCATCTCTTCTTCGCCTCCTTCGACTCAACCCAGCCTCCGATTATCCTGACAGCCTCGGTAGCGTCGGTCCCATAAGCGTCTGCTCCGATCTCCTTCGCGTACTCTTTTGTCAAAGGTCTTCCTCCAACGATCGTCTTAACCTTGTCCTTGAGCCCCGCCGTCTTCAGCGCGTCTATTGTCGTCTTCATGTATGGCAGCCCCACCGTCAGAAGACCGGACATGGCTACAACCTGAGGCTTCTCGTTCCTGACCACCTCGACGAATTTCTCGGGCTTCACGTCGACCCCGAGGTCCGTGACTGTGTAGCCGAGGGAGGTGAGCATCGCGGCGACCAGGTTTTTGCCTATGTCGTGCAGGTCGCCCTGGACTGTGCCTATCACCACCCTCCCCCGCGGGGCTTGCATGTCCGCTTTGAAGTAGGGTCTGAGTATGTTCATGATTTCGGTTGCGAGGTTCCCCGCCACGATCAGCTCCATGAGGAAGTACTCCTTCTTCTCGTACCTCTCTCCCACCTCGTCCAGCGCCTTCCTAATGCTGCCGATCACGTCTATGGGGTCAGCCTTCGCGTCCAGCGCCTTCTTCACTCTCGCCTTCAGCTCTTCAGAGGTCACCAGATCCACGATGCCTCTCTCAACGTTCTCCAGCGCACTCTGGGACTTCATACGAATCAGCACCCAACGCCCGTTTATCTAGGGCGTCGCTTCATTAGTCTTTCCAGCAAAGATTATCATATTAGAACTGGGCAAATTCCTTAGCGGGTGGGTAGCATGTCCGTGAAGATCAAGATTGTCACGGCGAGTGCGGGTGAGATTCTGGCTGAGATCGATGAGGCGAGGAATCCGAGAACGGTCCGTGCCGTCCTTGCGGCGCTTCCGATCGAGTCAACGGTCAACCGATGGGGTGAGGAGGTCTACTTCAGCACTCAAGTAAGGGCGGATGAGGAGAAAGCTCGGGAAGAAGTTGAGGTTGGGGAGATTGGTTTCTGGCCACCGGGCAGGGCGCTCTGCGTATTCTTCGGTAGAACCCCCGCCAGCACGGGCGCCAAGCCGAGAGCAGCTAGCCCGGTGAACGTTCTAGGGAGGGTTCTCGGCGACCCAAAGGTCTTCGGAAAGACAAGGGGCGGAGAGAAGATAAGAGTAGAGAGAGCTTAGACCCATTTCTTCAATAGGCTTGGGAGCACGCCCAGGGTCATTTGCTAGGACTCCATCAGATCTCAATTCGTCCTTTCGATAGACTTCTGTCCTTTGGGTTGATCTTTTCCTTCCCGAATCCAATTATTTTTATTCGTAGTGGACTCCACGAACTATCTAAAGCGTGGGAAGTCTAAATGTCAGAGCCACTAAAAGGAATCCGGGTTCTGGACCTGTCAAGGGTGCTCACGGGTCCGTTCTGTTCGATGGTCCTGGCCGACCTAGGGGCGGAGGTGGTCAAGGTTGAGGTTCCAGGCGCGGGCGACGACACGCGGTCTCTTGGTCCGCCCTTCATAGGTAAGGAAAGTGCCTACTTCCTATCGATCAACCGGAACAAGAAGAGCATCGCCATCAACTTGAAGGCAAAGGAAGGGGTAGAGGTAGTACACAAACTCGCCAAGATATCGGATGTTCTGCTCGAGAACTTCAGACCAGGGGTTACAAATGGACTCAGCGTCGACTACAACACGATTACGGCGATCAACCCCAAGATTATTTACTGTTCGATATCGGGGTTCGGACAGACCGGCCCCTATAGTGAGAGACCAGCCTATGATCTGGTTACTCAGGGGATGGGCGGTCTCATGGGGATCACGGGCGAGCCGGGGCGTGAACCGGTCAAGGTGGGTGTCGCCATCACGGACATAGCGGGCGGGATGTACGCGGCGATAGCCATTCTGGCGGCGTTGAGAGCTCGCGCCGAGACTGGCAAAGGGTGCTGGATAGACATATCCCTTGTCGACAGCACTCTGTCGTGGCTCGTCTACGTGGCGGGGAACTATTTCGCCTCCGGGAGGGTTCCCCAGAGAATGGGTTCGGCCCACTCGAACATCGTGCCCAACCAGGTCTTTGAGACCTCTGACGGCAAGCTCCTGACAATCGCCGTCGGGAACGACCGGCTCTGGAAGAACTTCTGCAAGGCGCTTGGGATGGAGAACCTCGCTGACGATCCAAGGTTCGCGACGAACGCGAAGCGCGTCGAGAATCGTGGCATGCTCATCCCCATTCTGAGCGACATCATGAAAAGGAAGACAAGGGACGAGTGGCTCGAGGTTCTGGTCAGGGAGGAGGTCCCCGCAGGTCCAGTCTACATGATGAACGAGATCTTCGCTGACCCCCAAGTGCTTCATAGGAACATGCTGCGCGAGGTCGAACATCCGACCGCGGGTAAGATCAAGCAGATCGGAAATCCCATAAAGTTCGTCGGGGTACCTGAGACAACCATCAAGCCACCGCCCCTGCTGGGTCAACACACGGATGAGGTTCTAAGAGGCCTCGGCTACTCCGAGGAGGAGATAAGAAGCCTGAAGGATAAGAGAGCCTGCGCCTGAACCTCATCTTCCTCGGGCGCAGAACTTGGTAATATACCCGATCGCGGTCTCCTGAGCCCGGTCAAGCGTCTCA
>Ga0315280_10004601_pt1 | contig 20254 bp, 20 predicted proteins | sample YL17G06_40_MG_FD_203697 | JGI IMG/M metagenome (GOLD analysis project Ga0315280, IMG submission 203697) | Sediment microbial communities from Yellowstone Lake, YNP, Wyoming, USA - YL17G06_40 | ecosystem: Environmental > Aquatic > Freshwater > Lake > Sediment | place: USA: Wyoming | collected... | reverse complement strand
GAATAAGAAAAGTAACCGATATGATTATCGATGGCAAAGCCATGCTTTTCTGACAAAAGTCTTTCAGTTTTAGGCGTTCTTTTTGGCATTTTTAGGAGATCTTGGCAGGTTCATTCTTTCATACGGATTGCGTTGAAAACAGTTTTAAGCAGTTTTTACCAAATTTTATATCTGCTCATCTGGGGATGGTAGAATCAGATGAAGGTTAGGGAAATTAGGCCTGGGATGAAACGCGTCGATTTGAGAGTTCGCGTCATCGGTCTGTCAGAACCAACAACAGTGACTTCTAGAGACGGGTTTGTGAAGAGTTTACAAGAGGCAGAGGTAGGGGACTCTACGGGAATTACAGTATTGAATCTGTGGGAGGAACGGGTCCGATCGGTCCGAGTTGGCGACGTTATAGATGTCAAGAACGGCTTTGTCACTACCACTTCTAGAGGACAGCTCAGGCTGAACGTTGGCAGATATGGGCAGTTAATAAAGGTAGAAGACGCGGCTTTTCCGACAGAGGAAGAGATTCAGGCAACTAGATGAAGGTCAATAGCTTTTCATTCGAATCTAACTCACCTAGATTCCATTTCTCGTTGCGGTGATTATGTATGCTTCCTTGAAAACAGATGCTCGGGTGCGTGAATGGTTAAGCTAACTTTTTTCGGCGGAGTATCAGAAATCGGTGGCAACAAGATCCTTCTAGAAGACAGGGAAGCTAGGATCCTGCTCGATTTCGGTTAATCCTTCACCATGGGCCTGAAATATTTCACTAGCTGGCTAAGTCCTAGAAGGGTTACGGGTCTCAAGGACTATTTTGAGTTTGGCTTAATGCCGAAGATTGAAGGGTTATACTCTAAGCCTTTACTAAAACACACTGACCTAAAGTACATTGAACCAAAGATTGACGCAGTGTTCCTTTCGCACACGCATGTAGATCATGTCGGCTGCTTATCTTTCATCGATGAGAAGATCCCTGTCTTCTGTGGATATGGTGCGAAGCTCTTCTTGGAGTCCATGGAGGAGACCAGCGGCTTCAGCGACTACGGAGAACACAACTATGTCACTTTTAGGACAGGGGACAGGATAGGCGTCGGGAACATCAGTGTCGAGCCGATTCACGTAGACCACAGCATTCCCGCTGCCTACGGCTTTATCATCCACACTTCAGAGGGCGAAATCGTGTATACCGGTGACTTCAGAAAACACGGTCCCCGGAAAGACTTGACAGAAGACTTTGTTGAGAAAGCGGTAGACTCTGAGCCTGTTGCCTTGATAAGCGAAGGAACCAGGATGGTTGAAGAGGAGAAGCGACAGAATTACTCGGAGAACCAGGTCGTGAAGAATGCAGATGAGATCGTTTCGAAAACGGAGAAGATGGTCTTCATAACTCACTACAGCCGCGACATGGACAGGTTCAGAACCTTCTACAGGGTTGCCAAAAACAACGAGAGAAAGATCGTGATTTCCACGAGGACAGCTTACCTACTCAGTAAACTCCTAGACGATGAGCATCTGAAGCTCCCAGATCCGCTAAAGGATGAGAATATTCTCGTATACTACAAGAGGAAGAAGACTGGAGAGTTCCAAGAAGGTGACTACTACCTTTGGGAACGCGACTTCATGGATAAGATGGTGAATCATGATTACGTGCACAAGCATCAGCGAGATCTGATGATGGATCTAGACTTCTACCAATTCGCTGAATTAATAGACATCCGGTCGAAACAGGGAAGCCATTTCATACATAGCATGAGCGAGCCTTTCAGTGAAGAGAACATTGAAGACTTGATTATGCGCAACTGGCTCGACCACTTCGGAATAAGCTTCCACCAACTCCACGCATCAGGCCACATCAACAGGCAAGAGTTGACGGACTTCATCAAGAACATTAAGCCGAAAACCGTCTTTCCAGTACACACAGAAAACCCCCAGCTTTTCCAAACCATAACGGATGGTATCAGAATACCAGAATACGGAAAGAGCTTCAGAATGGCGTAAATCACGCGCGCGATTTCAAAGATTCTGTTTGATTCTCGGCGTGCACGGAGAACATTTCGAAAAAATCGAAAATGTTAAATATATCTTACGTCAGTTATTTCTAACGTTAAAAATAGTTAACAGAGGTGAATTGAATATGCGAAAGAAAAATATTGGCTACTTGGGGCTGCTAGGCCTTCTTGGGCTGCTTGGTTTAGTAACAGATAATCCTGGTTTTTATGGTTTCTTCGGATTCTTCGGTTTTATAAGCACCTTCTGGGGTAGAGGCACTGACGAAAGAGTGGAGAGGAATGTTAACAAGGCTTGCAGAAACTCCTTTGTCTTCGTCGTAGCAGTATCAGCATTATTTATCGCCTATATAGCGGCTTTTCGAGCCTTAGAGGTTTCTCTGCTGGCTTTCTCAGTCCTCTTCGCTGGATCTATGATCTTGTTCCTCGCATCCTTCATCTACTATAACGAACGTGGTGACTGAGGGCAGTTGCTATGAAGACAAGAATCAGGGAACTGAGGGAGAAGCACGGTATTACACAAGAGGCTCTCGCGGAAAAAGTAGATGTTACTAGGCAGACCATACTCTTTCTGGAAAAAGGAAAATACAACCCTTCACTGAGGCTTGCCTATAAAATTGCTCGTGTCTTTGACTTGAAAGTCGATGATGTCTTCTCTTTCAAAGATGAAACAACCACGCCTTGATTTATTTCAATGGCCAAAATCATGTTTGCTGGAAACCATTTCTAGCAAATATGAACTACTTAAGCATAGATAGCATGTAAATTGCGCACACAAATTTGCTAGGCGGAAAAAATGGGGAGGCGGAGATTAGCGGGGGATGTCTTCACTAACACGGGATTAAAGCTAATCTTATGACGCTTTCCAGATATCGCGCGCATGATCATAAATACTAAATAGACGCCTTGAACAAGAAGCCAGAACATCACTAACCCTGCGCTAGCGCGCACTAGACTTTGATTTGAGGTGCCAGCGATGGATAGTGTTCTCATCGACAATCTTGTTGTTCTCTTTGCACTGATCTACTATGCTGTCCTGATTATTGTATACCTGATGCGTGCTCACGAACTCGAAGAGCTGGAGTGGAAGATGAGCCCCGTGTTCAGTGCCCTGCTGATGCCCTTTTCTTTGCTTTTTGGGCTGAACCTTCTTATTGGCAACGACTCAGGACGCCTGATAACCGGACTGCCAATAATCATCTACCTAGCCTACGACCTTTGGTATCGAGCAATTACTCGCAAGAAGCCTTATCATCACCCCGAGCGTTGGCCAGTTGGCCTTGTTGTCTATCTTCTATTGCTTTTCATCGGGAGCATAGGTCTGAACTGGTACGGATACCTAGTGTCGGATCTAGATGGGGATATGCTTGTGGGTGGCTTCTTCGTTATGATGTGTTCCTTTGGCTACTATCAATGGAGGTACAACAAAAGAAAGAAAGCTAAAGAGGACCAAGTCCACCGACTGCCATAGCCTAATCCCGCATCAGGCGGCGCGCGCAACCTCTCCTTAATACAGTGAGGGCAAGCTCGGTCACAAAAAGAAAGGGATGTGGAGATTTGCTGGTGCCATCTCCACCTAGGCCAGGGTTCGAATTCCACCATTTCTAAGGAATCTTTTGGCATTGCGCATATCTTTTTCAGGCATTAGCAAGTTAGAACTTAAAAAAAGGAGAATTTGCATTAGACCTAAGTCACTCGCAAATTCTAGATAGCAGCGGAAGTCGCGGCAGCCGCCGCCGCCGCCGCCGCCGCAGCTTGAGCAGATTGAGGCATATTCCCCTTGCCTTCTCTTTCAAACAGTAGGTAGTGATTAACAATTGCTGGAGATCCTTGAGCTTGATAGGTATGTAGATGCCAACCATTCCTTTGCCATTCCTCGATTGTTTTGCCGATATCTTTGTGGTGACTTAGTTGTATACATTCCCATTCTTTCAACCAGACTCACCTCTTATGCCGAATAAGCTTCTACAGGATAGTCCTTATAATAGTTTTCAACGCTGCTTTAGACGAACCAAAAAAATGGGGGTGGAGTATAGCGGGTGATATCTCCACTTGTGGTGGGTTCAACCCCCACTCCCCGCACCACAACAAGAATGCTCTCGGCTCGTTTTCGTCTACGATTCTTGACACAATGAATGTTAATCTACAGTTTTCCACCAAACTGATACCTGTGGGTACTTCTGTTTCATGTAGTTTGTTTGTAGCCACCAGGATCCTCTACCGTTCACCTCGAAAGAATTGCAGGTTGACCGCAATTCCGTAGGACCGTTATTGAAATTACAGTAGCCTCCTCCCATAGAGTATTTTGGATCAAAGAATTCAGGATCTTTAAGACGTTCACACCAAACACAGTGTTTCCTTATTGCGACTCTCTTCAATTCCACAGGTTCAGCTCTTTCATTCATTTTAAGAACTGGAGCAATTATTTCTCCTGTGCTATTATCAACCTCGATATGTAACATAGAGCTCTTAAGAGCGGAAATGACCAACTCGTTTTTACTGGCTGCCAAAACTCTTGATACTGACAAGCGCAACTCTAAATTGTCTAGATCAATAATAGTGCAAAGCCCCTCGACAGCAGCGTCTCCCCCAATTTTCATTAAAGCATAAATCGCTGCTTGACCAGCCCACTTGACCTCAGTTTTCCAGAATCTTTCATTCATTATTCTTCTATCAGTCTCCTTGAGCATATCAAGCAAGGGTCTGACAGCCCTCTCGTCACCGGCATTTCCCAATTCCTTTGCCGTTTTAGACAAGGAATCTACAATCTTGCGTACAGGGTATATGGAACCTTCACCTTGAAAAGGCGCTTTCTGCAGATTTTCTATGAGTTTATTCAGAAGATCAACCAACTCGTCAACACTCTTATCTTCACCCATTATCGTCACCAAACAATCATATCTAAAATAACATTAATGACTTCATTAAAAAACAATCAAAAAACAGAATCAGACAACATGTATAGAAGCATGGTGTCTCAGTCATTGCAGAAGAAAGTAGATTCAAAAAATGGGGGTACGGAGTATAGCGGGTGACATCTCCACTTGCAGCGTGATTCAAATCCTTCTTAATGACACAAACAGACATTGATTTTCTACTTTCACAAGTGCGTTTTCGATCAATATATCTATAAAAGGCGAAAAAGATTTTGAGAAATCGTTATAGCTGTAAGAGAGTTATAGCTGTAAGAGAGCTGAAGGGTCCTCCACATGATGTTTGATGTTATTTTAGAAACATTGGCGACCATCGTTGGAATTGTTGGTTCGTTCGCCATGCTTCCTCAAATATATCGAATCTTCAAACGAAAAAGTGCCAAGGACATATCCATCTGGACGTATGCCTATATGCTCGTCGCCGGTGTTATCTGGGTGCTGTATGGTCTCAATATCCAGAGTTTCCCCATTATGATCACCAATTTAATAGGTAGTCTGACGATGATAGGTGTTATTGTTGGTTGGATCTTGTAGGGTAGATAGTCAATGAGTTAGGCGTAGCTAGCTTGGAGGAGATTCGAATTCATGCCAAGCGCACGTGATCAGGTATGCCTAATGCAATTTGCGATCTGTAAACAATCTTAAATAACAAAAACACCCGTAAAACAAGTGCCCAACAAAGAAAAAAACAACTAAATGAGCTTGTGCGCCGCTTCTAAAAACATTTAAATCATGTCAGTTCCTTTTCGCGTTGATTAGTTTGAATTCCCAGTTAACATGACTTTTCAAGAAGGAGTGAACTGGTTGTCCGAAAAATCTCACCCTAAGGCACGTTTCTCCTCGATACTTCCTAACGGAGACTACATAACTTTGGCTGTTTGGCCAGGAAAAACAGATCCTTCAGCGGAAGTGTTCACCGTTCAGATTCGCCACAGGGAAGGCGATGCGTGGCAGACCATAGGGAGACTTGCGGTGTATAGAACATCTGACGGCATGTATTCAAAACTTCCAGAACGTCAACAGCAGTCGGATCGTACGCGGATGTGAAATGAGTCATTTAGCTTAAACCATAAAGCAAGATGAACGGATCTACTGGAGAGCATCATGCCTATGGTTGAAGTGGAGAAACTCGCGATTCTTGCAGCCGTAATTCAAGGGTTGGATCTTGACGGGGATGGAAAAGTGGATTCTATTGAGGTGATCGAATAACTCACACTCTTCTCCAGTTCTTACGCTACACATGATCCTAGTTCTCGGGTGAGACGACTCATACGATTAGGCATTTCAGAACGTCTTTCCATTTCACGTGCTCTTCGACTACCTTTTTGGCTAGCTTGATCTTCTTCTCGTCGTTATACTTTATCCTTCCAGAAACCTCGTTCGTCTTCGAAACCGTAGTGTATGTATCATAAGGTACGAGAAGAACGGGTACTCCTTGATGTTCAGCCCTGGCAAGCACTCGGACATCCGGATACAGGTTTCCCGTCAATATCAGAGCAGAGGTGTTCGTCTGCAGAGCAGCCAACTGGATGTCGGACCTATCGCCTCCCGTTATGACGGCTTTATTCACCGATCTCCTGAAGTATGTTAATGCGCTCTCCGGCGTCATGGCTCCGATCAGGAAATCTTCGACGAGGTTATCCAGATTCTCCTTACCGGCTATGATCTCTCCACCGATCCTCTCATGTATCTCTCTTACGGTCGGAGCTCTGAGGGCAATGTTTTCCGGAACTATTCCTAATACGTTTACGCCGTTCTTCTCTAAGGTTGGAATGGAGAGGCCTCTCACCCGTTCAAACGTGATTTTAGGGATATCGTTGAGGATGGAACCAGCGAATTTCGCTCCGTCTCTTTTGATGCAGTAATAATCTCTGACTATTTGACAGATCGTGTCGTCATTCACGATCTTTGAAACGAGCAAAACGTTAGAATCTATCTTCTTCGACACCGTTACTGGGTCGATATTTAGGCATGCGCCGCAGCCCAGAGTGTTAGGCCCCTCGATGATCATGATGTCTTTGCCCTTTGAGCATTCCACGTAGGCCTCAAGGATTCTTTTCTCGTAGTAGACCGGCTTATGCTTCAAGAATTCTTCAAGAAACCTGTTGTGAAAGATCACAGGGGAAATGGAATTGAGGGGGGCTTCCAGGTTTAAGACATGACTCATAAGCTGGGCGTCCTCGTCGAAACCCACTCCATCCGCGTCCCTTGCCATCTCCCAGCCTACAGGCTTAAAATAGCCCACTTCGTAGCCTTCTTCCTTGAACTTTAAGGCAAGTCCAAGGCAAATAGTGGTCTTGCCACTGAAGCTGACCGTCGAGCAAACGTACAGGTTGGGTATCTTAGACATTTTTCACCGCTCTACCTTATTGTGATTTTTACATCTAAAGCTAAGCATCCGCTTCCGTCTTTATAAACAAAGAGAGGATTGATGTCCAGCTCGTTTATCTCGTCGAAGTCCGTTACTAACTTTGACACCCTCAACAGAGTGTCGGTTATCGAGTCTATGTCGGATTTCTCCTCTCCTCTCACTCCTCTCAAGAGCGAATAAGCTTTAGTTTCACCGATCATTTCCTCCGCGTCTTTTCTGGATAGTGGGGCTAGCCGGAAGGAGACATCGCGGAGGAAGTTGGCAAAGATCCCCCCAAGTCCGAACATGATTAAGGGGCCAAAAGTGACGTCGCGGTGTATTCCAGCGATCATCTCCTTGCCTTGAGGAACCATCTTCTGGACAGTTACACCGTACACCGTGGCTTTTGGCGCATATTTATATGCGTTATCCAGAATCTCATCAAAGCTCTTGGCGACTGCATCCAAATTCAGGTTGAGCTTGACTCCACCTATGTCCGTTTTGTGAAGGATTTGTGGGGACTCGATCTTTAGAACAACGGGAGGTCCAACTTCCTCTGCTAGCGAGACTGCTTCCTCTCTCGTCCTAGCAAGCTTTACTGTGGGTGAGGGTATGCCGTAAGCCTTTGCCACTTCCATGGCCTCTGAGGCGAGAAGGTTGACACGCATGTCCTTCTTGACATCTTTGAAAATAGATGAGACCTTATCTCTGTCAACCTTCAGATGTGGTATCTGTCTTCTCGTTATCGCGCTGAGATACTCTGTGTATCTCACCATCGCGGCAAGCGAACTGACGGCCCTCTCTGGAAAAGGGTAATTGGGGACCTTCGATTTTTCGAGCAATTTTATAGCGTTATCCACCAATTCTCCTCCCAGAAACGATGCGATGACGATCTTGTTTTGGAAAGCGTTTCTGGCCTCGACTACTGCAGCGGCAGTTTCATCGGGTTGCGTCATAGCTTGGGGGGTGAGAATGACGATGGCGCTAGTTACAGCCTCATCCATCAATATTTTATTCAAAGCGAACTTGTATCTTTCAGCCGTCGCGTCTCCAAGAACGTCGACTGGGTTGTTGAAGCCCGCATTCAGTGGCAGCTTCTCCATAAGCGTTTTCCTCAATTCTGCTGAAATAGGGGCAATTCTCAGACCTTGCTTTTCTATAGCGTCCGCGGCCAAGATTCCAGGCCCCCCAGCGTTGGTTATTATGGCGACCATAGGATCCTTTGGAAATGGCTGGGTCGAGAACACTTCTGCTAAATCGAAGAGCTCCTGAGCTGCATCTACGCGGATTACCCCCGTCTGTTTGAAGGCGACATCGAATGCAAGGTCGCTGCCGGCCAAAGTGCCTGTATGAGAGCTGACTGCTCTAGCACCTGCATCGGTCACTCCCGACTTCAAAATTATGACAGGTTTTTTCTGTGTGACTTTTCTGGCGACTATTAAGAATCTTCTTCCATCCTCAATGCCCTCCAAGTACATGATGACAACTTTGGTGTTGACGTCTTCGGCCAGCTCCAGCATTATGTCATTTTCGTTTAAATCAGCCTTGTTTCCGAGGCTTAAGAATTTGCTGAAGCCAACTCCTTCTTTCAACGACCAGTCCAAAACTGCAGTGCCCAGGGCCCCGCTCTGGGATATGAAGGCTACATTCCCTTTAATCGGGATGGCACTTGCGAATGAAGCGTTCATTGGGGTTGCAGTATCGATAACCCCCAGGCAGTTAGGACCTAACAAGCGTATTCCATTCTTCTTACATATGCGAACGACTTTGCTTTCTCGTTCAGCTCCTTCGATTCCACTCTCCTTGAAGCCGGCCGAAATCACCACTAGGACTTTTACGCCTCTCTTTCCAGCTTCTTCGGCAATACTTGGAACTACGGGGGCTGGAACTGCCACTACGCACATTTCCGGATTTTCCGGGACATTCAACAAACTTGGATAACATTTTACGCCAAGGACTTCTTCGGCCTGCGGGTTCACGGGGTAAACCTTTCCTCCATAGCCACTGGTAAGAATGTTCCTTAGAATATCGTGGCCAACTTTTCCGGCTGTTCTTGAGGCACCTACGACAGCGACCGAGGAAGGATTGAAGAGCGGCGTCAGCATAGTTGAAACGCTTCTTTTGACACAAAAATACTTTTTGAGAGTGTCGCGTAATATTAGGCTGGCGCTTTGTTTTTAACAGTTTTCATCTGGCCTGGCTCAGGCCTCGATACGTCTTAAAAGTCACGCTTTTTATGTCGGAATCTACAGAATTATAGCGTTTGTCCGCAACTCCATCACGAAAGGGAAGTCAGAAGTTCTATTCTGTACACAAGCTCGGCTGTCTCAATCAAGGTTTGGTGGAAGCTACTTGAAGGTCGCCATATCAGGTAAAGGAGGAGTTGGAAAGACCACCATCGCAGGCATTATGTCTCGAATTCTTGTCAAGAGAGGCTTCAAGGTGTTAGCGGTCGACGCAGACCCGAACGCAAACCTTGGATTAACCTTGGGGTTCCCTCCAGAGGTTGTCCGAAAGATCGTGCCCCTTTCTGAGAACGCCAAACTGATAAAGGAGAAAACTGGCGTAGGACCAGAGTCATATGGGGCGATCTTCCGGTTATCATTCACGGTGGACGACATAGTTGATGAATTTGCGATGAAGTCTCCTGACGGTGTAAATCTGCTGATAATGGGAACAGTGAAGAATGCGGGCGAAGGATGCGCATGTCCCGCAAACGCTTTGATACGTGCTCTACTGCGACACATACTGGTAAAAAGAGACGAGTTTGTGATAGTTGATATGGAGGCCGGAACAGAGCATCTGGGTAGAGGTACAGCCGAACACGTTGACTGCATGTTGATCGTTGTAGAACCAAACTTAAAGTCGATAGAAACCGCAAAGAGGATTTACACGCTGGCCCGTGAGTTACGAATAAGGAACGTGTTCGTAGTTGGTAATCAGGTGTTAGACGAGAACGATGAGGCGATTATCAAGAAGGCATACGGTGATACAGGCGGTATGTTGGGGTTCATACCCTATGATGAAAGGATTAGGAGGGCGGACGCCGAAGGGGAGTGGCTCATAGACTTAGACTCAGAGGCGGCGGCGAAGATACGAGAATTAACGAACATGCTCGTCGAAAAGACAGCAATCACTTTGCGATAGCCGTCGATGTCTAGATCAGTCTGCGACGGAAAACGTATTTGAACGATCTAAGAAATATTCGAAGCTGAAAAAGGGTTATGAAGGAGTCGAAGGATAACAAGGACTCCACCAGAGATATCTATCGCGTTCTTAAGGAGTCTTCGGACAAAGCGAAGAAGCGGAAAAGAGCGAATCTTCTAGAAGAGCTAGGTATCAAAGAATACTTTGAAGATGGAGGCATAACGATCAATAAGAGAACCTGTAGGGGCATCGAATGCAAACTGTGCATAGATGCCTGTCCGACCCATGCCCTTTTTTGGAGATCAGGGGAAGTAGGCGTTGATAATGATCTCTGTGTCTATTGTGCGGCTTGTGTCTTGAGCTGTATAGTCGACGACTGTATGCGTGTGTGGAGGAAGCGTCTCAACGGGGAAGTGGAGGTATTCAGCACACCGAAGCAAGTTTCAACATTACTCAACAGTATCGGTCTGAATAAGAGGAAGGAAAGAGTTAATATTCTGTTGACATGTTTAAGCGAAACTTCGCAAGGAAAACATCCTACATCGGTCAAACTATGATCTTACAAACGCAAAACGAGATCTTAGTTCATTCGCGCGTTCAAAGGAAGTTCAAAACAGCCCGGATTCACGCCCTGAACCACTTGAACATCAAGTACTGGGCGTCCCCCTTCCTAGGATTTGGAACCGCTACGATGAATCGTTTCCTGACCGTTGTGGCGAGTCTACCCGCCCTCACGATGTCCACCGACGTAATGTTCTCGCGTGGAGGCAAGACCGATACTAAGTATGGTGCGTGGTCTATTCCAGGCCCATGCTCATAAACCGCATATTCGCACCCGAACTTTATGCCAGGCAAAACAACATAGCCGTGATCTCTCAAATCCTTGTAGACCAAATAATTGATCTCGAAGTTTTCGTAAACCTTCTTTGCAAACCTCTTGAGCTTCTCCACGCCTACTTGACGCCTCTTGGGTCCTTCGTAGACGTTGATCAGGCCTTTCTCTAGAAGATACAGGCCCTCGATGAGGTCAATGTTTAGCGGTACGTCGAACTTGGCTGCTTTGGGTTTAGGAATCCCGACGGGCTTTCCGTAGAAGCCCAAACCGAACAGTTCCGATCCTTCGTTGGAGTCCCATACGACAAGTCTGTCCTCGAGTAATTCGGCGCTGAAGGATTTCTTTGCATTCATGGCATTCACAGTTTTCAGAGGCTGAGTGCAAGGATCCTCGCTGAGTCTATGGCGTCTTCAGCCTTATCCGCGATGTTTTCGAAGACTAGGCTGACTTCTCTAAGAAAGAGCTTGTAGCTGATGTCCATCTTCATGTCAATGATCTTTGTGTCGATGTTTCTGTAGATCTCGTCGACGACGTACTCGGCAGCCTCAACGTTTTTTGCCAGATCGATAGTCCTGTCTCTGCTGAATTTCAGCGATAGAACTGTTTCTCGAAGGGCGTTGACAGCTTTGAGCACGTTCTTAGCCATATTAAGCAAGTCGTTTAGAAGCTCTTTTTCTATTGCGATCTTTCTGTTATTCATCGCGTTTATTCTGAAAGCTCCCTCTTCGCTGAGGTCCGCTATGTCGTCCATCTGGTTGACGAGGCGCATAAGATCCTCTCTGCTGATCAGAAGCATCCCGGTCTCGGCCAGCTCCCTTAGAAGGGCGCGTTTCAACTCTGAAGCCTCTTCCTTCAACTGTCTTATCTTGAGAAGCCTTTGCTCCAAGCCGTTCAAGCTGGTTTTATTGGCAAAATCGTCCATCATCAGCGTAAGTTCTCTGACGCTTTCTACGATCTTCCGTATGTGGTCTTGGCACATGTCCAATACTATTCTTCTGATCTGCTCTTCTGTCTCGCTGGGGAAGGCCAATTTGCAACCGCCGAAATATTTGATTACCACTTCACCATTAGATTTCGTGACGTTCTTAAAAAGAGTAACGAAAGGTTCGTCTAGTCGCTAGTCTGCTTGGATGGGGCGGAATTAAGTGGGTGTCCCAGTTCGTTGAACTTCTTTTTTCCTCTTATGAAATCGCGCAGTAGCGCTGGCACATCGCAGATTCGGACTCTTACTTGTGACCAGCTATCTCTGTCTCTTAAGGTAGCCGTCTCGTCCTTCAGAGACTCGTAATCTATCGTGACGCATATGGGTATGCCGACTTCGTCGGCTCTAGCGTACCTCTTCCCTATCGATCCGGCGTCGTCGTATTTGGCTTCGATTCCATCATCGATAATGATATTGTAGGCTTTCTCCGCAAGTTCCGGTATTCCATCTTTGTCGACGAGTGGTAGGACTAGTGCCTTTATCGGTGCCACATCTCTAGGGATCCGGAGGATTACTCTCCCCTTTTTCTCAGTGTAAGCATATTCCAAGACAGAGTAAAAGATTCGATCGACGCCGAATGAAGGTTCAACAACGTGAGGGGTGAAGTACCTTCCAGACGCCTCTTCCTCGACCGTTTCAAACTCTACATGCTTAGACTCTAGTTTGGATGGCGTCGGTCCAGGTAGCTCATAGTAGCCTTTAGTCTCAAGTTCGCGTTTGATCACATTCGGATCACTTTTGGAGAGGAGATCCAAGATCCTCATCGAGTCTTCGCCGAAATCTGCTTCGATTAGACTCCTTCTGGGTTTCTGGACTATCTTCTTGATCCGCTTAGGTTTGTCGAAAGACTTGAAGACTCGCATGTCTGTGCCGCTGTACAGCATATGCCTGCTGAGATCGTAGTCCGTCCTGTAGGCACTGCCTGAGACTTCCGTCCAACCCCAACGTTCGAGCCAGACCTCCTGATCGAAGGTCTGCTTAGAGTAGTGCGCTTTTTCGTCTGGAAGAAGTTCACGAAGCCTTTGCTTCTCAGCGGGAATTCCCAGTTCCTCCAGATACCTCACGGCCAGGGCCAGAAAATATGCTTGGATCTCGTTGCTGATCAGGCCTTTCTCAAGCGCTTCCTTGACCGTAGCCTCTTCAATCCTATTGGTTCCGGTTGTCTGCTCATTTGCGGTTAAGACGCGTATCTTCTGGTCTTTCAGAAGCTTGATCTTGGCGTATGAAGGGTCTTCTGGATCGAAGAAGACCTCATAATCGATTATTGTGAACTCCCTCAGTCTGATCGGTCCTTTTCTTGGGGCGATCTCGTTTCTGAGGCATCGTCCGATTTGGGCTACTCCGAGCGGAAGCCTCTCTCTTTCAACCGAGTAGACCCTCTTGAAATCCACGAACTGTGCCTGAGCGGCTTCGGGTCTACCGTAGCCCGTCATGCTTCCTCCGTAAGGACCTATGTCCACCTTGAACATCAGGTTGAAGGGCGCCGACTTCCCCAATTCTCCTCCGCATTTCGGACATCGAACATTCTTTTCACTCACGACGCGATCAAACTCTTCCGCGGTCAGGTTTTCCTGAACCTCGATTCCCGTCTCCTCTATCACCTTGTTCGTCTCGTAGTTCTGACCGCATTTGATGCATTTTGTCAAGATATCTGTGAAATGAGCTATGTGCCCTGAAGCTGTGAAGACGGGTTCGGGCATGATGACTGTTGACTCGATCTCAACCATCCCTTCCCTCAAGACAAACATCTCAATCCACTTGTTCTCAATGTTTCGTTTGAGGGGGGCGCCGATGGGGCCGTAGTCGTAGAATCCACCCAGTCCTCCGTAGATCTCAAAGGAGGGGAACATCAGCCCTCGGCGTCTTCCCAAATCATAGATCTTATCATACAGATCCATTGTTGCGCACTTCTGCTCTCTGGTTATAGTCGGCATTTACTTAAAAATAATAATATTAAATGGCGTTGAATATATTATAAATAATCGTTGTATAAGTTGAATGGAATACGTGTTCAAAGAAAAAGACGGGATGAAGATGAGTAAGGCCCGTTAGGGGGCGGCTCTGATGGCGGATGAGGTCTCCAGAGATACTGCAAAATTCTATGAAGCGTTCAGTCATCCAATCCGGAAGAGAATAGTTGACCTCATCGAGAAGAACGGTAGAATCGGCTTCAGAGATCTCAAAAAAGAGCTGAAGGTCAGCGTGGGCACTTTATATTATCACCTCGATGCTCTCGGAGACCTAGTTGGTCAAGATGCGGAAAGAAAGTATATATTGACTGATAAGGGCCGATTGGCCATCAAGATGTTTGCTTCAAGTGAGGAGAGTCTTGAAGCCTTTGGAAGCGAAAAAAAGCCTTCGTCCCTCCCTCTGATAAGCCGTCTAGGAGCGGTCATCTTACCTAGGCAGCTGTTTACGTATGTATCCTCTGCGCCTAGAAAGCACATCGTCGAAGCTCTGGCTGTTATCGCTTTTGGTTCTTGGGTTTTAGCGGAGGCTAAGCTGGAGCCTATTCTATTGTTCTTTAACAGCAGGACAACGGCTGCACCGTATTTCATCATAATTCAGTTTTGGGTTACTTGGATCATTGTGTATGCTTTGAGTGAGGCTCTGTCGTATTTCATCTATCGTCGGAAGGAGGAGCATTTGGGCCTGCTGTCAGGAACAGCCTTCTCCCTTATTCCCCTCATATTTTACGCGTTTCTTTGGTTTCTCGTCAAGTCAATGAGTCCGGATCTTCTTTTGAACACGATACTTTGGTGGGGGCTTCTGCTAGTTTGCCAGATCTGGTCTGTTGGATTATTGTCTATCGCGATAAGTGTGTCGAAAGGATTGAGAATCGATAAGGCTGCGGTGATAAGCTTCCTGATACAGTACCTTAACATCGCCTACGTGCTTTTGTTCGTAATGAGATTCATAATCTGAGATTAGGCTTCTTGCGTTCCCAGTCATTCCTTGCTATTCTCTTCCCGTCCAGCTGGATCTTGAAAGAGCTGCCAAGTATCTGACGAGTGGCCCCCTCTGTTCGACTGACGAGTTTAGGAATAGTTGGGGGGAAGATGGTTTAGAAAAAGATATTTTTAGAGAGAGGAGGAAAAACTTCAACCATCTTCCCTCTCCCACTATAGTCCGTTTTTAAAAGCTGCAATTCTTCATAGGTATATAAGTCTTATGGGTGGATCGTCGAGCTGGACGCCACTCACACGGCTTTGACTTTCTTTACGATGGGCGAGCGCGTCTTTTTGAGAACCCTGTATCCGCACTCATGGCATTTTATCTCCGGCATCAATGCCAGTTGATCAGCAGTTACCTTTGCACCGCATTGAAGGCACTCATAGACCACGCCGCTGGGCGGACTCTTCTCCTCGATCACTCGATTTACTTCCTCTGAATTGTCTCGTTCTTAGAGTCACGCTTTTTTATAAAGGTGACTTATGCTCTAAACCTAAAGCTACTGGTTTAAATCCTTTATGCGGCACTGCTGTTTTTGGATCTGTGAAGTATTTTCTGTTTGGACGCATCTTATCGAGCAAACTAGGCGCAGGATGAGGAGCCTTAATTAATATGGAAAGTGTAGATAAGGCAGACAGTTGAGCGCATTGGCCGCATAGTTTTGACTCATTTTCGGAGCCCCCTAGAACGACTAAGAAACGGAGGTGATGCCATTGCAACTTGCAAGGGAAGTGGTTTTCCAACCAGAAGGGAAGCGGGTAAGAGTCAGATCTAGAGTAAGCGTCTTGGAAGCCGCACACCTTGCTGGAGTGGACATAACCTCAGTATGCGGCGGCAAAGGTGAATGTGGCAAGTGTAGAGTCGTCATAAAAAATGTGGAAAACGTAAATCCTCCAACCGATGTGGAGAAAGGAGTTTTAACCTCGGAAGAGCTTTCAGCGGGTTACAGGTTAGCATGCCGTACGTTGATCAACGTCTCCATAGTTGTTAGAGTTCCTGAAGAAAGCAGAACTGGTAAGCAGAGGTTACAAGTAGAAGGAATAGAGGCGAAGGTTAAGCTTGAACCGTCGGTTCGAAAATACTTCGTTAAACTGTCAAAACCAACGCTTGAAGATTCTATGTCCGATTTTGACAGGCTAGTGGAAAAACTTTGGAAACAATATGGCATTAGTGTATTTGAGGCGGAATACGAAGTCGTTAAGCCCCTAGCCTCAATATTGAGAAACGCAGATTGGAAAATAACCGTCACTGTCCTAGACGATAGACGGATCATTGACGTTGAGCCTAGAAGTACAATGGATAGAAGTTTTGGATATGCTGTTGATATCGGTACAACGAAACTGGCAGGCTATCTCCTGAACCTAACTACTGGCAAAGTCGTGGCTGCAGGCTCCCTCATGAATCCGCAAATACACTACGGTGAGGACATCGTCACGAGGATAGGGTACAAAGACCACAGGGAGCTTCAGCGTGTAGTCGTCGAAGGAACAAATCAAATTCTCAGTGATCTGTGCGAGAGGGTAGGTGTAAGCCAAGAAGAGGTCTACGAGGTAACCGTTGTTGGAAACACTGCGATGCATCATTTGTTCTTGAACATTTACCCAAAATATTTGGCTCTTTCCCCATACACGCCTGTAATAAGACAGGGCATAGATATCAACGCCAAAGAGATAGGCGTAAAGATCAACCCAAATGGTAGAGTCCATGTGCTACCTGTGGTAGCTGGATTCGTTGGAGCCGATTGTGTCGCCGCGATATTGGCGACCAGGGTTTACAAGATAAACAAACTTTGCATGGTGCTGGATATTGGAACGAACACAGAGGTCGTCCTGGGAAACAAAGATAAAATGCTCGCTTGCTCCTGTGCTTCAGGCCCCGCGTTCGAGGGCGGCCACATTAAGCATGGGATGAGGGCTTCCTCAGGGGCCATAGAGAAAGTGACCATTAACCCTGAGACTCTTGAAGTCAAATATAAAACAATAGACGATGTCAAGCCTTGCGGAATATGCGGTTCTGCTGTGGTCGATGTACCAGCCGAAATGTTGAAAACGGGTGTAATCGATGTCGCTGGAAAGATGAATAGCAATTTGAATTCGCCGAGGTTGAGAGAAAAAGACGATGTGCTGGAATTTGTTTTGGCTTGGAAGAACGAGACATCCACGGGAAGAGACATCGTCGTTACTCAGCATGATCTTAGGGAAATTCAGCTAGCGAAGGCAGCTATACATACAGGGGCGGTGACGTTGATGAAGGAGGCGAAGGTCAAGGAGGACGACATAGATGTGGTTTTCATCGCAGGAGCCTTCGGCTCATACATAGATCCGGAAAACGCCAGAATAATCGGAATGTACCCCGAGGTTCCATTAAAGAGAGTGAAGATGGTTGGAAACGCCGCTGGAACTGGGGCTAGAATGGCACTTGTCTCAAAAACGGCTAGAGAAAATGCCGAAGAGATATCCAGAAAAGTCAAGTATGTAGAACTCGCAAGCGTCCCGGATTTTAAGAGTGAACTTATGAACTCCTCTTTCATACCTTATGCTGACCTTTCGTGCTATCCGGATACCAGTCAGTTACTTAGAAAGCTGGGCAAATTTCCGAAGAAATCTATTTTGAAGTTTAGGTCATAGAGCTATTGAGAATAGTTCAGGCCACGATAATAAAGAGCAATTAATTGAGAATTCTGGATTTTAGAATGCTGATCAGAAGTGTGTCGTAGGATCGTTCCCTACATGTTGGTCTCTAGGTTCTTATTGGGTATATTCCATACTTCCTTCCAGCCTCCACCATAGCCATACAGTTCTCTAGTCTCGCTCCAGCAGACCAAGAGTTGCTAGACGAAAGTATGTGTCCGCCTCCGGCGGAAGCCTTTCGTATGCATTCCTTCGTCTCCTTGATTACATCATCTTTAGTCTTCCTAGCCAAACTGTCCACGGCTACATTCCCCATCAAAATAAGTCTTTGACCATACTTGGCCTTAACATCGCCTATATCGACTCCAGCAGTCGGATCCAGTGAGTGGAGCCCATCGACTATGTCTGCCAAATCCTTCAGCAGTGGATTGATGTTTCCATCGGTGTGCTTGATGAATTTGAGACCTCTCCTGTGGGCTTCGTCAACTTGCCTCTTAAGGTTTGGAAAAATCACATCCCTAAAGAACTTTGTCGGGACCATCGGTCCTTTCTCCTCGCAGTAGTCACCTCCACTTATTACTAGGTCGGCGCCGGCCTCTGCTATACGCTTTATTATATCCACGTGGAAGTCAGCTATCATCTCAATGACTCTTCTTATGAAATCCGGTATCCGATACATCCACGTGACAAACTTCACGGGCGTGAAGACCTCCCAGGCGTGGGCAAATGGGTCTCTTATGAAGGTGGCTATTGCCATTTCATCCTTCACTACTCTCTTGGCATATTCGGTCGCAAAGGTCCAACCTGTAGCCATAGGACTGGGATGTTCAAAGTTATCGAAGTCCTCTGGATTGTTGAAGATCGTTCCATAAGGAACCCACGCCTTGGCTTGTTTGTCAAGCATAAGCACTCTTCCCCACAGATCGACAATTGTCCCATCAGGATTCTTCTTAGGCTTCCAATTGTCGGGAGGTGAGAGATCCACTGAGAGCATGTCAAAGCCGATCTTCTTGTAGCATTCTATCTTGAGGTCGGTTCTCTTCTTCTCAAGTTCGCGATCCGCAACTATGGGTGTCTGGAGTGATGTGGCTCCTGGAAACTTCTCTCCGACCATCCTCTCCATCAGCGGGACCTCAATGTCAAGCTCAGTTATGGGAACCTGATCAGGTTCCTCGATTTCTAGGGCTTTTAGAACGCGTTCTTTCTTGTTCATTAACCATCACACAAGATCTTTGACAACCTTGACCCCCTCAACAGCATCCTTGGCGTATCCGTCGGCTCCAATCTCTTTAGCGAACTCTCTGGTTAGAGGTCTCCCGCCGACAACTATTTTCACTCGATTCCTAAGTCCTCTCTTCTCAATGGTCTCTATGACTTTCTTCATCTCATCCATTGAGGATGTCAGGAGAGCCGACAAGCCGAGAATGTTGGCTTGCTTCTCTTCTATTGCGTTGGCGAAGTTCTCGGCTGGAACGTCAACCCCAAGGTCAACAACATCAAATCCGGCAGAACGCAACATCATGACGAGTATGTTCTTGCCGATGTCATGAATGTCCCCTCTGACTGTTCCAATCACAACTTTACCTAGCGATATTCTTCTGGACCTTATCAAGTGTGGTTCAAGCAGACTCGTAACCTCAGTGGATAATACGCCTGCCATTATGAGTTCAGACAGGAAGTATTCGCCTTTCTCATATCTTCTACCAACCTCATCGAGAGCTTGATTGAGAGTATTCAGAATTTCCAGTGGATCGACGCCTGATTTAAGGGTCCTATCAACAGTTTCCTTGACCTCTTCAACATCTGAGACTCTTATGATAAGGTCCTTAATTTCCTCCAACGCATCCAAAACGCTCACCGTTGTGAAGAATATTTGATAACTTGACTTATCAGTTTTACATCTTGCCTTGAAGGAACTCTTTTGGCAATGTTAGCGTGTTTTTCAGAATCTCATGGCCGATCTACAAGAACCCTGCTTGATCAAGAAACTATAGCGTAAAGATTCTTGTCAATGGGTGATTCTTTACAGCCGGGCCAATTCCATATTCCTGTCTCATAGAGTACGCGACGTAGGCGTCTGCTAGAGCGATTGTCGGAAACACTTGTGGCGCTTTGCTAAGAGGCCCGTATAAGAGGAAATTCGCTCCCATCATAATCGTGGATGTAAAGGCAACGGCGCTGCTCATATGGTATCTTGTTGGGTCCATCTTCTTTCTTTGATGCCACCTATCTATTGCGTTGTGTACTCCACAGCCTGCTGGAAGACCATACGTTTTCTTTACTAAGAATATGGTCTTTGCCGCTGGACCAGGATCAGGCACGTCGAGAATAGCGGTATCAACGATAGGTTTCTCGACATGAGCCTCTTCAGCCACCTTTACAAGGTCTTTTAAGACTTCTAGTCTTCCGCCTATCGTCGGCATCTTTG
>Ga0315280_10004600_pt1 | contig 20257 bp, 18 predicted proteins | sample YL17G06_40_MG_FD_203697 | JGI IMG/M metagenome (GOLD analysis project Ga0315280, IMG submission 203697) | Sediment microbial communities from Yellowstone Lake, YNP, Wyoming, USA - YL17G06_40 | ecosystem: Environmental > Aquatic > Freshwater > Lake > Sediment | place: USA: Wyoming | collected... | reverse complement strand
AGAGGCAATTAATGTAGCCTTGCGGGGTGGGGCTGTCCCCGGCTTTCTCGTGGTGGCTCTATCCCTGCTTGGGGTAACCGCTATCTATTTTGCTTACGGTGGGGCAACTACACCTCAGATTGCTCCTCACCTTATTGTTGGCTTCGGCTTTGGCGCCAGCTTTGTCGCCCTCTTTGCTCAGCTTGGCGGTGGTATTTATACCAAAGCCGCTGATATGGGGGCTGACCTTGTGGGCAAGGTTGAAGCCGGTATCCCTGAGGACGACCCCCGCAATGCTGCGGTTATCGCCGATTTAGTTGGGGACAATGTTGGCGACTGCGCCGGGCGTGGCGCTGACCTCTTTGAGTCCACTGCCGCTGAGAACATTGGGGCAATGATACTGGGTATTGTTGTCTATGCTATTACCGGGAATGTTGCCTGGATTTTATTCCCCCTGGTTATCCGCGCCTTCGGACTTGTTGCCAGCATGATAGGTATATTTTGTGTTCGCCCTCGTGAGGATGAGAACCCGATGAATGCCCTCAACCGTGGCTACTGGGTTGCCATTGCCCTGTCTATTATCGGCATGTTCTTCACCGTATCCAATATGCTGGGCAGCTACTGGCTCTTCGGCGCTGGGGTGGTGGGTATCCTTACCAGCGTTGTCGTTGTTTATATCACCCAGTATTACACCGAAGCCAGATTTAGACCGGTCAGGTCAATTGCCGAGGCATCAAAGACCGGTCCAGCGACCAATATTGTTACCGGCACCTCAGTTGGCTTTGAGACTACCCTGGCTACTGCCGTGGTCATCGGGGTGGCGCTATTACTTTCTTACTGGCTGGGGTCAATGACCGGACTACCCGGTGCCGGCGCCTTCGGCACGGCGGTGGCGACCATGGGCATGCTGATGACCTGTCCCTACATTCTTTCTGAAGATACCTTCGGACCAATAACCGATAATGCTAACGGTATTAATGAGATGGCTGGAACTGGAGAAAAGATACGCCGCATCACCGACCGCCTTGATGCTGTGGGCAATACTACCAAGGCACTGACCAAGGGGTATGCCATGGTCTCGGCGGGACTGGCTGCATTTTTGCTGTTTCAGGCATATCTAGACCGGGTTTCCCTGCTTCGTTTCGGGGTAGAGGGCAAGTATGACATTGTAAACATCGCCCGGGTGGAGGTCTTTGTTGGTGCCCTTCTGGCGGTTATGCTCGTCTTCCTGTTTAGCTCTTTGGCAATACGGGCAGTGAGCAGCACGGCAAGCAAAATCATTGAGGAGGTAAGACGCCAGTTTCGCGAATTCCCCGGAATTCTTACTGGCAAAACAAGGCCGGATTATGCCCGGGCGGTTGATATTACCGCCAGGGCTTCGCTGCGGGGGATGATTCTCCCCGGGCTATTACCTGTGGTTGCCCCGGTAGTTATTGGCGTTATCTTTAAACCATTTTCCAATTATGACTCGGCGATGGTAGTAGCGGCTCTGCTCATGGTGGGCACCATCGCTGGTATTATGATGGCTTCGTTTATGAATAACGGCGGTGGCGCCTGGGATAATGCCAAGAAGTTTATTGAGGACGGTCAGCTCAAGGACGAGAAGGGCAAGGTAATCGGCAAGGGCTCTTTCACTCACGCCGCCGCTGTTGTCGGCGATACTGTGGGCGACCCGCTTAAGGATACCGCTGGGCCTTCACTCCATGTCCTGGTCAAGCTTTTGAGCACCATCACCCTAGTGATGTGCCCCCTGTTTATCTAGGGGTATAATTAGTTACCAGACAAATAGAATCCCCCTCTTCTCTATCTAGGGAGGAGGGGGGTTTTTGTGAGGTTTGTGGGGAGCTAACCTTTGATGCTTAATGGAAGTTGGGTGTTTGTGTTCTTCTTCTCTTCATTGCTCAGATTCGGCTGTAAGCGCTTAAGTGCGATGTCTACATAGTCCTTTTGGATTTCAATACCGAGATAGTGTCTCCCTAGAGCTTTGGCTGCCACACAAGTTGTTCCCGTTCCTGCAAATGGGTCAAGTACAACGGCGTTGGGAATAGTTGCTAATCGAATGATGTGCTGGCATAACAGCACAGGCTTAACGGTGAAGTGTATATTGGTGGCTCCCTTCTCTTTCCGAGTAGGCTTGGGGATGAGGAAATATCTATCAAGGTATTTGTCCATCTTCTCTATCAAAAGGACATTGGAGGGAAACATATTATGTCCTACCTGAACAGTGGTATTGAACAACCCTACATTATGCGCCAAGAAGTTCTTTAGCAATGTCCCTTCATAGGGTTTCTGGGCAACCGCAATCGGCTCAAAACATGATTTGATTTGTGGAGTCTTCCACCCGTTTAGCCTCTCTAATATTGCTAGTTTTTCTTTTTCTGGTATATCTAGCTTTCTGACAAAATGCTGCAAGCCCATAGCTTTGGGTTGATTCTGAGTGTATAGCCACATAAAGCAGTCACGGATGTCAAAGCCTGCGTCGTCCATAGCACACGCTGTCCGATGATACAAGCGTGGGCTTGCAAACACAAAAGCAAATCCGCCTGGCTTCAGCACTCTGTAGAGCTTCCGTGCTACTTCAAGGAACCACTCATAGAGACGCACGCCTTGTTTCCGGTCAAATTTCATACCGGGCACCATTGAGTCAACAGCATAATACTTGTAATTTTTCGCCATTCTTTGAGTATCCCATTGGTCATCGAACCCATCTAGAAAGTACGGCGGGTCAGTCAGCACTAAGTCAATGCTCTCGCTGTCTAGTTCGTCTAGTATCTTCAAGGCATCGCCATGAATTATTTGGTCTATTGGAGATTGGGGCATATCTTACCTCCTAAACTTTTTGCGGAGCAATTGGTACACTTTGAATTGTACATCTTCGGGTGACTGCAAAATAATTTCAGGATTAGACACCGCAAGTACACGACCTCTGTTATCAAAAATCCAGTAATTGCGATATGCACGATTGCACATCTCACACTGAGGTATAATATTGCCCGATTCTAGGGGCTTCTGGGGGTCCATGTGTGCCTGTGTCAACTTTGTTCTAACCCTAGGATATTGGAATGTTGATTCCCCTTCTTTTGAGCCACAAGTGGCACACCTGAAGTTGTATTTCCGTTTTAAGTCCTCAAAGTCGGTATGAGTAATTCCTTCTCGCCGTTTCACGCGATAGGCTGGATATGGCTTTTCTAGAGACACAAGTTGATAGCGTCCTCCCGTGATAGCCCCGTTGTGGCGTGTCCCCGACACAATATTCCAACCCTTTTGCATAGCAAGATGTCTGGCTTGTTGAACATCCGCCGTGTTAGGGTAGAAGTGGCGAATAAACTTAGTAAGTTCTTCCTTTGTTGCTGATTTAGTATTGGGGTAATCTTGAGCTAAATAAACCAAAACCAATGCATCTCGGACATATTTTCCTCTGCTGTCTCTGAGAGCAGGCAATTTAACGCCATGTGGCTGTAAATATTGGGAGTGATAGGCAACTAAGGTATTGTAAATCCGCTCTATGTCGGCATCCCGTAGCATGACTCGAGCCCCTACACAGATTATAGCACTTGTTTACAATATGTGCCATCTCATGTTTATCTAGGGGTAAATCGCCAGCGCCTCTAATCCTGTAGTTTCGGGCAGGCCGAGCATGAGGTTCATGTTCTGGATGGCTTGCCCGCTTCCCCCTTTAATCAGGTTATCGATAGCGCTGATAACGATGAGCCTCCCCGCCCTTTGGTCAATAGTGGGATAAATCAGGCAGAAGTTGCTGCCCAGGGTATGCTTGGTGTGGGGTGGGGAGTCAACCACCCGGACAAAGGGTTCGTCCTTGTATAAGTCCCGGTATAGTTCTTTTAGCTGCTTTTCTCCAAGTTTGCCTGAGGTTAAACGGGCATAGCAGGTAGTTAATATCCCTCTGGTCATGGGCACGAGGTGAGGGACAAAGCTAACCGCAAGCGATTTTTCTCCGGAGAGCTTTTTTAGCTCCTGGATAATCTCAGGCAGATGGCGGTGTCCTTCTAAGGCGTAGGCGCTGACGTCCTCATTGGCTTCGGCGAAGTGCGTTGGCAGGCTCAGGCTTCGGCCCGCCCCGGATACGCCGGACTTGCTATCAATAATAATGTCTGGCTCAATTAATTTTGCCTTTACCGCCGGGGCTAAAGCCAGGATAGCGGCGGTGGGGTAGCAGCCGGGGTTAGCTACCAGTTGGGCTGAGGCAACCTGAGGTCGGTATAGCTCGGGAAGCCCGTAGACCGCTTGAGCCAGAAAATTTGGGGCGGGGTGAGTAAAACCGTACCATTGCTTATATTCTGAAGCATCTTTGAGCCTGAAATCGGCGCTGATATCCACCACCTTAATACCCTTACTGAGCAAGGGTACGACCTCTTTAGCGCTCTCCTTATGGGGCATAGCGGAGAAGACCAGTTCCACATCCCCCAGCTCGGCGGTAATAGTCAGCTCTAAACCAGCCAGGTGGGGGAAGACGTCACCCAGCTTCTGCCCGGCAGCGCTCCGCCCGGTAACCGAGGTGAGTTTTACTTCCGGGTGCTGAGAAAGTAACCTTGCCAGCTCAACGCCGGTATAACCAGTAACATTAATAATGCCTACCTTGGTTTTACTCATTGGAACCCCCCCCAGTCATTCCTACAATTCTTCTTCATCGGAGCTAAATTCGGCAGTTTCCTTGGCTTGGCGGAACGTTGCCAGAGACCGTTTGATGTCAGCTTTCCTCCAGCCAGAGACTGATAAGACCCTCTGTAGAAATTCAAGACTGGCTTCATACTCCGGACTTATTACTTCCCTGACTCCTAGTCTCTTCAGCGACTCAACCTCTCTGGCTCGGTGGGCCCGCGCCACGATTTTAAGCTTGGGGTTAATCCTCAAGGCAGTCTGGGCAGTGGTCATCACCGCTATCGGGTCAGGGAAGGTTATCACCAGTGTCTTAGCCTTTTTTAATTCTACCTGAGCCAGGACATGAGCATTGCTGGCGTCTCCGTAAATACAGGCTATCCCCCTATATCTTAGCTTAGAAATAAGCTCAGGGTCAATCTCGATAACGATATAAGGTATCCCAGCGTCTTGCAGACCCTGGGTAATATTTTGCCCGACTCTTCCGTAGCCGGCAATTACCACTGGTTTCACCGCCTCAGATGGTCCGGAAACAGGTAGAGCAGAGGCATTCTTGACCGCCAGTCCGGATGGAGCTGGCACTAATTTGGGGTATAACCAAGAACTTAAGCTCACAGATAACGGCGTCAATATCATGGTGATAATGGCGCTAGCAATGATTAAGGAGTAAAGCTGCTCGGAGATGATGCCCATATGCATTCCACCTTGCGCCAGAATGAAGCTGAACTCTCCAATCTGGAAAAGGCCGGCTCCCGCCAGGAAGGCTATCCTCCCGCTATAGCCAAAGAGGCGGACAATGCCAAAAACAACCAGGAACTTTAGGACAATAATAATAACTACCAATAATGCCACTAAAGACCAATGGTCAATTAAAAACCTTGGGCTTAAGAGCATGCCCAGGGAGATGAAGAAGAGGGTAGCGAAGATATCTCGCAGGGGAGTAATCTCAGCCAAAGCCTGGTAGGCAAACTTTGACTCTCGCAGCACCAGGCCGATGACAAAGGCGCCAAAGACCACCGAAAGCCCAAAAATATAAGTGCCTATGGCTGCCCCCAGGCATAAAACCAGGACGGTTAGCAAAAACAACTCCCGAGTCCGAACGCCAGCAATCCTGCCCATCAGCCAGGGTAGTACCCAGAGCCCCAAGGCAATGGCTACGCCGACAAAAAGGGCTGCTTTTCCTACGGCGATAGCCAGAGCCAGCGGCAGGTTTTCCAGCGTACCGCCCAGAAGGGGCATTACTAATACCATCAGGACTACACTAACATCCTGGAGAATAAGAATCGCCAGCATAATCCGCCCGTGCACCGAGTCTAGCTCGCCTCTTTCCATCAGTATTTTGAGGCAGACCATGGTGCTGCTGAGGGAGATAACCAGCCCTAATATTACAGCCTGGGGTAAAGACCACCTTAGTAAAGTAATACCCACCACCAGGCCTAGGCCAAAGGTAACCAGAATTTGAGCTATGCCGCCCCACAGACCCACCTTGCCCACCTGTTGCAATTGACTGATAGAGATTTCTAGTCCTAGGGTGAACATGAGTAAGGCAACACCCATGGTTGCCACCGCCTCAATAAGCGCCACATCACCCACCAGCCCAAGGGCGTGAGGACCCACCGCTACGCCAACTACAAGGTAACCCAGTATCACCGGCTGCCTCAGTCGGTGGGCTATCATTCCTCCCACCAGGGCTGCTCCCAATAGGATGGCAATACTAATAACCGGGTCTAATTGAGGCATAGTCCTCCCTGAATATTCTAGGTGCAGGGGATATTATAAGTCCATTGTAACATAAAACAGGCTCGGCTGAATATAAGTGAGAGATTTTTAGGGAAGGGGGTTAAGGGGGATAGGTTGCTAGAGATAAGGGATATATGCTATTATAAAATCTCACAGGAGAAGATTTATGCCCAAGATTTATCTTATTGATGTCACCAATCGCGATGGGGTGCAAACCGCCAAGCTTGGTCTTTCCAAGCTGGAAAAGACGATGATAAATATCTACCTGAATGAGATGGGGGTATTTCAGTCCGAGTTTGGCTTCCCCACCACCAGGCATGAATCCCACTATCTGGAGGCGAACCTGGAATTGGCTGAGATGGGGGTGCTCAAGCCTATCCGTCTCGGGGGGTGGATAAGAGCCATCGCCGACGATGTTGAGACAGCGTTTAAGCTGGTACCGACAATCCGCCATCTAAACCTTTCCATATCAACATCAGACCAGATGCTAAAGGGTAAGCTGAAGAAGACTAGGGATGATGTTATAAAAGAGATGATTGATGCCGTTGACATGGCTCGGAAGCTGGGTGCCGAGAGTATTGGGGTTAATGCTGAGGATGCCTCAAGAACTGCCCTAGATTTCCTTGTCAAATTTGGGCTTGCCGCCAAGGAGCATGGGGCGGATAGACTCAGGTACTGCGATACCCTTGGCTATGATAACCCCTCTACTATCTATGAAACGGCCAAGGCGCTGGCAGAAAATATTGGCATACCTATTGAGATTCACTGCCATGATGACCTGGGGATGGCGGTGGCTAATTCCATAGCCGGGGCTAGAGGGGCGATAGATGGCGGGCAGGATGCTTATATCAATACCACCGTCAACGGCATCGGGGAAAGGGCAGGGAATGCCGACCTGGTAGCTACCATTTTGGCCGCGACTAAGTCAAAGGGGTTTGCTGAGAAATATCCTCTGGCAGGTAAAATTAAATTATCTATGGCATATAAGATAGCCAGGTTTGCCAGCTACGCCTTTGGTGTGCCGATTCCAATAAACCAGCCCGGTGTTGGGGCTAATGCCTTTGCTCACTCCTCAGGTATTCATGCTGACGGTGTCTTAAAAGACCCGGAAAACTATGAACTGTATGGCTATGAGGAGCTGGGCAGGGGTGAGCCAGTGGAGGTGGAAACGGGGAGGGAGATTATTGCTGGGCAATATAGCGGAATATCGGGCTTCAGTCACATAATGGGGAAGATGGAGGTAACATTCAAAAACAAGGAAGAGGCAAACGAGATTTTGGAGCTGGCAAGATATGCCAACGTTGAGGCGCAAAAGCCTCTGGTTGAGGATGAACTGCTCTTTATCGCCAAGTATCCCCAGATTGCCAAAAAACTCCTAACCCTTACCCCTCTGGAGTAGCGATATATTGGATAACCAATCCCTGGGTCAGGCATTACTAGATATTTATCGCCTACTTTTGGCTCACTACGGTCCCCAGCACTGGTGGCCGGCGCAGGAACCATTTGAGGTGATAGTCGGCGCCATACTCACCCAGTCAGCCGCCTGGGGCAATGTGGAGAAGGCTATCGCTAACCTCAGGGAAGCCGAGGCACTATCGCCAAAGGCGCTCCGCCAACTCACCACCCCCCGGCTCGCCCGCCTGATTCGCCCCTGCGGTTACTATAATGCCAAGGCGCTAAAGCTCAAGTCCTTTGCCTATTGGCTGGGTAATCACTATGATGACGACCTTGCTCGGTTGTTTGCTGGTAGTGTTGATGACCTGCGCCAGCAACTCCTCTCCATCCATGGCATCGGCCAGGAGACCGCCGATTCAATAATACTTTATGCCGCAGGTAAGCCAATCTTCGTTATTGATGCTTATACCCGTCGCATTATCAGCCGTATTGGGCTAGCCCCGAATAAAAATAGCTATCTTGCCTATCAGGCGTTTTTCATGGAGCATCTGCCGCCTGATGCTAAGTTATTTAATGAGTACCACGCCCTTCTGGTCTGCCTGGGTAAAAAGGTCTGCCGCCCCCGTCCCCTTTGTCCCCAGTGTTGCTTAAGTAGCCTCTGCCAATTTTCTAGTAACCCATCCCCCTCAGCACCCTAAAAAATCTTTGATTTTTCAGGGAACCCGCTTTAGCTTTATGTGGTGACCTATCCCCCTGACCCCCTTCCCTTGTTATTCATTAAGGGAAGGGGGAGTATAGTGAGGGAGGGGGCGAAGCCCCCTCCCTAAAAATCTCTCCTGTTTTCTCTGGGGTGTCTAAGAGGGGCGCTAACCCCTCTTTTTTAATTCTTCCCCCTCTCCAAGAATGGAGAGGGGGTTAGGGGGTGAGGTTGATAAATAATTCTTGACGCCATTAAGTGAGTCGGTTAAGATTGGTGGCTGGGGGACGAGGTGTGTCCTATTCCGCAGTTATCTACACCAAAAAAGACCATATCGGCTCTATAACCCTTAACCGCCCTGAAGCTGGTAACAGCCTCAACCTCAAGCTGGCTCAGGAGCTGGAAGCTCTTTGCCTCAAGGTAAATCAGGACGATGATATTTATGTTATTACTATTACCGGCGCTGGCAATAAAACCTTCTGCAATGGCAGCGAGTTTGAGAAATCCGGCACCAGGTATAATGTCGCCACGGCTATCGCCAGCATCCAGAAGCCGGTTATTGCGGCAATAAATGGGGATGCCCTGGGGCAGGGGCTGGAGCTAGCCCTTAGTTGTGATATCAGGCTGTCTTCAGATAAGGCGAAATTTGGCTTCCCTGAGGTAGCTCAGGGGCTTATCCCTTTTGATGGTGGCACCCAGCGCCTGCCGCGTATCGTGGGGCGGGGCAAAGCCCTGGAGTTAGTTCTTAGCGCTGAAATTATAACTGCTGAGGAGGCGCTCAGGATTGGGCTGGTGAGTAAGGCGGTTAGGGGGGCAAATCTAGCCGCCGAAACTGAGGCTTTAGCCAAGACTATAGCCGCTAAAGCCCCCATTGCCCTCAGGTTTATCAAAGAAGCGGTGAATAAAGGGCTGGACTTAACCCTGGAGCAAGGGCTCCGCCTTGAGGCTGACCTTTATTTCTTAATTCATACCACCGCCGATAGAACAGAGGGTATTAACGCCTTCTTAAAGAAGAGACCGCCAAAATTTAAGGGACAGTAAGTATTAAAGGGAGTCTAAGAGGGACGAAGTCCCTCTTCAGAAAAAATCTTCCCCTTCCCCTTGTCAAGGGGAAGGGGATAAAGGGGATAGGGTTATATAATCCCGATGAATTTTGAAACGCTTATCTACGAAAAGAAGGATAGCTTAGCCTATGTTACCCTTAACCGCCCCCAGGCCTTGAACGCCTATAACATTAGGATGAGGGACGAGCTTTACCAGGTGCTGGGTGCGCTCAAGGATGACCCTGAGGTCAGGGTCGGCATATTCCGGGGTGCCGGGGAGAGGGCGTTCTGTGCTGGCGCTGACCTTGCTGAATTTTTAACCGCCCCCTCCCCCATAGTTGCCCGGCAGGTGCGCGGGGAGCGGGATGTCTGGGGGCTTTTCTTGAGCATCACCAAGCCGCTGATTGCCGCCGCTCACGGCTATGTTCTTGGTTCAGGGGTGGAGATAGCCCTCTGCTGTGATATCAGGCTGGCGTCAGAGGATGCCCAGTTTGGACTACCTGAGCCGGGGCTGGGCATAATCCCCGCCGCCGGCGGTAGCCAGACCCTGCCCCGGGTAATAGGGGGGGCTAAAGCCCTGGAGATACTGCTATCGGGGCGGTGGATTGGGGCTGAGGAGGCATTCAATCTTAAACTGGTTAACCGGGTGGTACCCCGAAATGGATTGTTAATAGAGGCTGAGAAACTCGCCAGAAGGATTGCCGAATTTGACCCCATGGCGGTAAGCTATGCCAAGCAGGCGATTATTAGGGGGCTTGACCTTAATTTGGGGGAAGGGCTGGAGCTTGAGGCGAGGCTTGCCGCCTCGTTATTATAGAATAGGGAGAGAGGGAGGAAATTATTGACGGAACAGAACCTTGATATTCTTGCGGAAAAGGTAGCTGAGCTGATTATTAACGCCAAGAAGCTTGTGGTCTTCACCGGCGCTGGCATTAGCACTGAGTCGGGGATTCCCGATTTTCGCAGTCCCGGTGGAATCTGGAGCCGGTTTGACCCTGATGATTTTACCTATCAGAAGTTCGTCGCCGACCCTGAGTCAAGAAGGAAGCAATGGCAGATGTTGGGGGAGGGGCATCTAACTACCCTGGCTGAGCCCAACCTTGCCCACTACGCTATTGCCGAGTTGGACGAACTGGGCAGGCTTGATTGTGTTATTACCCAGAATGTAGATAACCTTCACCACAAGGCGGGGGTGCCCGCGGAAAAGGTTTTTGAGCTCCATGGCAACGCGCAGCAGGCAGTTTGTCTGAGCTGCGGTCAGCAATATCCCTTTGAGCAGGTTAAAGCCAGGCTGGATAAGGGTGAGGAAATCCCTGATTGTGAGGTCTGTCACGGCATCTTGAAGCCGAGCGTTGTCTTATTTGGCGAGCAGCTGCCGTACGAGGTACTGACTGAGGCGAGCCATCGCTCATCTAATTGCGACCTGTTTATTGTTATTGGCTCGACCTTAGTTGTCTACCCTGCTGCCTATATGCCAATCTATGCCGTTCAGGCTGGAGCCAAACTAGTCATTATCAACCTCAGTTCTACCCCGATGGACAGCGAGGCTAGTGTCCTCATCAGGGCTAAGGCTGGGGAGGCAATGTCCAAAATATTAGATAAGGTGAAAGAAAAGACAGGGTAAATACGACAAGCCCTAGCCCTTTTACTTGCGCAGGCGGCGAAGCTCAAAAACAACCGGATTATCTGGGTCTGGGCAAGCAGCCATAATCCTGTCGGGGTCTTTTTCCCAGGGTAATGCCCCACCAAACAGCAGCACGTGAATTCCGGGGCATAAGACATCGAAGGCTGAGATGCATATGCCTTCCGGTGTTTTGTCACCAACCACCCATTGGTCACCGACCTTGTGCCCGGCGTCACAGGCCCCTTTCTGGCTTACTACTCTTATGCTAACCTTGGGGGCTTCTGCCATTTCTGACCTCCTTGACGATTACTTTACTATTGTGCTTTCTACCAGCTCGGCAATATCCATCACCTTGAGCTTTTCCTCAGCCGCCTTTGCCTTAATCCCGTCATCAAACATTTGCAGGCAGAATGGGCAAGCGGTAATTACGATTTGAGCCTTAGTTGCAAGTGCCTGCTCGGTGCGTAGCTCGTTAATTCTCCGCCCGGTGCGCTCCTCAAGCCACATGTGCCCCCCACCACCCCCACAGCAAAATCCCCTCCGGCGGTTTTGCTCCATCTCTACAACCTTTGTCTCGGGGATGCTTTTCAAAATCTGTCTCGGCGGCTGATAGATATCATTGTACCTCCCCAGATAACAGGAGTCATGGTAGGTCACGGACTCGCCCCGAGCTTTAACTTTCAGACTGCCCTCTTTTAGTAGTTTGATAATGAGCTCGGTATGGTGAATAACCTCAAATTCCCCGCCAAACTGAGGGTACTCGTTCTTTATGGTATTAAAGCAGTGGGGACAGGCAGTAACTATTCGCTTCACTCCGTAGCTCTTAAACAGCTCAATATTTTTCTGAGCCTGCATCTGGAACAGGTATTCGTTGCCCAGGCGGCGAGCTGGCTCACCACAGCAGCTCTCCTCAGCCCCTAAGATACCAAATTTAATTCCGGCTAGCCTGAGTAGCTTAGCCACAGCCTGAGATACTTTTACGCTCCTATCCTCCAGTGCCTCGGTGCAACCAACCCAGAACAGAAAATCTACGTCTTTATCCTCGGCCAGGGTCTTAATGTCCAATCCCTCCGCCCAGTCCGTCCGTGATAGGGTGGTTCCCCGCCAGGGGTGCCCCCTCTCCTCAATGCTTCGCAGTGCCCCCTCAGCCGTCTCCGGGACTTTTGCCTGCTCCATCACCAGGTTCCGCCTCAGGTCTACTATTTTGTCAATGTGGTCTACCCACACCGGGCAGACGACATCACAGGCAGCACAGGTAGTACACGCCCAGATTTCATCCTGCAGGATGACATTGTCCACCAGAGTGGCATTGGAGTCTGCCGGCGCCGGTTCACCCTTGGCTTTAGCTGCCACCAGTTTGGGACCTACCTTGAGGAGATGTTTCTTCAAGTCCTGGATTATCTTCTTAGGATTAAGTTGTTTGCCGCTAGCGGTAGCGGGGCAAAGCTCCTGGCAATTCCCGCAGACGACGCAGGCATACAGGTCCAGGTTCTGTTTCCAGGTAAGGCGGTCAATGGTAGCGACGCCGAAGGACTCCGCCTTCTCCAGGTCTATGGGCTTCAAGACAGTGCGGGGCTGGTTGCGCAGGATGCCGTTGAATATGGCGGCGATGACGTGTAAGTACCGGGTGTAAGGGATAATCGCCAGAACGAAGACCACGGTAATCCAGTGTGCCCAGAGAAAGCCGAGGTACCAGCCCTCGGTGGCTGGATTTCCGGTGAAAAGATTACTGAGCCAGGCGCTCACCGGAGGCAGAAGGGTGTGCCCCAGCCCTGCCGGCGGGTGTCCCAGCGTAATCTTAGTCGCTATTTCAAATACGTATGTTACCGGGTGGGTCAGCACGGAAACGAGGATAACCATGGCCTCGGCGGTCTGTTCCCCCTTGAGCCTTGGTGGCCTGATAATATAACGCCTGATAATACCCCAGGCGGCACCTATGAAAATGAAGACCGCCATGAAGTCCATTACCCAGACCGAGTAAAAATAAAACTGGGTCTCTTCCAGTCCTGCTAGACCCAGGCCCTCCGTTAAGATGATGAAAAAGAAGTAGAAAACGACGGAGACAAAGAACCCCCACACCATTAGGGCATGACCTAACGGTGCCCAGTCCTTCACCCGGAAGTTCTTGAGCTGGCAGAGCTGGCTGAAAACATAGCCTAGCGTATCCAGTAGCTCTTTAATCCAGCTCCTCGAAGTGGTCTCCTTCTGTCCCAGGAACATGTACTGCCAGAGCTGCCTAAGGCGGTACATGAACAGCCCGAGGGTGATTAAGAACACTCCCCAGAACAGCGTGTAAAAGTAAGGCGTTCCCGGCATAATATCTCCTCTCTAGTTTCAAAAGAGCAAACCCCTATCGCAGTCGGGTAATGGCAACAAAGACACCCAGCCCCAGGGCTATCAGGTGATATATTTTATCAAATGGAGCCATAGGCAGTGCCCGGCAGAAAGAAATACCAGTTAAAAGGCTAATAAACCAGAGGCTAAGTATGTAGCTTATGACGACAGCAATGCCGCCGACAGTGACTAACCCTTTGCCACGCTTACGATTGACCGAGAGACTGACCACCTCACCAATGGCAAAGCCAGCGCATGGAGCTATTAGCAAATTGAGGGAAAAGAAAGGGGTTGCCCACTCTATTGCCCCCCAGGCAACACCACAAACGATAGCCATGCCTAGCGCTGTCCCTCCCGCCCTCAGGTAGTATTTGGTAGAAACTTGATAGGTAGGCAGTCTATATAGCTTGGCACAATCTGGACACCTAGCTCCCACCGGTGTTTGCACCATACACTTAGGGCATATCGGCTTACCACACTTACTACACCCCAGCCTAGTTTCAACATCAGGATGATAAGCACACCTCATCTTGTGGGGTTAACCTTTCTTTGTTTCTCTTTTTTGCCTGAGAGGCTGCCGATATAGCCAGGCTTCCCTATCCCTTATGTCACGGTCAAAGAGCAGTCGGTTAAGCAGGAGCTGGTTGGTAGATACCGAGGCAGTAAATGAGGTCTTTGGCGCCGTTAGCCGTCTGATAATGACGACTAAAAACATGGCTAAGAATCCCAGAATCATCGCCAGCGGTTCACTCAGAAACCAGCTAAGTATCGGCAGTAAAATCATGGCGCAGAGTGTACCCGGGGCTAGCTGCTTGAAGGGAACCCAGGCAAAGGCGAAAGCCACCAGTATCAGCGCCAGCCACGGTGATAGGATAAAGACTACTCCCACGATAGTTAACAAACCCCTGCCGCCACTGAAGCCAAGAAAGACGGGCCAGTTATGCCCGATAATTGCCGCTATGCCAATTATAACCTGCTGGTAAAGCGGTAAGCCTAGTAGCTGGGCAATATAGACGGGCAGCATACCCTTGCCCAAATCAAAGATAATTACCGCGATGGATGCCCACTTGGAGCCAGTGGCTAATACGTTGGCGGCGCCGACATTGCCGCTGCCATGTCGCCTGATATCTATCCCCCGCGACCACCTGGCGGCGAGATAAGCCGCCGGGACTGAACCCAGCAGATAGCCACTTATTAGTAACAGGGCAAAATAAACTTCCTTCATAATCTAAGCTTGGGGTTTCTTTGTTTCGCCAGGGCGATAAGTTTTTCCACGGCTTCTATTGGCACATCGGCACCACCGATGGCAGTCTCGGTGGAGTCCAGACCGTGGTAGTCACTACCACCGGTGACAATGAGATTATGCTTTTCGGCAAGTGTTACCAGCCTGCTTATTTCCTCGGCAGTATAGCCGTTATAGTAGGCCTCAATCCCGACCAGTCCGGCGTCCTTTAGCTCCATAGTCATTGCCTCCGCGTCAGGGAGGAACAACGGGTGGGCGAGCACTGGCAACCCTTCGGCTTTAATTATTAGCCCCACCGCCTCTCCAGGGGTCATCTTTTCCCGCTCAACATAGGCAGGGCGGCCGTGACCGAGGTATTCGGTAAATGCCTGCTTAAATGAGGTGATATAGCCCTTCTCCAGCATGGCTTGGGCAATATGGGGACGCCCGATAGAGCTGCCGCCGGCTATCTCCGTCACCCGTTGCCAGTCAATGTGGATACCCAGCTTTGCTAGTTTCGCCACCATCTTTTGCCCTCGCTGGAGTCGGGAATTTTTAAACCTCTGCAAGGCGGCGTTAAACTGAGGGTCGGCGCAATCTATGAAGTAGCCCAGAACATGAATCTCGCCCTCGGCAACATCGGTGCTGATTTCAACGCCGGGTATAACCCTTAGCCCGGGAAAGGCACGAGCGGCGGCTTGGGCGGAAGCAACCCCGTCTATACTGTCATGGTCAGCCAGGGCGATAAAGCTTAACCCCCGCTCTGCCGCCTCGCGGACAACATCTGCCGGGGTGAGTTTACCGTCAGAGGCGGTGGAGTGGATATGGAGGTCGGCATGACTCACTCCTCCTTCACCTCCCGGTAGATTCGCTCAATGCTTATTGCCTTAGCGGTGTCATCAGCCACCTTAATCAATATGGCGTTAAAGGCAATTTTACCCTTACCCACCGATAAACGGTGGGGTATTTGGGTCAAAAAGCGCTGGATTACCTCTTCGGCGTCATCACCGATGACTGAGTCTAGGGGACCGGTCATACCGATATCGCTGACATAGGCAGTGCCCTGAGGAAGCAACTGGGCGTCAATAGTCCCGACATGGGTATGGGTGCCGAGCACAGCGCTGACCCTCCCGTCCAGATACCTTCCCATGGCTACCTTCTCTGACGTTGCCTCAGCGTGGAAATCAACAACGATAATCTTCTGTTCAAGCTTGGCTAATAGTTGGTCCATAGCCCTGAATGGGCAATCAAAATCGCCGATAAAGGTTCTGCCCATCAGATTGACCACTGCCACCCCCTTGGTGACTATATGCCCTTTACCCGGCACCCCCGGAGGGTAATTTAACGGTCGAAGGATGGGCATATCACCATCAAGGTAGGGGATGATTTCCTTCTGTGCCCATATATGGTTACCTGAGGTGAGCACGTCAACACCGCCGTCAAGTAGCTCCCTGGCGGTGTCCGGGGTCAGTCCCAAGCCGCCAGCGGCATTCTCGGCGTTGGCAATAACCAGGTCTAAACCGTATTGCTGGCGCAGACCGGGTAAAAGCTGGCTTATCGCCTTCCTCCCCGGTTTGCCCACGAGGTCACCTATTGCTAATATCAGCACTATCTTTCCTAACTACCCCAGATTTACCGTTTCCATCCTCGGGCAATTATTTCGCATAGTCTATGGCTCTTGTCTCCCTGAGGACGGTAACCTTTATTTGCCCCGGATACTCCAGGCCCTCCTCTATCTTCTTAACGATGTCCCGGGCGAGCCTCATTGCCCCGAGGTCATCAATCTCCTCTGGCTTAACCAGGATTCTAATCTCACGACCGGCTTGAATGGCATAGGACTTTTCTACTCCCTTGAAGCTATTGGCGATATCCTCCAGTGCCTTCAGACGCTTCAGGTAGCTCTCCAGGGACTCACGTCTTGCTCCAGGTCGGGCGCTACTAATGGCATCAGCCGCAGATACAATAAAGCCCCAGGTGCTGGTGGTACCAGTCTCAAGGTGGTGCTCAGCGACGCCCTGGACAACCTCAGGTGATTTATCCCATTGTTTGACCAGGTCAGCCCCGATAGCGGCATGAGAGCCCTCCACCTCCCTATCAACCGCCTTGCCCAGGTCATGGAGTAGTCCGGCTCTCTTGGCGATGGTAACATTAGCCCCCAATTCCCCGGCAATCATGCCGGCGAGGGTAGCAACCTCAACGGAGTGGGCTAACACATTCTGGCCATAGCTGGTGCGGTACTTAAGCCGACCAAGCAGTTTGAGTAGCTCAGGGCGCAGCCCATGTACCCCGGTCTGATAAGCCGCCTGCTCGGCGGCGCTATAGATAGCTTGTTCCACCTCCTCTTTGGTCTTGGCCACTACCTCTTCAATGCGGGCGGGGTGGATGCGACCATCAAGGATAAGCTTTGATAGAGCTAGGCGGGCTATCTCCCGCCGCACCGGGTCAAAGCAGGATATGGTCACCGCCTCCGGGGTATCATCAACAATCAGGTCAACCCCGGTAGCCTGCTCCAGGGCTTTTATGTTACGCCCCTCCCTCCCGATAAGCCTTCCCTTCATCTCGTCACTGGGAAGGGGGACAGTCGCCACCGTTGTTTCCGCTGCCACCTCGGAGGCACAGCGCTGTATTGCCTGCGACAGAATATCCTGGGCTTTCCTATCGGCTTCCTCTTTTAGCTTGGCTTCCCACTCCCGAAGGCGTCGTGAGGTTTCATTGCTTATCTCAGTCTCCAGGGTATCAAGCAGGGCTTGTTTTGCCTCGGCGGTAGACATGCCTGAAATCAACTCTAGTTGCTCTATGTGCTTTTTTCTAACCTCCTCAAGTTGACTGCGAATGGAATCTGCCTCTTTTTCCTTAGCCGTGAGGTTGCGCTCCCGTTGCTCCAAACCCTCCTGCTTCCGCTCCAAGGTCTCTGTCTTTTGTCCCACGCGGTTTTCCTGGCGCTGTAGTTCAGCGCGCCGTTCCCGATTTTCGGCATCAGCGGCTGCCTTAATCTTCTGAGCTTCCCGCTTTGCCTCATCGGTTATTTTCTTGGCTTCAGCCTCGGCTTCACCGGTTATTTTGCTTGCTTTCCTCTGGGCAATGCGGAGCTGGCGGTTTACCAGCATCCCCCTGAAGAGGAAGGTAGCTATGCCGCCAGATACTACCCCTATGACGAAGCCAAAGAAAATGCCTAAGTATGCTAAAAGTTCTATTCCCATTTCTCTCCCCTCCTTTCTTCCTGCCACAACCTTTGTACAGTATGAGTTATCACCCTGTAGCCAAAACCCCGACGCCGGAGATATTCGCTTAAGCGGTGACGAAAGTCCTGATAGTCAGAGCCAGGCAAACGGTGAGCCCGACCCTGGGCTGCCCGATAGGCGCTATCCTCATCGTCAACATCAGCCATTACCTCGTCTATGACGGCTTTAGCCACTCCCTTTTGCCTTAGCTCTAAGGCGGTAAGAGCGCGGCTGCGGGGGCGGAATGACTGGCGGTTATCCTTCCAGAACTCGGCAAAGGCTAAATCATTCACCAGCCCTTGCTCCCTTAGTCTGGCTATTACTGCCTCCACATTATCACCGTCAAAACCACGCCGCTTGAGCCGCTCCCTTAGCTCAGCCTCACTCCGCGGTCGGTAGTCAAGGTAGCGGAGGGCAGTATTAAAGCAGCGCTGGTCCTTGGCATTTGTCTCAGTGACCCTTTTCATTCTCCCCCTTCAAAAACATAAGGCTGAGGTCTGGGCCCCAGCCTTACTCAAGTGCCATTTAATTTTTTGACAAGTTCAGGATTAACGATTACTGGTGATGGCTGAGGCTCTGACCTGCTGCTCAATCTCCTGGGCAAGCTCGGGATTTTGTTTCAGGTACTGTTTGGCATTCTCCCTGCCCTGCCCCAGACGAATGTCACCATAGGAGAAAAAGGCACCGGTCTTCTTCACTATCCCCAGCTCTACACCAAGGTCAATCAGGTTACCCTCTTTGCTTATCCCGTGGTCAAACATAATGTCAAACTGGGCAGTTTTGAAGGGAGGGGCAACCTTATTCTTGACCACCTTAGCCCGGATAACGTTACCTATTATTTTGTCTCCCTGGCTTATACTGTCTACCCGCCTTAGGTCAATCCTTGCCGAGCTATAGAATTTCAGGGCTCGGCCCCCTGGTGTCACCTCAGGATTACCAAATACAATTCCCACCTTTTCTCTTAGCTGGTTGATGAATATCACGGCTGTACCTGACTTACCGATAGCGGCAGCTAGTTTTCTCAGGGCTTGAGACATTAAGCGTGCCTGTAAGCCAACATGAGCCTCCCCCATCTCCCCTTCAATCTCAGCCTGAGGTACCAGTGCCGCTACACTATCAATGGCAATAACGTCAACCGCCCCACTCCTGACCAGTGCCTCGGTAATCTCCAGAGCTTGCTCTCCGGTATCAGGTTGAGAGATGAGTAGTTCATCAACATTGACCCCGCAATTGGCAGCGTAGGAAGGGTCAAGAGCGTGCTCGGCGTCAATATAGGCAGCCATACCCCCCTTTTTTTGTGTTTCCGCGATTATATGTTGGGCGAGGGTAGTCTTCCCTGACGCCTCGGGACCAAATATCTCGGTAATCCTTCCCCTGGGGATACCACCGACACCTAAGGCTAGGTCTAATGCCAGTGAGCCGCTGGGAATAGCCTCCACCGTGGGTATAGCCCCTTCTCCCAGCCTCATCACTGAGCCTTTGCCAAAGCGTTTCTCTATCTGGCTGATAGCTAGCTCTAGTGCCTTTCCTTTCTCTGTGGTCATATTCGTCTTAATTGAATAATAACACAGAGACACTGCTAAAACAAGCAAAGTACCTCTCCCTTTAGCAAAGGGAGACTAAAGAGGGATTTTAAAATCCACCCCCTCGGTCCCCCTCCTTTAGTAAAGGAGGGGGAGGAAAAGAAAAGAGGGGGGCGAAGCCCCCCTCTTAAAACTACTTACCCCTTAATCAAAAACCCCCCACTGGCGGGGGCTGACGCTTGTGCTCACTGGCGGCTATCATGGACTTAATCCTCTTTTTTATCTCCGCCCCTGCCTCACCAGTAGCCAGATAGCGGTCAAGCTCATCATAGCTAAACCCAAGCTCGCCTTCGTCGGTCTGCCCTTCCCATAAACCGGCGGAGGGGGACTTATTTATAATCTCTTGGGGAATGCCCAAAAACTTGGCTAGCTCTTTTAACTGCCCTTTGAGCAGATTGCCCAGGGGTAGAATATCCACCCCACCATCCCCATACTTGGTAAAGTAGCCAACAGAGAGCTCATCCCGATTGCCCGACCCGGCCACCAGATATTTAAAACGATTGGCGAGGTAGTAGAGGGTGAGCATTCTTAACCTGGCTTTGATGTTGGCTTGAGCCAGACGGCTGACATCCGGGTCCACCTTGTCATCGGGCAATACCTTGAGCAGGGCGTCAAAAACACTATCAAGAACCACCGTCCTGTTGGGAATGGAGAACTTATCTGCCACCATGCGGGCATGTGCTATATCCTCCTTGTTGCTGTGGCAGGGTATAATCACTGCCAGCGTAGTTTTAGGGAAGGCGCGCTGGCAGAGCACCGCCAATACTGAGGAGTCCACCCCCCCGCTTAACCCCAGCACCAC
>Ga0315280_10004599_pt1 | contig 20259 bp, 16 predicted proteins | sample YL17G06_40_MG_FD_203697 | JGI IMG/M metagenome (GOLD analysis project Ga0315280, IMG submission 203697) | Sediment microbial communities from Yellowstone Lake, YNP, Wyoming, USA - YL17G06_40 | ecosystem: Environmental > Aquatic > Freshwater > Lake > Sediment | place: USA: Wyoming | collected... | reverse complement strand
AAAGCAGATGAAGCAATCCAAAATACCATTGATCTTCTGGCTGCGTAGATGTTAGAGATAAACTCTCAGACCTTTATATGTAAGAATCTAATAGGGAAACAATTTCTTTCTAAACTATTTTGGTATGTCAGGTGGAAGTTTAGACTCTGGGATCCATTTCCCAGTGACTGTGAACGCACCTGCACGTTCAAATTCCCCAGTTTCCCAGTAATAACCCCCTAAACTCTTTATAGTAGCACTTGACAGAGCACCGTCTCCTTTGATTTTACCAGTGATACGAGCTGTGTATCCCCTTAATCCGCCCTCCATTTCAACATCAAAAAAGCACAAAAAATCGAGATCCGTTCCAGTAATGTAATGGTGATCCCAATTCTGTTCCCCCCACGTTCTTTCCTTCTTCAAATATCCCTTTCCTTTAAGGACTTTATTGACCGAATCCCAATCCGTAATTTTCAAATATGCGGAAGCCTTCTCATTTTCACTAATAAACATAGAATTCTCAAACGTGTAGCCCTTGTCAGTTCCAGTAATATTGAACCATTGTCCTTTCCAAATGGTCATGTTCTGCGCATTTGCCTTGCTAAAGATTAAACACCCCATAAGAACCAAGACCAATAAACCATTTAACACCCCCTTACCGATATTCATATGGTACCTCCTTATTTGAAATGATGTTGATGTGGGACCTTTTACGACAAGAACATATGAATTTCCTATTAAAAAGTCAAGTAGAATTTAAGGGAAGGAGATCTTAGACGTTTTGATCGTTTGATTTATAGGAAACCAAACTTAGCATGACTTATCTTGTCTATTTCTGTTTGAAATATTTTATTGTAGGGCAAGATTTAAAAATCACGATTTCAGGAAGAAAGTGAGGTGCTGCCTCACGGAAAAATGTCGCCTTTCACACGGAAGTCGACAGAAAATTGGCTGAAAAACAAGGATAAAAGGGGGGAAGGGGGATTAAGATTTTTTCCATGGTGCTCCGTTTGCTAAACCCATCTCCACGCCGAGGATCACCATGATAAAGGCGAGGAGAAATGGCCAAAGTTCTTTTATTCCCGCTTGAAGATCTTTCAATTTTCCTTCCTGATATTCTATGACCTTCACAGGGATGGCTCCAAACTTTTTTTGAAGTTCACCTTCTGCCATCTTCGCCAGGTCAGATTCCTTATAGGGCGGGTTCACTCCCCGTCTCACATCGCCCGATGGAAGGGTGAACTGATAGATGCCCGGCCCTCCATTGGGCCCCTTGATCTGCACGGGACGAACCTGCTCCTTAGAAGGTTCTCCAAATCTCAGACCTGCTGGAAGAGAGCTCCCTGTCAAACCTACGGCCTCCTTGAGCAGTCCCTGGATCAGAGGGAGATAGGCAGCCTTCAAAGGGAGATCGTTCCAATCCAGATCAGCACTGGAGGTGAACAAGAAGAGTTTGGATTTTCCTATTTCTGCCTCTACGAGCAAAGGATCCTGGTTCCCAAGGGTCAGGAGATTTCTTGTGCTCCCTTCGATCTTGAAATAGCGCCAGAAGGAGGCGCTCTTGAGGCTCTCGCTTCCTCTGGAAAGAGAGTTGAGAGCATCGTGACCAGGATCCATCTGGGCGATTCGCTCCGATTTCTGACCCAGGTCTCTCAGCTCGCCTATTCTCCAAGGAAGGAGGGTAAAGGCATTGTATTCTCCAGGAGAGGACCGGTCCCCAAGAAAGATAAAGACAGGCCTACCCAATTCAAGAAAAGAGGATAGCCTTGAGGGATAGGGCTTGGCTGCATTGAGAAGAAAGATCGCATCGTAGGGCCGCAGATCGACGGAGGCCACCTCGGCCTCTGTGATCACCCGGACCAAAAATGGGGAGTTTTCCAATCCTCCCGGACGAAGGGCATTCAGCAGGTAATAACTTTCACTGGCCTTCAGGGAAGTCCTGGGATCTCCATCAACGATGAGGACTTTTACCTTTTCTCTGACCTTGAGAGGAAAGTAGAATATGTCATCCGAAGGCAACCTGTCTTCGGATAACCTGATCTCCCCATCGATCCAGTTAGGTTTCTCCAGAAAGAGTTCAAAATAGGCTTTGCTATCCTCTCCGGCTTTGACGTCTATCGACTTCTGATCTACTTTGATATTTGAGAGAAAGAGCTGAATGAGTTTGGTTTCGGATTTCTCAGACAGATTGGATATCCCTGCTTCCAAGCGTGCAGGAGCTCCTACCACGGCCTCGCCTTCGATCAAACTTACGCTCTTGACACAGAAATTGGGGTCCCGGTTCTGACCGCCTATTCTCAAAAAGGTCACCTCTGCATCGGAGACCACGCCGAGTTTGCTCAGGTCGAGACCTTCCCAATCTCCGCGGGCCATGTCGCTAATGATCAATATCTGTTTGGAGGTTTTTAAATCCTTCAATCGTTGGTAAGCCAGGCCCAGGGCAGAAGCTGGGTCACCCCGACCAAAGGAGAGAGGAATGGTTTCCAACTCTTTCAGAGCCTCCTCCGCTTCTCTCCATTGAACCCCCTTAGCCGCTGTCTGTCCAGTCTGAACGTCCACCGTTGGGATGATGACCACCTCGCCTTCAAAACCCCTCAGGGCTTCCTTGGCTGCTTTCTTGGCGAGATCAAAACGTTCTCCCTTTTCCTCGCGAAAGCCCATGCTGAGGGAGTTGTCGAGAATGATGACCTTCGCCCCTCCACTTCGGAGGCCGGCGATTCCCGGACGCGTGAGCACAGGTCTGGCCATCATAAAGACGATACCGAGCACCGCCAGGATCCTGAGGGCGAGAAGAGGAAGATGTTTTAACCGTTGAGGTTTGGCCGTTACCTGTTGTGATTGAAGAAGGAGACGGACCGCAGAGAATTTTCGCGGAAAGGCTTTCCTCTGCGTCAGCCGATGAATGAGGATGGGCAGAATTCCTGCCGCCAGGCCAAACAGAAATAATGGGTTAAGGAATGTGAGGTTCATCAGTGAAATAAAATTTCTAAATCCGAATATCGAAATCCAAAACTTTTTGTTTAGGAAATTTGTATCAATTTAGCCTTTTTAAAAATGAATTTCAAAAACCAAAGAAATTAAAAGAATCACTATAAAATCCCCCTCTATCCCCCTTTGCCTGTCTATGACAGGAAAAGGATTACCAAAGGGGGAAGCTAATATCTCCTCCCTTTGGAAAGGGAGGCAGGGAGGGATTTTCAAAGCGCTAATGTATTACGAAAATTTGTATTTTGAAAATTCGTGTTTGTTTCGAATTTCGTACTTCGAATTTCGAAATTGGTTTTTCATAGTGGTTTAAATTTCCCTCTCCAGGTGAGATATCTCACCAAAGCTCGATCCAGGCCGATGGAGGTATCAAAGAGAGAATAATCGATGAGGTACGAGGCGCAGGCTTCTCTGTATGCGTCGATCAATGCGTGAATCGCTTTTAGATAAGCAGATCGGATGGCATGAGGGTCTGCAAGAAGTTTTAGATCCTCCTCCATATCTTGGAAAAGGGACGGCTCTTTAAAGGGGAACTGCAATTCATCCTTGTCAAGAAGCTGAAATACCATGATGTCACTGCCTCTCGAACGGAGCTGTTTCAACCCTCTGACGACTTCCTCATGTTTATCCAGGAGGTCTGAGATCAGGATGATGAGGGCCCGTCTCTTCAAAGAGGCAGCGAGCTCTTGGAGCACCGAAGCCGCGGAGGTTTCTCCTTCTGGCCTCCGGTGCTCCAGCTCTTTCAAAATGGCGAAGAGATGGTCGTGAGTGGCCTTCGGAGGGATCATCTTTTCGATCCTGTTGGAGAAGGTGATCAGGCCAACGGCGTCCTGCTGCTTTAACATCAGATAGGCCAAGGACGCAGCAAGGGTGGAACCGTAATCGAATTTGCTCCAGCCGTCTGAGGCATAACCCATGGAGGAACTGGAATCCATGGCGATATAAGCTTTCAAATTGGTGGCCTCGCGATATTCCTTGATGAAGTAACGATCGAACTTGGCATAGGCCTTCCAGTCGATATGGCGAATATCATCCCCCTGGGAATACCCGCGGTGTTCCTCGAATTCGGAGCTCAGTCCCTTGGCCTGGGAAGGATGGATCCCCACCATCACTCCATCGACGACAAACCTGGCTCTCAGATAGAGGTTCTTCAATCCCGTCAGCACTTTTGGATCGAAATAGTTCAAGGCTTCACCTCTTGAAGGAGGCGGCTGATGACGTCGAGCGAGCTGATCCCCTCCGCCTGCGCCTTAAAATTGGTGATGATCCTATGTCTTAAGATGGAAGGAACGACGGCCCTCACATCCTCCACGGAAGCCACGTATCTGCTATCCATGACCGCCCTGGCCTTTGCTGCAAGGATCAGATATTGGGAAGCCCTGGGCCCCGCCCCCCACTCCGTCCATTCCTTCACGAAGGGAAGGGCTTCAGATTCCTTGGGTCGAGAAGAGCGTACGAGCTTCACCGCATAACCGATGACGTGAGAAGAGGCTGGAACCTTTCTCACTAAGTCCTGTAAATCGAGAATCTTGTTCGCATGGATTACCTTCTCGAGAACCGGCTGGTAGGAGCAGGTGGTCGAGGCAACGATCTCCATCTCTTGGTCGAAGGTGGGATAGTTGATCTCGATGTTGAACATGAACCTGTCAAGCTGAGCTTCTGGCAGTGGATAGGTTCCTTCCTGTTCAATAGGATTCTGTGTGGCCAAGACAAAAAAGGGGAGGGTGAGGGTGTGGGTGACACCCCCTGCGGTCACCTTATACTCCTGCATGGCCTGAAGCAGGGCGGCTTGGGTTTTAGGAGGTGTTCGGTTGATCTCATCCGCCAAAAGGATGTTCGTGAAGATAGGTCCTTTGATGAAGCGGAACGAACGCTGCTTATTTCCCAATTCCTCTTCCAAAATATCCGTTCCTGTAATATCCGAAGGCATGAGGTCAGGGGTGAACTGGACCCGGTTGAAGTTCAGTTCCATGATCCCGGCCAGCGTCGAGATGAGCAGCGTCTTGGCGAGGCCTGGAACGCCTACCAGCAGACAGTGACCACGGCAAAAGAGGGCGATTAAGATCTCCTCGATCACCTTGTCCTGGCCTACAATCACCTTCTTGATCTCCGAGGTGATCTGAGCCTTCTTCCTGCCCATCTCCTCAACTTGGGCCAAATCTTCATCAGGTATACGATCTTCTCTTATTGCTTCCATCTCTTCCCTCATCGTTTAATCCCCCAACTCCCCTTTTTAGGGGCTGTGTTATAGATGCCAGAATCGTAGAAAATGTCATGCTGAACCCTGAAAGTGTCATTCTGAACTTGTTTCAGAATCTCCTCAGGGCAACCTTGTTTCAGCATCTGATAAAATCAACTTCTTATGAGACCCTGAAATAAATTCAGGGTGACAAAATAGTCTTTACGACACAGTCCCTTAACAAAGAGGGGACAAGGGGATTTTCACCTTCCTAATTTTTTTGCGATCTCTCTCTCTCTTGTTGCACCCGACTGATCTCCCAGCATCTCACAGGCGTTGGCCATTCCCAGATGGGCCTCCGGGTTAAATGGATTAATCTGTATAGAATCTTCAAACGCTTCTTTGGCCTTTTTGAAATCCTTCAGCTTCAAATAGATCTGGCCCAGTTGCGTGTAAGGAGTCGGATGGTCCGGTGATATCTCCTTCACGCGCTTCAAAATGTCAAGGGCCTCTTCATCCCGGCCAAGGTCAATGAGAGCAGATGAAAGTCTATCCATAATGGGAACAGAATCCCGTGTCTCAGCTATGGCCCGGCGGTATTCAAGGACGGCTGCACTGATCCTCCCCCTCTCTTTGAGCCTGTCGCCCAGGTGGGCCCGGCTCCTTGCCAGCAATGATTTGATCTCTTCCATGTCGAGCCTCTGCTCATCGGCCCTTCCTTCCTTCACCTTGTAACGATGAAGAACTACCCCGTCCACTGTTTTCAGTTCCTTGGAGGCCAGGTACTCCCTCCATTTCTCTTCGAATTCAGGGAACTGCAGACCCAGAACCTCCCGAATGGCTTCACTTGCCCCCCTCGTGGTCGCATTGGCCATCCGTTTCATGATTTCCCTAAGCTGTTCGTGTCCGGCTTTGCCGATGATGAACTCGATGGCCGATGCAGCCTGAGCATAGGCAAGCTGGACATCTTCCGGTTTCTCCAGCTGGACCAGGGAGGGTTCCATCCGGTCAAAGCCGATCAGTTTTTTATCGACTAAGGCACGAGCTAAGAGCGTTTGGTAAAGAGGCGAAAGATAGGACGGACCATTTCGCCATCGGGTCTCCTCATACTTTGCCAGTCCCTCATGGAACCAGATGGGTGCTTTGTTCGAGGTCAGCTTCACGATCAGATAATGCATGTATTCATGGCTGATGGCGTCCAGCCAGCGGTAGCCGTAGACCAGAGCCTTCGGAGAGAGGAACTGCAGTTTGTTAAATTTGGTAAGGCTCACTGCGCCAGTGATCTCGATATCCCGGACCGATAACGTGGAGGCGAGGTAAAAGGCTTTGGCATCCGGAAATAATTCAACCCTGACCTTCTCTTTGGGCCGAAACCCGTACTGCTGGGCCATGATCTGGTAGGTCATCTCCAGGGCATTGGTCAAGTAATCTATTAGGATGCCGTCCTGCTTCTCATCGAGAAGAATCACGAAATGGGGAGTTTCGTATCGCTTGAAGGGCACGAGGACATTGATCGTCTCCTCGGTCAACAGGGCATATCCCCTCCTTTTATCATCCTCTCCGGCCACTTCCATGGCCAATTTCATCAGCTTCAAGGATTCCTGGTAGTCGCCCCGATGGAATGCGATCTGCGAGGCGAGCTCAAGAAGCTGTGGGTCCTTCGGCTCTTTTGAAAGGGCTTCCTTCACCTCCGACCAGCTCTCTTCAACATCCCAACTCTCCAGCTTTGCCGTTAGGGAACTGATCAGCTCTGGCGAAGCTGCCTGAGATATAGAAGGCAGGGTGAGAAGACCGCTGAGAATGATGAGAACGAACGCGCAGGCAAGTCCTTTTCCAAAGCAACCTTCCCCCCTCTGAGATGGAGGAGACTCGAAATGGCAACGTAAAAATAAAGAGTGCATTCGCTTTACCTAGAAAATAACCCAATTATCCCCCTCTCCCCAGGCGCCTGCCTTCGCCGAAGCGGCTTCGCGCAGGCAGGCGTCAAGGGGGAGGATAATATCCGTCAATTTTCATTGTTCGAGCGTGTCATACCCGTCATGAAAAATTAGTCTCATTCTGTCAGACCTTTGAAGTATCTCTCCACCTCTCTTCTGTATTGAGAGGGGATCTCTTCCTTCAGGGATTCCATGATCTTCTCTCTCAGATTCTGAGGCGCTTTATAGGCATCTTTTGAAGGGGGATCAAACTCCTCCCTGTCAATGCCTGTGTAGCCCTTCTCCCGAGGCCTTCTCAATTCAGGCTGTGGAAGGGTGGGCATAGGAACCCACGGGCCATAATACCATCCAGGCCTGGGATCATAACCCCACAGATAACCCCAACGATTCTGCATCTGCATGGCCATTTGCTGGGCCATCTGTTGGGCCATCTGCTGCATCGCCTGCTGTGATCTGGTCAAACTTCTGATGGCCTCCTGTTCTGGAGGAATGGCACCCGGGGCATCCTCTCCCTTGAGTCTCCCGGAAGCCTTCCCCATAGAGTCGGTTGCCTCCTTCAGGTCGTTCAGGATCTCCGTATCCATGCCGGGGAAGAGCTGGGAAAGCATCTCCAGTTTCTCTGTCAAATTTCTGGTTCTCTTCTCGAGGTTCTCCTGTCGCGAAGAGAGGCGAGGGAGGTCCTCCTTATTGTCCGGAGTTATAAGCTCTTTGGGATCCGGACTCAGATCCTCTGCCATCTTCCTCAACTCTTCGATACGCTTCCGGATATCCGGCCTCCCCGAGAGTTCCTTCTCCAGATTCTCGGCGAGCTTAGAGAATCTTTCGAGCTGGCCTTCCTTGAGAAGTTTTTCTAACTCCTCAATGGAATCGCTCTGTTCGGCCGGAAGAGACCGATGCAGTCCTTTTAGGAGCTCCTGAAATCGGGGCAGAGAAAGATTCAATCGCTTTTCAGTCTCCTCCTCTACCATCCGCTTGATCTCCCGATCAATCCCTTCCGTTCCGGTAAGGATCTCTTTCTGCTCGCCCAATATTTTTTCAAGCTCACCCGTCTGGCGGCCCATCTCCGCCTGGAGTCTATCGAAGGAGCCCATGTTCGCCTGTGCTCCCGCTCTCGACAGGGCGGCCATCATCTCAGAGAGGGTCTGCAGCAGCCTCTGAGCCGCCTCAAGTGCGCCCGTTAGGTCTCCTGCCATGAGCTTCTTCTGAATCTCATCAAGGTCCTTGAACAGATCCTGAAAATCCATCCCACTGAGCTCAGGACTGTTGATAAACTCATCGGGCAGTTGGGTTGCCATTTTGCTCAAGGCGTCCATGACCGTCTGGAGAAGCTGTCTCAGTTTGTCCAGCTCTTTCATCATGGCCTGCAAGGCTTCTGGAGTCAAAGGTCCCTTAAAGTCGCGCAGGGTATCGATGAGACGTCTCTCCCGGTTTCTTATCTCGCGGGCCAGGGCCCCCACTTCATTCATCCTAACTTTCTTGGCAACATCCTCTGCAAGAAGGGCCAATCTCTCCAGCTCCCGGGTGACCGATTCCTTGGGTTCATCATGGATTCTCTTACTCAGGAAGGTCAAATTTCGTTTGAGCGCCTCCAGATCGTAACGTTGTATCTTATCCTCTCCCATCCGCTCGAGATTCTTATCGACCTGTTCCAGTATTTTCGTCAGCCGTTGGGATAGCTCATCTTTATCCCTTGCCTCTTCCAACTGATCTGCCAGAAGATCAAGGAGGGCGTCCGCAATCTGCTGGGCCTCCTCCACCTCCTTGGCAGCCCGATCCCTCTCATCCCTGACGTATAGAGTAAAGGTCCTTGAATAGCCTGCCTTGGGACCGGAGACAGAATCGTTGTCCCAGACCTCAACACGATAGACCACTCTTTCTCCCGGAGTCAGGGCCAGACCTGTCAGATCCCACTTGAATGTTTCGGGACCCAGAGAACGGCCACTCCCAATATTCTTCAGATTGACGAAGCGTTCTGTTCCACCCATCTGATAACCCAATCTTACTGAGGTAATCCCGAAATCGTCTCTCGCAGTGTAAACGATGGGGGTGACCTCTGTGCCCGCGACCTCGAGATCCTGTGCAGGGCTGATGATTTCTGCTTCAGGGTATTTATCGGGAAGAAGATGGATTCGGTACTGGACCGGATTGGGGTTCTCAAACCCCAACTCATCCTTTACATGAATGGAGTAAGTGCCGGGATAGAAGACCGCCAAGCTTCCTTTCAGTTGGTTCCCTTTCACATTGAGGGCGAGCTGGTTCCCCTGGTTCAGGACGACCTTCCCCTCCTTTACGGGTTTATTTGTCTGTGCCTCCAGATTTACCATTGTGCCTTTCAAAGCATCGATATGTCCTTCCTGTCGGACCTCCTTGGGAAGATGGGTATACTCGGGAGGGATCAGGGTGAGTTTCACTTTTCCCACCTCAGGAGGGTCGACCACACGAATGTCGTGAACCGGAGAAACAGCACGGCCTCCGTATGCTTGATAGCGAAAGGAGAACTGAGTCGAAGCCATCCGGTATGTAAACTTGCTATCCCCCTCAGACTCCATTGGGAGGCGCATCGCTTCGCCACCCTCAGGCCAAACGATAAGCGTGAGATGATCGGGCACATTCCCGGTGGCCTTGGCCTTTATCCGTAAGGAGGTACCACGTAAAATAGTGGAGCCCGTGGGCTCCTCAATGGAGATGAAGGTCTCGCGTATGGGCAGGGCTGAAAAGGGGTGGAGGATATAGGCCAAAGAGCGATTCAGGAAGTGAGGGTCTAAGGCAAGAACCACGGAAAAGGCCAAAACAAGGGGAAGAAGGAGCCTGAGATGGCTGAGAGCCCTCTTAAGGCTCACCACTTGCCAGGGCTTAATTGTGCAAACCTCATCCGCCGTTTTTTTAACCTGGGCTTTGACCAGCCCTTCTGAAATCTGACTGGAGTTCTCACCTCGATTTATTTGGTTATAAAGGAGGAGAGAATTAGTCACATCGTCCCTCAACTGGGGAAACTTCTCCTCCAATCCCTTAGCCACCGACCTCATGGGTGGCTTAGAGGCAACCCGCCATAACCCCAACAGGAACAAGGAGGATAGAGAGGCAATACCCACCAAGGAGTAGAAGAAGGGGAGGTAGGGGAATGTCTCCCTCAACTTCAGGACGAAGAGGCTCCCCAAGAGAACAAGGATAATACCAGAAGGCAGTAAAATAAGAAGTTGCAGGGTAGCGAGGAGTTGAAGCCGAAGTGATATTTTCCTGAGAAACCCAGCAAGGCGGCCATAATCACGATGCAAACTCTCTTTAGGCATCACTGCCGCCTCCGATGAGACCCCGTTAGAAATGACGAGGCTTTTACCCCGCACTTTCTACAAGGAATGAAATACAAATCTATGTGATCCCCGCCATAAATGGCAGGGCTTTCTAACGGGGTAAAGAAAACATATTTTATTATAACACACATCTCACATCGGGATTCAACAGAACAAAAATCTTTTCTATGTTTAAACTTGAGTACCCACACCACCTCTGCAACTGTAATGCGAATCAGTCGCAGAAACATTTTACCTTTTCTACATTACTTTTTATCAAAGTCAATGCCGATCCTTACCCAATCATTATTTTTGTTTGACATCCCATATCTGTTTAGATAGAATTTTTAGGTGGTCAGTATGAGTACAAGAGGTAAGACGAGAAGGGATTTATCCGAAAAAGATATTGACCAGATGGTTGTGGCACAAGCGAACGACGAATCCGCTTGGGAAAGGCCCATCCGTGTGCGTCGAACTAAGGAAGCCTCCCTATCTATTCCCCCAGACCTTGCCGTGCGCGCTGCTTTCTTAGCCCGGCTGCATCGAAAAACAAACGTGGAAGAGTGGCTGACGCACATCATTCAAGAAAGAGTGGAGTTAGAAGAAGCTGCTTTCGCCGGAGCGAAACACGATCTGGCTGCAAAGGCTGGCTAATCATAATTATTTGTGGCTACGGGGCTTCGCCTATCATGCAGCTGAAACCGACCACGCTATCGAACAGCAAACACACAAACAATTTGCCTAATTTATCGTTCCAGTTCACACGAGATGACTCATATCCATTGCCCAGCGCTAGAACTCCTTGCCAGAGTACTTCTTAGAGCTTTAAAGGCGTTCAAAAATAAATGCTTTAACGAAAAAAAGTTGGATTAACGGCTTTAGCGAGTCCAATTAGGGCGACTAAAGTCGCCCTCTCCACTGGAGACCGAAGGATTACATCTGTTCTATTTTTTAAAGTAGATTATCGCTAATCAGTAGTTCGATTATAACTGATTAAATGGGAAGTAGGCTAAGGCTAATTATAAGAAATCAATCCGGTTAACCATTTCCTCAGATGAAACCAACTCAGCATAAAGGATTAAGCGACTGATACATTCTCCAAGTCCGAATTTATGCATTTCTGCGAAGATAAGACCATGATGACCCTTGCCTATTCTAATCAAATTTTCTGCAATCTCAATAAAGTGAGGATCGTGAGTAAAAATTACAGCTTTAAGCTCTTTGGCCCTTTTAAAATGTTGATCATCGTTAAAACCTAAGGTTCCCTTTTCTCTGGCAGAAAAGGCATCTATTCCTCTTCTGCGAAGACCCTCAGCAATTCTTACATCAACATTCTCATCGGTATAGATCCTTAACTTTCCCAAGTTTCTTCTCCAGGATCGACTTATGCCCTTTTTTTATTTCATCGACTCTCTTCAATGAATTCTTCCATTCTTTATCCATTTCTTCCTTATGATCATAGTAGTAGGATAGGGCATCATAGATTTGAGAAAGCGTAAGATCAGGATAAGCAGCCAAAATTTCATCGGATGGGTTTCCAAGCAAATGATATCTCACGGCTATATCCATCACTTGAATACCCGTCCCTTCAATTACAGGGACTCCCCTTCTGACACCTTTTCTTCTGACGATATAAGGATATTTTATCTTCTTTGCCGCGGCGTAGTTAGCCATTTTAGTCACTCCTTCATTTGAGGTTGACTTTGCTCTAAGACTCGTAGAGTTATAGATAACCCACTCAGGTTGCGATTTAAGTTTATCCAAGAAAACATGTCTTTGTCAAATTTCATCAATACTGGATTAAATGCTAAATTATTTTTTTAAGGCTTCAGAAGGCTCTCTGATTTTGATGTCTGAGGTTGTATTTGCCCAAAAATAACCACCCGGCCTTTCTCATCACTCAAAACGAGAGCGATAAACTTTTCCCTATTTTGTCGCCTTCTGTGTAAAAAGGCGACATTTCGTTTCACAAGCGGTGTATCACTTTCTTCCTGAAGTCCTTATTTCTAATTTTTGACACTCCATACAACAATTCAACTCGTAATCGATGATTTCTACCTTGCCTATACCGATCCGAATTATTTGTTTGACACATCCGACAGTTCTTGATAGAGAATAAGTCAAAATGGTTCACCCGATAAAGCCAAACCCTTCGCGAGGAGGGGACGGAAAGCGGCGGGTCTTTTTAGAGCAGAAGATGGCCGAGCTGCCGAAGGATGAACCTGAGGTGAGTTCGGCTTTTTTGTTTTTCAGGTGGAGATCTTCCTGCAAAATGGTTTCTCAACTTTCATTGAATTTTAGAGGGGGGCCAATATGAAAACCACAAAGAGATACATTCTAAGGGGTGTTCGATTTTCTATTCACTTATTCGTATGGGTGAGTTTTATTGCCGTGCTGGGATCCAGTATAGCGATCGCCGATACCTACACCATAACGGACCTCGGCACCCTTGGCGGGACAGATAGCGCTGCTTATGGCATCAACAGCTCCGGCCACGTAGCGGGGTTCTCGGACATTACCGGTGATACGGCCCAGCACGCCTTCCTTTACAGTGGCGGCACCATGCAAGACCTCGGCGCCCTTGGCGGGAGAGATAGCCATGCCAGCGGCATCAGCGACTCCGACCAGGTAGTGGGGTTCTCGTTCATTACCGGTGATACAGCCTCCCACGCCTTCCTGTACAGTGGCGGCACCATGCAAGACCTCGGCACCCTTGGCGGGATAGCTAGCATGGCTTATGGCATCAACAGCTCCGGCTACGTAGTGGGGTGGTCGTTCATTACCGGTGATACGGAGGACCACGCCTTCCTGTACAGTGGCGGCACCATGCAAGACCTCGGCACCCTTGGCGGGACAATTAGCGCTGCTTACGGCATCAACAACTCTGGCCAGGTAGTGGGGTTCTCGGGTATTACCGGTGATACAGCCCTCCACGCCTTCCTGTACAGTGGCGGCACCATGCAAGACCTCGGCACCCTTGGCGGGACAGATAGCAGGGCTTATGGCATCAACAACCCCGGCCAGGTAGTGGGGTCCTCCTGGATTACCGGTGATACGGAGGACCACGCCTTCCTTTACAGTGACGGCACCATGCAAGACCTTGGCACCCTTGGCGGGAGAATTAGCGCTGCTTTCGGCATCAACAACTCTGGCCAGGTAGTGGGGTGGTCTTTTATTACCGGTATTACCGGTGATCCGGAATATCACGCCTTCCTTTACAGTGGCGGCACCATGCAAGACCTCAATGACCTGATACCTTCATCTTCTGGGTGGATGCTGTACTTTGCAAATGGAATCAATGACGCAGGTCAGATTGTCGGCTGGGGGACAATTAACGGCGTCAGTCATGGATTTCTTCTGACACCCGCCACTTATGTTTATACTGCCTCAGGAAGCAACGTTACTGTATCTCCCCCTGGTGGCGGGACGACTATCACTTTCTCCAACATCTCTTCCTCAGGCTACACCTCCGTGACCACAAGTAGCAGTGGTCCGGCCCCTCCAGCAGGATTCCAGCTCGGGAACCCACCGATCTACTATAAGATCACTACAACAGCCACTTACACACCGCCGGTGACAGTTTGCGTCAACTATAATCCTGCACAGTACAGCGATCCGAGCGCGGCCCAACTCTTTCATTATGAAAATAGCGCCTGGGTAAATATCACAACCTCGAACGATGTCACCAACCATATAATCTGTGGCCAGGTCAACACTCTCTCACCATTCGCCATCTTTGAAGCAACAAGTTATACGGTGACGGCTTCCATTGCGGGGGATTCATCGGGTGGCTCGGTGTCGCCTTCGAGCCAGACGGTGAGCTATGGAGCAGCGGCCACATTTACGGTGACGACGAACACTGGCTACACGGCTACCGTTTCTGAGGGTACCCTGTCAGGAAGCACCTGGACAATCCCCAACGTCACCTCTACTCATACTGTAACTGTCACCTTCACGAAAAACACTTGGACGGTTACCCCGCCTGCTCATAACTTTGATTATGTGAAGGTGAAAAAGAGTAAGGCGGCTTCCTTTGTGGTAAAAAATAGCGGTAAGACTAAACTCTCAATATTAAGCCCAACAATTACGGGTCCAGATGCATCGATGTTTAAAATCACGAGTGGAGGTGGGAGTAAAATCATCAAGCCTGGGAAGACCTTGACGATAAAGGTAGCCTTCAAACCCACATCTAAAGGGTCAAAGAATGCTACCCTGGAGATCACCTCAAATGATCCGGTTACACCAACCATTGACATACCATTGAGTGGGACTGGTCAGTGAAGTGGGGCAATAACTTATATCGAACTCTGAAAGAGCAGAGGCAGGGCCGAAAATGGCGCTGCCTCTGTTTTTTTAGAAGTCTCCCTTATGCTTACTTTCTATGCGTAATCTTCGACCTTGAAGGTTAGCTTACGACAAAGATAGGTAGGTGAAAGCGTTAAATTTGGCATGGAGGGCGAATTTCTCCTGAGAAAGCAGGACTTCTTCCTTGTAACATCCTTGTAACAGAGATTTGACACGACAGACTGAAAAGTGTAGATTTGCATTGGAAATGGTGAGCTATTATATTCAAGGGAGATTGGTAAAAAGATCAGGAAGAAATATCGTTTTCCTACAGGTAATTTAGAAATGGAAGTAGGCGATACGAAAAACAATAAAGTCTATTCCCTGGGGACGGGGTTGACTAATTTGAATAGTTTAACATGAAAGGGGACATCCATTAACTCAACTTAATCAACCCCGTCCCTCCATTATCCCTCCGAAACGAGTTTTATAACCTCCCTAAAGACCAGAGTCTCTTTCGTAAGAGGGTCCTCACCGAAGCGGTTCATGAATTAGGTCACACCTATGGATTGGGGCACTGTGAGAACCCCCGATGTGTCATGTTTTTCTCTAATAGTTTAATCGATACAGACAGGAAAGGCCCGGAATTTTGTCAAAGGTGTAGAGCCAAGCTCCCCGATGAAAAAGAAGGGTAAAGTCTTCATCCTTGAGATCGATCTTTCTCTAATTCCCTGCACCTCTTCTCTTTTCAATCTCCCTGTTCTTTAAATCTGACCTTTTGATCTTTCCCGTTGTGGTCTTTGGCAATTCACTTAAGAACTCCAACTCCCGTGGACATTTTTGAGGTTCTAAACTTCTTCCTACATGTTCTAAAATTTCTCGAGAAAGCTTTTCGGAGGCAGAGGTATTGGGTCTCAGATGGACGAATGCTTTTATTATCTCACCCAGCTTCTCATCTGGGATGCCAATGACCGCTGCTTCCATCACTGCAGGGTGCTCGAGGAGGATCCTTTCCACCTCCAATGGGGCCATACTTCGACCAAAAGTCTTTATGATCTCTTTGTCTCTTCCTATGAACCAAAAATACCCTTCCTGATCCCGATAGGCCTTATCGCCCGTAAAATACCAATCCCCACGAAAGGCCTTGGCCATGGACTGGGGATTCTTCCAGTATTCCAGCATCAGGCCAGGTGGTCTCACAGGATTCACCTTCAATGCCACATACCCCTCCTCAAAAGGAGGAAGTTCATTCCCTTCCTCGTCCACCACTGCCATCGTGTGACCGGGGGTGGGGAGACCTATGGAACCATACTTGATCGGTTTGCAGCGGAAGTTCGCGAGCAGGGCCACGGTTTCAGATTGCCCGTAGAATTCATAGATATCCAGTCCGGTTCCCTCCTTCCAGGACTTGACAATCTCGGAGGTTAAGGGTTCACCTGCACTCAGAGCAAAGCGCAGGCTCTCAAGATCATGGCTCGAAAGATCTTCCTGGATGAGCATTCGATAGACCCCTGGCGAGGCACAAAAGGTGGTCACTCCAAACCGTTCGATCACGCTCAGAGTAATCTTGGGATTAAAACCACCTATTGGATTGCGCTGCAATACAGCCGCTCCGCAGATCCATTGACCAAATAGCTTCCCAAAGGCAGTTTTAGCCCATCCTGTGTCCGAAACAGCTAAGTGAAGATCGGTCGAGTAAAGGTCGTCCACAAATTTGGCGGTCACGATATGAGCTAAAGGATAGGCATGGGAATGGAGGACCATTTTGGGGTATGCCTCTGTGCCCGATGTGAAGAAGATCAGCAAGGGGTCTGTGCTTTTGGTCCTGCCCACTGCCCTCTGATCTAACTTTACGGAGGCGCTATTCATTGCTCCTTCATACTCGATCCAACCATCACATCGCCCTCCTACCACGATGAAATGTTTGAGCGAAGGACATTCATTCTTCACCTCAGCTACCTTGGTGACGTGTTCAAGGGTCGTAATGGCTAAAACACCCTCTGACAGATTGATCCGAGATTTTATATCCTCTGGCGTAGCCAGGACGGTTGTGGGCATAGGAATAACCCCTAACTTGATCATGCCAATCATGGCCACATACCATTCAGGAATGCGAGGGAGCACCAGCAATACACGATCCCCTTTCTTTATCCCCATTTTTAGAAGGATATTGGCGAACTGGTTCGAGAGTCTCATCAGATCATAGAAGGTATGCCTGACCGCATGAATTCCTGTATCGTCCACCGAGATGAGGGCTAATTTGGTTCTGTCCTCAGCCCATCGGTCAATCCCGTCAAACCCAAAATTATAGTATTCCGGAATCTCCCATTTGAATTCATGATAGGTCTTTTCGTAATCGGTTAGGTTGGGGGGCATCTCTCTCATAGATCATCTTCTCCTTCTTGATATAAGAAATAGAATGAACAATGCGGCCATTATATGAACCCTAAGGTTTAGTCTCCTCCACTAAAAAAGGTGTGCAGAGCATTCCCACGCTCATTTTTTTCACCCAAAGTCTGGCCACGGTAATGGTTTCGCCCTCCAAGTTCACAATACTTGGAAGTTTCTCTGCATAGGTGACGTCATCACCTTTGAATTCGTAATAGAAGGGACTGCTGCTATAAGGATCTGGTACCAAGATGACCTTCTTAGGATCATGGGGGTGCCTGAGGGGTGACCCGGAAAAAGGAAGGTGGGTTTTCTTCAGGTCCTTCAGATTTTTTGGCCTTTTATAAGCCTCGATTTCGAATTTCTTAACCTCTTGCGGAAAGTTTTTAATGACCATCTTAAGTCTCCTATAAATGTGTTTACTACCTATTCATTACCCCTTCTATCATTTCTTTGCCGTTAAAATCTTTTCTGCAGCGATCACCATATTTCTATATTTTTCATGGATCAGACTCTTATCAAACTCCCATTCTTCTTTCAACATCGTGTCCTTTTCAGCATCGGTAAAATAATCCATACAGGGGATGAAGAAATGCTTATCCTCCTTTTCGATGTGTTTGGGATAGAACTCTGACAGAGACTTGATGCAATCCACGATAGCGAATAGGGCTTCTTGATTGCCCTGGACATATCTTGTGTTCGCCTCCACCAGCCTCCCCGTGATCTTCCTCCCCCAGCGGTGTTCTTCAGCCAGTTCCTCCATCGTGCGTTTGTGCTCCTCCGTGAGTTTCTTTCCTCCGAGGTCTCGAAAGAGAATATCTTCTTCTTTCCCATGGTGACATCGGTCTGCATAGGTCCGTATAAAATCAACAGCTGTCGAAATGAATTCAGGATCAACCTTTTTCTCCTCCCCAATGAAAACAAGTTCCTCCTTCATCACGTCAAGCATTCGCTCGATGAGTCTGTGTTCAATCATCAAAGGGGCAATGGGCATCATTTTACGAACTCCTCCTTTCCTTAAGGGCTATCTCCCATCGGCCCGCGGGAAGGCTTTCTTCACTCCGACGGAAGGGTTGCTGGCAAAGATCTCTATTGTCTTATTCATGGTTTATTTCCAAGAGGAAGCCATTTCTTTTAGGTGAGTTTCCGATCATTATAATAGACACTGTTCAGTATGGGCAAGCGGAGCATTTGGAAAAGAGATGTTGAAATCCCCGTGGGAAAATGAATAAGAGGATGAGAGACTTGATCAATCTCCTTTAAGATACCTGTTAGGGTTCTCCATGAAGCTCTTATAAATTTGGTAGTGTTCCGTATCCTCATAATGGACGGTCTTCACCGGGGTGTGGTCAAAACTGTAAACCACAGAGCCAGGGCATGCCAACAGAATCGGAGAATGGGTAGCAATGATGAATTGAGCATGCCCTAAACGGCTCATATTCTGAAGAAGCTCGAGAAGCTCCAACTGGCTTTTTGGTGAAAGGGCTGTCTCGGGCTCGTCCAAGAGATAGAGCCCTTTGATTTTATAGCGAGCTTTGAAAAATGACATCAGGGACTGGCCGTGAGATTGGGTTAACAGTGATTTTCCCCCGAAATAGTCGATCTGTCCAGGATTGTCTGCTTCCCACATATCAACGAGTTGAGCAAAATTACGGAAGATTTGAGACGAGAAAAATGAGCCCGGAACAATTCCATCTGCCCATTCGACTTCAATATAGAGGTACAACTGTTCTTCAAAAGGATTATTCTCGCATCGGGTTCTTTCAATACCCCTCCAGATGTATATCTTACATCTGTGGGCCAAAGCTTCTAACAGAGTCGATTTCCCTGACCCATTTTCCCCTATGAAAAAGGTGACAGGTGAAGAAAATTTGATACTTCGGGTTTGTTGAAGCACGTTAATGTTAAAGGGATAATGATTCCTTGTCGGGTATTGGTCCGATAACAGTTTAACTTCTTTGAGATGGAACAAGAGATCACCTCCTTGATCAGAATGCTAAGCCGCCGCTTTTTAGGATCTTAGAATTCCAAGGATAACTAAGCTTAGCCATGGCAAAGACGTACCACATTCCAGATTACTTTTCAAGATAACACCACCCTCATGGGATTTCCCTCTATCATTCCATTTTAACTTCTATCCTATGCCTGTTAAGTGGGTGAAGCTGAATCTTGGGCTGGCAATTCACCTCTTGCTAGAAAGATAACGGCAAGGAGGATCATCATTCCACCTAAGATACGCAGTGGGGTTATGGTTTCGCCAAGGATCAGCGAAGCAAGAACCACTGTGACCACCGGTTCGATCGTGGAGAGGGTTGCCGCATTCGTCGGGCCCACACGTTCGAGGCCAGCCAAGAATGTCACGACCGCCAGGACAGTTGAAATGAGTGCAAGAGCAATGACTGAGATCCAACCTTGCAGTGTTACTGGAAATGCTGGCCCTTGTATAGAAATGAGGCCACCATACACAACGGCGGCTGAAATGATAATAACGGTGGAAGATTGAATCGCTGTTCCCTGTTTGACGATTTTACTTCCAGCAAGGATATAAATAGAGTAGATGAAAGCCGCACCCAGACTCAAGATAATGCCCAAGGGTTGTCCGCCTCCTGCAGGTCCGATGGTGAGCACGGTACCCGCAAGAGCCAAAACGAGCGCCGTGATCTTCAATTTCGAGACGGGCTCTTTGAGAAAAATCACAGAGATCACTGTCACAATGGCTGGATATAAATAGAGCAGGAGTGCGACCAAACCAGCAGAAGCCAGAGTGAGTCCTGTAAAATAACAAAATGACTGACCGACATATCCGAGAGCGCCCATGAGCACGAGGCCGATCAAAATTCGTCCGCGAGGGAGAGGATTCTTTCGTACCAGTATAATAAAAAGCATGCAGATTGAGGCCATCCCAAATCTCAGAAAAAGAAGAGTGATCGGGTTTGTCCCCGCTTCATATGCAAAACGTGCAAAAATGGCCGCCGCACCGAAGGAAATACCCGATACAGTGATCAGAAAAACACCAATGAGATACTGCATGCGTCTTATTATGACTCGACTCCCCCCTCCTCAGTGAAACTGCGCCAATATATCAAAAACTTAGACTTTGTCCCAAAGTTACGTGATGGAGTTATAACCAAGTGTACTCCGCCTTAAACATCACAAGCTCCATTTTCCGGTTGATCTTAAGGTATTGATCCCAGAGTTGGGTCCACAGTTCAGGTTT
>Ga0315280_10004598_pt1 | contig 20260 bp, 16 predicted proteins | sample YL17G06_40_MG_FD_203697 | JGI IMG/M metagenome (GOLD analysis project Ga0315280, IMG submission 203697) | Sediment microbial communities from Yellowstone Lake, YNP, Wyoming, USA - YL17G06_40 | ecosystem: Environmental > Aquatic > Freshwater > Lake > Sediment | place: USA: Wyoming | collected... | reverse complement strand
AGTTGCGTACGGCAAAGCGATTCCCACCTCACTCGAGGACGTGGTCGATCCGAAGACGAGCGCGCTCGTCATCATCGATGTCCAGAATGACTATGCGAAACAGAATGGACGGTTGCTCTTTCCCGAGATGGTCGACAATCTCCGGAGAATCATCGAGGAAGCCCGCCGTGTCGGCGTACTGGTGATCTACATCCAGGACACGCTGCTACCGGGCCGCTTCAGCGACTCCCCCGCCTGGGTGAGGCACTACATGCTCGCCGAGAAGAAGAACGACCCTGAAACAATAGCCGCTGAAGCCCTGGAAGGGAGTCTGGGGCATCGCATCATCGATGAAATCGCACCTCTTCCTCACGAGCTCGTCGTCAAGAAGTACCGATCCAGCGCGTTCGTCGGCACCGGCCTCGACCTGCTGCTCAGAAGCAACGGCATTCGCAATTTCATCGCGACAGGGCTCGTGACGTACGGATGCGTGGAATCTACCTGTCGAGATGCGTCCAACGAGTATTGCGTCGTGGTTCTGCGAGACTGTGTGGAGGCGACGAGGAAGGACCTGCACGAGGCCAACCTCAAGATCATGGAATACCGCTACGACCTCGTCACCAGCCGTCAGGTGTTGGATGTTTGGAAGAAGTGCGCGTCAACCGCTCCACCTCTGGCCGTTCCAGCGAAATGACCTGGTGAAGCCGTATGCGCGTCGAACGCCGGACAGACAGGAGTGGGCGACATGAGCGCAGTGTTCCGCATCAGAGACATCGCCGCTGACACGGGAACGAAGCAGCACGGGTACCTGACGGTGGGCGAGACGCCGATGGGGCCCATCCAGATCCCGCTGGTGATCGTCCACGGCGCCAAGGCCGGACCCACCCTGTGCGTGACGGCCGGAGTCCACGCCGCCGAGTACCCCGCCATCGATGCCGTCCTGCGCACCGTCGCCGGCCTGGATCCCGCTGATCTGTCCGGGACGGTGATCGCCGTGCCGGTGGTCAACGCTCCCATGTTCCGGGCCCGCGCGGCCTTTCTCTCGCCCATCGACGGCCTAAACCTGAACCGGACGTTTCCCGGCAGGCCCAACGGCACCATCAGCGAGGTCATCGCCCACGTGCTGCTCAACGAGGTGGTGGCACGTGCCGACTTCCACATCGATTGTCACGGAGGTGATCTGCCCGAGATCCTGTGGCCCTACTCCGCGTATGCCATGACGGGCAATCCGGGGGTCGACGAGCGGGGAGAGGCGATGGCGCGGCTCTACAGCCCGCGCATTGTCGCCCTCTACCGTGAAGGCACGGCCCTTCCTGCGACCAAGGGCTCGTTGACCAACGAGGCCGCCCACCGGGGCATTGCCTCGATCCTGGCCGAGTCCGGGAGTGCCGGCGGCCTGGACCCCGCCGACGTACAGACCCACGTCGGCGGCATCCAGAACGTGATGCGCTTCTTCAAGATGCTTCCCGGGCAACCGGTGATTCGGGGAAAGCGTATGATGGCGGTGGATCAGTTCATCGTGGCCGCCCGGCACGGCGGACTCCTGCGGCTGGCCATCGGCATCGGCGACGAGATCACGAGGGGCCAGGAGATCGCGCACGTGTGCGACGTCTTTGGCGACGTGGTCGAGAAGATCGTGTCGCCGGCCGACGGGATCGCCCGCATCATCTGGACCCACAAGGCGGTCAACACCGGCGACTCCATCGTGAAGTGCTGGGTGGTGGAACCGGCGCCCCCCTTCGCGGCCACGGATGGCTTCGTGCGAGACGCCGCCTGAGTAGCAGGAGAACGCGGCCGCCCGGTGGCGGAGCGTTCGCATCGTGAGTGAAACGGGGAGAGGAGGTCGAGCCGTGAAAGCGAAGTCTCAGAAGCTCGGCGAGTTCTTCAACATCGGCCGCGATCGCGGGTGGGACATCGAGAAGCAGGTCTGGACGGTCCACCAGTTGATCAATCCCGAGGGCAAGGTGTTCACCCTGGGGGAGATCCTCAACGGGATTCCGCTCGACCTGAAGCTGGAGAAATCCGGCAACCGCTACGGCTACCCTCCGCTGCGCGAGACGGTCATCAAGACCCTCGGCTACCACGTTCCCAAGGAGAACGTCCTCATCACGTCGGGCACCCAGCACGCCAACTTCCTCTCCTTCGCGGTGCGGCTGGAGGCGGGCGACGAGGCCATCATCGAGGCCCCTTCGTGGGAGCAGCCCAAGGTCCTGTGCGAGACCCTCGGCGTCAACGCCAAGATCCTGAAGCGCCGCCCCGAGTTGGAGTGGAAGTTCGACCTGAACGAGCTGGAAAGCCTGATGGGTCCCAGGGTCAAGGTCGTCTACATCTGCCACCCCAGCAATCCCACCGGAGCCATCCTGAGCGAGAGCGAGCTGAAGGACATCTGCCGGATCGCGGGCCGGCACGGCGCCTACGTGATCTCGGACGAGATCTACCGCGGTCTCGAATGGGAGGGGGGGCTTTCCCCGTCGGTCGTCAATCTCTACGAGCGGGGCGTCAGCACCGGCAGCGTGTCGAAGAGCCTGGGCATGAGCGGCTTGCGCCTCGGATGGCTGGCGACGCAGGACCGGCAGCTCCTGGAAGACTGCATGGATCTCAAGTACTACATCAGCCTGCACCAGCAGAGCCGCCTGGACGAGGTGGTGGCCATGGCCGCCCTCCAGCCAGAGAAGTACTGGCGCCTCGTTAAGGACACGATGGCCGCCGCCAGGGTGAACTACGACATCACGACGGCGTGGATGCGGAGCAACGACACCTTCAAGTGGGTGGCACCCAGAGGCGGCTTCCTATCCTTCCCCAGCTATTCGCTGGACATCCCCTCGTGGGATCTGTGCATCCGCCTTCTGGAAAAGCCCTACAGGACCTATATCCTGCCCGGGAGCTGTTACGGTGTGGAGGGGCACGTCCGCCTGGGCTTTGGCCCCGGCACCCCGGCGGAGAGCATGCGGGCTGGCCTGCAGCAGATCAGCAACTTCGTCGCCGACTACCGCGCGAGAAGGGTCGCCGTCCAAGTCTGACGGCCACGTCGTGGCGCTCCACCAAGAAGGGCCGGTGCCCCGGGATCCTGGGCCTGGGGACCGACCCTTCTCGCTTCTGTCGACCTATTCCACCAACGGCAACTCGATCCGTTGACCCGACTCGCTCGATCGGTAGATCGCCATGACGATCTCGAGAGACTTCCTGCCCTCCTGTCCGGGGATGAAGGGCTCCCTGTCCTCGAGAATGCGATCGCAGAATCCCCCCAACTCCAGAACCTGCTGCTCGAACCAATCCGTGTAGCCACGCATGACGACGTTCCATGTTCCCGACCTGTCGCACATCAGCAGCTGGTCGGGATACGTCGTTTCGCCGGCCGAACCGGGAAACGACGACGGCGTCCTGACGCCGGGGTCCTTGCTCTGAGAGCGACCGAGCGAGATCACTCCGTCCTCACCGAAGCACTCCACCGTCGGAGCCATCGTCGAGATGACCGACGTCGATGAATCGAAAGACACCAGCGGCCCATTCTTGAACTGAATCATCGCCGACGCCACATCCTCGACCTCGATCTGCTGAAACACCGTCTCCCTTCGTCCCATCACCCAGTCCACTTCCCCAAAGAACCATTGCAGGTAGTCCAGTTCGTGCGAATTGTGCGTCATCAGGGAGCCGCCGCCAGCCTCTTGCTTCCGGCCGTACCATTTCTAGTACACTCCTGCCGGGGGTCGGCCAGGGATGGCGAAGCCTTCGTGGGGCCGCAAGGCCAGAGCGGAGGCCCTGGCGTAGAAGATTCTGCCTATCGCTCTCGAATCGACGAGCTCCTTCAGCTTCACGATTGGCGCGTCGTAGCGCCGCTGAACAGCACCTTGCCAGAAGGATGCTCCATTCGAAATCGCGCTTCGGCTTCCACCCGAGCAGCCGCTCCGGCTTGTCGGGCGAGAACTTGCCCGTCGGGATGTGCGCGCAGATGAAGAACACCTCGTTCGGCCGTGGCAGTGTCGGAGCGCGCAGCGCGCACTCCAGCGCGCCGCCCAGGTCGTCGAACGCGGTCGAGTACGGAATCACGACGTGGTCGTCGCGGCTGTCCGGCACATCGTGCGCCCGCAGGCAGTGAAACACGATCGTCAGCACGTCGAGCCCATGCCGCTCGGCGAACACCGTCGCCAGCTCCATTCCTAGCTGCTTGCTCAACCCGTACAGGCCCGAACCCGGGTGCAGCGGGAAGTCCTCCGGGATCCGGAAGTCGTACCGGAGGTCCCCCTCGTATCCGTACCCCGTCACGCAGATCATCCCGGTCTGCACCACCCGCTTGGGCCTGAGCTTCACCGCCGCCTTCAGAATGTTGTACACGCCAACGGCATTCACGCGGAACGCCAGCTCCGGCTTCTCGCGAATCACCGACAGATTGACCACCGCGTCACAGCCCGCCATCGCCCGCTCCACCTGCGCGTAGTCCGTCAGGTCCGCAGGCACCCATTCGTGCGGCGGTTGTGGAGCTTCGTTCCAATGAGGCGAGATCCCGTCCTTCGGCCGCGCCAGCACCTGCTCTATCGTGGCGACGTCCACCAGCCGCAGCGTGCAGCGCTTCGACAGCACCGGCCAGGCCGCCGCCCCCACCTGCCCCCCGGGCCCGAACACGCACACTCGGCCGCTTTCGACGCCAGCCATCTCACGCCCCCTGCCTGCTGCCATAACCGAGCCCCAGCCGGGCGTTGCGAGTGATGAAGCGATCCGCCGCCGCAATATGGTAGAGCTGCCACCGATACCCCGGCGTCTTGAACTGCACCGCCAGCGCCTTGTCGATCGCCTGCAGCGCATCCGCGGCCGACGTGTTCGTTTCCCGGTCGTCCCCAATCGGCAGGAACCGCAAGCACACCGCGTTGATCCCTCCCTCCCGGCAGAACTCCCGCACCACGATCTCCGCCATGAACGGCGCCAACTGCTCCGGCTCCGTCGCCGGCCACGGGCGCCACAACTCGTCCACCATGGAGTCCTTCGGATACGCGTCGAAAAACGCTAGCGTGCTCGCCAGGATCATCCGCCCCACCCCCGCCTCACGTGCCGCGCCGCACAGCCGGTACGTCCCCACCGCCGCATGATCCAGGGTGTCCTGTTCGGCCAGATGGCCCGTCCGCAGTGCCGGCACGAATTCCGAAAAATGCAGAATCGCCTCCCGCCCCACCACCAGTTGCCTGACGTCCTCCGCCGACCGCAAGTCCACCTGCCGGTACCGATGTCCCACACCGTCGAGCTTCCCCGCCGCGCCGCACAGCAGCAGGTCATGCCTTCCCCCAAGGTGCGCTGCGGCCAGCCGCCCCAACGGGCCATCTGCTCCTGTGATCAGCAATCGCATGAGCTCGCTCCTTTGTCTACCGCGCGGCGGTGCCGGTCGTCACAGGCCCGGGTGCCTGCCGCTGGTATACGATGCGGCCGTCGATGAGCACCATCTCGGGCAGCGACTTCAGGGCGCGCGGTCGAGCGTCTGGCGAATGAGCGCCTCGAGCCCGCCGTTCTGCAACCGCGGATTGCCCCAGCGGGAGCGGGCCAGGCGGCCGAGGCCGAACACCATCGCCTTCGGCTCGGAATCCCACAGCATCTCACCGACGGAGTTGCCGATCGGCCTGACGAGGACGCCTGTGCCGCCAATCACGTTCACGTTGCCGGGTGTGACCAGGTAGGAGGTGATGCCGAGCTCGCGCAGGATCCGCCACGAATGCATGAACGGGTCGAGGTCGTACCGGGCGTCGCTGTCGGGCGTGAGGGGTTCAACCGCCTCGTCGTTGAGGTCGAGCACACGGGTGTTGCCCGCCCACACCGACACGACGCCGGCCGGCAGCACGCGGGCGGCCACGATCCCGGGCATCACGACAGGCCTCCGGCGTCGATGGTCCTGAACCCCGCCGGGACCGGCAGCCTCGCGCCGACCGCACTGATCCGGCCGCGATCGATCACCACGGTGCCGGCCGGGATCGGCTCTCCCGCCATCGTCAGCAGCATGCCGTTGACGATCGCAATCCGATCGGACTGGGGAGTGGCGCTGCTCGCGAGCGGGGTGAACGGGCCGACCGCGGTCAGCTTCGCCTTCTGGGGTTTCTCCTTCAGCTCGAACTCCAGCTTGCCGTCGATGAAGACATGCGTGACGTCGCGCGTGAGGTCGAACGGGTCGCCGTCGAGCAGCACGAACACCTGGCCGCCCCCGCTGCCCCGGCTCACGATTGTCGAGGGGACCGGGCCTCGTGCGGGCGGCGGACATCGCGGCGCGAGTCTAGCACAGGCCCCGCGCCCCGACGCGCCGCCGGTGTGCGATTCCGACCGGTGGAGGTATAGTCTCCCGGGGCGTGCGAACTCCTTGGCCGTGCCAACCAGCCCTCCACGATGCGAGGTGGATCACGTGAAGAACGGTGAGACGAAACTCATCCACAACGACCGGATCATGCTTTCCGACCCCACCCACATTTGCATCGTGGTGCGGGACGTCGAGCGGACCGCGGCGACCTGCGCGTCCCTGTTTGGTGTCGGGCCGTTTCTCATCAGGCAGGTACACACCCCAGCGTCGCGCGGCTCTCTACACGGCAGACCCCAGGCCTACACGCTCAAGTTCGGCTACGCGAAGACGTCGACGATCACCATAGAACTCGTCGAGACCGTCGATGGCGAGACCCACTACAAGGAATTCCTCGAGAAGCACGGCGAGGGCGTTCACCACATCGGTGTGCGCGCCCCGGCCCCGCTCGATGACGAACTGAAGCGGTGGAAGGAGCAGGGCATCGAGCCGCTGCAGGTGAACTACCGCGACGACACGCGGTACGGCTGGGCGTACATGGACACGCAGGGCATCACTGGCGCGATCATCGAGATCGTGTGCGACCCGGTGTTCGGCTGGTGGGAAGAGCTGGCGCTGTCGAAAGACCTGAAAGGGCCGCTGAAGGAGGCGTGAGCGGTCGCGACCACCGTCACCTACTCGATGCGCACGACGCCCGGCGCAATCTCCGGAAACCTGGTAAAGACGGCCGGGTCGTGTCCCGGCACGATCAGGCGCAAGCTCGACGCAAAGCCACGCATCCGGTCCTGCGCCGCGGGGTTCGATGAGCTGTCGAGCGATGGCGTGATCGGCGCGTGCTTGTCCAGGTTCTCGTAGAGAGCGACGTTGTCGGACGCCAGGACAATGGTGCCGGCCTTCGCGTTCACCACGAGGAACTGCGAGGCATGCGTGTGCCGCCCGCCTAAGTAGCACCGGATGCCGGGAATCGGCTCCTGGCTGCCGCCGGCTATCAACGTCAGTCGCCCTTGGGTATTCAGTTGGACAACCTGGAGGACATTGTCGGCGTCGATGCCACTGTGCGTGTCCTTCGCCTGCCACGCCTCGCCCGTGTAATAGGCGAACTCCTCTTTCTGGACCCAGACGTGCGCGTTCGGGAACAGGTCCAATCCATCCGCGTGGTCCCAGTGCATATGGGTCAGCACGATCTCGGTCACGGCGTCCGGCGTGACCCCAGCGCGGGCGACGGCCGGGTCCGGCGAGACGAAGTCTCTGACCCTCCGCTGCTCCATGAACTTCGCCTGGTGAAAGCCGGAATCGACCAGCACCACCCGGCCGTTGCTGCCCTTCAGCAACCACATCATAGCCGCGATGTCCATGCGCCGCGACGGGTCGGCCCCCTTCACCAGGTCGGCAACCCGGCGGTCCGATAACACCCCGCAACGGATGGCAAACGCCTCGTAGACGACCGCCGAGGGCCGCGCCGGCTGAGACCGCGTCCCGCCAGCTGCGAGAGCGAGGAGCAACGACGAGAAGAGTATCGGGAGAACCGCGATCCTCACCTGGCCGCGCATGAGTGTGCCTCTCTTCGTGTCCAGATCCTCGAGGTGTCGCGCTGATCGTCAGGGCTCATGTCGGTTCCGTGCACGCCGGCACGCTACCTCAACTCTGCCGGTCGATCGATCTGGCGCGAAGCCTCATCGTTCGGCGGGTGTTCGGGCGGGGTCGAGGGATGGAGTCGTTCGAAAAGTAGACGACATCTGGTCGCTCTTCTGAAATCGTTCACAGAACTCGCGAGCATCGGTCATCTTGCTGAATAGTTCTTGACATCCGGCCCATCGAAGGTGTAAGCAGGAGGCCGCTGGGCGGCGGCACTCGTCGTCGCAACCCCCCGGCCATTCCCTCATTGTTCTGTTTTTCGTCGAGATCTGCCCGGCATCGCGGCGACCCGCCGCGAGCAGATGAGGTTCTAGAACGGCGCCCGGGCACGGGCGCACGCTGCGCCCAGGGCGGCCACGCAGACGACAAGGAGCGTGCGTATGACTGACATGTCACGTCGAACCTTCGTCACCAGCACGGCCGCGGTCGCCGGGGCCGGCTTGCTGGCACCGCTGGCCGATCGGTTCTCATCGGTAAGGGCTGCACCGGCGCTGGCCAAACGCCAGTTGGGGCGGACGGGCCTCGAACTCACGCTGGTCGGCTTCGGCGGTGCCCGCTGCGACCAGCCGGAGATCGGAGACGAAGAAGCTGCCGAGTTCCTGCGGCATTTCATCGACCGCGGGTCGAATTTCGTGGAGACCAGCGCCAACTACGGACCCAACGGCGAAAGCGAGGTCCGCATTGGCCTGGCGATGAAAACCCACCGGTCCAAGGTGTTCCTGGAAACGAAAGTGGACGCCCGCGACTACGACGGGGCATGCGCGAGATGGAGCGCAGGCTCAAGCGGATGAACAAGGAGCCACGAACATGAGCGAGTGTTCCGTATCGATGGGACAGGCGCCGGCAGCCGGCGAACGCCTGGCGACGCTGTTCGCCCCCAGGCTGCTGGACCCCTCCTCGGAGCAGATTCTCGAGAACGTTCTCGTGACCGTTCGCGGCGAACGCATCGAGTCGGTCACCGAAGGCGCCTCGGGTCCGCCCGCTGCGGGCGATCCACGATTCCATGGAGCACCTGCGCTCTCGATCGTCTTGCCCGCGACATCGACGGCTCTGCCGGGCCTGATTGACAGCCACACGCACCTGCTGCTCCAACCCCAGGACGTGATGACGTCGCCGGTGCTGTACAAGTCGCAGGCGTTCCGCGCGATCGAGGGAGTGGCGGCCGCTCGCCGGACCGTCGAGGCCGGTTTCACCACCGTGCGCGACATGGATTCGGAAGGAGCGGGATTGGCGGATGTCGCACTGCGCGACGCCATCAACCGGGGCATCGTGCCCGGGCCCCGCATGTTCGTGGCGGGTGAGGCGTTGACGATCACCGGCGGCTTCATGAATTCGCTCGGGTTCAGCCCGGACATCACTCTGCCCGATTTTGCCATCACGACCGATTCGATCCCGGCGATGGTTGCGGCCGCCCGCCGGAACCTGAAATACGGCGTCGATCTGATCAAGATCTACGCGACCGGATCGTTGCCGCAGGTCACGCCCGATTTCGAGGCGTTCTGGCAGTTCTCGGTCGACGAAGTGAAGGCCGTCGTGGCAGAGGCGGCGCGCTGGCACAAGGACGTGGCGGCACACGCATACGGCGGAGTGGGTGCGCGCAACGCGATCCTGGGAGGGGTGCGATCGATCGAGCACGGCCAGCTCTTCGATGACGAGATCGTCGCGCTCCTCGTGGACAAAGGCGTCTTCTGGTGCCCCACGATGTACCTCTACTTCGCAGAACCCGGCCTGGAGCGGTTCGGCAGAGTGTTCATGGACGCCATCAGGGCACGGCACAAGAAGAGCTTCCAGGCGGCGCTGAAGGCCGGAGTGAAGATCGCGTTCGGCACCGACGCCGGCGGGTTCGATGCCGGGGCGAACGCCAGGGAGTTCGAGGTGATGGTGGACTACGGGATGACGCCGCTCGACGCCGTCCGCTCCGCAACCATCCGCGGCGCCGAACTCTTGCGGAAGGAGAACGACCTGGGCGCCGTCGCGCCGGGTCGTCTTGCCGACATCATCGCGGTCGATGGCGACCCGTTGAAGGACATCGCCGCGCTGCAGCGGGTCCAGCTCGTGATGAAGGGCGGCACGGTGCTGAAGAACGAGGTTGCGGTTTCGACGTCGTCAGCATCCACGCGCACGCGCAGCCCCCAAGGAGAGTGGAGCAGATGAAGCCCAAGCTCACGTGGACGGTCTCGGGCGCGCTCGTCGTCTTCGCGCTCGTTGCGCTGACGGCAGGCCTGGCCGCCCAATCGGGCTCCATCATCATCAAGGCGAAGCGGATCTACACGGTCACCAAGGGCGTCGTCGACAACGGGGCCATTCTGATCCAGGCCGGGAAGATCAAGGCAGTCGGCGCCAGCGTGCAGGCGCCGCCGGATGCCCAGGTGTACACAGCGGACGTGGTGGTCCCGGGCTTGATCGACGCGCACACGCATTTGGCGCTCGAGCGCGGCTTCGGCGCGCCGGGAGGCGGGCCCATCACGTCCGAGTGGAAGGCTGTCGACCATTTCAACCCGAAGGACCCGGCGATCCCGATCGTCCTCTCGGGCGGCGTCACGAGCGCGATCACCACCCCCGGCAGCGGCATCATCAGCAGCGGCCAGGCAGTCGCCTTCAAGCTGAAGAACGATCCGGCCAAGCACATGGTCTTGAAACCGTTCGTCGACCTGAGATGGCGATGCGCATGTTGATGGGCATGGGCGAACGGATCGGCAGCATCGACGCGGGGAAAGACGCCGATTTCCTGATCATGGAGGGCCATCCCTTCGACTACCGGGTGCTGCCACAGATGGTCTTCATCGACGGCAAGCTCGTCTTCAGGGAGGAAGGCAAGCAGCTGTCGCGTGATCACGGCGGTGCGGCAGCAGGTGAAGCACGGCGCTGACCGGTCGTCGGTTCGAGCCCGACGGCAGCTCGAGCGGGCGCGGCAACAGCAGAGGCGGAACCGCCGCCTCGTGCTGACCGGCAGGGCTGCCTTGGATCTCCGAGATCTCGCACGAACGCTTGACAGGACCCAGGGATTGGACTAGAAGCGGGCCCTAGCCCGCGAAGCGTCCGACAGCTCCGACGGATTGAGTCGGATTCACGACAGAGACAGCGTGTCGGCCCCTCGTTCCTTCATGGACGCTCGTCAGGCCCCCGCTTCCTTCGGTCTGCCGCGCTCGTAGTCGAAGAGTCCGGTCGTTCGCTCGCGCGTCGCTCGCCGAGTGTCAGATCGCTTGCCGGGTCCTCGCAACGTCATGCGCACGGCGTGCCTGTTGCCACTTGCGATCCGGGTGTTCATGGGCAACGTCTTGCGCTAGAGCGTCATGGAACTCTATCAACTCGAGCACTTCATCGCCGTCGTCGAGGAGCACAGCTTCACCAGGGCGGCCGAGCGCGTGTTTCGGACGCAAGGCGCCGTGAGCGTGACGATCCGGAAACTCGAGGAAGAGGTCGGCGTGCCGCTCATGGTTCGAGACAGTCACGAATGCGCGCTGACCGAAGCGGGGCAGGCGCTGCTCGCCTATGCGCGGCATATCATCGACCTGCGCGACGAGATGCAGCGTTGCATGGGGGAATTCAGGAGCCTCACGGCAGGCCGCGCGACGATCGCGGCGCACGAGTCGGCGGCGCAGTACCTGTTGCCGGCTCCGCTCGCGGCCTTCTACACCGAGCACCCGAACATCAAGATCGAGACACGATTGTGCGACGGCCAAGAGATCGCGCACCTGGTGGCCGAACGCGAGGTCGACCTCGGGTTCGGAATCAGGCAGACGAATCTTCACGGATTGTCCTCCGAGGCGGTCCACGAAGACGGACTCCTGCTCGTGGCTGCGCCCGGCCACCGCATCAGTCGCCGTCGGATCGTGGGGATCGCTGAGCTGTGCGACGAGCGGTTCTTCGTTCATTCCCGCTACACGACGATGAGGGCCACCGTGGAGCGGCTGTTCGCCGACCGTCGGGTCCCCTTCAACATTGCGGCGGAGCTGTGGAACTTCGAGACGATCAAGCAGTTCGTCCGCACCGGCGGCGGGATCGCGATCGTCCCGGCGAGCGTGGCGCGGCCGGATGTCGAGGCCGGTCGCCTCGTCGCCATCCGTGTCGACGACCTCGACGTCACCCGCACGATCGAGGTGGTCTACCGGGAGAAGGGGCGGCTCCTGCCCGCGCCCGCCGCGCTGCTCGAGTTCCTGCGCAGGTGGCACTGGGATCGAGAGGGACATCGCGCCGCCGGATGGTGGGGAGGCTTCGCCGACCCGCCGCTGCCCGATGACGCGCCACGGGGGACTGTGGAGCAGCCAACCGTTCGCATGGATGAACAGCCGTGCGTCACGCCGGAGCATGAACGGCATTCATCGGACGATTAGAGTTATTCGCTGGACGGTGTGACGGTTCGACGGTACGGTCTCGGGGATCTGTCCCGTGCATCAGGGGGTTCTAGTTCCGCCTTTCCGCTGTCAACTCAACGGCTCTGACGGCCCCAGATCGGGCCACGAGTGGGGCGTGGGCCGTCAGCAGGTCGTGTCCGCTGCAGTCCGTATCAGTTGCAAACAACCTGGCGCCATCAGGAGGCAGTCATGCGCAGATTCGTGATTCGGGGCATCGTCGCGTTGATGTGGCTCGCGGTGCTGTCCGCACCCGCGCAGGCGCAAAGCGCGATCGCCGGTGTCGTCAAGGATGCGACCGGGGCGGTCTTGCCCGGTGTGACGGTGGAAGCCGCCAGCCCGGCGCTCATCGAGAAAGTTCGCGCCAGCGTCACCGATGCGAGCGGGCAGTACAAGATCATCAACCTGCGGCCGGGCACCTACACCGTGACGTTCACACTCGTCGGCTTCAACACGTTCAAGCGCGAGGGGATCGAGCTGCCCGCCGCATTCACGGCGACGGTGAACGCGGAGATGAAGGTGGGCGGCGTCCAGGAGACCCTGACGGTCACCGGCGAAACGCCGGTCGTCGACCTGCAGGGTTCGGTCGCGCAATCGGTCATGGATCGCAAGGTGCTCGATGCCATCCCGACGGGCCGCGACCCATTTGCGGTCGGCCAGCTGATTCCGGGTGTGACGACAGGCACGCCGGACGTCGGCGGAACCCAGGGCATGCAGCAGCCCGTCCTGCAGGTGCACGGCTCGAACACGCGCGACATGATCTACCAGCAGGACGGGATGGCCATCAACAACAACTTCGGCACCGGCAACCAGACGGGCTACTATTACAACGACGGCACCATCGAGGAGATCAGCTTCCAGACCAGCGCACTGCCAGCCGAGGTGGGTATCGGCGGGGTGCGGATCAACATGATCCCCAAGCAGGGTGGCAACGACTTCCACGGAGCCATGTTCGCGACCGGCGCGAACCACTCGATGCAGAGCGACAACCAGTCGGCGGAGTTGCAGGCCAAGGGGCTGAAGGCCCCGAACTCGACCAGTTCGATCTACGACGTCAACGCCTCGCTGGGTGGCCCGATCAAGCGCGACCGGGTCTGGTTCTTCGGGTCGTTCCGGCGCTGGAGCGCGAACCTCAACGTCGCCAACACCTTCAATCCCGACGGCACCCAGGCGCTCGACGACAACCGGCTGACCGACGGGACCCTTCGCCTCACGCTCTTGCCCAACCAGAAGAACAAGATCGCGCTCAGCTACGGCAGGAACTCGAAGTGGCGTGGTCACCGGCGCGACAACCAGCCGGCCACGTTCGTCAACCCCGAAGCCGCCATGGTCCAGACCACGCCGTACGACTACATCCTTCAGGCCAAGTGGACCTCCACACTCTCGAACAAGCTGCTCCTGGAGGCCGGGCTCTCGTTCCTGGCAGGCTCGTTCCTGACGGGGTACCGCCCGGAGACCAAGTCGACCGACGTCACCAAGTACGACGTCACGAAATCGATTCTGTACAACGCGCCGATTTACAACTCCTGGTCGAACAATGACACCAAGGCGTACACGGTGTCGCTGACGTACGCAAGCGGCCAGCACAACTTCAAGACCGGCGTCCAGCTCCGCTTGGGTCCGTACTGGAGGCCGACCACTAAGAACGGCGACATCCTGTTGGAGTTCAACAACGGCGTGCCGTTTGCGGTGCTCGAGTACAACACGCCGACGGATCCGTCCAAGCAGAATCTGGACGCGGACCACGCTGTCTTCGCCCAGGACTCGTGGACGATGAAGCGGCTCACGGTGAACGCCGGCGCGCGGTTCGACTACTTCAAGTCGTCCGTCCCAGCCCAGACCGCCCGGGCCGGGACCTGGGTCGGGGAACGCAGCTATCCCGAGATTCCGGTCAACACGTGGAAGAACGTCGTGCCGCGCCTGGGCATTGTCTATGACGTGTTTGGCAACGGGAAGACGGCTGTCAAGGGGAGCGTCTCCAAGTACGTGTTGGGCGAAGGCGTGAGTCTGGCACAGTCCCTCAACCCGCTCTACCTGGCCAGCCGGACGTGCGCGTGGAACGACCTGAACGGCGACACCGAGGCGCAGCCGAACGAGATCAGTTCCTGCCAAGGCTGGGGGGGCGGCATCACCACCCGGATCGACCCGAATCTGAAGCGGCCGTATCAATGGGAATACGTCGTCCAGCTGCAGCACGAGCTGATGCCGCGCTTCTCGGTGAGCGCCGCCTACTATCGCCGGCAATACTCGGAGCTGTACGGCATCCGGAACCTGCTCGTGCCCCCGACGGCCTACACCCCGGTGACGATTACGAACCCGCTGGACGGCACGCCGCTGACCATCTACAACCAGGACCCGGCCACGCGCGGCATGGTCGACTCCCTGTTAACCAACCAGGACGCGTTGTGGAGTCGGTACAACGGCTTCGAGGTGAAGCTCGAGAAGCGCTTCGCCAACGGCGGCATGATCCTCGGCGGCTTTACGGCCGGCCGCAACCGCGGGAGCACCCTGGGCAGCAGCTCGGATCTGAACAACCCGAACGTGCTGATCAATTCCATCGGCGCCGTCGGCTATGACGCGACCTATCAGGCGAACGTCGCAGGCAGCTGGATGCTGCCGCTCGGCATCCAGTGGAGCGGCTCGCTGCGCACCGCCACGGGGCTGCCGCTCCGCCGCGTCTACACCGTCACGCGGTCCGTGGTGCCGAACCTGACGCAGGTGACGCAGAACGTCGATCTGGTGCCTCCTGGCACCGTCCGCCTGCAGAACAACAACCTGCTCGACATGCGGCTTGCGAAGATCTTCAACGTCGGCGGGGCGAAGCTCCAGGCGCTGGCCGACATTTACAACGTGCTGAACTCGAACGCGACGACCGGCGAGGTGACGACCATTGGCCCGTCGCTCGGCAGGCCTTCGGGGATCCTCGACGGCCGGCTGCTCCGCCTCGGCATCCAGCTGACGTTCTGAAGCGGTGAGTCGCGATCGACACAACCAGGTTCGCCGGCGAACCTGGTTGTGTTGGTTGCACGACGCCGAGGTCCCTGCATGGGGACCAGCGCCGAAGCGCTGGCCATGACGACGAACGTGGTGATCGCGCACTGGTTCGTGCGCGTCCAGTCGTCAGAGTGCATCCCGCGGACGAACATCGAGAAGTGCCGTGGCAAGCACGTTGTCCCCCGCGGAGGTTTTTCTGTCTCTGCGAAGGTCGTGAATTCTCCGGCCTAGCGTAGTCAAATGCAGGAGGCGATCATGTGGAGACTCTTTACCCGCAGCGTCGGAGCCTTGATCTGGCTCGCGATTCTGGGCGCGCCCGCCCAGGCGCAGAGCGCAATCGCCGGCGTCGTCAAGGACATGTCCGGCGGAGTCATGCCGGGCGTCACGGTCGAGGCCTCGAGTCCGGCCCTGATTGAAGGGGTGCGGACCGCGGTCACGGACAGCCAGGGCCGGTACCAGATCGTCGACCTGAGGCCCGGCGTCTACACCGTCACCTTCAGCCTCGTGGGCTTCGCCACCCTGAAGCGCGAAGGCATCGAGCTGCCCACCGCGTTCACGGCGACGGTGAACGTGGAGCTGAAGGTGAGCGCCGTCGAGGAGACCGTGACGGTCAGCGGGGCGTCGCCCGTGGTCGACACCCGCAGCTCCGTGGCCCAGTCGGTCGTATCCCAAGAGGTGCTCAGTGTCCTGCCGACGGGGCGCCAGGTGTTCGCGGTCGCCGAGCTGATTGCCGGCGTCACGACATCGAGTCCGGACGTCGGCGGATCACAGGGCATGCAGCAGCCCACCCTGCAGGTGCACGGTTCGAGTACCCGCGACATGGTCTACCAACAGGACGGGATGGTGATCGCCGGCAACTTCGGGGTCGGCAACCAGACAACCTTCTACTACAACGAGGGTGCCCACGAGGAGATCAGCTACCAGACCAGCATGCTGCCGGCCGAGGTGAACCTCGGCGGGGTACGGATCAACATGATCCCCGCGCAGGGCGGAAACGAGTTCCACGGGACGGTTCTCGTGACCGGCGCGAACAGCTCGATGGAGAGCGACAACTCCTCAGAGGAGCTGAAAGCGAGGGGCCTGACGGTACGGAACGCGCTGGACTCGGCCTACGACGTCAACGTCTCGGTCGGTGGGCCGATCAAGCGCGACCGGCTCTGGTTCTTCGGGTCGGTCCGCCACTGGGCCTTCAGCTGGTTCGTCGCCAACAGCTTCAATCCCGACGGCAGCCAGGCGCTCGACCCCAACCGGATCACGAACGGGACCGTCCGCCTCACATACCTGGCGAACCAGAAGAACAGGATCGCCTTGGGCTACCAGAGGGGTTGGAAGTACCGCTGGGGCCGGCGCACGAACCAGCCGGCCACGTTCGTGCAGCCGGAAGCCGCGATGATACAGGCACCGGCGATCAATTACATCGGCCAGGTCAAGTGGACCTCGACGCTTTCGAACAAGCTGCTCTTCGAGGCCGGGCTTTCATGGTTGATTAACCACAGCAGAACGGGCTACCGGCCGGAGACCAAACCAACCGACGTGACCAAGTACGATTTCACGAAGTCGGTCCTGTTCAACGCGCCGATCTACGATCAGACGTCGAACACGCGCGTCTTTGCGGGTCTGGTGTCGCTGTCGTACGTCACCGGCCAGCACAACTTCAAGGCCGGCGTGCAGCTTCGCGGGGGCCCGTACTGGAATACAGAAACGAAGAACGGCGACATCCTGCTCCGGTTCGACAATGGCGTGGCCAATTCCGTCGACCTCTACAACACGCCGATTCGGCCCGAGAATACCTTGAACGCCGACCACGGGGTGTACGCGCAGGACGCGTGGACGATGAAGCGGCTCACCGTCAATGCCGGCGTGCGGTTCGACTACTTCAAGTCGTCGATCCCGGCCCAGACCCAGCCGGCCGGCACCTGGATCGGGGAGCGTAGCTACCCCTACATCCCGGTGAACACGTGGAAGACCGTCGTACCGCGCCTGGGTGGTGTTTACGACGTGTTCGGCAACGGGAAGACGGCCATCAAGGTTGGCGCCTCCGAGTACATTCTGGGCGAGGGCGTGAGCCTCGCACAGGGAATCAACCCGAGCTTCGAGGCGAGCCAGCGGTGCGCGTGGCGAGATTTGAACGGCGACACCGAGGCGCAGCCGAACGAGATCAGTTCCTGCCAAGGCTGGGGGGGCGGCATCACCACCCGGATCGACCCGGATCTGAAGCGGCCGTACCAATGGGAATACGTCGCCCAGGTGCAGCACGAGCTGATGCCGCGCTTCTCGGTCAGCGCCGCCTACTATCACCGGCGTTACTCGGAGCTGTACGGCACGCGGAACCTGCTCGTGCCCCCGACTGCCTACACCCCGGTGACGATTACGAACCCGCTCACCAATCAACCGCTGACCATCTACAACCAGGACCCGGCCACGCGCGGCAAGGTCGACTCCCTGCTGACCAACCAGGACGAGTTGTGGAGTCGGTATGACGGCTTCGAGGTGCAGCTCGAGAAGCGCTTCGCCAACGGCGGCGTGATCCTCGGCGGCTTTACGGCCGGCCGCAACCGCGGGAACACTCTGGGCAGCAGCTCGGATCTGAACAACCCGAACGTGCTGATCAATTCCATCGGCGCGGTTGGGTACGACTCGACGTACCAGCTCACTCTGGCGGGGACCTGGATGCTGCCGCTCGGCGTCATGATGAGCGGATCGGTCCGCTCGGCCACCGGGCAGCCGTTGACCCGCACGTACACCGTGACCCGCTCGATCGTGCCGAACCTCACCCAGGTGTCGCAGAGCGTCAACCTGGTTCCTCGTGGCGAGTACCGGCTGCAGAACAACAACCTGGTGGACCTCCGGATCGCGAAGATCTTCAAGGTCAAGGGCGCCCGTCTCGAGGCGATCGCCGACCTCTACAACATCCTCAACTCAAACGCGACGGTCGGCGAGGTGACGGTCGTCGGCCCGTCGCTCGGCCGGCCGTCGGAGATCCTGCAGGCGCGGTTTCTGCGCCTCGGCATTCAGTTGAAGTTCTAACTCAACGTGACGGGCCGGGGGCGTCCGTTGGACAATGGCCGCCCCCAAGAGCATCTTTGGTGCTGCCCTGACCCGGCGAGGGAGCTGGCGTTGGCCACGCACCAGCATCGTAGGAATCGGCCACCGCGAGTCGTGGAGAGGAGCGGGCCATGAAGAGTGTTTCGCGAATTCCTTTGGCGTTCGTCGTAACAGTGTGCCTGATCGCCGCCGCAGACTCGGGCTGTGGCGGGCCATCCACCGGTGGCGGGTCGAACCGGGCCGCGAGCGCGGTCGGTCTGCTGAGCGGTGTGGATCCGAGCTTCTTAGCGGCGCTCGAATGGCGATTCGTCGGCCCGCCCCGCGGGGGTCGATCGATTGCGGTCGTCGGCGACCCAAGCGACCCGCTGGTCTTCTACTTCGGCTCGACTCACGGCGGTGTGTGGAAGACCGACGACGCCGGCACGTACTGGCGGAACGTGTCGGACGGCTTCTTCAAGACATCGCCGGTCGGGGCAATTGACGTGTCGCTGTCGAATCCCGCGGTCGTCTATGTCGGCATGGGTGAAGCGATACCCCGGCAGGACACGACCCCCGGCGACGGGGTGTACAAATCGACGGACGGCGGGAAGACGTGGGTCAACGTCGGGCTCAAAGAAACCCGGCACATCGCGAAGATCCGCGTTCATCCCAAGAACCCCGACCTCGTGTACGTGGCGGCGATGGGCGATCTCTTCGGGACCAACCCGGAGCGGGGCGTCTACCGCACCAGAGACGGCGGCCAGACCTGGCAGCGCGTGCTGTACAAGAGCGAGCGGGCGAGCGCGGCCGACCTCGCCATGGACCCGACCAATCCAAACGTCCTCTACGCGTCGCTCAATCAGTTCCAGCGTCTGCCGTGGGACCAGATCAGCGGCGGGCCGGACAGCGGCCTGTACAAGTCGACGGACGGCGGGGACACGTGGACGGAGATTACGCACAACCCCGGGTTGCCTCAGGGGGATGTGGGGAAGATCGGGATTGCGATCTCGCCGCCGCGTCCGAGCCGCGTCTGGGCGCTCACCGAGGCAGAAGACGGCGCGTTGTTCCGCTCGGACGACGGCGGCAAGACCTGGCAGCGCTTGAGCGACCGACGTGATTTGCGGCGCTCCTCCGCCTCGTACATGCACATCGTCGCTGACACGCAGGATCCGGACACGGTGTACATCCCCGCCTACAGTTTCTTGAAGTCGACCGATGGCGGCAAAACGTTCACGGCCCTCCCGATGCCGCACGGCGACCACCATGCGCTGTGGATCGACCCGAAGAATTCCCGGCGGATGATCGAAGGGAGCGATGGCGGCGCCACGATCACGCTGAACGGCGGGGCCACGTGGTCGACGCTGCACAATCAGCCGACGGCCGAGCTGTTCGGCCTGGCGGTCGACGACCAGGTGCCGTACCGGCTGTATGCCGCGCAGAACGACAGCACGCACGTCTCGACGCCGAGCCGGACCGACAGCGGCGCCATTGCGTGGATGGACAACGAGGCGATCCCTGGCGGCGAGGGCGGGCAGACAGCAGTTAAGCCCGACGGCAGCGTCGTGTACGCGGCGGATCGGGCGGGCATCGATCGCTACGACCGGCGGACGGGGCAGGCGGTGAACGTCAGCGTCTGGCCCGACGACCAGTTCACCTTCGTGCCCAAGGACGTGAAGTATCGCTTCTACTACACGTTCCCGCTCCTGCTGTCGCCTCACGACCCCAAGGTCCTGTACACGGCTGCCAACCGGGTCTTCCGAACGACTGATGAAGGCAACTCCTGGGAGGCCATCAGTCCGGACATCACGCGCAACCGCGTGGACAAGATGCAGAAGTTGCCAGGCGGCCCCTTCGAATCCATGTGGTCCTCGCTGTACTGGGTCTCGCTGGCGCAAGCGCTGGCGGAGTCACCGCTCCAGAAGGGCGAGCTGTGGGCCGGCACCGACGACAGCACCGTGCAGATGACGAGGGACGGTGGGAAGACCTGGGAGAACGTCTCGCCGCCGGACCT
>Ga0315280_10004596_pt1 | contig 20261 bp, 25 predicted proteins | sample YL17G06_40_MG_FD_203697 | JGI IMG/M metagenome (GOLD analysis project Ga0315280, IMG submission 203697) | Sediment microbial communities from Yellowstone Lake, YNP, Wyoming, USA - YL17G06_40 | ecosystem: Environmental > Aquatic > Freshwater > Lake > Sediment | place: USA: Wyoming | collected... | reverse complement strand
AGTAATTTTGCGGCTTGGGTTCTTGATTATAAGGATTGTGCCGCATTAGGATACTCGAATGTTTTATATATGAACTTGCCGATAATTGTTTACAAAGTGTTCGAGGTAATCAGAATGCCACGATCGGCCAACAAAATAGTACTGCTGTTGCTGTCTGTCATCGCCGTCTTATTGCTAGTAAGTTCCGCTATAATTCTCACATCGGCAACCACGATCGTGCAACCCCAACCTAACACGGTGAGTTCGGGTGACAAGGTGTTAGTGTCGGCCAACATGGCACGAAACGCAAGTACAGTCGCACTGTCGTATTACGTTGATTCCAACAAGAACGGCAAGGACGACGACGGCGGCGCGTGGGTGAAAATAGCGAACGTCACTGATGGCGGCGCGAACGACGCTGACAACAGCACCAATGGTTTCATACTTTTCTCGTGGATAACCCCGCAACTCTCCCCTGGACAGTACATCGTTAAAGTTGAAGACCCCAACGGGCCGACCAGAACAACTGTTCTGACTGTACAGAATGCTCAGTTGAAGCTGATACCAGCCATCTTCGGACCAAAAGGTACGTCCGACAAAGGACTCATCAATGCAGGGAACTCTTTCTCCGTAGTTACCACAGTGACGGGCAACTGTCGTCTTTGTCATACGACGGATTCTCCCACAACGCAAAACCCAGGTGTAGATGATCAAAAGGCGAAAAAAGCTTTTTCCGCCGATTTAAGTCAAATTACGGGACTCCCAAGCGATACTGCTCTTGCGCCAGATTACGTGCATCACCAGCACGTCGATTGGACAGGAATCGCAAGCAAGACGCTTGCCGATAACCAGACGCTCAGTGTTACTGTAAATGGCACTAATCCGGCTGGCAACTTAGTAACCCAATCGACAGCCTACGCTGGGGTCAACAAGGCGGTTAACATACCCCCCACATCAACATACCAAAATGCTACTGGAAGCAGTGCCAGCGCCTCTGCAGCTCAATCAAGTGGTTCGACAAGCAATCCGCTGCCTGGTTTTGAAGCACTTTTTGCTGTTGCTGGATTAACTTTAGTAGCGTACTTGGTGAGTAAAAGGCGATAAATCGCCTTCGCAGTGAGGTCGACATCTTCGCCTCCAACCTCGCTTGTAACCTGACTTTCGAGCGTGCCACAACGATGAAACAGCGTAGCCTTGAAATCATCCTCGAGCAGGTGAAAGCTTTCGAATCCCCTTCTGCAGAGCTCGAACAATACAGCACTCCAGCACCCATCGCTGCCAGACTCCTCCACGTCGCTTACTTGCGAGGCGACATTGCCGACAAGCGCGTGGTCGATCTCGGCTGTGGGACCGGCGTTCTTGCGCTAGGTGCGGCCCTGCTGGGAGGAGTTGCGACAGGCGTCGACTCGGATGAGCGAGCACTCGAGATCGCTCGAGCTAATGCACAGTTGCTCGGCGTAAAAGTGGCTTGGCTGAAAAGTAGCATAGAAAGCTTTGAAGGCTGTTACGATACCGTCGTGATGAATCCTCCATTCGGAGCCCAGAAGCGACGCAGCGACAGGCCGTTCTTGCGCAAGGCGGTAGGCTTGGGCGAGGTCATTTACTTGCTTCACAATGCCGTTGTAAACGGCTTCGTAAGGCGCTTTATTGAGCCGCACCGCGTTACTGACGCAATTTCTGTTAAGCTGCCCATTGCACATACCTTTAAGTTTCATAAGGAAGAAGTACGATACGTGGACGCGATAATTTATCGAATCGAAGTCGCTCATTAAGTTTCTTGTATTGAATCTGGGACAGGAAGGAAAAGGGTAAGAAATGACCGATATAGTCGTTCCAGGGGACCTTATAGGTGCTTCTGAGGAATATATAGCAGGCGAAGGAACCTATGAAGAAAGGGGCAAGATATTCGCTGCAATAACCGGGAAAGTTGAAATCGACAAGAAAGACCGATCTGTCCGAGTGCTACCTGTGATGAAGACCCCGCCCGTTCTAAAAACGGGTGATATCGTGGTCGGGCGTATCGTCGACCTCAAGAACGCTGTAGTCCTTGTCGATATTGCCAGAATAAAAGGTCAAGAAAACCGCGAAATCGCGAATGCAGATCAAGGTGCTATTCATATTTCAAACGTTAAGGATTCGTACGTTGCAAAGCTAGACACGGAGTTTGACCAGCAGGACATCATAAAGGCCAGAGTCATAGACGAAAAGAGCTTAAGACTGAGCACCGTTGAAAAGGATTTGGGCGTGATTAAGGCGCTCTGCGCGAGATGTCGAACGCCGCTCCTGCGGAAGCAAAACAAGCTCGAATGTCCAAGCTGTGAACGCATTGAAACGCGAAAGATCTCCGAGGACTATGGAAAGGGTATAATCTAGTCTTTGATCGACTGTTTTTGCCCGCATATTCTCTTTAACAGGAGCTTTTCACAATGAATCTCAAGATTATTCGCGTCACAGAGGACGAAGCTGAGATAGAATTTCTTGATGAGGGCCACACATTCTTGAACGTCTTGAAATACTCGCTCCTTCAAGACCCGCACGTCGAAAGTGCTACGTACGACGTAAAGCACCCGATGATAAGCAATCCAATATTCCATATAAAAACAGAATCCAAGGATCCCTTGAAAGCGCTGCGGGATGCTTCATTGAGGCTAAAAGACGAGTTTGAAACGCTCTTGGGACTGATTCGGCTGAAATCTGAGGAGCTTTCCTGAGGACCGTCGTCAGATCGATGAAGCACATCACGCTCGATGAAGGGACAACTGTCGAACTGAAAGTCGCACACAAGGATGATTACGACTATGGGAGGTATGAATACCTATACGCGTGGCTATGTCAAGTCGACCAGTTTCTTGCAAAGCAATATAGGCTGGAGGATCTCGTCGACAACAAGGCACAGTGGCTGCGCAACCTCGACAGAAACAGGATTACGTTGCTTGGTCTCCACAAAGACAAGATCGTAGGTTCTGCGACACTGATCTTAAACGAACCTCAATCACGAGCTTCCCACGTCGCTTCTTTTGGCATATCAGTTCATCCCGATTTTCAACGAAAAGGCCTCGGCAAACAGCTGATTGCCGCACTGGAGCAGACCGCTCACGATCGGGGAATCAAGAAGATAGAGGTTAACTGTTATGAAGGAAACGCGGCAGCTGCACTGTACCGGTCCTTGAATTACACCTATGAGGGGAGAAGATTCAAGAAAGGACGACTGGACGACGGCACCTACGTCGATGAAATACTATTCTACAAGTTCATAAACCCTTTTTAGGCAAGGCAAACAGTTTATTGCCGCTCTGACAGCGCTCTTGCTTCAGCGCCTAAGATCACATATAGCGTCTCAAAAAAGACCTTGCGTTCAGCAAGCGTTCTCACAATCTCAAACTGCGCTTTCATTCTCTCCGTGACTTCTCTGTAGCCAGTGATCGAAGAGATCGTCATAAGCACCCGCCCCTTCTTGGTCAAGTGCCTGTCAACTTGTGAAAGGAAACGCATTATCACTTCCCGACCTGAGGGGCCCCCGTCCCAAGCCCGAGTCAGCCAGTCACTCGACATATTGGTGTGCGTAGGGAGGTAAGGCGGATTAAAGATGATTACGTCAAACCGACGATTTAGATTTGCAAAAAGATCGCCCTGAATCGCATCAACGCCGTTCAAAGTGGCATTTACGACAGCTTGTGGATTTATGTCAGTCGCTATCACGCTGTGAGCCAAGTGTGCGACAATCTTAGCGATTAATCCGCATCCCGTGCCAACTTCCAAGACCGAGTCGGTGGGTCGCACCACGTTTAACGCGGCGTCGACGAGCAGATACGTATCATCAGACGGCTCATAGACGTTGGGCAGCAGATCTAATTGCTCTCCCAGATAATACACTTTTTGGGCTCTCTTAGGGATGTGTAGTGCGACAGCTGCCCGTTTTTGGCTCATCAGACTATGCGCGTTTCGCTCCCCGTGTTTGTAGTTGACTCAACTTAAAAAAATCATCCGATAACGTTGCGATTTCTTCAGGGGACAGTTCATACGGTCGACGCAGTAGGCAACGTGGAGGAAGCTTCGCAATGAGTTGTTCCGCAGCTTGCACGTTGAGTAGCCGTGCTGCTGTCTTAAGTGCTGCTTTAAGCCGCTTGCGTCTCTGCGTAAAAAGCGCGCGAACAAAGTTGTGGAAGAAAGCCTCATCAAGTACGTCAAACCGTGGTTTTACCGGGATTAGTTTGACGATAGCCGAATCGACGCGTGGTCGTGGAATGAATGCGGTGCTCGCGACGCGCTCCAATACCTCAACTTGTGACTTGTAACTCAGGCAAACTGTCAGGCGGCTATAATTCTTTGTGCCCGGTCTTGCCACCATTCGTTCGGCAAACTCTCTTTGGTACATCAGAACACCGCACACGAAAGGATACTTTAGCAGCTTAAATGTGACTTCAGATGAGATCCGATATGGCAAGTTTGAAACCGTCTTGTCAAACGGTGGAAACTCAACTCTTAGAGCGTCTCCGTGGAGCACTTCGACGCCCGGTATTGTGCGGAGCTGCTCAGCTAGTCGCCAATCCGCTTCAATGACTGAAAGCTTGTGGCATCTTCGTGCGAGCTTCCTTGTTAAGTTCCCGGTACCTCCGCCAATCTCCAAAATCGTCTCAGTTGGTTGAATGTCTGCATAGCTGAGGATCCTGTCAATAATCTGGTCGTCTACTAAGAAGTGTTGACCCCACTTAGCCTTGTGATCTCTTCGATTGACTTCACGGGGCATTGAACGCCTAAGCCGTCGCGCGTATCCTATTTCGCAAAAAACTTATACTTCGCGTGTTCGTCTTTGAGTTCTTCTTCTATCCTTTTCGCGATTACTTTATCGGGATGATACAATCCTTTGACTCTGTGCGAGATATCTTCGAAACTATCGAAGGGCTTTTTTTTGCGTTCCGAGAGAATCTGCCACATCAGCTTCTTACCTACACCAGGAAGAAGCGCCACGGTGTGCAGACGCGTTGTTATGGGCTGCGCTTCGTTGAAGAAATTTACGAACCGGGGCTCTTGCTCTTTGACGATCATTTCAAGCGCGTACGGCAATTCCACTTTCGCGCCATGGGTGAGCTCTTTGTAGCTGACACGCCTTTTCACGTGATCGATCTCGCCACGCTCCTCCTCTCCCACATAAAGGCGGTCATAAGATTGCGGAACGTAGTTCTCGCGGGGTATAAGTTCGAGGAGCGTAAAGTTGTCCTCACCAACGACGTGCACGATAGGTTTCTTCTTATAAACAGGATGGGGGTCATCAGGGTGCCCGTGCGGCAAGTAGTCTAACACGCGGACATATTGTTCCCTCTCTCCTTTCATCTTCCTCGCCTCACACCTCAATAAAAGCGTGCGATAATATCGAGTATTTCGTCGAGTTCCGCCTCTGTAAGCGAAAATCGCTCTTTTGCGTAGATAGACCGAACCTCATCCTTAGATAGCGGTAGGATGTCGGCAATTCGAATTGCTATCTCCTCTTTCATTTTTTCAAGGTTCTTCAATTCGTTAACAAGTTCCCTGGATTGCGATGCCGTGAGTTTTGCGAAGGTATTGACGTGGTCGAGCGCCCGTCTGAACTCATAGGTGAACTCTTCTTCAGAGCGAGGGATTGTTAGTTCAACGAAGATCTGTTTGACCTCAGAAAGCGTCAGTCTCTCCTCCTCTAATACGGTCTTTACTATCATTATACCTGCTTCTGCGCTTTCAAATGCTGCGGACGAGCCATTATCGTTTTGACAGCGTTGCCGTCTGTTACCTCAACCACGTATGCTTTGCCACGTTGCTCCACTACCGTGCCAGTCCTGCCATGGAATTTTGGATTCGGCATCCCCTTGTGCACGCTTGGGTCGAGGTCGATATGCACTTTTTGTCCCGATTCAAAGCTCCTTATTGCGTGACTAACGGGAGCGATGCCCCGTTCACGTATAGTCTTTTTCAATTTGTACCGCGTCTTCCTTCGCTCACCGTGTGACCTTGGCATTAGAGACCCCCTCCAACTTCTAGAACATCAAGCTCTTCGACTTTTGCATCTACGCCCAAAAGGGCTGAAAGGCTCGGGGTGGTGCGTTTGTTGTCCCCAGATATCAGTTCCTTTACGTAGAGTCCACCCTCACACCGAATGACTATATCTTCTCCTCTCAGTTTAGCCGAATATACTTTTTTGATCCGTTTTAATTCTGCACGACGATGAACCACTCTTTGAGGTGTGGTTTGTTCAACGTCCCCCTCAAGTTGCAGCAAGGCTTTTTGCAGCTTCTCCGGTTGGATCGGATGGTCGTATGTCACTTTAAGCCTATAAACTTTATCCGACCGCGTGTTCTTCACTTTTACAACCGTTTCATGGTCAACAAATGCGAGTTCGCTAATGGCAACTTTTTCTTGAGATGAGTTGACAGCGTGTTCCAGCTGTTGTAGGTCTATTTGTCTCTTACGTGGAGATCTCACCTCCAAGACAAATGGCCTGCCGTTTCCAAGCATGCGTGCGTCAATATCTTCTCTGCCAGCCCCGTGAAAAACGACGTCCTTTCCGAGGCTTGCTTCAAGAACGTACGTCCCGATCAGTTCCTGAACAGATTCCTGATACGTTTTTCCCGTTAGATTGCACCTAGGACAGCCTTTTCCGCCACAGTCGCGGCACGGCCATCTCGTCTGCGGGATGCCCCTCACGAACTTGTTGTACCGGCCATACAGGAATAGCGGATTCACGTGGAGTTCAACCTTGTCTCGTGCCAGGTTGACGATGAGAAGAATCTCTGGCCTGCTGAATTCGGCCCTTTTGCCAGTGAGGAGCTCGATCCGCTTTCCCAATTCTCTATTTAAGGCAGATTTGAGCGGTTCTGCTGCCGTTGTTTTCGACTCGGCCCATAGGATCTCCTCATTTTCGGCCAGCCTGCCAGACAGTTTGGTGCCAACGAGAAAAGTGGAGAACTCGTAGTCGTGGAGCTGCTCGAGGCAGCGGTCAACCCACGAATCGAGACGCCCAAACAGACCTCCGCAAACCCAGCAGCCGTCGTCCGCAGCTTCCCAGTCTTGAGCGTTGACTGGTGTGTTATTCAGCATTGCCGTAACGACGCGGATCGCCTGCCCTCGTTGTTTGTTCGTAAGGTGCGTGGAGCACTCTGCAAACTGTCGCCCTAGGCAATCAGCGCAAATGGGCCCTTCCCGCATTATGGAGGCGACTACGTCGAACATAATCTGTCCAATTCGTTATGTACTAGCGTTATGCACTGATCTGTGTGGAGCTTGATTGGCCCGACTCGTATCCTTTGCGCTTGGCTGAGCTGCGCTTCTTCATCTTCAAAAAGACCTAGATGATCTCCCAGTATGAAAGCAGCTTTGTTTGCGTGCAGATCCACGCCTCGAACGTCTTTGCCGTGTTCGTGAAGGTAAAAAAGGGCAGATTCGTCGCTGTGGCGCAGTGCTTCGGCGAGGCCGGCGCGCTCCACATAAACTCCACGCGTCGACCGTCGCTGTCCCGTGCCTAGCTTCACTTGGAGGGCCTTCCTAATGAGCGCGCCAGCACTCCTTTCGTCAGGATTGAGGTATTTCAATTCAGAGCCCTCAAAACGTATGATCTTCGGCGGGTCAGGTTCCCCTAACAGTACCAGGCGCACTTGGGTATCACGGCGTATATCAAACGACGTTACAAATGCGGCGGTCACGCATCGCGCTAATATATCGATACGGCCTGCAGAGCCAGGCATATCATCAAGCGTAAAATCTCCTGACGTGGCGGCTTTGTGCCCAACTACAATGAACTGCCGCATAGCCGCCTCCGACTGTGTCAACTCAGCACTTTTTCGGTAAATGCGAGGGTGCCTGAGATCTTTTTGACACGGACCTTTACGGTATCTCCCTTCTGAGCGCCAGGAACGAATAGCGAGTATTTGCCGACCTTGGCGATGCCATCGCCTCGTTTGCCCACTGCTTCGATGCGTACTTCGTAGACACTTCCCTCTTCAAGTGCACTCGCTGCGCTCTCTTTCTTCACGTAGCGTTTCCTTATGGGTCTATGGGCCCCACACGCGTCGCATTTCAACATGACCGTTCTGTCACTTTTTGTTAAATGCGTATCCGGTCTGTTGCATTCTGAGCAGATGACATACTCGGAGACATAGTCCTCGATGATGCCGGCTATCATTTCCTGCGAGAATCTGCCTTGAAAAATGACCCGCCCTCCCTCTGCTTTGCCAGCCGTCGCAAGCTCTCGCAAGAGAAACTTAAGCAGGTGCTCGGGGTCTCTATTCAACACGTCGGTGATCTCGCCGAAATTCTCAAAAACAGTCATTCGCCCCTCAATAAACACGCGGGGCACAGGTATCGAAAAACGCTCGGCGTCTACCGTTGTCTGCGGCAGGTTCTTCATTCCGCGGTCTAAGTACTTTTCATAAGTATCCGTACTACTCACCTTCTCGTTGTTCGCACCCTATTGGAGGAAATTAGGCTGTGGCTCAGCTTCACACCTTGACTAGCTCATGCCCTTCGTCTACTACGATTCTGCACGGCGGCGGGACTTTCATCGAAGCGCGGCGCAACGCCTCTTTGGCTTTCAAGAAGTTGAGAGGGTTTACGTACACGGTAAATACTCGTTGGTCAGTACCCACGCGCGCGGCAGTTCCTACCGCCTTACCGAACGCTCTCCTCATTCCATCTTGAACCCGATCAGCGCCAGCGCCGGTGGCCATCTTGTTTTCTCGCAGCACTTGGTGCGGGTACAACCGAAGCTTAAGTCGAAAATTCAACCTACCCGTTGATTTCATCAGGTAACGGTTAGCGGCAATCCTGGCGGCTTCCAGAGCAGTATGTCTTATTTGGCATTGTTCGTCAACGGTGAGCGATACTGCCACTTTAAAATCGCCACTGAGGTTGCCCGTATTGTACTGTGATACCTTACTACCGGGGATCCCCCCCATGTAATATTTCCGCGTGTAGGCGGGCCCTGTAATCTTTCGGTACATCTTAGCTGGTTTGCGTGCCATTCTATCCTCTTTATGTCAGCTGTATCTAGCATATACGTGATTCATTAAAAAGTTTTGCCGGGTTAGAATAAAGGCGCAAAACGAACGGCACTGCAAAAAAGACCCGATTTGCTAACAAGTGCTTCTGTGTCACCTAAGCCAAGCGAGCAATGACTGCTGCGTGTGCCTTATAAAACGGTTCAAGCTCGTGGACGCACATAATGTCTAGCAGCTCTTCAAGTTTCTTAACTTCTCTTTTGTACACTGCTTTCGGTTTTGCAGTGACGTCTATGCTTCGCGCTTTGATCATAATGCAAGCGTACCCGCCTGTCCTTAAGAACATTTCAGCATTGGCAATAGCGATTTCAGCTTGTTTCGGCTGTGCAATATCTTGGTACAGGAAATCGACCATCTCGACAATGTGTCCGTAGTCAGGCTGGATTGCATCCGCTACCAAGGGCACGACATTTTTCAAGTGTTCTGACATGCGAACAAGGTCCCGAGCGACGCGTGGCGCAAACTCCACGGCATAGACGAGTGAAACGATGTTGGCTAGGTGTGAAACCGTCGTACCAGATGCGGCCCCCAGGTAAAGTACAATCTGCTCCGGTCTCAGCGGCACGTTCTCCTCTTTCTTCAATAATGCCGCTAGCTTACTCCTTTGCGGATTCCAAAGCCTATATTCCCCAAACACCTTCTCGCCATAGAGGGCCTCACCTTTCGTCGCAAGTTGCGAACCTAACATAAAAACTCCGGCAACTTTGTGGGTCCTTATCGTCATGTCATGTCTGGTCGCGTATCGCGGGCTTATAGAGCTCTCTTGCTCGTTTTTCCACTTGAGCTAAGAGTTCTGGATGCGTTTTCTTTGAATAAAAATCTAGGCGAGCGGCGATAGCTAGTTTTGCGGCCATTGTCCTTGCAATCTTTCCTCTTTTGCTTAGGGGGCTGCCGCGGACCAACGGATGTTGAAATATGATTCCATGCTTAGGCGGTTTTGCGCCAAACTGGAGATGTTTGAACAGCGCTTTCGACGCACCCATTACTTGAATCTTGCTCGCTGGCATTCGCGCGAGTGATTCTAGGCCTCCGGCTCGAGCGATCAGTCGTGCGCCGAGAAGTTCACCAGCGAGAGAAGAAAGATTAGGAGCGATGGCGTGCATCTCAAGTTCGATGGCGCCTGCAATTTTCTTTCTCAGTTCGCTTAGTCGCTCTATGGATTCGGCGAACTCGTGCTGAAGCGCAGGGTATGTGGTGGACTGGGAGGCGTGAGTTTCTGTTAAGTCCCCTGGTCTAGATATTTCAAATTCGAGGATATCCCATTCCAAAAGACGTTCCGAGAGCAAGTTTATCGACTCGTCGATATCATCGATTCCGCCGATTAGCTCCATAATTCGTGCGTCTGGGCGAGCAAACGCCGTGGTTATCTGCTCTTTCGCACGCTGTATCGCAACGGCGCGCAGCAGCGAAATGTAGTCGTGCTCCGACGTGACCAAGCGAAGTTGAATCGCCATCTCCCTAAGACGGCCCCTATACTGCTTATCTAAATCGGCAAATTCTTCTTTCTGAAGCCGCATAGCCATCGCGGCGGCGTCCGCTTTCAAGACGTTCGAACGAACGATCTTGTCATCGTGCAGCTCGATCTCTCCGAACCAAGTTTTGATGATTGTCATGCTCTATTTGGTCATTGATGTCGCTATTACGTGCGAAGCGCAGTGACGCCTCTTTAGCTTGTGGATAGACATCCTATATATCTTGGGGCAGAATAATAGTCTGTCGGCTGGAAGTGATAGAATTGAACATCAGCATCGGCGAAATAACGCTGAACAATCCAACTATGCTCGCAGCCGGGATCATGGGATCCGCCGCATCTTCTCTAAGGCGGATCATGTCGTGTGGGGCAGGCGCCGTTGTTACAAAGTCAGTCGGACTTCTGCCACGAGAAGGTCACCCTGGACCGGTGCTCGCTGAGGTTACGGGGGGCTACCTTAACGCACTGGGACTACCCAATATGGGCCTTGCGTTTTTGGACGAACTTGAGATGCTGAGTACCGAAGACGAGCGAAAGCCGATAATCGTAAGCTTATTCGGCGACGGTCCCGACGACTTTGTCGAACTGGCCGAGAAGTTCTGCCAGTACGCAGACGCGTTTGAACTCAATTTAAGCTGTCCTCATGCTCAGGGTTACGGAATCGAAGTCGGCTCAGAGCCTGCGGCCGTTGAAGCCATTACGAATTCCGTGAGCAGACACGTTGACCTTCCGATATGGGTCAAGCTCACGCCTAACGTGACCGACATTACGGCACTTGGCCAAGCAGCAGAAAAAGGCGGAGCCGATGCAGTAGTGGCAATAAACACGGTCAAGGGAATGGCGATCGATGTGGAGAGCGCTAGGCCAGTCTTGGGCAACGTGTTTGGCGGGCTGTCAGGAAGTGCGATAAAGCCAATCGCGGTGAAATGCGTTTATGACCTATACAGCGCCCTCACCATCCCTATAATCGGTGTCGGCGGGATAAGCAATTACCAGGATGCCTTAGAATTCATTATGGCGGGAGCAAGGGCCGTTCAGATCGGGTCGGCCGTCGCCAGAGATCTGTCGATATTTGAGCACGTCGCAGTCGGAATCGACCGTTACCTGGCCACGAAAGGTTTAACACTTGAAGATGCGGTCGGAATCGCACACAAGAGCTACTGACATGGATCTGAAGCAGGTGCTCAACGCTACAAGCGTATTACTCGTAGACAACACGTACGCCGGTTTGAAAGACACCACATTTTCGAAATATCTCCTTGCAGAGATGCTAGATTCGCCGCTTGACGCAATTACAGCGTTTATCTGCGACGGGCGAATCCGCGGAATCGCCTTTAAGCAGGACTTTTGGACGCTAGTAACTGATATCGTCAGGTTTGATCCTGAATTCGAAAACTGTGCCGCAGTCCTACTTCAGGGGGCCAAATGCAATAACAAACAATCGTGTACGGTCGAGGCGGCTGACTTTCATGGAGCTATAGTCACGCTCCTGTGCGACTTGTTGGTAAGCGGTGAATCTTGCGACTGTCAAGGCGGCAGACGTTCGCACATATTGGCATACTCATCTGAGCGTCAGGAACGCTTACAATTGCTATTTAAGACGAAAATTGAGCTTCTTTTTGATCTAAGTGCCGCGGAGATGCTCGAGATATGCTGTGGAAATGGCATGGCTACCGCCGCGCTCCGCGATCTTGGATACAACGTTTATGCTTTAGACAACGACAAATGTGCGGTTTGTGAAGGGCTATTCCACGGCGCTCTTCGAAACGAAAACACGGCAGTATTGGACGCTCGTCATCTTTCAGAATATGAATTCGCTCAGTACCACGAGTTTAGATGCGTCTTCGGCTTTATGTTAGGGGCTATCTACGAGTTTAACAAAACTGACTGGAAGAAAATACTATCGGAAGCTGCGGCGATCATTAATGAGGGGCTTTTTCTGCTTACGGTTCACAAAAAAGAAGAGATTGATTTCATCGACAGAACGATGCAAGATTTCGGCATCAAAGGTCAGGTAGTGGACAACCGAGACGATACCAGCATTTACGACCAATGGGTCTACATCGGCGTCAAGGAACGAACAGCTCCCCGCGCGCTTAGCTAAGTCGTGACTGTCCAAATAACGCATCTGGTATGCAATCTATGACGTCTGTTGCTAACAGGCTATATCCGAAGCGGGAAAACGCCACATCACCTGCACAGCCGTTCAGGTAAGCAGCAGTTGACGCTGCTTGCATTTTGTCCAGACGTGTTGAAAAAGCGCCGACAAGTCCCGCTAAGACATCGCCTGTGCCGCCGACCGTCATTCCGGGATTTCCAGTCTTATTTAACCGATACTTCGTCCCATCCGAAATGATGTCAATTCGACCTTTTAACAGTGTGATGACGTTCCATTCTCGCGAAAAAGCTTTGACCGCCGCTATTCTTTCTTGAAGGCTGCTCGGAATTGTGTCACCTGTTAGAGCTGCAAACTCGCCCTGATGTGGAGTAACAGTTATGCTGTGGGCCTTGTACTCAGAGGTTGCCAGGGCACTAAGCCCGTCTGCGTCAAGCGTCAAGTTGTCAGAAGCAGATATTAGGGTACTTACCGCTCTTGTCGTTTCTGGGTCAGCGCCGAGACCAGGCCCGAGCACGACGGAATCGTGTCGGGCGATGAGATCGAGGAGGGTCGTTACGTCTTTTAAAGTGATTCGTTCGGTGCCTACCTCTTTGACTATAAGGTTGGGACTGAATCCTGCTATGATTTCAGCTTTCGGTGAAGCGACAGTCACAATATCGACGCCGCTTCTCAAAGCCGCCATAGCAGCCAAAGTCGGCGCGCCTGTAAAAGGCCCGCCGCCAATAATCAGCACCCTCCCGTTTTCGCCTTTGTGACTTTCAGCGCTCCGGTGATACGATATATCTCCCGGGCCTGTGTAGAGTTCTGCCTCTAAGGGAATCCCTATGTCGCAGACTGTTCCGCTCTTTATGGTTGTTCCAGCTTTAAGGCGATGGAGGGCTACTACGTAATCCGCATTGACCACCGTTTCTGTACGATCGCCGCTGGGGGTGTCAATCGACAGTTTCTTGATTCTTGATTGATTAATCAGTTTGATGACGGTTTTTTCTGGTTCGCGCACCGGTCCGGTCAGTCCAGTCCCGAGAATAGCGTCGACGAGCACGCCATAACCCTCTAGGTTCTTGAGCGGACTTTCAGGACTAAAAATCGCGGCACCTTGGTGAAGGGTTACGGAGTAATCCAGATGCTTCAAAGCGTTCCAGTTCTTTTGCGATTCGTCAGTCTTCAGGGCTTTCTCGCAGCCGACCAGGACTACGTGAACGGCAAACTCACTTGATAGGTGTCGAGCCACGACGAAGCCATCGCCTCCATTGTTCCCGAGACCGCAGACGACAACTATCTTGTTGGAGGGGCTACGTGAGCCTTTGTACAGGTGCCTTACCCGTTCCGCGACGGCCTTACCCGCGTTTTCCATAAGCTGTAACTTGGAAATGCCGAGTCCGATGCAGTTTTCTTCAATGCGGCGCATGTCTTCCACAGACAGCGGCTCGAGAGGCATAAATCTAAAATGCATAGTGTAGAAATATAATGCTTGTGCTACGACGCGTCAGGATCATTGCGGACTACCAGTTCGGACCTGGTGCAGGAGAAAGTCTCTTTCCAGACACGGTACGCTTCTCACTGTCGCGAACGCGACGGGTTAGTCAGGTGCTAGACGGTGATATCAGGGTCGCAACCCTACGTGCGTCGGACGGGCTTTTCACATTAAGTCATCTAGGAGCACGCCGATTGCACGCACGTTTTCCATATCCAAAGCTTCGAGTTACTGTCAATTCTGAAGCTACGCCGTTCGTCGGAGCGGGAAAAACAGCCTTTGCTAAACACGTGGTACACGCGGATCCTGACTTGAGGGCACACGACGAGGTGCTGTTGGTTGACGAAAATGACACGTTGATAGCAACGGGACGGGCTCTTTTGAGCCCACCTGAGATGTACGCGTTTAACAAGGGAGCGGCAGTGAACGTGCGGCAGGGTTTCCTAGGCGCACGCGAGCCGTCGAAACCTAAATAGGGCGGTTCGAATGCGCACCGTAACGTAAAAATCCTTTCAATGCTTCGTTAAGGTGGGTGGTTTTATGATTCCCGGCATGCGAGGAATGAGTCCCAAGAAATTGCAGCAGATGATGAAACAAATGGGGATCGACGTAGAACAACTAGAAAACGTCGAAAGAGTGATCATACAGCTTTCTGATAAAGAACTCATTTTCGAAGATGTGACGGTTACGGTGATGAAGGCACAAGGAACTAAGAACTATCAGATATCAGGAGAGCCTACAGAACGTGCGAGAATAAACGAGGAAGACGTACAGTTAGTCACAGAACAAGCGGGAGTCCGCGAGGATGATGCTCGAGAAGCGTTGGCGGCAAGTGACGGGGACCTTGCCGAAGCGATTCTGAAACTGAAAGGGCCGCAGCAGCAATAAGATATGATTGAGAACGCCCTCCTAGTCTCGATTGCGAACAATAACAGGCAATTCTTGGTGAGATCCGAGGGAGAACTCCATACAGACGCTGGCATAATAAACCTCGAGACTCTGAAAGGTTTAGAGTACGGAAGCACCGTAACCACGCACTTAGGCTATGAATTCAAGGTGCTGGAACCACGCGCTCCTGACTATTTTCGTCATTTGAAGCGAACAGGAGCGCCGATGATGCCGAAAGACATCGGCATTATCGTTGCCCACACAGGTTTGAACAAAGATGATCTTGTCCTCGATGCAGGTACCGGGTCGGGGATCACTGCGATCTTTTTGGGCAATATTGCCAAACGCGTGGTCTCTTATGAGATCAACCATGATTTTGCAAAGCGCGCTGCTAAGAACGTAAAACGCGTAGGGCTGACCAATGTAGATATTGTTGAAGGCGATATCCTCGAAATAGCGTCAGAAATGGAGTTTGACGTCATCACCCTCGATTTATACGAAATTGGCAATGCAATCCGTGCAGTAAAAGACCGTTTGGCACCTGGTGGGTTCATCGCATCGTTCTCCCCTTTTTATGAGCAGGCATTCGAGGCACGCAATGCCCTTACGAGCTTCACTGAAATCACAACCTTCGAGGGAATCGAACGAGAGATGCAGTTTGGGAAACGAGGCACTCGTCCCGCCACTAGAGTTGGACATACAGGATTCGTGACAATAGCCCGAGCTTGAATGCTCCTAGGTAAACAAAAATCGCTCTTCCATACGAAAGATGCGCCAACTTATAAATAATAAAACTCAAAACGTTTTTTCGAGGGCTGACATATGGGTTTAGGAACCGGCACGACTGAACCCGACGTAGACTGCATGGCGTTCATGGGATACGAACGGTACGGAGCAACCAAGTACGTCCGTTGTGGTGCGTTTGGTATACTCCCGGTTGATTCGTGCAAACGGTGCGTGGAGTTTCGGAAAGCAACAGTCCCCGATTACTACCGCTAGTATTTCGGTTACGATACTGCTTTCGCGTAAGCGTTCTCTGTCTGGTGGGCGATTGTGTCCCACGTGAGCGTGTCCTTAACAGCAACATAAGCTGCTCTAGCGAGATTGTCTCGTAGATCGTGATCAACAATGAGCTGGTTTATGGCTTGCGAAAGGGCCAAGGCATCCCGTGGGGGTACAAGCACGCCGCAGCTTTCGTTCATAATTTCAGGGATCCCCCCCACGTTCGTTGCGATAACTGGACGCTTGCAAGCCATCGACTCGATCAGGAAGAGACTCGAAGCCTCCATCAGGCTCGGGATCACGACGATATCCGATGCTGAAATGAATTGCGGCAACTTGGTATGCGGTACTGCTCCGATGAACGAAACGTCGTTTTGAAGGTCGTGCTGTGCCACTAGGTTTTTGAGGTACTGCTTGTGCGGCCCATCTCCAGCTATCACGAGCTCGGCATCGTGTTGTGCGACAATGTCTGGCATCGCCAAAATGAGGTACTCTAAACCGTTTTTCTCAACTAGTCTCCGCGCGGTGAACAGAACGGTTTTGTCTCCGATGAAGTCGTTGGAAACAACGCTAGGGTTAAACGCTTGTGGATCAAAGCCGTTGTGAATCGTCACTACCTTGTCAGGTGGTGCCCCCCATTTAATGACCCTGCGTGCAAAATACCCGCCTGTGTGAATCTGCATTTTGGAAATTCGTGCGAGCATCGGAGCAAGAGTGCGCTCAGTTAGCCTGTAGAGCGACGAGATGACAGGGGGCTCTATGTAACGCCAGATGTCATAGTACGAGCCGTGGATTGTGTTGACCGCAGCCCCTCTATATTTTCGAGCCAAGACATTCGCTGCCACTCCCGATGTGTAGAAATGACCGTGATAGATGTCAAACCCTGAAAGCTCTGCTGCAAGCGCTGCAAACGGAAATGCGACCTGTCTTGCAAACCTTAGGTTTGCGGGATCCCACGTGAGTTTCATAGAGCCTGCAAAATCGATGGTTTTTATCAACACGTCTTCGATATGAAACTCAGCGGCCCCATTGCTAGCCCCACTGATGATCGTTACTTCGTGCCCCAGTCTTGTGAGCGATTTCGAGAGCTCAAGCAATGCGACTTCAATGCCGCCCTGCAGTACGCCCTCGGGCCGCGGACCGAGCTCGTAAATGTGTGCAATTCTGAGCGACTTCAAATACGCACCTTCCATTGTTGTGCTATTTGAGCCAGCGTTAGAAATGTAAACCGTGCATCTTCGCACAAATCTCGTAAGACCGAGGAGAACAGCCCCATATAGCAGCCGACTTCGTGCGCTGGATGAGCGTACATCACGAACGGTACTCTTTTTGCGTGCCAAACGTCCCTGCTCTTACGTATCTTTGCTTTTATTTGCTCTTCAGAAAACCCCTTAGTGAAGAGTTCACCAATCGAATCCATCGAGACTGGCACCTGCAAAACGCGGCTCCTTTTGGCGCCTGTTTCAGGGTAGAACGGGGACGTTGGTCCATTGCCCTTGAAATCGCTTGAATAATCGAAGCCAATCGCATCAATCGCTTGCAGCAGAGCGTTAGTTACAGTAAATCCGGGCGAGGCAAAGCTCTTTATCTCAGCCTTAGCTGTTGCCTGCAACGTCTCCATCCCTCTGCTGATGAGCTCTTTGATCTTGATCTCATCCATGTTCTGCAAGGTGTTCATCCAGGCGTAATGATCGTATCCGTGCAATCCGAGTTCGTGCCCGTCATTGTTGGCTCTTTGTAAAGCCTCTGGACATACGGCTTCGACGTGTTTTTTTCGCAAGATACCGTTGAGGCTGTGGGACCCGTACCGCAGCGGTTTCGCTTTGATGAACCTTAGGCAACTTCGCGGGTCCGCGATGTACTTGAACACATTGAGCGCCAGCCTGTCAGGGCCCGTCGTGATGAAAAAAGTTGCTTTGATCTCAAGACGCTGCAGCAAGTCGAGTAGTTCAGGCAAGAGGGCAACGTCTCGCGCGCTGTCGACATCAATTCTTATCGCTGCGGGGGTTTCAAGCATCGCTAATTCCACAAAAAAGTATATCTATGCAAGTTCTCACAAACCATACTTGGTATTAAGGCTGTCGTTGACTAGAAGCCGTTTAGAGTATGCTTTTTAATCCGATTTCTCAGAGGTAAAAAAATCGATGGATCGCTCGCTGCTCAGGCAGGATCAACGATTGGCGTTGAAGGTAGGCTTACTGTGCGCCTGCCTTCTGCTTACGTTTGGGGCATTTAGAAGCGTTTTTGCTGATTCAGCTCTTCTTTTTGATTACGCTATGCTCAAGCAAAACGGATTTTATTTTTGGGCAGTTCTAGTCCTATGTGTTCTGTGGGCGTACATCAAGCGAAGAGAAATCCTCGAGGCCGCCCGTAGAGGGACCGACGCGAAATGGCTGACCTTAGGCCTACTACTGGCGGGCGCTTCTGTGGGACTCCTATACTACGCAGCAGCGTTTTCGGATTCGCTTCCACTGACTCTTTTTACCATTGGGTTTGTCGTCGTCGCGCAATTCTCGCTTTTTTTTGGACAGGCGTCAAAAATACCACTCATGCTGTTGGGATTATTCGGAATTGCCGTTGGTTTTCCCATGCTGCTCGAAAACACGGCGGCTACCTGGTTCCCACGGGCTACGGCGGTGCTCTCCGTATCAACGCTGCAACTGTTCGGATTGCCCGTCACTTTAAATGGAATTACGGTCACGTTGAACAGTCTACTGGGTTACGACATCGTGACGAAGGTCGACACCAGATGCGCGGGAAGCGATTCGTTAGCGATATTTCTGGCCATTTTCGGGCTCATGCTTATAGATCGAAAGCCGCAAAACAAGGTCTTGATTGGGCTGCTCATTTTTGGTGTGATTGGTACCTATCTCCAGAACTTCGCTAGGTTACTATTGCTTTTCGTGGCTGGTTACTATTACGGCGCTGATGCGCTTTGGGCAGTACACGACTATGCTAGTTATGTGCTCTTTCCGGTCTGGTTTCTTGGCTTTTCCGTCATTTATATAAGGTATTCCAGGAAGCCTGGAAACTCAGCGATCGAGCGGACAACAAGCACTGAGAGTACGCTAAAGCTCTAAAGCACGGTAAACTGGCACAGGATCAGGTGGTGACCCCCCCGCAGACCCTTCTCACGTCCACGCGAAAATCGACGCAATCGGAGGCCATTCCTCGCCGCGCTGAGTTCTGTGCAATCGGCGCAAATAGCAAAGACTAAGTAACATAGCAAAAAAACAAAGAAGCTTGTCTAGAAGCTGCAATTCGTGTTTAGCTCCTTGGCTGCAGCTTTTTTACCATAGATGGGGATCATGTTGACGACTCCTGACAAAACGCGCGCCGGAATACAACGTTTGGGTCAGCACGCCACAAAATTTGCGGCTATTTTGCTTCTGGCTACGGTTTTGATCTTTGCTACGGCTGCTACGGCCAATGCAGCGACGAACACGCAGCCACTAGTGGCGGCCACGACGCACCCGATAGAGTATCACATCGGCTGCCCTCCGTCAATGGTAAATGACGGTTCACTTGACTATTTCAAAGCGCACGGATTCACTGTCGTGCACTTGATAGTCCCGGACACTGGAACGCACCAGGCAGAGCTCAACAAGATCAAATCGCTTGGGATGAAGCCAATTATTGACGTTGAAACCCCCATTTGGAACGGGGGACGGCTTCAGAGCACACCGATAACCAATTTTGGTGCCTACTTCCAATCACTCAAAAACGCGGGCTGGGAGTACGTCTCCTCGGAAGGGGGCAGAACCGGTGATCTTGATTACATGGCGCAGTTTTTCAAGGGGTACGTGAACTACAACTGTGACCAATGTGGCCTCTGGAAAGACATGTACAAGCACTCGTTCACGGTCATGAACAGCTGGGAGAGCTACTACACGCAGGAGTGGCCTTACATCCAGACAGGAGCAAAGGAGGCCGCTTCGTTAGGAAAGCAGAACGGCATCCTTGCCGGAGTGTGGGAATACGGAGGTAGCGTCAATTACAATCCCATACTGACTAACTCAAAGAACGGTGGCTCACCGAGCTATAAGTCAATGCTCGATTGGTCCTACGCCAATGGAATAGGTTTCAATCATTTCCACGTGTGGTGTGCTTATTCACAGGGAGGGCTTAGCAAATACAAAGCACTAGGATTCGAACAGGTAGTCGCAGACTTACAGACTTATTACCCACCGACTAGTTCAGCTCAACCCTCTGGCCAAACCACCACCACCGCCCTCTCCCCATCCACCACGGCCCCCGCCGTCGGCCAATCCGTCACCTTCACCGCCACCCTCAAGAGCGGTACAA
>Ga0315280_10004595_pt1 | contig 20262 bp, 17 predicted proteins | sample YL17G06_40_MG_FD_203697 | JGI IMG/M metagenome (GOLD analysis project Ga0315280, IMG submission 203697) | Sediment microbial communities from Yellowstone Lake, YNP, Wyoming, USA - YL17G06_40 | ecosystem: Environmental > Aquatic > Freshwater > Lake > Sediment | place: USA: Wyoming | collected... | reverse complement strand
ATCGGAAATTTCTTTGACAGGTCAATTATGTTGGCTCTGCGATCTTCTTTGGCTTCTGGTGCGTGGTTTCTGTTGGAAAGAGTGTAGCTCGGGCTATGTGATGTAGCTTTCATTGAGATGTCCAAAAAGCTTATAAGGTTAAACATAGGATTGTCGGTGCGGGTCATGGAGACCCAAATTAGTGAGATTGAAAGAATAGCGGAAAACGACAAAGAAATCAGTTCTTGTCTTGTTCTTAAGGATACAAAGAATAGGCATAGACTGCTTCAGGTTCCAGAGTTGCATGCGGTTGTGAGGATCGAGTCAAGTCTTCTTAAAGGTGCTAGGAGATATTTTGAAGATCAGGGTTTTGTTGAGGTCGTTGTGCCGCACATGACGAAGGCGACTGGGGCTTGTGAGAACATTGCGACTATGTTTGAGATAGACTACTTTGGGCCGAAGAGGTATCTGAGCCAGACGGGACAGCTTTACTTGGAGGTGTTGACGCCTTTTCTTAAGAAGGTCTGGTGCGTTGGGCCAAGCTTTCGGGCTGAGCCGCTTGCTGATGAGCGCCATTTGACGGAGTTTACTTTGATTGAGCTTGAGTTTGCAGGTGACTTCAATGAACTGTTGGAGCATGTGGAAAGTTTAGTGTGTTCGATGATAGGCTGTGTGCTTGACGAGCGGAAAGAGGAGCTTTCGCTTTTGAATGTGGACGTCGAAGGGCTGAGAAGCGTCGGAAAGCCTTTTGGAAGAATTACCTATACGAAGGCTGTCGAGTTGCTCGCAGACTATGGGGTCAAGTGGGGAGACGATTTGAAGAGCAGTCATGAAAAGATGCTTGTCAACATCAAGGGCAACAAACCATTGTTTGTAACGCATTTCCCGAAGGCTATAAAGTTCTTCAACATGAAAGAAAACGACGAAAACCCTGACGTTGTCAACAGTGCAGACTTGCTCCTGCCCGTAAGCGGAGAAGCTGTGGGCGCGGCGGAACGAGAATACCGATACGAAAAACTTCGTGAAAGACTCGTGAATTCTATGATGTTCAAGCAGCTAGTTGAAAAAGGCGGAAGCATAGAAGACTTCAAGTGGTACCTTGAATTTTACGGACAGCACAGGTTCCTGCATTCGGGATGCGGCATTGGGCTAAACAGGGTCACACAGTTTATTCTGGGCACTGATGATATAAGAGCTACAACAGCATTTCCAATGAACAGAGAATCAATCCTTTAAACTACATCCCTTTCTTTTTTCTCTCAAGATGAGCCGAGCTTTCTTGGGAGCACACAACGGGCAAGAATCATCTGCTGCAAAACTGGCTTGAGGTAAAGTAATATTTTCCGGCAATTGATCTTGATGCACGTAAGTTACTATTTCGTGACTCTATTCTTAAGCTGTGAGTAGTTTCTTTTTGGCTATTATTTTCTCTATTTTCTTTTTTGCATCCATTTTTTGGTATATTTCAAGGGCTTGATCTAGAAGAGAGTAAGCCTTTTCCTTGTCGCCTTCTTGGTTTCTATCCAGATGCATTAAGCCGTATTCGTATAGAAGTTCAGCGAATTGGTAGACGTACCATTTTTGTGCGTTTAGGGATTTATATCCTTGAAGGCTTTTTTCGAAGTGTCTTATGGATTGTTCCCAGTTTTTCTGTTCTCTGAAAAGCATTCCTTTCAGCATATCAGCGTAGGAGATAAGTAGTCTGTTCTTTGTTTTTGCTGCGTGTTCGGAGGTTTTCTCAATTAGTTTTTGGGCCTTTTCAATTTCTCCCTTTTTCAGGTATAGTTTTGAAAGGGTTGGAAATAATTCGAGTATCTGGCCAGAGGTGTCTCCTGCCTTTTCCCAGATGGTGTTGCTTTCATTGAGGTATTTCTCGGCTTCCGTGTAGTCTTCCATTTCCATGAATAGTTCTCCAAGGCTCAGAGTAGCATTTCCAGAAGATTGGTATTCTCTGACTTCATTTGCCGTGTCACGGGCTTCTATTAGACATTGAAGACTCTTGTCCCACTCTCCCAACCAAAAATAGACTAGTCCAAGAGCCCACATAGCATAGGAGAGGTGACTGGTGTTTTTGGTTCTCTTGTCTAATGCTAGAATGTCCTCGATCATTGAGAGGGCTTTCTGCATCTCTCCCATGAACGCGTAACTTGCCGCTAGCTCCATATCAATCCAGACTAGACTGTAAAGGGCCCCGGATTTTCTTGCCAGCTCCGATCCTTCCTTGGCAGTTTCGAACATCTTTTGCAGCTCTCCTATGCCCCAGTATAAGTCGCAAAGGTTGTTGTACAGAGTAGCAGCACGAACTACAAGATTCTTTTCGAGAGCTATTCTAAGTCCCTGCTCATAGTATTGTGACGCCTTTTCGAATTCTCCTGATTTCACACTCAGGACTCCCAGATCGTTATAGCACCATGCAAGAACTTCTGAGGCGTTTAATCGCTCTGCAAGGTCAAGGGCTTTCTGTGCCCAAGACAAAGCTTCAGCAGGCTTGCCAGTTCGCCAGAGCATATGCGAAATGTCTTCATATAAACTGGCCAATTCAACGCTTTCAGGCTCCTTCTCAAATATCTCCAAGGCCATGCGATGATGCTCCGCTGCCTTGTTCTTGTTACCACTGACCAGCCAGAGCCACCATGCCATTTTGGCGTGAAGCCCTGCGATATTTTTCTTGTCTCCTAGCTTGTTCCGCAATGTTAACGATTTATTCCAATACTCCATACCAATGCCAACTTCGCCCATCCATGCTTTTAGGTCGCCAAGCTTCTCAATTATTCGGGACTTCTGTTCAAGATTGTTTCCCTTCTCTTCGAGAAGTTCAAGAGCGTGTTGGAAGTAGGAAAAAGCTTCGTTGTGAGCGTACACCTTCTGTGCTTTTTCTCCGGCCTTCAAAAAATAGTCAAGTGCCTTGTCTTTTTCTCCGCTTTCGAGAAAGTGTAGGGCTAATTCGCTGAAGTGTTCATCGATCTTCTTGGCGTAAACCTTTTCTAGAGCATGGCCCATAGCGCCATGAAGTTTTTTATGTCTTAAATGGCTGACTTCTTCATGCACGACATCTCGGATCATGACGTCAGCGAAGGAATACACGTCTTCGCCGCGGATCACTCTTTCCTTGACCAGTCCGCTCTTGAGGATTTTCTCCATTGTTTCAAGCAGTTTATCTTCTTCAACGCCGGTGACTCCGCATAAAGCATCCAAGGTGAAATCGTTTCCAACAAAAGAGGCCATGGTTAAAACGTTTTGGCATTCTTCGTCTAGTCGACTTATTCTCGCTTTCAAGACGCTCTTAACGGTTTCTGGAAATTCGATCCTCGAAACTTCCCTGATTTTCCACTTGTTTTCCTCACGGTAGATGACTTCCTCTTCTTTGAGGGATTTTATCACTTCCTCAACAAAAAACGGGTTGCCCCTTGTCTTCTCATAAACTAGTCTACAAAATTCTTTTGGCACATCATCTTGTTCCAGAATCTGCTTGACCATCTCTGAAACTTCATCAAGAGACATGCGTTTCAGCGGAACGGACTGGAGCAAACGCTCCCTGTTCAGCTCTGTCAGGACAGGAGACAGTGGATGTTTCTGATCGATGTCAGTGTCGCGGTAAGTGCCCAGAAGAACCAGGGGCTCCCTCTCGACGCTGCGGGCCAAATAATGCAGCAGCAAAAGGGAAGACTGGTCAGTCCATTGTAAGTCATCAAGAACAACCAGCAATGGGGCTTCCTTGGAAATGTTTGTGATGAACTGTGAAACGGCTTCAAAAAGCCTGTCACGCTCTTGTTCTGGACTTATGGGCAATGACTGTGGGATTGCGCCTAGCTTCTGCTTAACTTCTGGAGCCAGCTTACAGACCTCGCTGGGATAGAAGCCGATCACCCTGTACAATTGTTCAGGCGTGCAAACTTGCAGGTAATCCTTTATCACTTCATTCCAAAGAATATAGGGAGGCACGCCGTCCATTCTGAATAGGGCCGGGCATCTGCCTCGAAGGACTTGCACGCCCCGCAATCGTGCGTAAGCTCCAAGTTCTTTGGCTAACCTTGTTTTGCCGATTCCAGCTTCTCCATGCAGAATAACTACACCGCCTTCGCTGCGAACCGCTCTGTCAACAGCTTCTCTGAGAATGGTCATCTCTTCAACCCTGTCAATGAGCTGAATCTCTTTTCCTGCGGAAGTACGGGGAGCCGAAACAACGATGCTTGGCTTGTGAGAGGGCACGAGCACCTCTCTTAAGAAGCCCTCGGCGATTTCCCTTAACATATTAAGCAGATCTGCTGAACTTTGGTACCTCTTGCCCGGTTCTTTTTCCAGAAGCTTCATTATGCAGTCTGCCAAAGCCTGCGGAATCTTCGAGTTCAGCCTGCTAGGCGAAACGGGGCGGTCATGAATGTGGCTGAAAATGACCTTGACAGGATCTTCTCCGGGAAAGGGCTGTTTTCCAGTTACGGTTTCGTAAAGCACGGCTCCAAAGGAGTATAGGTCGGACCTGGTGTCGGCACCTTTTCCGAGGGCTATTTCAGGTGCGACGTAGGCAACTGTGCCAACGATTATTCCTTCTTGCGTGATGCTTGGTTGACCGAGCATTTTGGCCAAGCCGAAGTCCATCAGCTTCGCCGTGCCCTCTTCAGTGATCAAAATGTTTTCTGGTTTAATGTCTCGGTGCAGAACGCCTTGAGAATGCGCGTACTGAAGGGCACCGCAAATGTCTATGCCAACTCGCAGGACTGTCTGTATGTCGCACTTGCCTTCAGGGTACGTTTCCATAAGCCCGCGAAGACTCATTCCGTCGACAAATTCAAGGACGAAAAACTGTTTTTCATCTTCCTTTCCAATATCATAGATGGAAACGATGTTCGGATGGTTAAGCTTCGCTACAGCTTGCGCTTCACGGATAAACCGTGAGTATGCCTCTTCGCTTACCACTGCACTCTTGAGCATTTTGATTGCTACAACACGGTTCAAAGCCGTGTCTCGGGCCTTGTAGACTATGCCTTTTCCGCCTTCGCCCAGCTTCTTCAGAATGGCATATCTACCGTTCTGCAAATGTTCAAGTGAAGACAAACGCAGCCACCGCGGATTGATTTCCAAATATACTATGTTCTTTCCCCAGTTTAAAAGTATTCTAACGGCTTAGCGCGCGCTCAAGCACCATTGATTTTCACCTAGTTCTCGATTCAATGCTACAGACTATAGAACTCTATTTCACTTGGCCGCAAAAACCATGCTTGTTGAATTGGAACCAGTGAAAGAACCCTTCGCATGTAATCATTACGGTTTTCTCAGTCTTCTGTTGATCATCAAAGCGGTTTCATAAGTTGCGACGGTTTCGCCTCTTTGATTTTTAACAGTGTTCTTAAACTTTAGTATTCCTGCGTCAGGTCTGTTTCTGCTGGGCCTCGCTTCAATGACTTCCGATTCAACTGTGATCGTGTCGCCGATGAAAACTGGAGCCGTAAACCTAACGTTATCCATCCCCAGAAAAGCCAATACTTCAAAGGGTTGGTGCTGTCTAGCCCGTAGTGCTAGTCCGGAGGCTATGCTTAACGTCAACATTCCGTGTGCTATTCTCTGACCGAAGGGGCCATTCTTCATGTACTCAGCGTTTGTGTGAAGCTCGTTCCAGTCGCCTGAAATTCCAGCGAACATGACTATGTCGGCCTCCGCGACTGTTCTGCCCGGCGAAATAGTCTTCTCACCTACCTTAAAGTCTTCCAGATAACTTTTTTCAGCGCTCATCTCAACGATCGCCTCTACTGAATCCCCGAGCATCCATTAAGTGAATCCTTACAGCATCTAAAGTAATGCTTTTGTTTGTCCGAACTTATTTGCTTTTAAACTTTTAGAAATAGGCGTTGATCTTTCCAAAACGGTTAATAAGAAAGTAAATTAGCTGTCGTTTATGTTTAGGATTGGTGTTGTAGGACCCACTTTTCCTCCCGTTGAGGGTATAGCGAGGGTGGCGAGAAGCATCGAGGAGAAGGGATATGACTCCATATGGTTCCCCGACCATTTGATGGGCTGGTTTCCTCAGACTATATGGACACCTGAAATCGTAGGTTTGCTTGCACAGTATAGTCCCCACACATTCTTCGAGACAACACTTTCTATTGCTGTTGCAGCCTCGTCAACTAAGAGAATTAGGATTGGAAGCGCTGTGACTGAAGCGTTAAGGCATCATCCAGCGATGCTTGCTCAGAGCTACGCCACGCTAGAACACATAACCGATAGTAGAGTAATTCTCGGCATTGGTGCTGGGGAGCTTGAGAACGTTGAGCCGTATGGTTTGAAGTATGAAAAGGTTGTAAGCAGGTTGGAGGAGGCGCTCCAGGTGATAAGGCTCCTCTGGGGCTCCAAGAGGGATGAGCTGATTAATTATGATGGAAAATTCTTCAAATTAAAGGACGCGGTTTTTGAGCTTCCTCCGCTACGGAGCAGACCACCAATTTGGATAGGCGGAGCTGGAGAGAGAATGTGCAGGATTGCCGCAAGGTATGCTGATGGCTGGCTACCACTTACCGTAAACGTGGAGGAGTATAAGGAGAGGCTAAACATCATGAAAGAGGAATGCAGTAGGATTGGTAGAGATTTCGATGAAATAGAGAAGGGAGTGTATCTGAATCTTATCATCGATGAACGTAGAGAAGAATGCTTAAGGATAATGGAGGTCCCGCTCATAAAGGCTGGAGCCTTACTGGCCCCGGCAAGTCTCTATAGAAAACTTGGCTATAAACATCCACTTGGAGAAGACTTTCACGCTCTCACCGATTTTGTCCCGGCAAAGTATGCAAGGGAGGAGGTTATGAAGGCTATAGAAAGTGTTCCACGTGAAGTCGTTCAAGAGGGCTTTATGTGGGGAAACGTCGAAGACGTAATCGATAAACTGGACAAGTATAGAAAAGCTGGTGTTCAAACAGTTGTTTTTTGGAATTTCACGTTTCTGGGTGATGTCACCAAAGTTAAGAGCTCTTATTCATGCATTGACCAGCTTGTGAGTTATTTTAAGGAAAAATAGTGATCCGAGTTTGCTTAACTTGAGAGAACCATAAAGACAATATGAATCCTGAACAGGTGGAAAAAATGAAGCCAACTTTGCTTTTCATCCACGGGGCGGGAGGAAGCCGCAAAGTTTGGGAATATCAAATGAAGTTTTTCGATAACGCCATTGCTATTGATCTTGCAGGTCACGATGTCGGAGTAGGAAAAACTACCATTGATGAGTATGTTGAAGAAGTGAAAAGATTCTGTGATGAAAAGAGCTTAAGAAACATCATGATGATTGGTAATTCCATGGGCGGTGCCATAGTTCAGAAATTCGCCCTTGATCATCCAGAATATTTAAAAGCAATTGTTTTGGTTTGCACAGGAGCGAAGCTAAGGGTAACCACGATCGTTTTTGATGCAATAAAAAAGAATTATTCTCAAGCAATAGAATTGATAACGGAGTTTGCTTTCTCTCACAAAGCACCAAGTGAAATCAAAAAGAGAGCAGCTGAGGAGATGATGAAGATAAGCGCAGAAGTGATCTACGGTGATTTTGAAGCCTGTGACAAGTTTAACATCATGAACAGGTTAAAAGAAATAAAACTACCTACAATCATCATCTGCGGGTTGGAAGATCAGCTGACCCCTGTTAAGTACTCAGAATACTTAAAAGATAATATCCCAAACTCAAGACTTGAAATAGTAGCTGATGCTGGCCATATGGTGATGCTGGAAAAACCCGCGGAGTTTAACGAAAAGCTGGAAAAGTTCATTAAAGAACTGGGTCAATGCTAAAAATACCTGCGAAAACTGCATGTGAAGCGGCTGAGAGAGGATTTTACGCCACTTGAAATAACCCTGTAGTAACAAGCGCGCGCTATGATAGACTTGTTGAAAGCAAGAGGCTGTATATTGCGACAAGTCGAAATCGATATTTTGAGTATAATCATGGAAGAGACTCCTGAAAAGGCTGGGAACTCGTGTTTTGAGTGTGCTGGGAAATCGGTGTATGCGTTAACTTTTTAGGTTAAGTCATGTATTAAATTATTTGTCGGAGTAAACCTTGCGTTTCTTTGGTTTAGCTCTTGCCACTCTTGCCCTCTTAGTTCTTTCCATGCTTATTCCCTTTGTGCATGCGGACAGAGGCGGCTTCCCGCTGGTAGTAGGAGAGCGCGTGTCTGAATCTGGGCAGAAGGCTATTATCGCTTGGAACGGGACTCATGAAACACTAATTCTTTCAACAGACGTAAATTCCAGCAAACAGTCCGAAGTGTTGGAGATCATGCCACTTCCCTCCAATCCAGCAATAAGTAGAGGAGAAAAAGGGTCATTTTTGAAGGTTCAGGAACTCGTTAACACATATTTGGCTTTGACAGGACCTGTATGGACGTATTCCGATCGACAGTCGATGGGATCTCCCATCATGGAGTTTCCAAAAATTGTAATCACTTTTCAAGAGTCTATAGGCGTCCACTATCTCACAGTTGTGAAAGCAGAAGAAACGGGCGAATTGGTTCAGTGGCTCCAAGATTTTCTTGAAAACAAGGGGTATAGTGGAGAACTGCCGTCTGATCTGGAAGGGTTGCTTTTATACTACATGGAAAATGGAATGAGCTTTTTTGTCATAGATATGATAGAGACAAATTCGACAACTAGAACAATAGATCCTCTAGTATATGAGTTCAGAAGCCCGAAGCTCTATTATCCATTGCATATCTCCACCCTTTTCTCGGGTGACACGGAGATTTCTCTATTCACTATAACAAGCAACGCATTGGACGACGGTTTAATAATTAAGGAAGGATTCGTGAAAAAGGCTCAGTTTCAAATTAAGCAAGAAGCCCTAGCTGAGATCAGCACTAACATTACTCAGCTCTTTTCCGGCGATCCCTACTTGTGCTATTTCAGTTTATCTGCTTCATTAAAAATGTTTGATCATGACATTCTAGCCGATTTCAGATCGAGTTTTAACATCTTTGCCATGTCGTTGGCAATGTTTAGTCTGGGCTTAGGACTCGTATCCCTGCTCTTGTTCCTTCCGTCGCATAAGATAGGTTTTCATTCAAGAAGTGGCAATATTCCGATAACCAGACGACTAGAAATCGTCTTACTGATTTCGGGTCTGTCGGGTACCTTCCTAACCTGCGTCGGCTGCTTTCTTCTACCTTGGGGACTGGCTGAATATGGGAAAAATGGAGAAGTGCTCATTACTCTCATCGGACTGTATAGAGTTCCTCCCGCTTCAATAATGGGGACAATGCTTGTGCTCCCCCTCTTATTTGCAACCCCTTTTTATGCCTACTTCTTGCTCGTTCAAAGAGATTCCAAAGAAGCGTCTCTTTGCCTGACGGCGGGAGGAACTTACATGATACTCCAAATGCTAGTATCACGCGCTTATTATCTATACACCTTCGACATTGGAGCATACACCATCCTAGTAGGTTCCTCATTCGTCATACTGGCAGGATTGCTTTCACATTGGCGCATAAAACTGATGCCCAAAGACATCGCATTGTCAATCAGAGGATTGAAATTCAAAACCTACATTGCCAAGAGAATCCTGATATCAATAGTGACTTTAATTGGTCTCTTATGGTTTCTTTTCTTGCTGCGGTATCTTTTGCCTCCTGCACTGCGCGCTTTTATCTTGTTCTATCTAAAATCTACATGATAACAACGCTGCTGCCAGCGATAACCTACAGAACAAAAGCGAGCGCCAAGTGATGCATAATGTTTAAACCGAAAGCTTTAGAGAGTTTGAGAGATGAAGATTTTTTGTGAGCCATTTGTCAAACGGTAGCCAGTTTGAAAAAGGAAAGTCAGATTTGGGAGCGTTGCTGAAAGGGGAATTGTTGGAGTGGTTGCTGGAAGGTGAGCCGTGGGTAGTTTATCGCACTTTGGTTGATCTTCTTTGTAGGGATGAGAGAGACGAAGAGGTTGTTAAGGCGAGAGTGGCAATTTCTAACCATCCCTTAGTGAAGAAGATTTTCAGCGGTTTGAATGAGGATGGTTATTGGGGAGAGCCAAAGGACATTTACACGTGGTGGCCGAAGAAGAACACTACTTTCTGGGTGCTTCCGATGCTTGCGGATTTCGGCTTCACCGTCGAGGACAAGAGGATTGCTGTAGCCTGCGAATACGTGTTTAGCACTCAGCTCCAGTCCGGCGGGTTCGGGTGGTCTCCGCCAACAAAACCAGGCGACTGCCACAGTGCCATCATAATTGAGTCGTTGGCAAGACTGGGACTTCTTCGAGACCCTAGACTGCAAAGAGGTTACGAGTGGCTTGTCAAAAGGAACGTCGGGATGGCGGATTTTGGTGCAAGGACACTGGCCAAATTGGTGGACCGAGAGAGAAGGAGCCGAGCTGTGCTATGGCTACGATGTTTGTGCTTGGGGCATTGGCTCAGCATCCAGAACTTCGAAACAGTGAAACTGCAAGAAAGGGCGGTGATTTTCTCTTTGGATGCTGGGAGAATAAAGGGAAGATAAAATATGCGGGGCACGACAGCCAGATCGGAACCGACTGGGACAAGCTGAAATACCCGTTTGCGGACTACAAGATATTGAAGTTTCTGGACGTTCTGTCTCAGTTTGAACATGCCAAGCAGAGGCTTCAAGGATCAGAAATACTCAATATACTCCTCTCAAAACGAGACGAAAGAGGGATGTTTACGCCGGAATCAATTATTGAAGCTTGGTCTGATTTTGACTTTGGGCAAAAGAAGAAGCCTTCAAGATGGATCACTTTTTTAGCCTTGCGTATAGCCAAAAGGACTTACATGTAAGTTGTTCCCTAAACGCGCATCTCAGTATTATCGAAATCCAAGCGCATTAGAGTGCATCAGTCGACCCCTTTCTGACCTTTCACTTTTTTCAGCGCGCAATTGTGAGCACAATCTCGCTCAAGTCTCGGCTTTAGAAAGAGGGATATATGATAGTGTACGCAAGAATAGAACAGAGATGGATGGAGCAAAAGAATTTTTGGACTACGTTAGAGAATCAAAAGGCAAAAACACCTATAGAGTAGAATGCTGTTGACGGAGAACTGAACAAAGGAATCGGTTAAAGTGAAGTTGAGACACATTCTTGAGGCCGTGGCTTCAGCGGTCCTTCTTCTGTTCCGGAATGTATATTAACCAACAAAAAAAGTTGCTTTATGGTTTTGTTTTAACATCTAGCGTCCCTAAGGCTCTTCTTAATTCTTCCCTAAACCCCTCAATATTTCTCTTACTCACGAATGGAAGAGGAACAACATCATAATCGAATGGTAAACTTGCGCGCTTCTGGAGTATTCTGAATGTGCCTTTGCCAATAAAGAGAACTTTGGATCGATCGATCATACGCAAATTGACACTCAGACCTGATGTGTTCAGCCAGAAATTGTTGAAGCTGTGAATGAAACCGTGCAACTTGGACGTCGCAGATCATCCTCAATCCATACAAGATAAATTGTTTTGGTGCAGGCTTGTCCATTCGCTTTGTCCGTTCAACGATCGATCGATGGTGAAGCAATGTTTATGTCTGCGAAAGGAGCGTGTACTGCATATTTCAGTTTGTACGACTCTCCTATGTCATTCAAAGCCGAGACGCGTCTCTTGTTTAGCGTGTGAAAGCCGTCATCAACAATCTCTATGTAGCGTGTTTTTGTGTTGAGGAGTTGTTTTGTCATCTTATTGAATGGTTTGTCCAGAGCGTGCAGCATGGACAAGCCGATTTTTGGTTCTAACATATTCCAATCCAATGATGGTCGAGTTGAACATTATGCTTAGATTTTCACGTTTATAATTCTAATTCTTGCGGTAACATCTAACATCTAATAGAAGGCTGTTTTGCCGAAGTTTACTGCCACTATGCTTATGTCTAGTATGTTGATGACGCCGTCGTTGTTTATGTCTGCATTTGGGTTGTAGCGTGGGTCTCCTATTTTCGAGCCGAAGGCTGTGGCTACCATGCTTATGTCTAGTATGCTGGCTTTTCCATCAGTGTTTAAGTCGCCTGCCATCGCAACTGTAACTGTGCCGTCGGCGTAGGTGTTGTCGGTTGTGTATGTTTCGTCTAGAACGGTGTCAGCTACAGCGCTTATGGTGTAGTTGCCGTATGGAAAGGCTGTGGTGTTCCATGTGAAGGTGATGGTTGTGGAGTTTCCGCTTGTTAAGGTAATTTTTTGTGTTTCGATTGCTGTTGTGTTGGCGTAGACGGTTACATTGAAGGTTTCTGTGTAGTCGCCTTGGTTTTCAGCGGTTACACTGATGGATACATTGTATCCTTGTCCTACCACGGTTTTAGATGTTGCGACACCGGTTATTCCTATGCCATGTTGAGCACCATAAGGCTTCATGAGTGGGTACTTGTCTCGGTTGTCTGTATCAATGATGTATGGTGTGTCGCCTATTCCATCACTGCCAAGCTGATCTTGATATGGACCACTTTTAACATCAGCACCCATATAGTCGCTCCAGTAATTTCCGTCAGAAGGATAACCATTATCCCAAACATTGGGATGGCTCAAATTGGCATAGAAGTATACTTGCTGGGTGTTGTCTATGAAGTTGTTATGGTAAAATTTGTTGTTTGGAGAGAAACTGAGCCAGATTCCGTAGTTGTTGTTTGTTATGTTATTTCTAACTATGCTGTTGTTAGAGGAAGACAAGAGCCCGATGCCATACACGTTGTTTGTTATGTTGTTTCCAGAAATGCTATTGCTTGAAGAGCTATTGTATGAAGACCAAGAGAGGTAGATGCCAACTCCGTTGTTTGTTATGTTGTTCTGGCGAATTGATGTATTGTTGCTGTTGGCGAGGAGTATGCCTTGCCCATTGTTGGTGAGGTTTAGGTTTTGCACTGTTATGCGTGTGCAGCCTACGAGAACCACGCATCCAGCGTCAAGTGGAACAGTCAGGTCTTGCTTGTTAATCCAGTAGTAGATGGGTTTGCCGTCAACCGTGTTTGAAACATCCACATCATTCACAAAACCTGAAGGTGTACCGCTCCAAACCTTGAAGTTAAACCTGTTACCCGCCATATTGTTACTTCTAAGCGTGTTGTTTGAAGAATAATCGAGCACTATGCCATACCCGCCGTTGTTTGTTATGTTGTTTCTAGAAATGCTATTGTATGAAGACCCATGGAGGATGATGCCATCATCGTTGTTTGTTATGTTGTTTCCAACTATGCTGTTGTTGTTAGAAGAAGCGGAATAGAGCACGATTCCATCCGCGTTGTTTGCTGTTATGTTGTTTCCAACTATGCTATTGTTGCTAGAAAAGTCCGAGAGGTAGATGCCAAACTCGAATGCTGTGATTTGCGCATTTTTGATTGTTACATTACTTCTTCCTGGCAGGGTTATTCCTGTTCCGCTTCCTGTTCCTTGAAGGGTGTAGCCTGCGCCATCAATCACAATGTTATCTCTCTCAACAACAATAGAATCATAAATGTTGTCAGTAAACGTGTAGGTGATATTATCAACGGTTGAAATTGGTGCCAGTGGAACTATTGAGCCATCAGCTCTGATGTAAATGAGTTCTTCAGAGGCAGGAGTGTATAATAATATTGTTTCATCTCCGACAATGAGTGCACGATTGTAGCTAGGTTTCCAAGCAACATCAATTAGCCTACCATATACTCCTTCTGTTAATTTAGTGAAGATGCTACCATCATACTTGAGCACAGTTCCACCTCCACCTACGACCAAGGTTCCGCCCGTGATTGATGAAGAAATGCCGTAGAGACAATTCGTTGTTCCTGTTTGGTAAGTGACATCTGTAAATTGGATGCCATCGAATTTCAGCATCACAGGATGCCCATCCCATTCAAGGGCGTAAAATCCAGTGATCAAAGCATAACTTCCGTCAGCACTCCACCCAACATCATGTTCAGGTGTAGTATAGACTTCGCTCAACTTCGTAAAAGTTGTTCCATCGAACTTGCATACAGCGCCAAAGAAATCTACAATCAGTGCGTAACTGCCGTCTGGTTTCCAATCAACCAGTATAAATTTCGAGAACGAAGAGTCTGAAATACTCGTCAGACTATTTCCATCGTACTTCCACACCATTCCAGCATCCCAGCTGCCTCCAACTATCAAAGCATAGCTGCCGTCTGGTTTCCAATCCATGGCTATCATATCGTCAGTTCCGCCTTCTTGTATCGTGGAGAAATAGTCACCATCATACTTGAGAATTTTATATCTGTGGTTCTCATCGGCATAGTAATGGGCGGTGAATAAGGCATAGCTTCCATTAGGGTTCCAAGAAACGTCTTGTATTATGATGTTGGAGTCATTGAGTAGCAGTCTGCATGAGTTTCCGTCAAATTTGAAGATCTCAGCTCCATATGTATGAGGATCACGGGCTATAAGTAACGCATAACTTCCGTCTGGCTTCCAAGCGACTTTAAACAAAGATTTAGTTGTAGGAGACTCAAAGAGTTCAAAACTGCCAGCAGTCTCCCCCATGGCATCGGTTGTTTTGTCGTGCAATGTCTCTGCCCCAATAGACGCTGTGAAAGCCCCAAATGTCAACAACAAGAATGCTGAAACAAAAATTACTATTCCAGAAACTATTTTCTTACCCAATTCTTTTTTCCTTCTCAATTAACAATTTTATGCACAGCTCAATTTATGTTTTATCGAACAATTTACCAGTCCCACAAATACACTAACTCAAACAACACATACCTAAATAACAAGAAAACATCCGCTTTAACACTAAACAACTATTCACCGATAGTAAGACGGAACTCTTGTTTTCAATAGCCTTTTAAGTGTATAATTTTCAGATATCCTTTGGCCACCGCAAAAAGATTTTTGTCTGCAGTTATGAGGATAGATTTTGTCTTTAACGCAGTGGCAATGATCGATCGATCAAAGATCAATGATTTTGGCATGTCGTCTTCCAACAACTCAAACTGTGCAAAGCCTTCGTTGTTGTAGCCGTCAGGGTCTGTGTGCCTGTATTCGTCCAGCAGTTCCTCAACAACCCGTGCCGTGGCGTTGATTTCCATGAGAAAACGCTCGTCACTGTGGTGCCCCCATTCAAATTCGTAGACCCGCATAGTCTTCTTTTTACTTTCGTCGCAAACTCTTTGTTCTTTTCGCTTTTCCGCCAATTTTCTCGCCTCAAAAGAGGCTTTGGCTGCCAGCTATAAAAACTTAACCTTCGATCGATCGATCAGGTATGTGCCAAGCCGGAATAATAGCAGCTCCTGGGATAGTAGCGCTTGAAAAAATGATTCCACGATTAGGAGAGGATCACAGAAATGCAAGACTTTTGGCTGAAGGACTAACTGGAACTGATGGTTTGTCAGTTGACTTGAAGAATGTTCAAACAAACATAGTTCATCTTGACATAAGTGACCTAGGAGTTGCTTCAGATCTGTTCGTTTCCAAGTTGAAGGAAAAAGGCGTCCTTGCCTTAACAATGGGGATATCCAAGGTTAGGTTGGTCACACATAGAGGAATTGAAGAGCAACATGTTCGAAAAGCTTTAGACGCCATTAGAAGCGTCGCACAAGAGATTGAAGGAAAAAGAGACAAGACTAGCACGTGCTGACATCTATGCGCACATGACTGCGGCTGTGTAGGGAATACTTCCTGCGCGGTAATAGTGGACATTACGAGAGAAGATGGTTTTGTTCTCAACTGGTTTCGGTGTGATTTGACTGGTCAATCGGAGATTTTTTGACCTTTCAGGTTTGTGAAGTGCGTTAGATATTTTAGGCCGTGATTGATTATGCTGTTAAAACTCGTTAGGGAAAAATCATGAATATTCTTGCTAGGCTTCGCGAGGAGTTCTCTTTTGTTAGGGGAAATTACTTAGTTTTGGTTGTAAGCTGGATTTTGATGGATTTCGCCAGTGAAATGCCCACGTTGTATTATGGACCTTTTGTCATGTATGATCTTGGGGCATCAGCGTCTGTTCTTGGGTTTATAGGGTTTGCTTCAATCATGGCTCTGGCTGTTGTTCAGTTTCCAGGTGGCTATCTCGCGGATAGATATGGAAGAAGATGGCTGATATCCACCTTGACTTTTGGCGTGGCTTTTTCTTTTCTTTTCCACGTGTTTGCACCAAGTTGGGAGTGGATACTTGTTGGCGCTATGATCGGTAGCTTTTGTTTGATTTATCAGCCAGCGCTTATGGCTATGATTTCGGATTCAACTCCTCCGGAGAAGCGGGGATGGCATTTTCCTTGACGACCTTGATCGGTAACGTGGCGACTACGCCGGCGCCAATAGTTGTGGGCATAATTGTAACTGTGTTCACGCGTGCAATTGGGATGCGGATATCCTATGGTATAGTGGTATCGCTTTACTTGTGTGCAGCGATTCTTAGGAGCAAGTTGAAAGAGACGATTAAGACTGAGGAGAAGATTAGGCCTCGAGATTTGCTTGCTTCTTATCCGCAGGCAATTAAGGAAAGCGTTGCTGTTTGGAAAACCTTGCCGCGGTCAGTGCTTTTCCTTTCTATTGCCAATCTCATTGTGACTTTTGCGGTTTCGTTAGGTCAGCTTTTCTTTTCGGTTTATGCTGTTGAAGGAGAAAAAAGCGTGCTTAACCTGAGTCAGATTGACTGGGCCTTAGTGTCAACTGTGTTGTTCATTTCAATGATTGTTGCAGCCATTCCAACAGGTAAGCTGATTGACAAAGTAGGCAGAAAAGTTCCGTTGATGCTTTCGCATCTGGTTTTTGTCCCGGCTATACTGCTTTTTGTTTATGGAGATTTGACAAGATTGTTCATTGCCATGCCTTTGATAGGCCTCGGGCAGCTGCTCTTCTTTTCTTCGTTTGCTTCGCTTCAAACTGATCTTGTTCCCAGAGAAAACAGGGCCAAGGTTATAGGATTCTCCCAGTTTTTCGGTTATATTCTTATGGCGTTTGGGCTACTTACAGGCGGCATCATATACTCCTTTGCTCCACAACTTCCATTTCTCTTAATGCTAGCAGCCCTGATTCCTTCGTCCCTCATCGTGTTATTTTTGGTTCATGAACCTGAGAAAAGAGAGGCAGGCTAGGGACATATCTGGCGCATGATTTGCTCAATTGAACGAGATTGATGGATGCACACAAATGAGGTTTTGATTCTCAACATCGACCTTGTGCCCGTGATAAATGAAGCCTGCGTAACTGAGAGGCTGAAGGGAGATATGCACTGAACTGTTAGAAACGGTTGGTGACTGTTTAAATATTAATTTTCGCTGATAAGGCTTTATGTCGATACGCAAGATTGAGTTTACCGATCTTGAGAAAAAGATTTCGAAAACTGGTAAATCTCACTTAGATCTCTTAGCTTCTGAAATTGGAAAAGTCTATGTTATTGCTGTTACTCGAGACGGATGTCCAGCATGCGAAAGGCAGAAGCCAAAGATGGATGAATTAGCGAAAAGCACGGCAGAGAAACATGGAAAAAGGGTGGTTTTTATTCGAGTCCACGTCAGGCATCCTAATGAGAAGGATAAAGAATCTTTGCGGAGCAAAGATGTGTTTGGTCACTATTTCTACCCAACCAATCTGATTTTGTTAAGGACAAAGGACAGGGGCGCAGTAGAGTACTATAGAAATGTGTCACCGAGGATGAGTGAGCTTAGAAGAAGTATCGAGGCCGCTGTTGAAATAGCGCAGATGTTTGAAAAAGCGTAGCGCGCTTATTCTGATAGCGCTGCTTATGTCAATCTTGTGAGGTGGGAGGCTGTTATAGTTGATAGGCCGCCCTCGTTTTTTTCTGAGCGCCTTGATTGAAGCCTATGCTGATACGATTTGCAGTGAGAACTTAGAGTCCTTTTGCCTGTTAAAGTTCGTAGGCTCCGTCGTTTTTTCAGCGAGCGTTCAAGCCTCACTGTTTTCCCAGTTTCTTCCGTTCTGTCTCCACCTTCCTTTTCAAGACTTCAAAATAATTTTGGGCGTTCAGTAGATTTTGGCGGTCACCCTCAAAATTCTTAAGCTTTACTATGGTAAACCAGCCTTCACCGTAAGGGTCTTTGTTTGCCAACTCAGGACTTTCGCTTAGTTTCTCGTTGATTCTATCGATGGTGCCACTCACTGGTGATATGAGATCAAGCACAGTCTTGGTTGACTCAAAAGAAGCTAGCTCATCAAACTGTTCAACCTCAGCTCCAGGCTCCTTGAACTCGACAAAAATAATATCGCTTGTCATATTCTGCAAAAAGTCCGTAATTCCAACTTTCGCTGTCTCGCCTTCGACTCTTGCCCAACAGTCATTCTCATTATAAAACAACCCTTTTGGAACGCGAAACGTCCACTTGTCTACTTTGATCTGGTAGGCATCTTCCATTTCAACTCACTTTCCCAACAGTCTGTCAATTTGAACCGCAATCTCTTCGGCAATTTTTTCTGCCAACATCTCTCCTTCGGGTCCTATGTCAGAAGCTTTTTTCGGCTTCAGGTTATATTTTTGAGCGCTTTGTGGAACTAGGACTCTTCCTTTTATTTTCGCACCAATCTTTGCGGCTATTTTTGTCGCGCATCGCTCCGCACAACCGTCAATTATGATGACAGGATGCTTCTTGATCAATTCAGAATAGGGTTTGACCTCAGCAACAAGAGGTGCAATGCATATAAGCACAGTCTCTTCGGGCCTTGATCTCTCCACTATTGTGAATGCGCACGCACGAGCTACCGAACCCAGAGCCTTGTCCATTCCAGCGCAAGCAACTATCGCCACCTTGGCCCCTTCAGTCGGCTGTGGGCTCACTTCGTGACTTTCTTGCATAGAATTTCATCCACTTTTTCTGCTATTTCCTCAGCCACTTTCATGGCCAGCTCCATTTCTTCAGTATCAAGCCTCTCTCTTGATTTGGCTTTCAGCTTCGGATATTTTTTCATGATTTCAGAGACCACAATCGTCGCCACTGGTTTGCCGCTGAACTTTCTTGTTCCTGACTCAGCACATTTTTTTCCACATCCGTCCACTGCTATCGTTGGAAAAACTCTCGCAAAAGCTCTCTCATCTTCGCCTCCTGCAAGGAAAAGCGGTAAACACAGTGTCACTGTCTCATCGGGCCTAAGCTTCTCCAAAACTAGACGTGTCGCAACACGAGAGATCGTTCCTTCAGGAAAGTCTTCTCCACTGCAGCAGATTATTCCAACCTTGTCTTTTGCAAGCGTCATTTTCATTTCTCCTTTTCCAATATTTCATCAGTCTTCTTTGCGATGGTTACGGCAATTATTTCAGCAAGTTTGTTCCCTTGAGCATTCAGCTCTATTACGCCTTCAGGCTTCAGTCCTCTGTTCTCTCGGAGAACATCAGTAACCGTTATACTATGCACTAGATTTCCTTTGGATGCCTCGATATTCTTCTTGGAACATTGAGCAGTGCAGCCGTCCACGGCAATACAAGGATTTTCTCTTACTAGTTTCAGCGCCTCAGATTCTCCGGCAGTCAACAATGCTAAGCATACGGTGCGCGTTTCCTTCGGTCTTAATCTATCGGTTACCTTGTATGTTGCAACTCGACCCACGGTTCCCAAGCTCTTGCCTATGCCGCTGCAAGGTATCACTACAACTGTGTGTTTCTTCACCTTTTAAGAGCCCTCCCTAAGCTTTCTGATAAGACTAAGAATCTCAGGTTTTGAAGGAAAACCTAACGCTTCAGGAGCACACACCTTGCGACACGATCTGCAAAAAACCACACAGTTGTTCGGACTCGCCACAACTAGCTTGTTATTTGCTTCGTCCCTGCCAAAAACCCCGTGAGATCGATCGATCGAACAGAAAAGAAAACAAAAGAAGAGCTAAGGGAAACCGAAGAGTTGTGCTGTAGTGATTCAAACGTGTGTTCCTTAGATTGTAGCCCTAAGTCAAAAAGATCTGACTGTGGCAATATTGATTGCTGCTAATGAAAAGCGCGCTCTTCTTGATTCAGCTATAGCTTTTCCGCAACATCGCTGAAGTTGGCGGCGGTTGGAGTAAAGTATAATCGCACACACCACTTTGTGTGTCATGCTTCTGCAATCAAGTCACCTACTTTTTTCAGGATCCACTAACGTCGTCGTGGTCACACACACAAGGACAAAGTTTTACCCAAAACCCAAACAAATCTCCAACCAGTTTTTTTATTCTTTTGATATCTCGTAGGAAGATGTTATTCTGACTGCATTCTTTAACATTCCTCCTACTGAGCAGTATTTTTCTTCAGAGAGTCTTATTGCGCTTTCAACAGCTTCTCTACCGATGTTCTTTCCTTTGATGATGTACTTGAGATGAATGCTGGTAAACACTCGTGGCGGTTCATCTCTTCTGTCTGCTGTCATCTCTACTGAATAGTCTGAGAAATCCTGCCTTTTCTTCTTCAATATT
>Ga0315280_10004593_pt1 | contig 20266 bp, 31 predicted proteins | sample YL17G06_40_MG_FD_203697 | JGI IMG/M metagenome (GOLD analysis project Ga0315280, IMG submission 203697) | Sediment microbial communities from Yellowstone Lake, YNP, Wyoming, USA - YL17G06_40 | ecosystem: Environmental > Aquatic > Freshwater > Lake > Sediment | place: USA: Wyoming | collected... | reverse complement strand
TGAAAAATCAGGAAACACAAGCTCGCTTATGGTCGGGGCGGTAATCCAAGGACTTATGCTTCCTGAGCCCATTAGAGTTATTTTTATCCAAGAAATGGGTCCTCGGGAACTTATAAAAGTGAGTGACAATAAACCAGTTCAGGCGCTCGCAGCTGTACGAGCTCATCCGATCGTTTATGCTTCTTCTAAAGCAAAGCCGAATAAACAGAAAATTGATCCAAAAGAGTTTCTACACAGTCACATAAGAAAAATAATCGATGAGGGCGGATTCGATGAAAAGGATATCGAAGACATGCTCGAGTACGTTCTTTACGACTCCGATTGTGAGCTTGTGGAAAGACAACCAAACGTCAAAAACGGCAGGATAGACCTTTTGTATAAAAAAGGACATACATTTTTTGTCATCGAATTGAAAAGAGGATTGGCGGATATAACTACTCTGAACCAGATACATAGGTATGTCACTGAGGTCAATAAAAAACACCATCCAGAGAAGCTGGAAGGCGTAATCATATGTGAAACCGCAACCAAAGAGCTGAAGGATGCTGTCGCAAAAGTAGATGGCGTCACTCTTAGAGAGTACAAGTTCTCTATCGATTTTGGTCTCGCATTGTAAACCTGGCCTTAAAAAAGTATGGGCTAACGCCATATTTTAGCGAAAAAGTCGACGACAGCCTTGGCTCTTAAATCACTCTTATTGACGCGGTAAAGAGGAATTTCGCCATAAATCCTTCTAGAAACTAACCCCACTACTGCTAGGTTTTGAAGATGGCGACTCACAGCGCTTCTTCCAAGTCCTATGCGTTGGCATATTTTGTACGCTGTCAGCTCAGGCGAAGGAAAATACCGTTTCGTAGGTGTTCCCAAAATAAACTTCAACTTGGAAGTGGAAGAGCCAGGCAAGTTTAAGCGTTCAACCTATATTGACGTAATAAGTAGGCTTGAAGGTGTTCCAGTTCAGCCAGGCTTGGTTGTGCCAGCCGAATTGACAGTTGCTTATCCGCCAGCGCCTACAGTCACGTATAAAGTGATTCCGCCGCCGGCTCCAGAGTACAAGCGTGTCGTTCCAGCGCCTTACGTGGGCGTTCCAGCACAGAAGCCCAAGAGAATATTCGCTTAGAAGCCCCCAACACACGCAATATATACTGGAAGCTACCCTGAGGCTGAATCGTTTTCCATGTTTAGTCGATTTTATCGCTCGAGCGATAACCTTCTCCGCCATATACTGAAAAGTAACTTGAGGCTGAAACGTTCTCAATTTTAGGCTTTAACGATGAATAGTGGTATATGTCACCTGATTCATGGTTTTCTGTCTACAACAAAAACAAACGATAGCGCCTCTCCATGACTCAACAATTTTTCTCGCTTGAGTGAACATTGCCACGCGCGTGGCAATGGACTTTAACACACTCTCTTTCCGAGTTCTAACGTCAGGGAGGGGGCCAAGTCATAGGGCGAGGCGCCTCGAAAGGCCGAGACTTCTTGAAAGGAGAAGGAAGCCTCTTCGAAGTTTCTTGAAGAAAGTTGCTGGAGCTCCGTAAAGTACGGTTTCAACTGAGGTTTTCCGAATGGCGGCAGCTTTGTTTTTCGGCAATTAGTCAGGAAAGGTTAGCGACTTTTCCGCATTTAATACTACGATTGAACAGCACCTCAGAATAGCCTCTAAATTGAAAAAGAAGACAATTGAGAGGATGCGCGGGCATCCAAAATTTGGGGTTATTTTCACGTTTTGAGCCTTTTTCTTGCCGAATACATTCGACAAGTTCCGAGCTTTATTTCCGATTTAGAGCCTTTTTCTTGTAGAAACCTTTCTGCAAGCTCCGAGCCTTGTTTCCGATTTAGAGCCTTTTTCTTGTCAAACGCGTTTGACAAGCTCCGTGCCTTATTTCTGATTTTACGGCTAATTTCAACGTATTTTTCCACAGTCGCTTTCGGCGTCTTTTCACCAGTTGCATCTTCAAGAGCCAAAGTTACCCCCGAATGCCACAACAGACCTCATCCAATAAATACGTTTGTGCATAGGTGCAGAAAGTATAGTCCCAGGGAAAGAGGCCGAGTAATCTCTAGATGCAGAGTCACGATCGATATTTTCTTGACCGGCCCCCGTGTGGTTTAAGCCCCTGGGCCTTAAGCTTGGCATAGTCCCTCTTTTTGAGTCTAGTGTCCGGATAAAGTTCTCTTATTGCATGATTCCAGGATGGATCATTTTCTTTTCCTGGTACTAACTCGTACATGTGTTTTTTCCATCCACACATTGTTTTGCTGGGTTCGAGTCCGGCTGGGCGAATTAAGCCTATTTCTTTCAATGTCCAAAAATATTTTCCGACTGCTGCATAGCTTGTTTCTTTGAACTGCCTAAAAATTTTGAAGAACCCGTAGGGATTGCCTTTTTTTTCAATTTTAAGATACTTTTTTATAGCTTCTCCAGTGTCCAGTCCGGACAGATCTAAAGGCTCGGCCATCAAGAAGTCTCCAAGTGTTCACCACAGTGTTTTTATCCCCGTAATTGACTAATAGACTTTTTGTGGAAAGACCTGTTCGGAAAAAGAAAAGAAGTCCGCAACAAACTCATAGGCCAGGTATGCTCCGCCCTTTCTATTGCTTCCCGCCGCTACTCGGACAAAGAAGAGAAAAAAGTGGATACTGAATTCATTCTTTCACTTCGATTTTGGTTTTCCCAAAAGGATGCTCAGAGCTCAGGATTGGTTTAATGAAGTACAGCATTGGTTCAACGAGTTTATAGTATTCAGGGTCTTGTCTGCCGACTTCTTCAATGATAGGCTTAAGTTCGGGATGCAGTCTGATTATCGTGCTCACCAACTGAGCAAAATGGTTTGCGCGGTTGATGTTTTCAGCAATGACGTCAGCGAACGTTGCAGTTGAGGGGGCGCCTTTAGGCCGCTTGTAGGATGGTTGCTGCCACAGGATCGTTAAAGCCGCTTTTTCATAGACTAATCTTTGATAGAGTTCTGGATGGACCACTATTGTTTTTGAGCCGGGGATTTTGCTGATAGCTTTTTCTACATCTGATTTAGTTCTTGTATGCATTCCATCACCTACAGTCGCTATAGTGGCTACAAATATATAAGATTTGCCCTCAAGTTAACCGCTGCGACGTCAAGGCGCTGAAGATCTCCGGCATTGTGTCGGCGAAAAATTGGAGTCTTTCCAAGCCTTTCTTTGTTAACGTGTACCAGTAGACGCCGTCTTGTTTTCGTCTTGCAAGAAGCCCTTGGTTGTGATATTTCAAACAGTAGATCTTCGCGTGTCGACCGGGAATGCCCTGGTCCTGTGCCAGCTGGGCAGCAGAGAATTCATGGTGAGCGCGTGCGTACTCTAGGACTAGGATTTTGCGTTCGTTATATTCCATGTTCATTTCTTGTGACGACTCCTAGACCAGTCTAGGAGAAATTGTGGACAAGCTACTACAAAAAGCTTGCAGTCCTCATCGACAGACAAGGGATAACCCCGTCTTGTCTGAAGACACAAGCGAAGAGAAAAACTGGTTGAAATAATACATCTTCCAAGCTACGCCATTACAGTACCAGCGGGCTAGGTGGCTGGGGTTCAGATCCCGCCCGGGCTACCATGTCCGAGGGGGCTCCCCGCAGATGATTGACGCCTTGATTAGCGCCTTTGAGACACAGCTTTTTCACTGGGAAAGCTGGACCTTTCCCGCTAAAAGATGCCCCTCGTGTCCATGGCATAGCAAATCTAAGGGCACACAGACCTCTGAAATTGCATGCATCGCGTCTAGCTAGAGGAACAATCTTTTCGTCTCTTGTGGCAGCAAAGCCTAAGGCCTGGAAGGATCTTGCGAGAATAGTCTCGGTGTCCACGAGAACTTTAGCAGCAAGGCCAGACGTCAGGCTAGAGAAGGGCACAAAATATATTCAGATAATTATTGGCGTGCCAATAGTTTTCTTGTTTCCGAAGTAAAAGGGGTAAAGTGACGCTCTAGAAAGAAACCTTAAATGAGGAGATAAAAGAGAAAGAAGACTATATTTTGTTTTTTTTAACAAAATAAGATAGATAACTGCCTTTTTTGGGAAGTAGGGCGTTTGTTATGTTCGTTTTAGTCGAATAAAACGCAAAGTTTATATGAAAGAACGTGCAAACGTACTTTTTGTTGTTGTGCAATTGATATTAGCACAGCAACGCATACACAGTTAGGGATATAAACGAATAACACGGCACACCAAAACCTCTAAAGCTGAACAAGTCTTAAACTAAGGCTCTCTTGTGTTGTTAAGCTGTTAGGTGTTCAGAGAGAACAAAAACGCCACATTTCAGCTAAAAAGTCTTTAAGCTGTTCTACATGGCTAAAACGCCTATGTTAAGAGTTTATAGCTGTGCCATCAGATAAGGGTTAAAAAGGGTTTATCTGGATGGATGGAAACGAAACAAGCCCCTAAAATTGTGTTAAGTTTCCTCGTCTAAATAGACGCATAAACGAATAAACGCTTAATTTTAGCGGTTTTTGATAAAACCGTTAAGTTTTAGGCAATATTCATATCGGTGAAATAAAACCTTTTTGAAGCAGAATAAAACCGATGAAATTAGACAGTAAACTTAGGATTACTTAGGCTTCTCTAAACCGCTACTCACAGCAATTTTGGGAGTTTGAAACATGATTCTATACATCGGACAATGTAAGAGTTGTGGCTTTCAAGTCCACAGTAAAGACTGTGCAGACTTTAAAAGGCTTATGGCTACTCATCTGAACACTTCTCACGGACAGGACTACCTTTTCATCAGGCAAATACCGCTAAAGGACTTCGAAGACTTCACGATAACACGGATAAGAGACGCTGAAATGATAGCTACGCTTCTCCCCGTGTTCCACAATCGGGGATATTGGAAAGCCATAAGGACACATCCACAACTTCAAACCCTTTTTTCTGGATTGAGCAGCGGGGAGAATAGCCTTTCTGAAATCCTAAGACAACATAGCGTAAGGGGTTAGCTTCCTCATTTAAAGGAGATAAGTGGTTTGCCAAAGAAACAAGCTTCTCAAGTTGCAACCCAAACTGAACAGGTAGAAGTTACTCGACTCGATATGCTGGAAGGATTCGCAGACCTCGTAGGCGAACGGTTCGGCTATTGGATGGGAAGACGACTTCAACAGCAAAGCATGTCTGAGAAATGCAAGATAGAGCTGACGGCAGTAAGGGAAAAGAGCAAGAGCCTAAGAGAGCACGTTGAAGAGCTTATCGCAGAGGAAAAACCAGAAGTCAGAGTAACCATCCAGCAAGAACAGAAGGAACTCAAAGACCTACGTAAGACCGCTTCTGACGTTACAAAGCCGTTCAGAGAGAAAATCGGCGAGCTTGCAAAGGCAACGAAATACTGCGACAATGTTACGATACCTGACTCTCTGAAAGAGTTAGGAAAGCCTGTCGCCCCACGCTTCAGCCTGTCCGAATGGGTTAGCAAAGCACTTGAGGCAGCCAAGAACAAGAAGAAGAAACAGTAGGCTCAATGCTCTACTGCATATCTTTATCCCTCTTTTTTTCCTGTCATAGCTGTTCGGCTTGACCGAATAGCGACATGGAAAGGTCGCCCCCCAGAGCTAACCGTCTTATGGACAGAATAAAGGCACATTTACGTGGGCTCTCCAAAAGCCACTCTCCAATATGCACCACCTAGTTTAGCAGAAGGTTAGACTTACCTTTTCTGTGGTTAAATTAGAAAGAAGGTGCTGGAGAAAAAGCTGGAGATAAGCCCATATATTTTTTGACCATTTTCCTGAAATTTCGACCAGCGGAAGCTAGGCTGGAGATCCGCCCTTCTCCTTTCTCCTCTCCAGCAAAGGGTTGGATAAGAGTCCACGTCAAAAGACAAGCGTTTATGCGATGATTCTCAAAGGACTGTAGCCTAGAAGACCGCCGAGCCTTTTAAAGGGGAGGCTCAAAACCCCAATGAAGTTAGGCTGCAGAAAACCGACTAGGACTTATCCGTCCACCAACCCAAAGGTTTGATGGACATGGATAAGGCACACTCCGAGCTGATTGGCGGGGTAAGCGTGGAAGAGTGTTGGTAGCCCGTATAACACAGAAGAGAAACATCATTACTTCCAGCCTGAAGCCTGCTGGAACCACCCCCAACTAATATTTCATGCAGGTTCTCACCTTGGTGAGTGGGCGGAAGCGGGCAGCCATCAGAGGCGACTCTTTTGGCGAGGAAATGGTGTGAGATAGTATAAACGCTTAACAGCGACTTTTTTCGGGGTGATAACCTTGGCGAAGTGTCCTAATTGTGGCAATCCCCGCTTTAACACGCATGTTAAGGCAGATGTGCTGCCGAAAGGCATAGTGCTTATGGCGGGTGTTGAGGTCGGAGAGTGTCCGAAGTCAGGATGCGGTAGGACAATCATCTACACTGCCTCAAACTGGCACAATCCCTTTTTTTTCTGTTTTGGGGTGTTTGTATGCCCAAAATTCTTCCATCAAATGCTGTAGAGGTGTCTCACAACAAGGAGACTTTCTGCTTGATCTTCAGGTTTCAGAGTCCTGACGGACACGTGGAAGCTGTCTACATCGTGATATCGCCAGCAGGCGCCAAGACCACGGCTGACCTGCTTGGCAAGGAAATCCAAGAGTACGAAAAGCAAGCCGGAACGATAACACCTTGGACGGTGCAGAACCACAACAGCACCGACAGCACGAGCCAGAATCACCTCTCAAGTTAGATTCTCCCTCTTTTTTTCTATTTTGGGGTGAATGAACGTGAAGTACGGAATTTATTGCTTTGTCCTTGTGGCTACGCTGTTAGCACCATTCATTGAGTACTATGTATACGTCTTGCAACATGGTAGTCCTGAACTTGCTCTACAGAAGTTATTCATTGTCGGAATCTTTGCATGCTGGTGGTTCTTAGCAGCTCTGGCATTCTATGAAATGAGAAAGCAAACTAAGAGTAAGAAATAAGCGACATATAATCCCTTCTTTTTCTATTTTGGGGTGTCTAAATGGCTGACGTTCTCTATTGGATAGCAGGCAATCAGGCTTTTGGCTATACTCCTCATAGGCAGACTGATGGCAAATTCTATGCAATCAAATACAGATACAACACCAAAACAAAGCGTGGAACAGCCATCAAGAAAAGAGCCTTTAGCAGAAGGAAGAAAGCCAAAGAGACAGCATATAAATGGTATCAGAAAAGAAAAGCAGTTCTTGAAAAGCTGAAAGCTGCCAAGCCCAAGAAGCCTGAGCCAACAAAGGCTGAGATCATTCAAAAGAAGATTGAGAAGTGTGAGGTTTACATCAGACGACATCAGAAAGCTCTAAAGCTGCAAAAGACTCTGATCGGGAAATGGGAGAAGAAGAAGAAATATTATCAGAAGCAGCTCAGGTCTGTCACTGGCTCTCCCCTAATTTCCCTTTTCTTTTTCTATGGGGTGTAAAATGAAGGTAATGCTATGTCACGATTTTGAAGTCAACGGCTCAGTTCTAAAGGAAAACGGACTAGACGGAGACAAAGTCACGGCTGCATATAGAAAAGCGGTTGCTGAAGGCTTGCGTAATCTGATGGTGAGAGGGTTCGTCGCCGAACGGAAAGCTACTTGGACGACCTAGTTCACCGTGAAAGTCGGTTAGATAGAAATCGGACAGTCGCTCATGTAGCCTGTAAATGGGACGGAACTCGAGTTCTCGCCATCAATGAAGATGGAAGCATAACACTACAGAATAGAAACGGAGTAATCTACACTATCAGACTCCCAGAAATCGTAGCAGCTTTAAAGAGTATTCCTGGCAGATGGAAGATCGACGGCGAAGTTGTTTGGATAAACCCTAAGACTGGACAAGAAGAGTTCACACCCTGCCAAAGCTTTAAGCGGCAAAAGGAGATGTGCAACTCATTTTCCAGACCCTATATTGCGTGGGCAGTATCCAGTAAAACTTGAGGCTTTTGATGTTCTACAACTACACGGAATGGATGTTGAGAAAAAGCCATACTATGAACGGAAGGTTATGCTCTACAAACTTTTGAGGGACGCCGAAGATACGGTTGAGTACGTCAGTTATGAAAGCGACCTTGTGAAGTCTTGGAATGAAGCGGTCACACAGAACCGTGAAGGCTTAATAGCGAAACAACGCGAGAGCCCATACGAACATGACCGGAGCTACAGCTGGCTTAAGGTAAAGAATTGGCGCTTCGAAAACTGTGACGTCGTAGGCTTCACAGCAGGTGAAAATGCTAGGAGCTCATTTTTTGGTAGCCTAGTTCTTGAAAAAGATGGAAAGTTCACAGGTTGTGCGGGCAGCGGCTTCAACGAGTGGGAACTACGAAAGTTCAAGGATATCTTCTCAGATGCACCAAGAATGCCTAATCCTTTCAGTTATCAACAGGTAGGCGAACCCTACACAGCTGTAAAAGTGGACATGCAAGTTCTCGTGAAATTCTATCAAGTAACAGAAAACAATGTCATGCGGTTTCCGATATTCATAACATCTAATTAGAACCCTCCTTTTTCTATTCGGGGTGAATCACAGTGTGTAGATGCTGGTGTGGAAAACCTTTTGAAGTTGTCGCGATCGCAACAGACTACTATATCAGAGGCTGCCCAGAACACCCAGAGTTTGACGAGATAATCTATTTTCCTCCTTTCTCTATTTTGGGGTGTTTATGTCAGAAGTAATAATGGAAATGCCAAAGTGCCCCGTCTGTGGAAAACCAACAGTTCGCGGTGTTGGAGACAGTTGTCATTGTGGCCGAGCAAGACTTCTCACAAGCGTTGAAGAACACTACCTGAGCTTTAGGTCAGAACCCAAAGAATGGCCAAAGAAAGGATGCCCCATTTGTGGAAGACCTATGCAAGAAGCAGGGAAGTGGACACCTTTATCACTTCCCGATATGTGGCCAGCGCCTAAAGGAGAAGGACTTGAAAGGATGCACTGCGACCAACAGGACCACTACTGCTACGTGACAAAAGATTGGTATGACAAGAACCGACGCTAAAAATCTAATTCCCTTTTTTCTATCGGGGTGAAATGAATGCCTACATGTCCTAAATGTCAGAAAAACATTGTTAAACTGGGCTTGGTGCAAACCGAGGAAAACGAGTTTGAAGTCAAGTACGATAAGGAAGCAGAAGAATTAGAAGAAACAATTATTGATGATTCAGTGGGCTTGCCTTATCCACCAAAAATCGTGAAACAAGATTACTTCTGCCCGGAATGTAAAGAAACGTTGTTCACAGAACGGAAAGATGCAGAGAAATTTTTAGCCTCTGCTTAATCCCTTTTTTTCTATTTGGGGTGATGTTTAAATGTCTTTGGAAGAGAGAAAAGCAGATTCAAGGCAGAGGATAAGACAGGCACTAGATGCAGCGTTCGGAGTTTATATCGGTCAAGAGCCCAAAAGAGGTGATTCTTGGCGCGATTGGACATATGGACAGCTATACGCACATCTGAGACATGAAATAGAGGAGATCAAGAGAAGCGAGAACGCGGAAAGACAGTACCATAACTGTTTAGACGTAATAGGAGAAGCGGCAATTCTTGCAGCACATGTTATGCTAAGAGAAGAAGAAAAACATAGAAATAAACCTGCCAAGATATAGCCCCTTTTTCTGTTTTGGGGTGTAAAGATGCCCACATCGACTTTATGGATAAAAATAGGAAATGCAGACGTCAGAGTGTACAAGCAGAAAGTCGGCAACGCCCTAGTGATCAAGGACCCTGAAATTATGATGCAAGTGGACGACAGACCAGTGAGAGGTGTGCGTACTGTAAGCCAAAGCCATTGGGAACAAGTCGGCACAGGCATAACATTGGCAGCGGAAACTACCCTGAAAGATCCAAAAGGCAACACAGTACCGATAGCCCAAGCCCTATGCATTCTCGACCACTACAAGAGTATAGACGTGAATGAAAAATCCGAGGAAATCGACAAGAAGAAGATTCGGTTCTACATCATGAACCCAGATGGCAGCATAGGAGAAGAAGTCATGCCTTTCCCACCAACGGACCGCATCGAAGTAAACCAAGAAAACTGGATTCCATCAACGGTTATCGAAGAATTTCTAATAAAGGAAGAGTACGAGCTTCCTGCAGCCGACCCTCATAACGATGCTAAACTCTTTAAGGAAGCTGAAGACGCTGCTAAAAGAGACGAGATAGCGATAACGGTCTTTTCCAATGGAGGTTTCATCCAATATTACGCGTTTCTAGTGCCCTTCTTTAAAGATGGCCAATTCGTCTGGCTGCTGAAAATCAGTGATAAGAAAGTTGAACATCGATGCTTACGTGATATTCCAGGAGTAACCGTGCCTATACGAGAAGTGAAGACTTTGGAAACATTGCCGCCGATCCAGCAATTATTAACTGTGCCGACTGCGAAAAAGAAGAAGAAAGAATAAAAACATAATCCTCCCTTTTTTTCTGTTTTGGGGTGTAAAACTATTGAAAGTATTAATCTTGGATAATTGCCAAAATTGGCTTGCTGAAAAAGGTAAAATCTATGCAGTCACAGAAATGAGAGCTGATGGCGCAGTCATTCTAGAGCATCCATGCGAAAATGTGAAGCCGACAATTTTAAAGGGTGAATACACAGAGGTGCTATGCCGATATTGCGGTGAATTGAAGCAAGTAGAAGGCGAAGGCGGAATGTATTGCCCACATGATGACATAGAAAAGAAGGATGACAGAGATGCTGAAACATGCAAATACTTCCACTTTTTTCTGTTTTTGGGGTGAAAATCATGGCTAAATTTGTAGGCTTGCTCTATGACGAAGGCGGGAATATTTCGGTAGAGACTTGCGAAGCTGAGAATGGAGATGAAGCTTATGAAGAACTGGAACGCAATGACTCAAATCTAATGCTATTCACGATAGAAGAAGCAAAAATTGTCAGAGACAAACTAGATGAAAAAATCAAAGAAGCTAAGTCTCGCAAAGACTAACCACCTTTACTCTCTTTTTTTCTGTTCGGGGTGAAAAGAATGCCAAATGATCATACAGTGGCAAAAGTGAGAGAGCTGCCGAAATGTGACTTCTGCAAGATGGATGGAGTAGACAAGCCAGCAGAATACGATGGCAAAACATATCCGGGGCCTTGGGCGTACATGTGCAAGGAACACTTTCTCGAGCATGGAATAGGCTTAGGGCTCGGCAGAGGACAGAAACTCGAGGTCCAGCCGAAACTTGACACTAAAAAGACCAAAGAAATCCCGATAGTAGAAATTCCGCTGAGCCTAGATGATTGCTGCGAAGTTGCATGTCCACATTGCGGAGAAACAAGAACAGTCGAACCAGACGCAAACTATGTTGTACTATGCGAAGGATGTGGCAACAAGTACGAAGTAGTGTCGCAAATCTAGCTCTTCATATAACCTCCTTTTTTCTTTCTTTTTGGGGTGTAACTTTGAGTAAGCTAGAGCTGCTTTTAAAAAGAATACAGAAACCAGAAGAAACTAAGCACCAACCAACAGCGGCTCCGAAAACCAGTAGAAAACTAATGATGCTGCTCAATCGCATAAACACACGGGAATGGCTGCCACAGGTGGAAGAGGATCTTATGCTTGAAATAAGGCATTTGCGGTCCGAAGTAAAATGGATTGAACACTTGCCACATTGCTGGATATGTCAAATCGAGGTAGAATTGGACGTCGAGCGTTACCTCGGGAAGCATATTGCTTGGTTTGTGGACCTCGAAAACGGTGAATACATGGAAGAACAGGATCCCGACTGTCCCAAGGAAAAGAACTACAAAATCGACAACTATTGGTGGCAGGTTAAACGATACCGTGAAACTGGGACAACAGAATGGAAAGAGTCAGAGACAATGAAGTTCATTCTGGACAGAGCGAAATGGGCATACAAAATCGAAGGAAAACAAATACACTTAGCGCGTCAAAAACTCAAACTCGTGCGGAACTGGGACTTCAGCGAACGGTGCGAACGGCAATTCGAAAAACTTGAAAACGAATCAGGATCTCCCTTCTTTTTCTAACCGGGGTGAATGAATGATAAGAGTAAAAGTTTTCTGGGATAACGAATCTGAAATTGAAACTGCCCTGCAAGTCACTAATTCGATTGACAGTATCTTGGAAGAAAAACAAAAGCAACTCGGAATCAAAAGACTCGGAATCCGAACCACAAACGACCCTCCACACTCCTTTGGAATACACTTTGAGAAGGCAACTAAATGACAGTCTACACGTTCGACTCAGGAATGCGTACCATAGTCAAGATAGAGAAACATGGAAAGAAATGGTGCGTCTATCGCCTAGAAAAAGTAATTCTGAGAGGCAGACATCCAAAATTCATCTTCGAACAGAAGCCCTTTGAAAGCTGGTCCTACCAACCCTTCGAAGACAAAGACGTCAAAGGAGACCCAGAAGTCTTTCTTGAAGACGTAAAACGATGGCAGCCACACCTTGTCTGCCATTAATTTCCCTTTTTCTTTCGTTTTTGGTGAATAAAATGCATCGGGGTGAATTCTACGAGCGAAAACCTGAAGAAATTAATACACATTGTCAACATGAAACGGTACGCCACAGGAGACCCTGAGGATGCGTTCAGAGCCCTTATGGAAGCGGTTGAGCATAAAGTTCACCTTTTCCGAAAGGACTGCTGGAACATCACACTTGAACTTTTAGCAGACCATTTAGGACTAATGAATAATCCTTGGCGGTATAGTCTACCGAACGTGATGTGGAAAGGCGCTATAAGTACACCTTCTTATCGCGGGCTCGAAGAACTCAAAAAGCAGATTCCAGTCGACTTGATTGAAGCATACGTTGCAGCAGCTAAAGCAAAGCCCTGGGACTATCCCGGTGAAGTATTCATCAAGGATGAGTTAGCTGGACGAGCGAACAGGCTAGGGCAATGTCTTACACCGCGAAATATTGTTGATTTCATGTTGAAGTGTGTCATGGATGAAAAAGCAGAGAAGAAAACGTATTCTTACGCGAAACCTGACCTCTCGCTACTGATATGGCAAACACGTGAAGCATTAGCCTTCAATGATAAACTTCCAATAAATCTTCTAGCAGAAAGAGCTCGACAGCACACAGTCATCGGTATGACACCGTTACTAATCAAATACGAACAAGAGCCCATAACAGACTTAGATCCATGCGTCGGCACAGGACGATTTCTACTAGGTGCCACACTAATGTATCCCAAGCTTCCACTGCTGCTATATGGAGTTGAAATTGACCTGTCTCTTTACCGGGCATGCCTAGTGAACATGGCCATGTTCAGCAACCACCCATACTTTATCATCTGCTCAGACACCTTAATGCTCGATATGAAATATAGCGCTGACGTGTCCAGTCCAATATGGGGCCTCGGCAATCAGTGGGATCCTCCTGACATGTCGCCTTACTACATGAAATTTGAGCCACCATTTAAATTCACGCTGAAAGACTATGCTTTAAAGCAAAAAGCCGACAGAGCGCAAGAAAACAAGAGGGCAGTTGAAGAGATTGTAGCCAAGCAAGTAACTGAACCAGAACCGTTACCCACCATCAATTTCACACTAAGAGAGTATGCACAACTGCAAAAGGTCAAGAGAGCATCAGAGAAGAAGAAGGCAGTTGAAGAACTCGCAGCAAAACAAGCAATCGAACAATAACTCTCCTTTTTTCTACCGGGGTGAACAAATGAAAATACGAATCGAGAAAGATGGACTGACTTTCGAAGTCTTTGACATCAAGGGCCAGCAAGAAGTTATCATAACACCTAAGAATGCATCAATCACGATGGAAGAGGAAGAACACATAACTGAAATGATCGACTACCTGCTAGACATGGCTCGTAAGCCATCATAAATCCCTTTTTTCTTTCGGGGTGCATCATGGAAGATTTTACGAGAATGTTCAGGGAAAGACTTTTTCTAGCATTCTTTGACTGGCTTGACACTAACAAGCAGGCTATAGGCGACAAATGGTACGAGGACCTCTACAAGAAGGGCAAAGACGCTGAGGCCGAATGTGACACGATAATGAAGATAATGGGCGACTCGATGTGGATGTTCAATATGATAGCAAATCTGGGCGTGTTGGCCGGGGTAGGCCCTAGCAAAGTGGATCTGCAAGTTCTGGCGCCAGGCTTAGACGAGAAATCATCCAAAAGACTTCTAGCCTTAATATCCTCAAGCCTATGCCTCCAAGGGTTGCCTCTAGAGATAGCACACAAGGAAATACCCATAATCAGCTCGAAAAAGTTCAGTCTTAAACTCTGGGTGCAGCAGCAACGGAAATAACCAAAACTCCTTTTTTCTATTTGGGGTGAACCTTTGAGTTCGTACATTCACATGATGAGGACAGGGAATTTTGATGAAATGGAGAATCTGGTTGCGAAGCGTGTAGACCAGAGGATTGCAGAGTTGCAGGATGGAACTAGGCTTAGGATAACGCCTGAAGGACAGAGGACTGTCGACCTGTTAGTGTCAGAGGGTGACTTGATCAGGACCAGCTACGGAACACATGGGAAAGTTGTGGACGTGAGCAAATACAGCGTCTATGAATTACCCGTGTACACCATAACATACGTGGATCCCGATGCAGTACGTAATCTGCAGGGGAAATATCCGAAAACTGCATTTCGCTGGATAAACGAGTGCGTCGCCCAGGACGACAGGATACTGATGCTCTTCGAAAACAACAACGATGAAGTGTTCATAGTTAAGAAGCATGTCAAAGGGCTCCTGCTAAAAGCCATACTAGACGAATCCCGATGTCGTGGCATGTAGCAAACAGACTCCCTTCTTTTTCTATCGGGGTGAAGTAAACGAGTGAATTAGCAAAACAAATGCAAGCCCACCGCATAAAGAACCCTTTCGACCTTACAGAGTTCGACCAGTGGGTGAATGATGCAACCAGAAAAGACATAGAAACCATAGCAGCACAACATGGCTGGAACGTATTTGGTCTTAAAATGTGGAGAGAATGGACAAAAATACGTGGTAAAGACTTGCAGGGAGCCCTCAACTTCTCCGTAGATTACATCTTCAAGAATGAAGATGAAAAGAAAGTTGATAGCATAATCGCAGATTACAAATGGAAACTTAAGAATGGCTGGTCCATAAAACTTGACAGCGAGATAGTAGAGCCGATCTCCAAATTAGCGATAGTATGTTGTTGGTGGGTTTAAAATCCCTCTTTTTTTCTGTCGGGGTGTAAATAATGATAAAAGTGGAAATTCGAGGACAAAGGAAAGCTATTGAAAAGGCTGAAAGGGTCTTAGCACCTCAGCTCAACCAAATAGAACAGATGACTGAAGCAGAGGCTAGACTGAAACTGCAGGACATCATCGATGAACATAAACTCGTGGCGTACATCATGATTAACGGGAACAGTGTGTGGAGCATGAAACGGATTCTGCAAAACCTTAGAAGAATCAGAGATGCAGGAAAGTTGTACGATGATTCCGGACGGAAACCAGGTCGTAAACTCATAGGAAATGTGCTCTGGCTTCCAGTCGACACAAAACCAATACTATCCAAATATTTTTACGAGTTCTTACACTTAGACTGCGGAAGCATAGCACACTACAATATACATGGTTGGATAGCTGAATATCCGACACTTGAAGACTTGAAACGGTTTTTCAAGAAGAACGAGTTCGGCCACAGAGTCTTAGACGACATACCTTCATGGAAGACTGACGCTAAACGCATAGTTGAAGCAATAGAAACACTACTGTATCCTCTCGAAAGTTACGTGAGGTACGTGAGGTCCAAGAAACGGTAACATCTTATTAATCCCTTTTTTTCTATCGTTTTATCATGGTAAAACGCACAATGGGGTGAATGAAAAATATGGCAACATTAAGAAGTCACTACAGCTTCGAACAGTTTGAGTTTGTCCTACAGGACATCGCACACAAGGTGGCCATTGAACAGGTAAAGAATCTTCGTGGTGGTCGTATAGATCTTGGTGACGGAAGGATTCGTGCAATCTCATCTCCCCACCTTAGCATAACCTTTGGAAGCAGTATCTACTATCATTCAGAGAGCTTGGTATTTGACATTGAAGAGAAAATGTATCAGAACAGTAACCACAAAACCAAAATCTCTTTTCAAGTCTACATTGAAAGCCGCTATGACAAGGAAACACAGAGTTACGTTGAGACAGAGAATAAGGCAGAGAAAGTGCGCAAGATGACTGAAAAAATCCAAGCATTCATAGATAAATTGATGGCTGAACATGGGCAAAAAGTCACACCGAGATTTGACCTCAAGGCCTACGTTAGAGATGGCACAACCAAGTCCGCGATAGTCGGCGAACCTAAGTAGTGAAACGGCAGTCCTAATTTCCCTTTTTTCTGTTATGGGGTGAAAACATGCACAATCTACAATTGCGAAGTCTTAAGAATCTCTGTCGAAAGTGGGATCTTGACACTCATTTGATTGACAATACATTAACATTTTCTGAAAATAAGACTATACTGATGTCTCAGGTGCACACGTTTGATCTTGAGTCGCGCATGGAAGAATGGGCTGCCAAGCAGGAAGAATATAATCACTATGTGCGCGAGCACTTTCTTTCCTTCTACGTGACCTACGTTAGAGATGGCACAACCAAGTCCGCGATAGTCGGCGAACCTGACACATCGGCTCCTCAGTTTTCTTTGAGAGAGTTCGTGGCAATGCATAAATAGCATTTCCCCTTTTTCTCTATGTGTAAATGTGGGGTGCGAAAACGTCCAAGAAGAAACAGGCTCAAGTAAGCGAACGTCTTAACCTAACCCTTTCACCAGAATTAGCCAGAGCCCTCACCGACTACTGCGTCAAATGGGCCGGCGCCCGCGGCAAAATGCCCACTGCAATGAAAACCAAAGTCGGCAGAAAAGCGCTAGAGGAATGGCTGGAAAAACACGGTGACGACTTCACCGTTGAACTCTAACCTTCTTTTTTCTCTTCGGGGTGATTCAAATGGTAAGAAAAGACCCGGAGCACTGCAGCCACACCTCGATTAGAAAAAAGAAAGAGAAGAAAAGGACTTCTCCATGAATAACTCACTTCGGAGGGTTGTTATCGCGCCCTTTTCCCGAGGGCTTGCCGGTCGTGCTGGGCTTGCCGCCCTTGCCTTTACCCACATTTTCACCTCAGGCGTTCCAAAAGAAGTTGGCAGGGTAAATAGCTTCCGATAAACAGGGTCCTTGACTCCTGGCTCTGCAACGAGTGCGGAGCCGAGTTTGTTCCGAAGAATCGTAAGCACATGACAAAGTGGCAAAATTAACGAGATTGTGCCCGCTTTCATAAACCCTCTTTTTTCTCTGGGGTGCAAGAACAGTGAAACCCCGACGAAGCGACGTGCAAGTTTTAAGAGCGATTCTCGAGGCAGCCGAGAAACTGATGCGGGAGCCCTACTCGCTGAGCGAGCTGGCCGCAGCGGCAAGCGTGCAGTTTGACGGTACCGCTGTCGACTATTGATATTTTGAAAAAACATCATTTCCAATCTCTACATTTTCTGAAAGAACTTTCACATAAATTTCTGCATCATAATTAGGCACATACTTTCTTTGGTCAATTAACTCAAAGATGTCACTCTCATCAAAAGGGAAAGTTCCTCTTTCTAAACATATCTCATGCGTAGGTTCACTAAGTGACGGTATCATTCGCGATATGTCATTCCATTGAGCTGCCAATGTTATAACTGCGGCAAGGAAAAGGCTCCATAAAGCCCTTTTCTTATGAATGTTGTATCTTATTCTAAAGGACTGTTGAACGGTCTTCCTCTCAGCGGCCATAAAGCGCTTTTTGTTATCATCATCTCGTCTTCTTCGTCGATGAAGACCAGCATATCCCGATAGAATCATATGCACCCACTCATTCTTTAGGCGATATATCACTCAGAAGTTGCTTGTTTCTTGCGCTTAATTTTAATTGCTACCGCAGAAATAATTGCTATTATTGCAATAATCGCGATTACAGCTATTGGAAACCATTGTTGCTCGTATAATGGGGTTTCCCTTACATTGATGATTTTAGTGGTTGATGTTGTTGCACCCACGTCGTCTGTCACAGTCAAGTTCACAATGTATTGTCCAGCTTTTGTGTATTTATGCGTTGGATTCTTAAGAGTAGACGTATCTCCGTCACCAAAACCCCATAGCCATGAGGTAAGCCCTTTACCCTCTGGATCTGATGATTCGTCAGTAAACTGCACGTTATCACCTACCTTCGGACTTGTTGGAGAATACGTAAAGTCTGCGACTGGCGGAAAGTTTTGGATTACGGTGATTGTTTTTGTAACGGTATGGGTCGCTCCTTCATCATCTGTCACGGTCAAAGTAACAATGTACTCGCCAGCTTCCGTATATCCATGGACAGGATTTCTCTGTTCAGAAGTATAACCGTCACCGAAATTCCATAAACAAGAAAGCGACTTACCTTCAGGATCGGTTGAGCTATCAGTGAATTGAACGTCATCTCCTTCTTTCGGACTTGAAGGGGAATACGTGAAATTCGCAGTAGGAGGCAAGTTTATAACTGTCACTGTTCGTGTTATTGAACCCTCTGCACCATCGTCGTCTGTCACAGTTAATCGCACAAGGTAGTCCCCTTTGTCAGCGTATTGATGAGATGGATTTTGTCGAGTTGATGTGTTTCCGTCTCCAAAACTCCACAGCCATGAAATAAGTGTTCCATCAGGGTCTTCGGAAGTGTCTACAAAATTGATTACATCTCGAATTGAGGGATTAGAAGGAGAATACGTAAATGAAGCATCAGGTTCACGATTCGTCACGTTAATAATGCGTGTATCTTCATCCCATTCCCCTAAGTTGTCAGTCACCCTTAGAACTGCTGTGAATACCCCTTTTTCAGGATACGTATAAGAGGTTATCTGTCCTTCTGCATCAAATATTCCGTCATTTTCGAAATCCCATTGATACCTGACTATGGAGGAGCCACTTGAGGCAGTGGATCCCGAACCGTCAAAGTTCACTTTGTCTCCGCTATAACATTCCTGATCTGGCCCAGCATTCGCAACAGGAGAATTATAATTATCCCAGATGGTAAACCAGAGATTAGCATCATTTTCGTCTACATCAATGCTATCGTCATAGTCACCAGAAGTTTTATTGTAGCCCCCTTCAACGATGACTGGGTCACCGGTAAAGGTGTTCTCTTTCAAACTATAAATACAGTTGTAGTAGTAGAATGCACTGCCACTTATGTCTGCTTCTTCAAATCCGAATATGCCGTCATCATCTTTTAAGTATATAAAGATAGAAGTTTCAGTGGCTTCAACTTCAAACGAATATGTTTTGTCTTCGATGACATCATCTTGATTTTGTACTTCTGCGTACGCCGATACGCTAACAAATTCTTCGCCATTAAATATTTCGATCGTATAGTACCAATCGGCTTCACCAAAAATATCGATGGGATCAACTGCCTGTATTCTATGAATTTTTATCCAAACAGTTGGTATGGGATCTTCTTGAGCTAACGTCGTCAATCGTGTGAACGTTATTAAGTATGAAAGAAGAACAGCAACCAATAGAATTACCTTCTTATTCAACTTTGCATCTCTCCTCATTTCATAGTCTTTAAAAGCATTTGATATTTAAAAGTTAGTACGAGTAAATTTGGGCAAATATGCACAGAATGTAACTCCTAATGCGCACGCTTTTCTACCTGTTTGACTATACTAACGATCCAATATTCGTTAACATGTTTGATTTTTATTTCGTAGTATCGACCTTTATAGTAAATTTTGTTCCCGTTTTTACCTTTCTTACCGCAGTACTTACATTCAGGTCATATCAAAAAGCCTCGGCCTTCGGCTACCACCAGAACGATCAGACAAAAGCTTTCTCCCAATAAACTGTTTACACGTGAGGCTTAAAACCTATTTGGAGCCAAATATCGCTGTTTCGGAGAAAAGCTGGCGCCGAAAAGGCGGACGGAAACTGGGCGGGGTCATTCCCGAATCACTCCGCCGAGAGTAAGCTTCCCAGTTTGTCCCTCTCCCGCCCCACAAAGGGTTAGAGGGTTCAAGCGAAATGTCGGAAAACTTTAACAAACCAGCAAAGGGCAGAGGAAGGATGCTTGAAAACTGGAAAAAGGTTGAACTTATCCTAAACCAATCGTATCCTTTCTCCTTTAACCGAAAGAAGCTAGAAAAAGGGAGGAAATGTCTTATTTATGCGTAGTTGTAGACGCTTCCTCTACTACAATCATTGTTAATGTTGACCGGACTTTGTCAAGCCTTCTGATACGCCACGTTACAATTTCTTTTAGCTTATCCATTGTGTCTGATTTTACTCTTGCGATTATGTCGTAGACTCCGTAGACAGCGAAG
>Ga0315280_10004592_pt1 | contig 20270 bp, 31 predicted proteins | sample YL17G06_40_MG_FD_203697 | JGI IMG/M metagenome (GOLD analysis project Ga0315280, IMG submission 203697) | Sediment microbial communities from Yellowstone Lake, YNP, Wyoming, USA - YL17G06_40 | ecosystem: Environmental > Aquatic > Freshwater > Lake > Sediment | place: USA: Wyoming | collected... | reverse complement strand
CGAGCCCTTCGGCTCCGCTCAGAGCCTGCCCTGAGCAAGGCGAAGGGGTAAACTCCGCGAGGAATCCGCCTTCGCGGGCGACGATTCAGCCTTCGTAGCCGAAGCTACTTCGGCGAAGTGGGCAGTTTCGCTCCGGCGGACCGAAGGCGTCGGCGGACCGAAGGCGTCGGCGGACCGAAGGCGTCGGCGGACCGAAGGCGTCGGCGGACCGAAGGCGTCGGCGGACGAAGGCGTCGGCGGACGAAGGCGTCGGCGGACGAAGGCGTCGGCGGACGAAGGCGTCGGCGGACCGAAGGCGTCGGCGGACCGAAGGCGTCGGCGGACCGAAGGCGTCGGCGGACGAAGGCGTTCCCTATCGCCGTAGGGGCACGGCATGCCGTGCCCCTACAGACCCCGGTAGGGGGCCCCTCGCGTTGCGGCTAGGCCCGATGAATCGGGCCGCCGTGGCGGCCGCAGGCCTAGCCACTCGGGGTGACATCACCCGTCGAGTGAGCGTATCACGCTCGGTATGCATAGTTTCGGTTAGGAATCGAAATGGCGATCGCCAAGGGCATAATCGGGCAGAAGCTGGGCATGACCCAGTTGTTCAACGAGCAAGGGCGCGCGGTGCCGGTGACGGTGATTCAGGCCGGGCCGTGCACGGTCGTGCAGCGCAAGACCGTTGACCGCGACGGCTACGATGCGGTGCAGCTGGGCTTTGGCGCGGTGCGCGAGCGGCGGGTCAACCGGCCCGCGCGCGGCCACTTTCGCCGCGCGGGGGTCGAGCCGCTGCGCACCCTGGGCGAGTTGCGCCTGACCGATTGCGACCAGTACCAGATCGGCCAGACGGTGCGCGCGGACCTCTTCAAGCCCGGGGAGCGGGTGGACGTCAGGGGCGTCTCCAAGGGCAAGGGCTTCGCCGGGGTCATCAAGCGCTACGGCTGGCACGGCGGCGGGGCGACGCACGGCTCGATGTTCCATCGCAAGCCGGCTTCGGGCGGACCCACCGACCCGGCGCGGGTTTTCCCGGGCACGGGCAAGCCGGGGCACATGGGGGTGGCGCGGGTCACGGTCAAGGATCTGGAGGTGGTGCGCGTCGACGTCGAGCGCAACCTGCTGCTGGTCAAGGGGGCGGTGCCCGGGGCGCCCGGAGGGTTGGTGTGGGTGACCCAGGGGCCGGCGCGGCCGAAGCGGGTGGCCAAGCGCCGCGTCGTGGGCTCGGGAGAGGCCTAGCATGCCCAGCATCGCGATGTACAACACGGCCGGACAGCAGGTGGGCGAGATGGACTTGAGCGCCGCGCTGTTCGATGTCGAGGGCGATCAAGGTATTGTGCACCAGGCGGTCACGGCGCACCTGGCGAACCGGCGCGCCGGCACCGCTAGCACCAAGGGGCGCAGCGACGTGCGCGGCGGCGGCCGCAAGCCCTGGCGCCAGAAGGGCACCGGGCGGGCGCGCCACGGCAGCCGCCGCTCGCCGATCTGGAGGCATGGGGCCGTCGCCCACGGGCCGCACCCGCGCAAGTACACCCAGCGGCTGCCGACGAAGGTGCGGCGGCTGGCACTGGCGATGATGCTGACCGATCGCCTGCGCGCCGGGCTGGTGACGCTCGTCGATCGCTTGCAGCCCGAGCAGCCGAGCACGCGCGCGCTGGCGCAGATGCTGGCCAATCTCGACATCGACGCGAGCGCCGCGCGGGTGCTGGTGATCGATGCCGAGCCATCGCCGGCGCTGGAGCTGTCGGCGCGCAACCTGCCCGGGGTCGAGGTGCTGCGCGTGGCGGCCCTCAACTCCTATCTCATCGCCGCCGCCGACCGGCTGGTCATGACTCATGCCGCGGTGCAGCGCCTCGAGGAGGCGCGAGCGTGAGAGAACCACGCGAGATCATCATCCGGCCGATCCTGTCGGAGAAAAGCGTCGCCGCCGGCGGGGCGAACAAGTACGTTTTTCGCGTTCACCCCAAGGCGACCAAGATAGACGTGCGCAATGCAATCGAGAACATCTTCCCCGATGTCAGGGTGAGCAAGGTCAACACCATGACCGTGCGCGGCAAGGCGCGGCGCACCTCGGGCTATGGCCGCCGCCGCGGCCGCCCGGGCAAGACATCGGACTGGAAGAAAGCCATCGTCACCCTGAGCCAGGGCAAGATCGCGGTATTCGAGGGGCTATAGCCGTGCCACTAAAGCAATATAAGCCGACGACGCCGAGCCGCCGCTACATGACCCGCGTCGAGCGCCGCTACACGCGCGAGCAGCCGGAGAAATCGCTGCTGCGGCCGATGAAGAGCACCGCCGGCCGTAACAGCGGCGGCCGCACCACCTTGCGCTTCCGCGGCGGCGGGCACAAGCGGCGCTACCGCGTCATCGACTTCAAGCGCAACAAGGACAACGTGCCGGCCAAGGTCGCCGCGCTCGAGTATGACCCCAACCGCTCGGCCGACATCGCGCTGCTGCACTATGCCGATGGCGAGAAGCGCTATATCCTGGCGCCGGTGGGGCTGGAGGTCGGCGCGGCCGTGATCTCGGGCACCGAGAACGTGGACGTGCGCCCCGGCAACGCCATGCCGCTGGCGGCGATGCCGGTGGGCACCATCGTGCACAATATCGAGCTGTCGCCGGGCAAGGGCGGGCAGATGTGCCGCAGCGCCGGCGCCAGCGCGCAGCTCATGGCCAAGGAGGGCAAGTTCGCGCACCTGCGCCTGCCCTCGAGCGAGATGCGCATGGTCTATATCGGCTGTCGCGCCTCCGTCGGCCAGGTCGCCAACCCGGAACACTCCACCATCACCATCGGCAAAGCCGGGCGCAAGCGCTGGCTGGGGCACCGCCCGCACGTCCGCGGCGTGGCGATGACCCCGCGCGATCACCCGCACGGCGGCGGCGAGGGCCGCAGCCCGGTGGGCCGCAAGAGCCCGATGAGCCCCTGGGGCAAGCCGACGCTCGGCCCCAAGACGCGCAAAGGCAACAAGGCTAGCAACCGGCTCATCGTCAAGCGGCGCAAGCGGGGGTAAGAGCATCCGCAGATTCTCGCAGATCGCGCAGATGACCACCGGAGAGTAAGTTATGGCGAGATCGCTGAAAAAAGGGCCGTTCGTTGACGCGCCGCTGATGGAGAAGGTCGAGCGCTTGAACCGCTCGGGCGAGAAGAAGATCATCCGCACCTGGTCGCGCCGCTCGACCATCGTGCCCGACATGATCGGCCACACCATCGCGGTGCACGACGGGCGCAAGCATATCCCGGTGTTCATCACCGAGAACATGGTCGGGCACAAGCTCGGCGAATTCTCGCCGACGCGGCATTTCCGGGGGCACGGGCACCACACCGAGCGCTCGACCGCGCCGCGCTGAGGGGGTAACGCCGCGGGCGCGCGTGCGGCGCGCTGGTCGGGGCCGCGAGCGAGGAGGGATCGTTGCCGTCCAAGGCTACAGCGAGATATATCCGCATCTCGCCCTACAAGGTGCGGCGGGTGCTGGCGCTGATCCGCGGCTGCGACCTGGAGCCGGCGCTGGCCGCGCTGAAGTTCACGCCGAGCGCGGCCGCGCCGCTGGTGCACAAGGTCGTCAGCTCGGCCGCCGCCAACGCCGAGGCCAATCATGGCCTGCGCCGCGAGCGGCTGTTCGTGCAGCAAGCATACGCCGACGAGGGGCCGCGGCTGCGCCGTTTCCAAGCCGGGTCGATGGGCCGCGGGGGCATCATCCGCCACCGCATGACCCACATCACCGTGGTGCTGGAGGAACGCGAAGCGGAAGGGGCATCGCCGGCAAGGCGCCGCCGGGGCGCGGCGCCGGCGGCCCGCAAGTAGACGCAGCGCGGCGCCGCGACCGCGGCGCCGACAGGGATAGGTCAACGATGCGGCGCGCCAAGCCAAACTGGGCGAAGCTGGCGCGCCGCCTCGGGAGGTTGAGACAAGAGCATGGGACAGAAAGTCCACCCCATCGGTTTCCGGCTGGGGATCGTAAAAGATTGGAAGAGCCACTGGTTCGCCGACAAGGGCTACGCGCACTTGGTGCTGGAGGACGCGGCGATCCGCGAGTACTTCAAGGAGCGGTTCGTGCGCGGCGACGGCGGGCGCGGGCGTCGCGACCGCAGCCGCGACGCCGGCATTGCCGAAGTCGAGATCGAGCGCGCCGCGAACAACGTGCGCATCACGCTGCACACCGCCAAGCCGGGCATCATCATCGGCCGCGGCGGCCGCGGGGTGGACGACCTGCGCGCCGACCTGGAGCGGCTCACCAGCCGCAAGGTGCACATCAACGTCCAGGAGATTCGCCAGCCCGAGCTCAACGCGCAGCTCGTGGCGGAAAACGTGGCGAGCCAGATCGAGAAGCGCGTCGCCTTCAAGCGCACCGTCCACCAGGCGGTGCAGCGCAGCATGCGCATGGGCGCGCAGGGGATCAAGATCATCTGCGCCGGTCGCCTCGGCGGCTCGGAGATGGCGCGAACCTACTCCGACAAGGACGGCAAGATCCCCCTGCACACCCTGCGCGCGGACATCGACTACGGGTTCACCGAGGCGCGCACCACCGCCGGGCACATCGGCATCAAGGTCTGGCTCTACCGCGGCGACATCCTGCCCGAGAAGGCGCCGGCGCGCCCCGAGGTGCCGGCGGAGCGGCGCGAGGAGAAGAAGCGGCCCGGATGGCGCCGGGTGCCCGCTGCCGCGCCCGAGGCTGAGGCCCCGGCGGCCGAAGCGGCGCCCCAGGCGGCGCCGGAGCCGGCCGCGGCGGCTGCGCCAGAGCCGCCCGCCGCCGAAACGAAACAGATCTCCACGCCGCCTGAGCCGAGCGATGTGGGGGCAGACTCCGCGCCAGCCGCCGATGACCTTGTCGGCGATGATCGTGACGAATGAGATAGCCGGGCGCCGGCCGCCGGCCGCGACAGGATGAGCATGACATGCTAATGCCGTCGAGAACGAAATACCGCAAGCAGCAGCGCGGTCACATGAAAGGTCGCGCGATGCGGGGCAACTACGTCGCGTTTGGCGAGTATGGGCTCCAGGCGCTGGAGAGCCACTGGATAACCAACCGCCAGATCGAGGCGGCGCGGGTGGCGCTGACGCGGCACATCAAGCGCACGGGCAAGGTGTGGGTGCGGATCTTCCCGGACAAGCCGATCACCAAGAAACCGGCCGAGACGCGCATGGGCAGCGGCAAGGGCGCGCCCGAGGGCTGGGTCGCGGTGGTCAAGCCGGGGCGGATACTGTTCGAGCTGGGCGGGGTGCCTTCGGGGTTGGCGCAGGAGGCGCTCGACCTGGCGGCGCACAAGCTGCCGATCAAGGTGCGCGTCATCCGGCGCAGCGCGGGCGGCGGGGCGGAGGTCGCGGCATGAAAGCATCGGAGTTGCGCGAGCAGAGCACCCCCGAGCTTCAGGAGCGGCTGCGCAACCTGCGCGACGAGTGGTTCCGCCTGCGCTTCCAACGGGTGAGCAAGCAGCTCGCCAACCCGCTGCGCATTCGGCAGGTGCGCAAGGACATCGCCCGCATCCTGACCCTGCTGACCGAGCGCCAGGAGGGCGAGGCGGCCCCCGGACAGTAGGGGCGACCGCGCCGGCGGCGGGCAAGCCTTGCGGGTCGCCGGCCGAGAGAAAGCCAGCCGCACGGATCACAGGAGCGAGACGCAATAATGCCTGAACCCAGAGGGGTGAGAAAGCAGCGCGAGGGCGTGGTCGTCAGCGACCGCATGGATAAGACCGTCGTCGTCGCCGTCGAGCGCGTCGGTCCGCATCCGCTCTACCAGCGGGTGGTCAAGCGCACCACCAAGCTCACGGCGCATGACGAGGAGAACCAGTGCAAGGTCGGCGACCGCGTGCGCCTGATAGAGACGCGGCCGCTGAGCGCGCGCAAGCGCTGGCGCGTGAGCGCGGTGCTGGAGAAGGCGAGGTAGGCCGGGCGGGCGCCAGCCTCGTCATGCCACCCTGAGCGCTTCGGTCGGGATGACAAACACGCCTGCAGCTGAACAGTATTGACGCGAGATGAAGAAACACGCGACACAAGACATCCGCAATATCGCGCTCATCGGCCACGGCGGGTCGGGCAAGACCAGCCTGGCCGAGGCGCTGCTGTTCGCGGCCGGCGTCAGCGACCGCCTGGGCGCCGTCACCGCTGGCACCACCGTCAGCGACAGCGACCCCGACGAGGTGCAGCGCCAGATCTCGATCAGCGCCGCGCTGCTGCCGCACGAGTGGCGCGGGCACAAGATCAACCTCGTGGACACGCCGGGCTACGCCGACTTCGTGGGCGAGGTCATCTCCTCGCTGCGCGTGGTCGATGGCGCGATCGTGGTCATGGACGCGGTCGCCGGCGTCGAGGTGCAGACCGAGCGCTACTGGGAGATGGCGGCCAAGCGCGGCATCGTGCCCATGATCGTGGTCAACAAGATGGACAAGGAGGGCGCCGACTTCGCGGGCGCGGCGCAGGTCGCGCGCGAGCGCCTGGGGTGCAACGCGGTGCCCACGCACATCCCGATCGGCGCCGCGCAGAGCTTCCGCGGCGTGGTGGATCTTCTCGCCCGGGAGGCGCTGGTCTATGCTGACGGCAAGGTCGCGCGCCAGGCGCCGCGCGCCGACATGGCGGACGAGATCGCCGCTGCCCGCGAGCGCCTGATGGAGGCCGCGGCCGAGGCCGACGACGCGCTGACCGAGAAGTACCTGGAGCAGGGATCGCTCAGCGACGAAGAGATCGCGCGCGGCATGCGCGCCGCGGTGCTGGCGGGCCGCGTCGTGGCCGTGGTTCCCGCCGCGGCAATCAGCGGCATGGGCGTGGACGCCATGGCCGACATCGCCGCCGCGTACCTGCCGAGCCCCGCCGAGGCGCCGCCCCAGACCGCGACCGCGCTCGAGGGATCGGCGACATACGAACTTCGCGCCGACCCCGAGCAGCCGCTGGCGGCGCTGGTCTTCAAGACCATGGCCGACCCCTACGCGGGGCGGCTGACCTTGTTTCGCGTCTGCTGCGGCGCGGCTCATTCCGATTCGAGCATCTACAACGCGACGCGGCGGCGGCGCGAGCGCGTGGGGCAGATCTTCGTCCCGCGCGCCAAGCAGCAGGAGGCGGTCGCCGTCGTCGGCGCCGGCGACATCGGCGTCGTGGTCAAGCTGCACGAGACGCTGACGGGCGACACGCTGTGCGACGAGCAGCGGCAGGTGGTGCTGGCGGCGTTCGATTTCCCCGCGCCGGTGCTTTCGGTCTCGGTGCGTCCCAAGTCCAAAGGCGATGAGGACAAGGTCGGGGCCGCGCTCGATCGCCTGGGCGAGGAGGATCCGACCATCGGCGTCAGCGTCGACTCGGACACGCGCGAGACCCTGCTCTCGGGCATGGGCGACCTGCACCTGGAGGTCATCGTCGGCCGCCTGCGCCGCAAGTTCGGGGTCGAGGTCGAGACGAGCACGCCGCGCGTGGCGTATAAGGAGACCATCTCGCGGGCGGTGGAGGTGCAGGGCCGATACAAGCGCCAGACCGGCGGCCGCGGGCAGTACGGCGATGCCTGGCTGCGACTGGAGCCGCTGGAGCGCGGGGCGGGGTTCGAGTTCGTGGACGGCATCGTCGGCGGCGTGGTGCCGCGCAACTATATTCCGGCGGTGGAGAAGGGAATCGTCGAGGCGATGCAGCGCGGGGTGCTGGCGGGCTATCCGCTGGTGGATCTGCGCGCCACGCTCTACGACGGCTCCTATCACGCCGTGGACTCCTCCGACATGGCGTTCAAGATCGCCGGCTCGATGGCCCTGCAAAAGGGCGCCGCGGAGGCCGGGCTCAAGCTGATCGAGCCCATCATGACCGTCGAAGTAGTCGTGCCGGACCAATACATGGGCGACATCATCGGCCATCTCAACGGCAAGCGCGGTCGCATCCAGGGCATGGAACCGGGCTCGCCGGGCATGCAGATCATCCACGCGCAGGTGCCGCTTTCCGAGCTGTTCGCTTATGCCACCGAGCTGCGCTCCATGACCCAGGGGCGCGCCAGCTATACCATGAAGTTCTCACACTACGAGGAGGTTCCGGGCCATACCGCTCAGCGGATCATTGACGAAGCGCAGGAACGCAAGGCCGCCGAGCAGCAGCGCTGATGATGTGCTGACGATGCGCCGCCCGCGAGCACCGAGGAGCAAGCTCGGCCCGGGGCCGGCCCGCCACGATCATGATACAGCTTCGCACCAGGTTGAGAGTCGCCGACAACACCGGCGCGCGGCAGATCGAGTGCATCCGCGTCATGGGTGGGTCGGCGCGCAAGTACGCGCGCGTCGGCGACACCATCATCGCCGCGGTCAAGCAGGTCAGCCCGGGCGCGGCCATCCGCAAGGGCGAGGTGGTGCGCGCGGTGGTGGTGCGCACGGTGCAGTCGGTCGCGCGCGGCGACGGCTCGCACATCCGCTTCGATGAGAACGCCGCGGTGCTCATCACCGAATCGAACGACCCGCGCGGCACGCGCATCTTCGGCCCCGTGGCGCGCGAGCTGCGCGAGCGTGAGTTCACCAAGATCATCTCCCTGGCGCCGGAGGTGCTCTGAGGCGGCGGGCGCCGACGGCGGCGCAAGGACAACGACTTATGGCACGCGCAGCCCAACTGCATATCAAGAAAGGCGACGTGGTCTACATCCGGCGCGGCAAGGACCGCGAGCGCCGCATGGAGGGCCGCGAGCAGGAGCTCGAGCGGCTGGAGCCGGACCGCATCCGCGCCGAGGCCGAGAAGAACTCCGGCAAGCGGGGCAAGGTCATCGGCGTCAGCCGCGCGACGCGCCAGGTCCTGGTCGACGGCGTCAACATGGTGACCAAGCATGCCAAGGCGCGGGGCATGAGCTCGCGCACCGCGCAGATGCAGACCGGGCGCATTCAGCAGCCCGGGCGCATGAGCGCGGCCAATGTCATGCTCGTCTGCCCCCGCTGCGACCGCCCGACCAAGGTCACCTGGCGCGAGGTCGAAGGCAAGCGCATCCGCGTCTGCCGCCGCTGCCATGAGTATGTCGATGAGGTCTGACGCGAGCGTGTCAGCCTGCGCGCTCGAAAGCGCAGGCGCGAACAATCCCCTGCCGGGGATAGCGCTCGTTGGTGTCAGGGCCGCAGTGGCCCGGTGAAGGCTGAGCGATATGACTGAAGATATGCCACAGGCGCAGGAGTCAAACCCGGAAGCGATTGCGGCGGACGAGCCCGCGCGCCCGGCGCAGGCGCAGCCGGAACCGGCTGCCGCGGAATCCGAGGCGCAGCCGGAGCCGGCAGCGGAAATCGCCGCCGCGCCGGCGGTTGTCGAGGTCACCGCGCGGGCGGAAGTTGCGGCGGAGCCGTCGGCGGCCGCGCCCGCCCGCAAGCCCCGGGCGCAGCGAAAGCCCAAGGCCGAAGTCGCCGAGGGTGGGGCTGCACCCGAGGCCAAGCCCAAAGCCGCGTCCAGGCCCAAAGCCGAGGCCAAGGCTAAGGCTGAGGGCAAGCCGAAGGCTGAGGGCAAGCCGAAGGAGGCGGCGAAAGGCAAGCCCCAGGCCGCCAAAGGCAAAGCCGCCAAAGGCAAGGCGGAGGAGAAGCCCAAGGCCGCGCCCGAGGAGAAGCTGCCGCCGCGGCTCAAGGTGCGCTATCAGCAGGAGATCCTGCCGGCGCTAATGCGCGAGCTGGGGATGGACAATCCGATGCAAGCGCCGCGGCTGCGCCAGGTGGTCGTCAACATGGGCGTGGGGGTGGCAACCCAGGATCCCAAGGCGCTGGAAGGCGCGGTGAAGGAGCTGGCGCAGATCACGGGGCAGCGGCCGGCGATCACTCGCGCGCGCCGGTCGATCGCCGCTTTCAAGGTGCGCGAGCACAACCCCGTTGGCTGCCGGGTGACGCTGCGGGGCGACCGCATGTACGAGTTTCTGGACCGGCTGTTCAACGCGGCGCTGCCGCGCATCCGCGACTTCCGGGGGCTGCCGCCGCGCTCGTTCGACGGCCGCGGCAACTACACCATGGGCATTCGCGAGCAGCTCATTTTCCCCGAGCTGAGCATTGACGAGATCGAGCGCGTGCGCGGGATGGACATCACCATCACCACCACCGCGAAGAACGACGAAGCGGGGCGGGCGCTGCTGACCAAGCTCGGCCTGCCGCTGCGGAGAGCTGAAGGAGACATGCGTGGCTAAGAAATCGCAGGTGGTGAAAGCCAGCCGCGAGCCGAAGTTCCGCGTCCGCCGCTATCATCGCTGCAAGGTCTGCGGGCGGCGGCGGGCCTATTTTCGCAAGTTCGGCATGTGCCGCATCTGCATGCGGACCTTCGCGCACCGCGGGCTGTTGCCGGGCGTGACCAAGGCGAGCTGGTAGCACGCGCGCGCGCTTCGCCCATCGGGTGCGCGCGCTTGGAGCGCAAGATGAAAGAACCGGGCTAGGAGAGGCGAATGGCGCAGACTGACCCGATTGCCGATATGCTGACCCGCATCCGCAACGCGTGCGTCGCGCACCGCGACCAGGTCGAGATTCCCGCGTCGCGGCTGAAGCTGGCGGTCGCCAAGATCCTGCGCGCCGAGGGCTATATCCAGAAGTACGAGATGCGCGCCGATGACAAGCAAGGCGTGCTGGTCGTGGCACTGAAGTATGGCGAGGCGCGCCGGCCGGCCATCGTCGGGCTGCGCCGCGTGAGCCGGCCCGGCCGCCGGGTCTATGTCGGCGCACACCGGGTGCCGCGCGTCATGGGCGGGCTGGGCACGGTGGTCATGTCCACGCCCAGAGGCCCGATGACCGGGCGCGAGGCGCGCAAGCAGGGCGTCGGCGGCGAGGTCCTGCTGTACGTATGGTAGCGCTGCGGAGCTGCGCAGGGGCCCCACGTGGGCTCGCCGGGCGAGCCGCCGCCGGCGGCTCGTGTCGATCGAAGGAGCATCGAGATGTCGCGTGTAGGCAAACGGCCGGTGTCGCTGCCGCCGGGAGTGACGGTTGAGGTAGATGACCGGCGGGTGACGGTATCGGGGCCGAAAGGCAAGCTCGAGCGCGAGGTCCATCCGGACATGGGGGTTCGCGTCGAGCCGGGAGCCGTGATCGTTTTGCGGCCGAGCGACGGCCGCGTGCATCGGTCGCTGCACGGCTTGACGCGGACGCTGATCGCCAACATGGTCGCCGGCGTGAGCGAGGGCTTCAGCAAGAGCCTCGAGCTCATGGGCGTGGGCTATCGCGCGCAGATGCAGGATCGCCGGCTGGTGCTGCAAATCGGCTTCTCGCATCCGGTGGAGGTCCGTCCGCCGCAGGGGGTGGATATCTCGCTCGAGACTTTCACCCCGATGCTGGATAACAACTATCTCGCCGCGCGCATCACGGTGCGGGGCATCGACAAGGAGAAAGTCGGCCAGCTCGCCGCCGACATCCGCGCCATCCGCAAGCCCGAGCCCTACAAGGGCAAGGGTCTGCGCTATAGCGGCGAAATCGTGCGCCGCAAGGCGGGCAAGGCTGCGGTCAAGGCGGGCATCGGGTAGCCGGTCGGATGACGCAAGCCTCGCCTGCGGTGGCCTAACGAATCGCGGTTGCTGCGCGGCCATCGCTTCGGGGCGGGCGTTCTCCACTGAGGGCTGGCCAGGGGCGCATCGAAAGGAAATACGGGTGACACCGGCAGCTGCAAAAACCAAAGCGCGGGCGCGGCGGCGCCGCGGGGTGCGCAAGCGCATCGTGGGCGTGCCGCAGCGGCCGCGCCTGGCGGTCTTTCGCAGCGCGCGCCACATCTACGCGCAGATCATAGATGATGTCGCCGGCAACACGCTGGCAGCCTCCTCCACGCTTGAGCCGGGGCTGCGCGCGCGGCTGGCGCGGGGATCGAACCAGGCGGCAGCGCGCGAAGTCGGCAAGATCCTGGCCGAGAAGGCGTTGGCCGCGGGGGTCAAGTCCGTGGTCTTTGACCGCGGCGGATACCTCTACCACGGGCGCGTCGCGGCCTTGGCAGCGGGCGCGCGCGAGGGTGGGCTGGAGTTCTAAGCGCGGACGGCGCCCGCCCGCGGACGAGTTTGGGCGCGCGGTCTTGTGACTGCGCGACAGCCGTGAGCCGAAGGAGCAATCATGCCGAGAATTGACGCCTCCGAGCTGATGCTGGAGGAGCGAGTGATCTCTCTCAACCGGGTGCAGAAGGTCCACCAGGGCGGGCGGACGCTGCGCTGGAACGCGCTGGTGGTGGCGGGCGATGGCGCGGGCACGGTTGGGGTCGGCCTGGGCAAGGCCGCCGAGGTGCCGGAGGCGATCCGCAAGGGCGCCGAGGATGCAAAGAAGAGCCTGCGTCGCATCCCGCTGCTGGGCACGACCATCCCGCACGAGGTGATAGCCGACTTCGGGGCGGCCAAGGTCATCCTGCGGCCGGCGACGCCGGGCACGGGGGTCATCGCCGGCGGCGCGGTGCGGGCGGTGCTGGAGGTGGCCGGGGTCAAGGACATCCTGACCAAGTCCCTGGGCAGCGCCAATCCCATCAATATCGCCCGCGCCACCATGAAATGCCTGACCGAGCTGACGACCCCGCGCGAGGTGGCGGCGCGCCGCGGCCGGCCAGTGGCGGAGATACTCCAGGCGTACTCGCCGCCCCCGGGTCAGCACGAGGTCGCGCCAGAGGCGGCGCCGGAAGCCGAGGGAGCCGCGCCGCGAGGCGCTGAGCAAGCGCGCCGGGAGAAGGAGTGATGGGCAAGCTGAAGATAACCCTGGTGCGCAGCACCGCCGACCGCATCGAGCGCCAGAAGCACACCGCCCGGTCGTTGGGGCTGACGCGCATTCGCAAGACCGCCCTGCATAACGATACGCCGCAGATTCGCGGCATGATCGCCGCCATTCGTCACCTGGTCGAGGTGGAGGAGATAGACGACGAGGGGCAGAGATAACGCGCCGCAGCCAAGGCGAGGCGGTGAGGCGAGTTGGGTATGTGCGAGTTTCGTTGGTCGGCGAGACAAGTACCTGGCAGGACAGGCTCCAGTAATGTGGCCCGGCCGCCCTCGGCTGGGAGTGGCCAGGCGAGACGCCTGGCCTACCAAGGGAGGCGCGCACAGCGCGGGATTATAGATCAGACCAACGCTCTGAGTTCACACCCGGCGAGTTAAGGTGCTTGAGCCGCGCAGGCATTTCCAGTATAATCAAGTTTTACGGGGTTGAGCCGCTGACGCGGCTCAGGTTCGCTGGCATTCAAGGGATAGGGATCATCACATGAGGATAGGGGAACTCAAGCCGACCCCGGGCGCCAAGCGCCGACCCAAGCGCGTCGGCTGCGGCATCGGCTCGGGCCACGGCAAGACATCATGTCGCGGCATGAAGGGACAGAAGGCGCGCGGCAGCGTGCCGCCGCGCTTCGAGGGCGGGCAGACGCCGCTGCACCGGCGCCTGCGCAAGCTGCGGGGCGTGTCCAAGAACGCCATGCCGCGCGGCATGTTCCACAAGGACTACGCCATCATTAACGTCGGGCAGTTGGAGCGCTTCGAGGCCGCGACCGAGGTGACGCCGGAGGTGCTCATCGCGGCGGGTGTCATCAAGTCGGCGCGGGACGGCGTGCGGGTGCTGAGCGAAGGCGAGGTCACCAAGCCGCTGCGGGTGCTGGCGAGCCATTTCAGCAAGTCGGCGCGCGCCAAGCTCGAGGCGGCCGGGGGCGAGGCGGAGGAGGTCTAGATGGTCACCGGCTCGCTATCATCGCTGGTTGCCGCCTTCAAGCTGCCCGACCTGCGGCGGCGCATCCTGTTCGTCTTCGGCATGTTCGGCGTGTTCGTGATCGGGCTGCACATCCCGATCCCGGGCGTCAGCCGCTCCGCCATGGACCGCCTGTTCGAGGCGGGGGGCAACCTGCTGGGGCTGTTCGATGTCTTCTCGGGGGGCGCGCTGCGCAAGTTCTCGATCTTCGCCATGGGCATCATCCCCTACATCAACGCCTCGATCATCTTCCAGTTGCTGGGCATCGCCTCGCCGCGCATCCAGGAGCTGGCGCGCGAGGGTGAGAGCGGGCGGCGCAAGATCTCGCAGTACACGCGCTATCTCACCATCGCGCTGGCGATGATGCAGGCGTGGATGCTGACGCTCTACCTGCGGCGCAGCGCGGTGCTCGAGACGTCGGTGCTCGGCCTGATCCCGATTACCTTCAGCCTCACCGCCGGCACCGCGTTCCTGATGTGGCTCGGCGAGCAGATCACCGACAAGGGCATCGGCAACGGCGTCTCGCTCATCATCTTCGCCGGCATCATGGCGCGCGTGCCGTTCGACGTCGCCAAGACCTGGGACGCGCTGCGCGGCGGGGCGGTGCAGTGGCACAACGTCGGCTTCATGGTGCTGCTGTTCGTACTCACCGTGCTCGCCATCGTCTATATGCAGCAGGGGCAGCGCAAGATTCCCATCCAGCACGCCAAGCGCGTGGTCGGCATGCGCATGTACAGCGGCGCCAGCACCTTCCTGCCGCTGCGCGTCAACTCCGCCGGCGTGATCCCCATCATCTTCGCCATCTCGGTGTCGATGTTCCCCGCCACCATCGCGCAGTTTCTGCCCGGCGGGTCGGATCGGTGGGAGAACGCGCGCGACTTCATTCGCGATTTCTTCACCCCGGGCTATCCCTTCGGCTCGGTGATCTACTTCCTGCTCGTGATCTTCTTCACCTACTTCTACACCGCGGTCACCTTCAACGTCGAGGAGGTCGCCGATAACCTGAAAAAGAGCGGCGGCTACGTCCCGGGCATCCGCCCCGGCAAGCCGACCCGCGATTACCTCGACCGCGTGCTGGTGCGGCTGACCCTGGCGGGCGCGCTCTTCCTGGCGGTGATCGCGCTCATGCAGTACTACGTCGGCCCCATCACCGGGGTCACCACCTACAGCCTGGTCGGCGGCACGTCGCTGCTGATCGTGGTCGGCGTGGCGCTGGAGACGATGCAGCAGATCGAGGCCCACCTCGTCATGCGCCACTACGAGGGGTTCATTCGGTGACCGATCGCGGCGCCACGATGACCGCGGCCGGCCGAGGGCGCGGCGAGGTCGCTCAGTGATGCGCGTGATCCTGTTCGGGGCGCCGGGCGCGGGCAAGGGCACCATCGCCGGGTGCCTGACCGAGCGGTGGGGCATTCCTCACATCGCCACCGGCGATATGCTGCGGGACCACGTCAGGCGGGGCACCGACCTCGGCCGCCAGGCGCAGGGGTATATGCAGGCGGGCGAGTTGGTGCCCGATGACCTGATCCTGGCGATGGTGCGCCAGCGGCTGACCGAGCCCGATGCGCGGCGGGGGTTCATCCTGGACGGTTTTCCGCGCACCGTCGTGCAGGCGCAGGCGCTGGACGAGATGCCGGGGGCGAGCGTGGACATGGTGATGGACTTGCAGGTGCCGGAGCAGGAGCTGATCCGGCGCCTCGCCGGTCGGCGGGTCTGCCCCGACTGCGGCGCCATCTACCAGGTGGATACCATGCCGCCCAAGCAGCCCGGGGGGTGCGATCGCTGCGGCGCCAAGCTGGTGCAGCGCAGCGACGATGCGCCCGAGGCGGTGCGCAATCGCCTGCGGGTCTATGAGGCGCAAACCGCGCCGGTGCGAGTCTATTATCGCGAGCGCGGCCTGCTGCGTGCCGTCGACGCGACGCGCGGCTCGGCCGCGGTGTGCGAAGAGGTGGCCGCGGCGCTCGGCGACAGAGGGGTGGCGTGAGCGGCTCGATGACGGGCGCCGCCGGCGGAGCGGGGTCGGCCCGCATCACCATCAAGACCGAGGAGGAGATCGAGGCCATGCGCCGCGCGGGCCGGATCGTATGGCAGGCCCTGACGGCGATGCACGCTGCGATCGCGCCCGGGGTCGAGACGGCGCAGCTCGACCGCGTGGCCGAGAACGTGATTGTGAGCCGCGGAGGGACGCCCTCCTTCAAGGGGTATAACGGCTTTCCGGCAAGCGTGTGCACCTCGGTCAACGACGAGGTGGTGCACGGCATCCCCGGGCCGCGCAAGCTGAAGCCGGGCGACATCATCAGCCTCGACGTCGGCGCCATCGTCGATGGCTATCATGGCGACGGCGCGGCGACCTACGGCGTGGGCGAGATCAAGCCCGCGGCGCAGCGGTTGATCCGGGTCACGCGCCAGGCGCTCTACGAGGGCTTGGCGCAGGCGCGCGCCGGGCGCACCCTGCGCGACGTCGCGCGCGCGATCGAGGCGCGCGTCGAGCGGGCGCGCTATGCGGTGGTGCGCGAGCTGGTGGGGCACGGCATCGGTCGCGCGATGCACGAGCCGCCGCAAGTGCCGAACTACGCCGATGGCGCGAGCGACGTGGAGCTGGAAGCGGGCATGACCCTGGCGATCGAGCCGATGGTCAATGCCGGGGGCAAGGACGTAGTCAAGGATGCTGACGGCTGGACTTACCGCACCGCGGATCGCAGCCTCAGCGCGCACTGGGAGCATACGGTGGTGATCCGGCGGTTCGGCGCGGAGATCATCACCACCCGGTGAAGGAGCCGGGCGAGGAGGGCCTTTGACGAAGGAAGCTCCGATCGAGGTCGAGGGCACGATCATCGAGACGCGGCCCAACGCCACGTTCAAAGTGAAGCTGGATTCGGGGCACGAGGTGCTGGCGCATGTCTCGGGCAAGATCAGGATGTCGTACATTCGTATCTTGCCCGGCGACCGCGTCAAGGTCGAGCTGTCGCCGTATGATCTGACCCGCGGCCGCATCGTCTGGCGCTACAAGTAGGGGCGGCGCGCCGGGCGCAAACCGCTGCCGGCGTGCGGGCGGCCGTTCGGGCGGCTACGCAAGAGGGCTTGAGATGAAGGTTCGAGCATCGGTGAAGAAGATGTGCGCTCGCTGCAAGGTGGTGCGGCGCCAGGGCAAGGTGCGCATCATTTGCAGCGATCCCAGCAAGGGCCCCAAGCACAAGCAGGTGCAGGGGTGACGCAGATGAGATTTGAGATTTCAAATTTGAGATCTCGGATCCGATTGCGGGAAGGGATCAGGGGATTCAGCCATGGCACGAATCGCTGGCGTTGACCTGCCGCGGGACAAGCGGGTGGAGATCGCGCTGACCTACATCTATGGCATCGGCGCGTCGCGCAGCCGGACGCTGCTGGCGCAAACCCGGGTCAGCCCCGACACGCGGGTGCGCGATCTGACCGAGGAGGAGACGACGCGCCTGCGCGACGCGCTCGAGGAGCAGTACCGCGTCGAGGGCGACCTGCGGCGCGAGGTCACCGGAAACATCAAGCGCCTGATCGAGATCGGCAGCTATCGCGGCCTGCGCCATCGGCGCGGCCTGCCGGTGCGCGGCCAGCGCACCAGCACCAACGCCCGCACCCGCAAGGGCCCGCGGCGCACCGTCGGCGCGCGCCGCAGCGCCGCCAAGAAATAGAGGCATCATCCATGAGGCAAGCATCGAGAGGGCGAAAGCGCGAGCGCCGCGCCGTTGCGCATGGGCGAGCGTACGTCAAGTCAACCTTCAACAACACCGTGGTCACCATCACCGACGTCAACGGCAACGCCATTTCCTGGGCGAGCGCGGGGGCGGTGGGATTCAAGGGCACACGCAAGGGCACCCCGTTCGCCGCTCAATCCACCGCCGAGACCGCGGCGCGGCGCGCCATGGAGGCGGGAATGAAGCGCGTCGACGTCTATGTCAAGGGCCCGGGAGCGGGCCGCGAGACCGCCATTCGCTCGCTCCAGGCGGCGGGGCTGGAGATCAACAGCATCCGCGATGTGACGCCGATACCGCACAATGGCTGCCGCCCACCCAAGCGGCGACGGGTGTAGGCGGGGAACTATTCAAGCTCGCATATCTGGTTCACGGTGGACGAGGGGACTTGACGCTCGCTATTGCTGGCGGCGCCGGGGTGTGTTCATTTTCAGTGGGTGTCATATATGTGGGAGCCGCGTCTCGCGGCGATTTGGGCGCGGCCTCGCCTGAGGCCGCGTTTCGCGGGGTCAGCGACCCCGCGCCCAGATGGCTAGGCCCCGACGAGTCGGGGCCTAGCCACCGGGTTGCCACGGGTGCGCCGCCCGATCCCCACTCTGCGTGAACACACCCCGGCGCCGGGCGACGCTTCGCGTCGCTCCGGAGACGAGGCCGAGCTTCGTCCAGCCGCTCCGGAACGCGGCTAAGCCGCGTCAGCGGTTTCAGACGTGAATCTATTACGCGAGCATCAATAAGGCCAGGGAGAACAATCAGTCATGGCGCGATACACCGAGGCAAGCTGCCGCCAGTGCCGACGCGAGGGGGTGCGCCTGTTCCTCAAGGGCGACCGCTGCTACACCCCCAAGTGCGCGGTCGAGCGGCGCACCTACCCGCCCGGCCAGCATGGGCAGGGCCGGCGCAAGATGTCGGACTATGGGCTCCAGCTGCGGGAGAAGCAGAAGCTGCGCAAGATCTATGGCGTTCTGGAGCGCCAGTTCCGGGGCTATTTTAAGGAGGCCGGGCGGCGCCCCGGCGTCACCGGCGAGAACCTGCTGCAACTGCTCGAGCGCCGCCTCGACAATGCGATCTATCGCCTCGGCTTCGCCAGCTCGCGCAGCCAGGCGCGCCAGCTCGCCGCCCATGGCCACTTCACGGTTAACGGGCGGCGCATCAACGTCCCCTCCTACCTGGTGCGGCCGGGCGATGTCATCGATGTCGTCGCCGCCAGCAGGCAGATCGAGCCCATCCAGGTCAGCCTGTCGGCGGTGGGCGGGCGACGGATGCCCGAGTGGCTTCAGCTCGACGCCGACAACCTGCGCGGACGGGTGCTCGCCCTGCCGCGGCGCCAGGATATTGACGTCGAGGCGCAGGAGCAGCTCGTGGTCGAGTATTACTCGCGCTAGATCGCGGCGACGCGCGGGTCAACACATCGCAGCGGGCGGTGTGATTACTCTGGGCGTCAGGAGCGAACCATGCTCTTAGATACTGTCAGCGCTAAGATCGAGAAGCTGGACGATGGCTCCGACCCAACCTACGGCAAGTTCGTGGTCGAGCCGCTGGAGAAGGGCTACGGCGTGACCCTGGGCAATGCGCTGCGGCGCGTGCTGCTCGGCTCCATCACCGGCGCGGCGGTGGTGGCGACGCGGATCGAGGGCGTGCTGCACGAGTTCTCCACCATCCCCGGCGTGATGGAGGACACGACCGAGCTGCTGCTCAACCTCAAAGAGCTCGCCATCCGCGTCGCCGACGGCCAGGTGGGCCACGGCGGGGCGCCGTTCATCCTGCGCCTCGACCGCACCGGCCCGGGCGAGGTCCTGGCGGCCGACATCGAGACCCCGGCCGAGGTCGAGATCGTCAACAAGGACCTCCACCTAGCGACGCTCGACACCGAGCAGGCGCACCTGGCGATGGAGATGGAGGTCGAGGTCGGCACCGGCTACGTCGTTGCCGAGCACCAGCGCGGCAAGCATGACATCGGCACCATCCCCATCGACGCCGTCCTGTCGCCGGTGCGGCGCGTCTCCTTCCGCGTCGAGCCGACGCGCGTGGGCCATCTCACCGACTACGACCGGCTCACGATCGAGGTGCGCACCAACGGCACTATCGCCCCCGCCGACGCCATCAGCGAGGCGGCCAAGATCCTCGACCGCTATCTCATCCTTTTCTTCGACTTCTCCGCCGAGGAGCGCGAGGAAGGACCCAGCGCCGAGGCCGACCTGACGCAGCGGCGCCTGCTCGAGACCCGCATCGACGATATGGACTTCTCGGTCCGCACCCTCAACTGCTTGCGCAAGGAAGGCATCGCCACCGTCGGCGAGCTCGTCGAGCGCAGCGAGAGCGATCTCATGCAGATCCGCAACTTCGGCCGCAAGTCGCTCAACGAGGTCAAGGCGAAGCTCAAGGAGATGGAGCTCAGCCTCGCCGGCGCCGAAGGCGTAGAGTTCGGCGAGGAGTTCGCACCCGAAGAAGAAGAAGAGGAAGAGCACGAGGAGCCGGAGGAAGGCGGGGGGGAGGAAGAGTGACGCGGTGAGACACCGGATGGCGGGAAAGCAATTGGGCCGGCCCACGGATCAGCGCATGGCGCTGCTGCGCTCGCTCGTCTCGACCGTGCTCTGGTATGGCAAGGTCGACACCACCGTAACCCGGGCCAAAGAGACGAGCGCGCTTGCCGAGAAGATGATCACCCTGGCGCGCGAGGACACCCTGCATCATCGCCGCGAGGCGCGCAAGTTCCTCAACGACCGCTATCTCGTCTCTCACCTGTTCGAGACCGTGGGGCCCAAGTATCGCGCGCGCCCCGGCGGCTACTCGCGCATCATCCGCACCGGCTACCGCCGCGGCGACGCCGCACCAAGAGCAAGACTCGAGTTGGTGGATTACGAACGCAAGACCTAGCCTATAGTTCGGCCATTTTTCAAAGGGCACTAAATCCTGTGGGGCAGTCCCGAATAAGACACAAGATGTTGTACCCAATTTCGGCAAATCTGGCCAAATCAGGCCCTTGCGGGCAAAAT
>Ga0315280_10004591_pt1 | contig 20271 bp, 20 predicted proteins | sample YL17G06_40_MG_FD_203697 | JGI IMG/M metagenome (GOLD analysis project Ga0315280, IMG submission 203697) | Sediment microbial communities from Yellowstone Lake, YNP, Wyoming, USA - YL17G06_40 | ecosystem: Environmental > Aquatic > Freshwater > Lake > Sediment | place: USA: Wyoming | collected... | reverse complement strand
TCTTACGACTGACCATGTTTTAAGTTTGCCCTAAGGTTTTCCCTTAATTTTTCCTTAGGGAGAAGAAATTAGTTCCTAACTTGCCTTGTCAAAAGGCTCACTCGGCCTTGGATTTGCCTTCGACTATTAAGGCAGATACTAGTCCGTTTTGAGATGGCCGAGCTGGAGAGATGCGCTTTTTCTGTCTATCTATAGAAACTTAGCCGAAGCTAAGCGTAGGCTAAGCCGAAATTGAAGAATTGGGTTAGCGGGAAAACCCTGAAAGACCAATTCGATACAGAGTGGGAGGTGTTTCACATGAGAATAGAATGCGAATGCGGCAACCATGTAGATGGAAGCGCGAGGGAGAAAATATGCAGCAAGTGCGGCAGGAAGTGGAAGTTCAGGAAGCTCTTCGCGTTTTCGAAGGGCAAGATCGGCACGCGCATCCATTACTACTGAGCGGGGTTGCTACATGTTTGAGCCAGAAAGGCATTTAAGGGAAAGACCGGAGAAGGAGCCGAAGTTTTCTTCACTCAAAGGAGTGGAAGGCAGCCTGCTCGTTGGAAGCGATGCCTACAAGATTTACAATCTTTTGAAATCAAAACCGAAAGGCGCTTTTGTCGCGAGGGAGGTAAGGAAAGATTTGGAATTGAAGCAGGATGACAAGCATGTCGGAGACAGCATGGCAACCCTTGCGAAGAAAGGCTACATTTTCAGATTTCCCGTTTTGTGCAGAGCTATCGGTTTGCGAGGATCTTACATTTATTCATTTTCCGAAGCAGCCGTGCGGGAGAGGTTTTGGAAAGAGGTTCCACAGACTGTGATAAAAATTCTTACTGACATTTACAACTCTCCGAGAAAAATTTTCAACAGGCAGGAAATAATTGACGCTTATGACATAGAATCTGAGGAAGTGAGCAACTGGCTTTACTTGTGCTTTTACAGGGATTGGAAGGAAGCATTCGGCGAGCCGCTGGTCCAGACAAAGACCATAGGGCAGAAATTCAGGACATTTTTCTACAACCCGACGATAAACGATTTCATTTTTCAGAAGCTGTACGAGCAGTATTACAAGGAAAGAATAATTTCAGAGAAGAAACTGCTGAAAGTAAAAAGCTCGGATTTCGAAAATTTTTCAGTTTGGGTTTTCCAGCAGTACATGAGAATCAAGGGATTGAATTTGGAAACGATCAGGTGCGACAAGGAGCCCGTGGATTTCATCTCAAGACTGATCATAAACATTGAGGACATCCTCTACAAGTCTTACGCGCAGAAAGAAAAGGAGCTCGTTAAGTTCGCAATATCTTGCAAGAATCTGAGGTTTGACAGGCCCATCGGAACTGGTTACGTTTTGGGAATGCTCGGGTTGCTCAGGATGGGCAAAACAATGAGGGGCGAGGAAATATTCAAGCCGGACAATGCTGTCGGAGTGATAATGTGCACGCGGGCTTCTCCTTCAGCCCATGTTGTTGCGAACCAGCACGGAATGATGATCTGGGATTTAGACAGGATTCTTCGTGCTGCTGAAATTGTGTCGCAGTCGATCGGAGAGGTGCATCCGATGTACGACACGATAAGGCTGAAGTACGAACATTACAGGGAGTTGAGGAAAGGAGGTGGGAGAGTTGCTGTTCCAGCCGTCTAATCCAATGCTAGCGTACGATGCGCAGTTGGAGAATTTGAATCCTGAAGGTATAGTGCTCGAGCCAAAAGAAGATGGAATCAGAGTACAGATTCACAAGAGCGAAAGCGCCGTAGAACTTTTTTCTCGTAGCTGTAGGGATATAACCAAATCTTTCCCTTCTCTTGTAGGAGTTGTTGGCGATCATGTCAAAGGGAGCTGTATCCTCGACGGAGAAATAATCGGAGGAAAAAATTTCAGAACGATCAGGAAAAATCCGCAGCTCAGGGTTTTTGACATAATATATTTTGATGGAGAAAACATCACTGGAAGGGAATTGTATGAAAGACGCAAAATTCTTATTGGTTGTGTCAATTCAAATTCTACGAGTTTTAGCATAATCGAGCAATTCAAACCAGAAACGATTCAAGACATTAAAAAATTCTATGTCAGCTGTATTGTCAGAGGTTTTGAAGGGACAATGATAAAACGGCTTGAGTCAAAATACTTGGATGGCAGAAGTTATGACTGGCAGAAGCTAAAACCAAAAGCCACATTTGATTTAGCTGTGGTTGAAGCTACATATGGAGTTCCACCTTACGACAAATTATTGTCGCAATTTGTTCTTGCTTGCAAAGGAGAGGATGGCAAACTGCTCAGATTCTGCAAAGTTTTTGCTGGCTTGACTTTTTCACAAAGGATTGAGCTCACCAAATATTTGGAAACAAAGATTCTTGAAAGAAAAGGAAATAATGTTGTCCTGAATCCAGAAATTGTATTTGAAATGAATTGTAAAGGTTTTGAAAAAAGCAGCAAGTGGGATTTGTCAGTTATTCCGCGCTCTGCTTCGATAGTCAAAATCAGATGGGACAAAACTATTGACGAGATCGATACAAAGGAGAAGGTGATGAGGTATGCCGAGTGGTTTCAGGTATGAGAGGAAACTCGCTGACAAATTGGAAAATGAGGGATGGCACGTAGAGAGAGTCGCATCGAGTGGAAGGAGAAAAAATTCTGTATGTGATTTAGTTGGTGTTAAAAATAGCAAAGCTTATTTTATCGAAGTCAAGACAAGAAACAAAAAAGGGTTTTATATCAAGCCATTTGAAAGTGATTTACAGAAACTTGTAATAGTTTCGAATAAAGTTGGGGCAATTCCTATTTTAGCAGTTTTAATTAAAAGACAAGGATGGAAATTTTTTGACTTAAGAGAAAATATGCCTAAAACTGTGAAATAAATACAGTCGTAATAGGCAACTATTCTATACTGGTTTGTTCCCAAAATCTTTCCCAGTAACTTCTAATCCGCTTATCAATACAATAGTGTATTTTCCTGGAGCAAGTGGGGATGTCTGAGTCCATCCATCTGGAAGAACTTCTCTTACATTGTAAGTACCTGGACCCAAATTTGTGAATTGATATTTTCCATTTCTATCAGTAACAGTAGAAGGTTCCCCACCGTCAAGTGCTCCATTATCATTCTTGTCGAGATAGATTGTCCATCCAGAAAGTCTTGCCTCGCCTGCGTTTCTAACACCATTCCCATTCGTATCCCTAAATTTAATGCCGCTGATTGAGCCAAGTTTGAAGTTACCGAAATCATTTCCAGTACTTACTGATCCACTTGATAATGTAACAACATACTTGCCATCAGTTGGAGCTGTCTGAGTCCATCCAGATTTCACAACTTCACGCACAATATATGTGCCAGCAGTTAAATCTGAGAACTCGTATTCACCGTTTCGATCAGTAACAGAAGATGGCTCTCCTCTATTGTATATTCCGTCGTTATTTATATCAAGATAAATAGTCCACCCTCGTAATCCTTTTTCATTTGAATCCCTTATTCCATCTCCGTCCAAATCTTCAAATTTCATTCCACGAATCTCCCCAAGTTTGTTACCGAAATCTTTATCCTTAACATCCGATCCACTTGATAATGTAACAACATGCTTACCACCAGCTGGAGTAGTCTGCTTCCATCCTTCCTTCACTGCTTCTCTAATGATATAAGTTCCAGGACCAAGATTCTCGAATTCATATCTACCGTTGCTGCCTGTTACAACAGAAGGTTCTCCTTGATCAAATTGTCCATTATCATTCATGTCAATATAAATAGTCCATCTAGAAAGTCTTGCCTCGCCTGTATTCCTAACACCATCTCCATTGGTATCCTTGAACTTGATTCCGCTGATTGAGCCAAGTTTGAAGTTACCGAAATCCTTGCCAGTCACAACTTCTGCATTTGTTATTTCAACGATATGTTTTCCATCAATTGGAGCTGTCTGAGTCCATCCAGATTTCACAACTTCACGCACAATATAAGTTCCTAGAGGCAAGTCTAAGAATTCATACTTACCATCACGATCAGTAACTTCAGATGGTTCTCTTCCGTCACGTCTTCCATTGTTATTAAGATCTAAATAGATGGTCCATCTAGAAAGTCTTGGTTCTCCTAGATCTAGAATACCATTGCCGTTCTTGTCCTCGTACTTCACTCCATGGATTTCACCAAGTTTGTTGCCAAAATCTTTTCCAGTGACTGTTGAACCACTTATTATTACAACAGTATATTTGCCACCTGCTGGAGCTGTTTGCTTCCATCCTGGTTGAAGAACTTCCCTAACAATATAAGTTCCAGCAACTAAGCCTGTGAATTCATACTTACCACTTGCAGTAGTTATTGTAGACTGCTCCCCTGGATCAAGTACGCCATTATCATTCGTATCTAAGAAAATAGTCCAACCTGAAAGTTTAGTTTCTCCCGAATCTCTAACACCATTCCCATTCGTATCCCTAAATTTAATGCCGCTGATTGAGCCAAGTTTGAAGTTACCGAAATCCTTGCCAGTTATCACTGAGCCAATTGTTATTTGAACTACATACTTGCCATCAGTAGGTTTTGTATATACCCATCCTTTTTTAACAACTTCACGTATAGTATGAATTCCTGGGAATAGGCCTCTCAAAGTATATGAACCATCAAAACCTGTTCCTGTAGATGGCTCTCCAAAATCAAGTTTTTCGTTGTCATTAAGATCAGCATAAATTGTCCAACCTGAAAGCCCTGTTTCGCCAAAATCTTTTACTCCATTACCGTCAATATCTTTGAATTTTATACCTCGAACTTCACCCAACTTGATATTTGTGAATACACATTTAACAGTTTCACCAGGATCAACTTTGAATGTTGCTGTTCTAGTTGCAACATCACCACTACTTGGCGTCTGCGAACTTCCATCATCACAAACAATTGAAGTCAAATCGAATGAAGGTGTTGGGTCACTTTCGGTTGAAGTATAAGTACCAGGTACTAAATCACTCACAACAATTTGACCGTTATCAGATATTGCTCCAGCTGCAGTGCCAGTAAGCGTGAAGCTTCCTGGTGCACCGTCTGGGTTGGTTTGCTCCTCAACAATAATCGTGCCACGCTTTGTGTTTGTGAAAGTGCAAGTGACAGTTTCTCCAGCAGCTAAATCTACGTTTGCTGTATTTCCACTCGTTGTTGTACCACCTGATGTATCAACACAATTTAGATTTGTAAGATCCCACCCGCTTGGAACTGTCTCTGAAACTGTGTAAGCTCCAGGTTTAAGTTCTTGATCATTTGGAATGGATTGATCAGTTAAACTAAAACTAACATAATCATTACCAGTTGTTGTGAAATCAAAACTCTGTGAATCTCCGCTTGGGTCAGTGACTTTATCAACTATTATAGTTCCTCTTTTAGTATTAGTGAAAGTGCACTTAACAGTTTCACCTGCCGAAACAACAAATGTTGCCGTGGCTGTTCCTAAATTTCCAGAACTATCAGTATCATCACAAACTATGCTAGTAAGATCCCAGCCAAGAGGAACAGTTTCTGTCGCTGAATAAGTTCCAGGGCCAACTTGTTCTTCTAAAGTGCCTCCATCTGCTATACTTCCTGAGACATCGCCAGAAAAAGTAAATAGTGTAGTATCACCATCAGGATCAGTTTGCTTTTCAATTATAATTGAAGCAACTACTGGAGGAGCAGCAGGAACAACATTGAACCAATCATAAACAGTATCGTTCACGTTACCAGCAGTATCGTTCACAAAGTATCTGAGAGAATGATTTCCAAACGCTGGGTTTATTATTGTAACTATATATTTTTCTCCAACTAACTGCATGGTATAGTTTGCGGTTTTATTATCCTCGACAATTACTTTATCTACTTTTACGTTGTCCTTAACATCAACAGTTATCGTAGCATTTTCTCCCTGCGGTATGGTTTTATTTACAGTGGAATTTTCAACTCTTGGTGGAGTATTATCAATTATGAACTCAAAATAAGAACGGCCTTGATTTCCTACAATATCTATTGCATGAATCTTTAAAGCGTACAAACCCTCTGTCCAAGTAGAGGTGTCAATATCGTACGGGCTTGTGAAAGGATCAACAGAAACTACAGAAATATTATCGAAATGTGTGTGAGAGTTGTAGTTGCTTAAACCAATTCTTCCCTTGTCTATATCATTATCTGTAGCCTGTAAGTTTATCCCATGCGTGCTGTTGTGCAGATAAGCAAAGATTTTGTTTCCTTCTACTTTACATTTCAGAGCGTGCCATTCATCGAGATTCGTTACAAAGGTTGTTGAGTTGAGAAGAGTCCAAGCACCGCTAAATCTTTTCATGATGTATAATGAGTTTTGATCTATCCTCAACTGGCACATGTAGAAGTTGTCAAGATTTTTGAATCTCACCAAAACACTTGGAGCATTCACTGTTCCATATGGTTGAATAACTTTTATCCTTGCTTCTAGCATGTAATCAGTCCAATTGCCATATCCTTCTGTTGTGAAATAGTAAGTGTCAGTTAGACCAGAGTCTTGACTGTATTCTCCAGATTCAACATTCCAGCTTCCTAAAATGTGAGTCCATTGTAAATCATTGCCATCATCAAAATTGTCATCGAACAGTTGAGATTCAGAAAAAGCTTGAGAGAGTTTAACATTATCTCTTATTGTAAAGTTGAGTAGAGTTCCGGGTTTGATGAAGCTTCCATTAGCAGGAGATTCTAAAATTATTTCTGGTGCAAGAGAATCTTCAACCCAAATTTCAAATCTCCAATCAAGGTTTGATTGAGGAGAAGCTGCTACATTCAAACTAAGATTAAGATACAAATCTTTAGAACTTGGGATAATCCACCATAACGGTGCAGCAGGGAAATTATAATAGCTTGTGCCGTTCATGCACTTCCAAGATTCCCAATTTCTTGGATACCCGTCTGTAGAAACCTTTGTGCATGTCAATATTAAACCATTGATATTTGCATCTAGATTTAATTCAGATGAATCTATTGGTGTTGATGTAGAAACATATAAAGTGAAAAATATTGGTGTTGGTGAGGAAGAATAACCCTTTATGTTGTATATTGCTGTGTATGTGCTGCCTGCAGTCATGCTTGTTGGGAATGCTTGAGTTTGTGTTATTTGTAAATCAGTTTGAGCGAAAGCTATACTTGGAATTAACAAAAATGCAAATGTAAATAATATTAGTTCTTTTTTCATCCACCTACACCCTTTTGATAGATTGATTGAATTTGATCTGATGTTAGAGCAATGTTCCAAATTCTTGGTTCATCTATTATGCCGTTAAAATAATAGTTCCCATCAGGTCTCCAACCAAGATAGAGATTTGCATCGTTTGTCCTAATCTGTCCTGAGCATGCTTTTGTTGTGTCTAAAATACCGTCGATATAAAACTTCTGATCGGTTCCGTCGAATGTGAGAGCCAGATGATGCCATGATCCATCAAAAACACTTTTAGTCGAAAGCCAACCACTTCCACACCATGTTCCATCACTTATAAATACACCTGGATTTATTTTACCATCCCAAGCCTGAAGCAGATACGTGAAGGGTGTACCCTTAACTATTATACCATCACCATTATCCTGAGAAGCAGAGGTTTTGAGCCATACCTCGACTGTAATTTCGTTCGACACATCCAAGTTGTCAGAATCAGGAACTTCAACATAATCATTTGTCCCATCAAAACTCAAAGCGTTCCCTATTTTTCCAGAAGTCCAAGTCGGACTATCTGTAGGACATGTTGGCTTCAAAGTTCCATGATTATTATATTGAGAAATATCATCAGCTGTACAACCAGAACCTTCATTAAAAGGCAACCACAAAACAATATTTGGATTAGTTAAAACATTGAAATTTCCAGCAATCTTACCGTAATAATTTAAGACTGCAGCAGAGGCTAAACCAACCACTAACAAAAACACTATTCCAACTACTACTAAACTTCTCATTCTCATTTTTCTATCCGTTTTTTTCTTTTTTCTAATCTTTGGTTTAAATAAAGCAAAAAGTTGGGAAGATTACTTCCCTCAAAGTCTTACTTAATTTATTGTTAGTTTTAAGCTGGTAGTATGTTGATATTTACTGTATAGGTGTCTGGAATTGTTGCTGGATTGAGACCTATTGTTGTACCGCAGAATTTCTGAGTAAACCCTTCACCTAGTTTGTCGGTTGTTGTTATCACGATTTGTTTTAATGTAGTATCGTTGAATACAGTGATTGTTTTGTCACCTACCAGCAAACTACAAGACACATCTGAACATTTAGTGGGACTACCAGCAAGTATTGTTCTTATACCAATTGTTAAATTGCCTGTTGTTTTGTCACATTCTTTTCCAGGGGTAGCTCCTGTGTAGGTAGTGTAATGCATGTCCCAATTTGTCATACCATCAAAGAGATTTGTTGGTATGATAAATTCTTCCTTGAAGTAAACATAGCCATTTGCATTGTTTTTCAAGTAGAAGTTGTAGCCATCACCTGTGAAATCTTGTGTGTTTCCTGCTGTCGCTGTTATCGAATATGGTAGTAGTGTACATGCAGTAACATCACCACCTGTACATTCTTTCCAAGCTGCACCATCACTAGAAATCACTAGTGACTGTTTTACTGTTGCTGTTCCTGTTATCATTCCATAATAGCTTAGCAATCCTGCACTCGCCAGTCCTGCCATTGCTAGTAATGCTATCGCAACTACTGACATTTGCTTTCCAAAGATTGTTACTTTTTTATTCAATTTCATGTTTTCTCACCAAATTTTTTCACTCTTCTCGGTATTCATCGTGCCCGTTTTACGAGTATTTTGGATTTCATCGCTCCTGTTGCTCATTTCAAATCCAGATCTCAGAAGTAAATACATTAAACACTATACTTCATCACTCTGGACAATATATTATTATACGGTATAATTACACGAAAAACAATTTATCTTTTAAATTTTTTCTATCAAATAGAAAGAGTGTAAATTTATCGGTTTGGCCGAGATTAAACGATTCTACATTTTGGATTTTATGATCTCTCCACGGTCAATCTTTTCCTCCACCAGCAGGTTCAAAAACTTCACAACCCACTTTACTTTTGTTTTGTCTGCCAAAAAATAAAGCGAATCTTTCCTTTGTACCAGGTTTTTTTCCTGTAGCCTTGCCATCGTCTCTGAAATGGTCGAGGTCGATTTGAACCTTATTTTTGCAGTCTCTTTCAATCTTTTTTCTATTTCAGATCCTCTCAGAGGCCCACTACAATGCAGAATTCTTATTATGTGGCGGTTTGTCTTTTCAGAAATTGTTGAAACCAGATCCTTCGCTTCTCTTGTCATTAATAATTTGTTTCTCTCTCGGCATTAACGAACTTTATCTCGTTTTGACCGATAACCATAAATCCTTGACTGTGCTATCTTTTTATGTTGTTACCACTAAGAAGTAAGACATAAATGCTTTATGGTGCAACAATAAGCTATAGGCGGAAAGGGAATAGAGGCGGAATGGAGCCTGTTTGACGCACGCCCCAACTCGCACCTCTGTTTCTTATTCTGCTTTTTGGAAATAAAAGATTTCCGAAAGAGAGGATGAAAAATGAAAGCAGTCTGCAAAGGCAGTTTTGCGAGCAGCATTTATCCTCTCCAGATGGGAACAGGACGACATTCCAACGGTTTTCTGTTAATACCATCCCGAGAATCGGAAATAAAACAGACTAGATTAATAAGGTGAAAATATGAATTTGAAAAAATCAGTTAAGATATTCGGCAAAGTCGTTCCTGTCTGGGCAATTACCACATTGGTTATGGCCGGACTGGGAAGTGCAGCTTTGGTCGGATACATAAGCAACAAAGTCCAAGCAAATGTTTCAGTGACGTCTCCTATGGAACAATTCATAGGAACATCTATACCAACAGACAACAAAAACCCACTTTCATTCGATGTTAAAGGTGGGGAAACAGTGGACTTCTATGTGATAACGAAAAACAACGCAAATGTTCCAATAACAGGTAACCCAGCAAACATCGTGACCAACGCAGGCGGGGTTACATGTGCTGACTTCCAAAAAGTGGAAGCAAGAACAAGCAGCGATGGAGGATCGAGTTGGAGTTCTTGGTATGATATAACATCAGCTTGTTCGTCAGATGGTGGATACACAGTTAAATTCGTATATGGACCATCGCCAAAGACTTGGCCTGCAAGTCCATACGCAGATACGAATGAAATAAAAGCGACATTCAAGACAGATGCACTAGGAACCTATGTATTTTCAAGTCAAATCTTGCCAGCTTAAACTACTTTCGGGGGCAACCCCAATTTTTTTATTTTTCCAAAAACAAAGAGGAAAATGAAATGGAAAAGAAAAAGATAATGTTGATTGCAATAAGCTTGATGCTTATCCCTGGCTTAGCCCAAGCTTTACCCTTCAAGAATATCAATTTTGAGAAGAACATCACCTCGCCGTTCATCGCCGGCAGCACTCAGCAGATCATCGTCACTTTTGACAATGATGCAAACACAAATCAGACTTTGATGATTGAGCTGAACGCAACCTCAAGCTCGGTTGATTATCCTGTTTGGAAGGGGGATTTTTCCATTGCTCCGATTTTAAATTCTGGTGAGACTCTCTATTTGTTGGAATGTGAAGAAAGGTCGAACGGCACTTTTTACTGTTACAACGAGCTGGGACACATAGTCCAGCCAAACTCATTCAACAATTTAACCATACATGTGACGCCCAAAATCAACCTCTATCCAACAGTTTACAATTTTGGTCTGATGCTTTCTGCCGAAGCAGGCGTTCCTGTAGAAGAATTTCAAAGACAAATCAACTTCACTGCGAATGAAACAACATCCATAGATACAAGAAACGAGACTGATGTAATTTTAGATGTGATGACAAGTCAAAATGTGACAGGTTCTGTAAACGTAACAACATACGATTCTGTGATAGCAGAAGGAGCTTTTGGCGTGACTGCGCTGAATAAGTATGTTGGTATAGAAGTAAGCCAAAACGTGAAGGATGTTTTGGGATGGGCTATCATAAAAGTTTATTATACGGATGTGGAAGTTTCTGGAATCGAGGAAAGCTCGTTGAGAATTTATTATTACAACGGAACTGATTGGCAGCCATACGACTTACCTAATGGTGGAGTAAACACTACAGAAAATTATGTCTGGGCTAACACAACACACTTCAGCTTGTGGGGTGTTTTCGGTAATTCAATTCCTTCGGTTCCAAGCCCATCTCCATCACCTACGGGAGGATTTGGATATATGACAGCCACCACGACAACCATTCCTACCACGACAACTACTATAACACCAACAACCACTACTACAACCATACCAACTCCTACTACAACCACCACGATTCCGCCTGCGCCCGGAGCGAGCCCGATAACCGGTTTTATGGTGTTTGTGAGTTCGTCTCTTGGAATGTCATTAATATTTTCAGTGATAATCGCAGTCGTTTTGTTCATTGTTTTCTACAAGAAATGGTATGTTCCCAGGAAAATTCATATACAATAGAAAAAATAGAAAGTGCATTCAAGCTTTAAATTCTTTTCTGAATATAGAATAAGTAATTGGATTGAAATAATCTTAAAAATTCGCTAACATTAACGCAAACGCTCGAGTGTGAGCGTGAATGTGAGCGTGGGGCTTTTTCCCCACTATTTTAAATTAAATTTGTTTGCTTTATCTTGTCTTTCTATGTCTTGAATTGAATTTCTTTAACATAGTAGAAAGGATAAAAATTGGGGAGAGAAAAATGGAAACGAAATCAAATGAAATTGAAATTGACAAGAAGAAAATAGAAGAAACGGCAGTAGCATTAATGGAAATTATAAGAAAGGATGAAACAGAAGAGGATCTCATACAGCAGCTCGTCAAAAAAATTCCAGAGGAAATCGTAATTGGAAAATCTGTGAGAGAATTGAAGAAGTTATCGTTAGACATTGCAGATGCGGCAATAAGTAACAAAAAATACGAGAATTTGTTTAGAGAATTTTTTGAAGAACAGCGAACTATGCCAGAAGATGTAAAATTTGTTAGCAGACTGGTCAATATGGCGCAACTAATAATGGAAACACTCTTCCTAAGGCAACTTAAGATTGAAGGAAGGGGAAAGGTGATGGAACGATTTGGAAAAGAATTAGCACCAGAAATAGAAGCAATGGAAGAGCGATTAAAATACATAGGATAGGTGGATGAGCGATAATGATAGATCCGTTTGCGAGATTCGGAACTGTAAGAAATGAGTGGCATCCTTTCTTTAATCTCTCCATTAACTGACGATTTTTAATAGCATAAGCTGAGGTATGATAAGCATGGCAGAGGAAAAAGCTGTAGGTTATTGTTGCGACAGACCAAATTGTAATGGGGTCATTCAATCCGTTGATTTTCTGGATGGGACATACTTTGAATTTTGTACTGTATGCGATTATGCGAAGCTTGAAAGGGGAGAAGCGGAAGTAATAGAAAGCAAGGCGTATCATAGGCATTTTCCGAAACGCTTCACTCGTAGGCATTTGGTTTCGACAAAACACAGAGCCAAAGAGGGCGAATTCCAGAGCTTTGAAGAATGGAAGAAGACTAATCCAATGTTTAAAGACATTAACCTTACTGTGCCAGAATCAAACACAAGAATAATTCAAACTAAAAATCCTATAAAAGAACTTTTGGAAGAATATCAACAGTAACGATTGGAGAGGAAATTGATGATGTAAAAAAATTCTATCTAACCCGATTTTTTTCTTTTTCGGTTGATAATTATGGCATTCCCTTCGATAATTTTTTACAAATTATTCTACCACTAATAACCGAGACTTTTAAATACGGCTTCCAATCCATTTCAAATTGAGTTTTACTTTCTGGTGGGATATAAGTGCCTAAATAATAAGTTTTTTTACCTGCCTTGTGATAGAATTTTGCCATCTTTCTTACAATGACGACTTCTGTATTATGTGCCTTTGCTATTTCTTTAGCTCGTTTTATTACATAACTTTTTGATACAGGTAAGTCATCTTCTGAGAACTGATGGTAATGGTTGCATGTGTTGCATAAAGTTCCTTTTTCCAAATTGTTAATTAACTGATAAACAAATCTTGTGTGCCAACCAACCCTCTTTTCAGCCTTTTCATGTTTTGGTCTATGTAATTCTAATACAAATGGAAAAGATGTTTTACCCATAATAACAATAAGATACTTATTTATTTTCTTTCTTCTCTTGCGCTTCCAGTAGCTGATTCCTGATGTTGTAAAATAAATCTTAGTGCTAAGGAATATGTGTTAATCCTTAGAATAAGCTATTTTTAAATTCTTCTTTTACGGATATGAGATTATGATCAAGATAGATGAAAATAAAATTGAAAGTGCAAAAAACATTTACGAAAAATTACCAAATTGGAATCTTGCAAATAAAGTTCTAACTGCATATTTCAATGCAAACCCAAAAAATAATTCCGAGGAAGTTATTCTTATAAAAGTTTGTCTTATTGATTCGCTGTATAAAACTAATCTGAAAGATCAAATATCTGTCGCAAAACACATTCTTGGGATAGAGTCTTTAGATAAAGATCTTCAAGAAGGAAAAGTTTCTGTGGTTGAAAAAATAGCAAATTGGAATGGAAGAAATCTTATATCATTTGCGAGTAAATTTTGTCATTTCCACAATAAGAAAACTTATCCCATATATGATAAATATGTGATTATAGCTCTCAGAAAGTTGATAAACTGGAAAGATACAAGAATATTCAGTGATTTCTTCAAGGCGATAAAGAATTTTAGGGAAGAAAATAAGTTAAATAATGTCTCTTTCGAAGATATAGACAAATATTTGTGGCTTTTTGGCCAATGGGAGCAGTTAAAAAAAGGGAAGAAAGACATAAACAAAGAGATTTATAATTTTTACATTAATAACAAACAATTGTTTGAGAATTTATAAGTTTCTGAATGAGATGAATAATTATGGCCATCAGTTCAAGGGAAATAAAAAGAAAAATAAAATATCATAGACTCGCTAGTGCTCGATATAAGGCTATGGAAACTATGGGATCAAAGAGAAGAAGTAAAGCAAGTAGAAAAGCGTGGAAAAAAAGAAAAATTAAAGAGTAAATAATAGTTAAAGGTGGGATGATGAAAATAAAGTTGATTAAAACGATTTCTATAGATAAGATAAAACCAGATTCAGAACAACCGAGAAAAACTTTTGATAAAGAAGAATTGGAATTTTTAAAAAGAAGTATTAAATCTGGGTTTCAAATAAACCCTATTATTCTTGATGAAAATTATCAAATAATTGTTGGAGAAAGAAGATGGAGAGCGTTAAAGCTGAATGGAATAAAGAAATTGGTAGAGGGCGAACATTTCAAAATAGTCAAAGGTTTGAGTGAAAAAGAAAGAAGAAGAATGCAATCTGACGAAGATATACAGCATAAATTAATCGATTTAGAAGAAAGAGATAAATTTTGGCACAGGATTTATAAAAAGTTTAATTTTAAATCGAAACAAGAATTAGCAGATTTCTTAAATGTCCCATATCAAAGTGTTAATGATGCATTTGATAGATTAGAATTGAGAAAAAAAATCACAGGTCCTGTGAAAGTTGCGCCTTCTGTAATTTCTGAAACAAGGGGACTGCCAACAAAAGAAAGAATACAGTTAATAAAAACGGCAGAAAGAAAAGATATTGGCAGTAGAAGAATTAGAGATTATGTCACTGCTATAAAAGAATCACCAGAACCAATTAAAAAACAAATATTAAAAGGTGCTATGGAACCCGAGCGTGCTATCAAAATTAAAACGAAAGAAGAGTCGGAACCGAAATTAATCGAAGACATAGGCGTTGGAATTCTAATTTGTCCAAAATGTGAAAAGAAATTTCGCGTTATTCACAGAAAACCAAAGGGGCATAAACTTGAAGAGGTTCGATAATGAACAATGAAGAAATTTTATCAAAATTTTTCAGACCGATAATAGAATCTACTCCTAGCAGATTTGGTACAACCAAATATCCAGAGATTGTACGGTATTTCAACAAAACTCCTCCAACCATAGTTTGTCCGCATTTTTGGGAATTAAATTGGGGGTACGGATGCTGGTTCAATTGCTCCTATTGCTATTTACAAGGAACTTTTAGAGGTAAAACAGAACCGAGACATTTACCACTAAAACACATTATTCCTGTATTGAACGAGGCATTTTCTAAAATAGAAAAACCCTCTGTTTTTAATAGCGGGGAATTAACCGATTCTTTCGCCTATCCATCAATTATGGAAAAAATAATAGACGAATTCGAGAAACAAAATAAACATAAACTTTTGCTTTTAACGAAATCTTCTAATGTAGGATTTTTAATTCAAAAACCAAAAAAACAGATTATTGTAAGTTTTAGCATAAATGCTCCTATTGCTTCAAAAAGATGGGAAAGGAAAACGGCACCGCCAGAAATGAGAATACAGAGTGCAAAGAAAGTGAGTGAAATAGGATACGAAACCCGCATTAGAATAGATCCGATATTTCCTATTCCAAATTGGAGAAAAAAATATGGAAATCTAATAGAGTATCTTCTGTCCAAATTAACGCCCGAAAGAATTACATTGGGCACACCAAGAGGGTTAGCCAAAACTTTAATGTTTTCTAAAGATTTATCATGGGCGAAATTTTTTGATGAATATTCAGAGAAAAGTGGTTGGGGAAAGAAAATAAATCCATCACTTAGAAAGGAAATTTATCTTTTCTTTTTTGATAAACTTTCTGAATTAGGCTTTAACAAATCAAAAATAGCCTTATGTAAAGAAAATTTCGACTTATGGAAAGATTTGGAGCTAGACCCTGGAAAATATCCAGATTGGAAAAATTGTAAATGTAATTGTGTGGTGTAAATGGCAACAGAAGGAGATATTATTGAAATAAAAGAGCACTCAAAGAAAAAATATAGAATTCTTAAAAAATATTTAAATGTATGTGAAACTTTTAGCAATAAATATCAAAATTTTGCTTATATCGATACTCATGGTGGTAGTGGAAAAGTTTTATTCGATGGCAAATTAGAGGATGGTTCAGTTTTAATCGCTAGGAATACGAATCTAAGCTTTCCATGCTATGTTGTAGAGATAAATATCGAGAGATTTTCTTGGTTGTCCGAATTTACTAAAGAATTATCGAATATAAAGCCGTTTAATGATGATTGTAATAAAGTTATAGACAAGATATTGGATGACATGACAAAGGGAGAAAAGTTTATTTTATGTTTTTTGGATCCAGACGGTTTAATTTATAGGCATGATAGTTTTGTATGTCATCAGCTTTTACCTGAAACAGTTAAAAAAATAGCAGAATTTCCAAGGACTGAAATACTTTTGAATTTTCCTCTTGAGGCAATAGTGCGCTCTGGTGGCTGTCTGCCTGATGAATCGACAGATGCAAAAGCACATCAGAATATTGAAAATGTTACTAACTTTTTTGGTAAAAAATGCGATATAAATTGCTCATTTATGCATGAATGTAAAAATGATGCTAAAGGAGAATGCAATAAATGGAAGAAAATTATTGAAAAAGGAAATAGCCCAAAAAAGAAAATAAGAAAATTATTGGAATTATACATATCTAAGAATTTGAGCAATTTTCCATTTGTAGGCGCTATACTAATAAAAAATGAACTGAATGTTCCTCAATATTACTTAGTTTATGGAACCAAATATTTCATTGGAGCCAAAATAATGCGCGGGATAATGAAAAAAGAATGGGGTGAAGGTCAGCAAATACTTGGTGATTTTGAAAAATTGTTCCCGATTAACAAATTCATTTTTGAATAGGAAATAAAATTTAGACTTTTTCAATATTTAAATAAATTTTCCCTTATAGAATATGACCATTCCTTTAGGGCACTTCTTTTTACCTGACATAACATCTTCAGCTTCTTTCCACATCTGTCCAAATTCTTTTTCCAACTCTTTACAGGTATATTCTTCTCCTTTGCTCTTTATTCTGCTCAAAGCAGTTTCGATGATGGTATCCATAAGTTTATATTATTTTTAATTAACTTTAAAATATAGTATAGGTGGGTAAATTGATAGATAACTCGGTTAATAGCTTTTATGGTTTTTTACAAAAAATAGCTAGAGAAAAAAATTGTAGCATAGAAACTGCGTTCGTACATTGGTACACTCAAACTAAATTTAGCAAGGATTGTGAAATACATGTTACGGATGGTTCACATGATGGTGGCATCGATGTGATCGTGTTTGATGGAGACATAACTTATGTAATTCAGTCTGAATTTTGTGAGGATCTGTTTAAAGGCAAACATGTTTCTACGTTATCACCAAAGAAATATTCACAATTCGACAGCACTGTTAATATTTTCAATAATAAAGAAAATTTTGAAAAATATTTAGATACAGTAGATGATTCTCTCCATAAATTATATAGAAAAGTCGCTGAAAAAGTAAGAAAAGACCCTAACAAAATCATATGGGAGATTACAACATTGCATAGGTTTTCTGATGCGGGAGAAAAGCGCTTGGAAAATATAGAATACCAGAATTTACATTATTGTGATTATAACCTCAGGCTATTTCAACTAAGTTTGGAGGGCGCAACTCCGCTTGCAAAGCCTTTGAAATTAAATTTTATACAGCACTTTATAGTTGATGATCAAGACGTAGGAATAAAGTCTTATGTTGCGCAAGTTTTTTTGAAAGATTTTATCGATTATGTGGATCATGATCCAAATTTCAATATAATTTCAAGAAACGTTAGAAATGAAATTAAGAAATCTGAAATTAATCCATCAATTCGTGCAACATATCTTAATGACCCAGAAGAATTTTGGTATAGCCATAATGGAATGACGATTATCTGTGAAAGAGCAACTATAAGTGGCAATACTATGATGTTAAAGGGACCTAATATAATCAATGGAGCGCAAACTATCCATGCTGTAAAATATTCAGAAAAAAGAGACCCAAAAGCGAAAGTTTTAGTTAGAGTAATAGAATTACCTACTGAATCAGAATCTACAAAAGGCTTTATAAATAAAATAATTTTCAGAACAAATCAACAAAATAAAATTTATACCTATGACTTAAAGGCGAATGAGGTTCTTCTGGTTAGTTTAGCTAAGAATTTCTTACAGTATCAAATATACTTTGAGAGAAGAAGGGGGGATTGGGATCAAAATAAAAGAGAATATAGAAATGAAGGTTTGGATAGACTAAAATCGACAGACCTAGCAAAAATTCTGATGGCTTGTGAGTATGGTCTTGGAGGCGTGATGACTGCAAAAGAAGATATTGAAGCACTCTTCACAGATAAATATTTCTATAAAATTTTTGATAACTCCTTTGAGGAAGTAATTTTCAAATTGATGTTGTATTATTCTGTTAAAGAGAGCCTGCGCCAAATAAAAAGTAAGAAAATTGAACCAAGACTTAGAAACACAGCACTATTCACATGCTTTGCCATTGCTTGGGAATGCCTAGAGTCTTATAAACATTTGAAAAAATTATATGAGATTTCTAAAACTGATCCTTGGCATAAAATTTATGTGTATTACAATTCTGACTCTGGAGATTTTGTTAAAACTATACAGAAATTATTCAATGATTGTTGGGGTAAATGGAAAGTAGAGAATAAAAAAACAGAGACATTAAGACCGAGTGATTTTTTCAACAAATCTAAAAAATGGAACCTATGGATGAGAAGAAAATTTGTTCCAAAATACAGATATTCGATTCAAAAAGGTATGGAAAAGATGGTATCTTAATATTTATTTTTTAATTTTTTCTTTCCAAAAAATTTTGTGTTCTTCACAATATTCCTTAAAATTTATAGAATTAAGTTTTTTCCCACATTTTAAACACCTTTCATATAAACAATGGCAGAACCTCTTTTTCCATTCTTCATCTGTCATCTTACTTTTTAGGAATAATCCATGAAGCCCACCCATATTTATTTCTTTATTACACCATTTACACGCTATAATGTTTCCTTTCTTAACCCAGTGATCTTGTAAATAATTACTTTCAGCTTCTTTGAACATCTTATTCACACTTTGTTTAAATGTTTTCATCTTTAAATTTTCATTGATAGTTGCATCATCGGTGCTATGAACAATAGATATGAGCTTAAAATATTATTATAGATAGAGGAAAAAAAATGACTAAACTGACTTTCTTCGGTGGAGTAAACGAGGTAGGTGGAAATAAGATTCTTCTGGAAGATGGCGATACGAAAATTTTCCTTGATTTCGGTATGAGTTTTACACAAGCAAACAAGTTCTTCTCAGAATTTCTCCAACCTAGAAAATGTGGCGGTATAGGCGATTTTATAGAATTTGGTCTGTTGCCTGACTTGAAAGGTCTCTATAGAAGAGATTATCTTGAGCATATGGGAAGAAAGCCTGAAGATCTTGAATTTAATGGAGTTTTAATATCTCACGCCCATGCCGACCATGCGGCTTATATCCATCACCTTAGAGAGGATTTGACCATACACTGCTCTGAAGAAACCCATGCTATTTTAAAAGCCTTAAATGACACTGCCAGCGGTAGTTTCACCGATTTAACAGAATTAGTTAGGTGTTTTGAGACTTATGTAAATAAAAAAAGTGAAATCAGTAAGAAAACGACAAAAACACATCCTGACATAGTAGTGCCGAGAAAATTCAACCTTTTCAAGTTTGGCAAGAAGTTCAAAATAGATGGCATAGAGATAATTCCTTATAATGTCGATCATTCTCTGCCCGGAGCCACTGCTTTCATCATTCACACTTCCTCTGGAACAGTTGTTTATACTGGCGATTTTCGTTTTCATGGCAGGAGAGAGGAAAAAACTGTTGAGTTCGTTGAAGCTTGTGAAAAAGCTAAGCCGGATGTTTTGATTACAGAAGGGACTAGAGTTGATGAGGAAAGTTCCAGAAAAGAGTCTGATGTGGAGGATGAAGTTTCTACCATAACTTCTAAATCAAAAGGTTTGACTGTCTGCAACTGGCCTGTCAGGGATACCGACAGGTTGCTTTCTTTTTTGAATTCTGCAAAAAGGATGGATAAAATACTGACAATTAGCCTGAAGCAAGCTTACTTGATTGAACAACTGAAAAAATGTAAGGATTCCAATGTGCCTAAGTTGGATGATAAAAGTCTAGCTCTGTATGCCATGAGAAAAGACTGGGGGCTTGTAGGAAGTGATTGCGATGAGAGATTGATAAGAGCTGATTATGATATATGGGAAAGAGATTATCTGAAAGATTCCATATGTTGCCATGATGTGAAAAATAAACAGAATAAATTCATGTTCTTCTGTACTAATTTTGATCTAAAGGAATTGATTGACATAAAGCCCACAGCTGGCT
>Ga0315280_10004590_pt1 | contig 20272 bp, 21 predicted proteins | sample YL17G06_40_MG_FD_203697 | JGI IMG/M metagenome (GOLD analysis project Ga0315280, IMG submission 203697) | Sediment microbial communities from Yellowstone Lake, YNP, Wyoming, USA - YL17G06_40 | ecosystem: Environmental > Aquatic > Freshwater > Lake > Sediment | place: USA: Wyoming | collected... | reverse complement strand
GTGCTCTTCTGCTGTCAGTACGTTATGAGGGACATGTACCCGCGCGACTTGGAGGTTATCGAGGAGCCTGCTGATGCGCCGGATGGATCGCAAAGCCTATTTCACTTTGGATGACTGACCTCTCTTTGCGGATGGGAGGAGGAAGTGATGAGTAGAGATGCTCGTAAACCGCTTCTGACCGAGGCTAGGCTCAGATCGCCACCAGCCGATCGGATGGTGAAGTACTCGCACGCCCGGACTCTGAAAGGAGAGCTCAGGACGTTCGAACAGTCATGTCAGGTCGACTTGGCGCACACCGTCATGCTGGCGGAGCGTGGAATCGTCTCTGTGGACGATGCTGCCAAGATCCTCACGGTCCTCAAAGAGATGCGGAGCTTGGGTGCGGAGAGATTCCCCGTGGACGCCGAGGCGGGCAGCCTGCTCCTCCAGGTTGAGGCCTATCTCTTCGGGAGGATAGGTGAGGAGGTCGGAGGGAGGATGCATACAGGGAGGAGCAGGTGGGACCGGGATAGGGCGATCTGGAGAGAATACGCCCGGGACAGGGTTCTCGACGTGCAGAGAAATCTGGTCAACCTCTCGGAGGTGATACTCCGCCTTGCGAAGAAGCACATCGATACCGTCATGCCTGGTTACACCCACCTCCAGCACGCTCAACCCTGGGCCTTCGGGCACTACCTGGCTGGCTTCCTCTACGCCCTCCACAGGGACTTCGGGAGACTGAAGCACGCGTACGAGAACACCAACCTCAACGTCCTCGGCACAGCCGCTCAGGCAGGGACTAGCTGGCCTGTTGACAGGAGGAGAACGACTGAGCTCCTAGGGTTTGACGGGCTCCTCCTGAACTCGAGAGATGTCTTCCGAGAGGACTACAAGGTCGATATCCTAGCCGCTCTGGCTCAGACCCTGTCCGACCTGAACGATCTGGCCAGCGATCTCATCATATGGTCCACTTATGAGTTCAGGATGGTTGAGTCCAGTGACGCGTACGCCGGCTCAAGCAGCATCATGCCACAGAAGAAGAACCCCACGGCCCTTGAGACCGTGCAGCAGAGCACAGCACTGGGTATCGGGTACTTAGCGTCGGGTCTGAGTGCGCTGAGAGCCGGCGGAACCCTGAGGAGTGGAGGCGTCGAGACGATGGCTGAGGCGCTGGATGAGGGTGAGAATACGCTCAACCTCATGGCCGGCATCATGGAGACCCTGGTGGTTCATAAGGATCGTATGAAGGAGCTCTCGGGTGCCTCTTGGAGCACAGCGAGTGATCTAGCAGATACCATTGTGCGGGAGGCAGGCATATCGTTCCGGAGAGCCCACCATGTCGTTGCAAGGCTTGTCCGCACCGCCATAGAAGAGGGGAAAAGACCTGAGGAAGTGACCAGCGCGATGGTCGATACGGCGGCGAAGGAGATGCTCGGCTTCACCTTGAACCTCAGCCAGAATGTCATACGCAGCGCCCTCGACCCGGTAGAGTTCCTCAAAACAAGGGTGACCGAGGGAAGCGTCAATCCCAAGGAGGTCGCTAGAATGCTGCGAGACTTGAGAGGCAAGTCGGACGAGGACCGTACATGGCTTGCTGAGCGAGAGTGCGCACTCAGGGAAGCTGAGGCGAAGCTCGAGAAGGCCATTGAGTCCATCCGACGTGCTGGCAAGCGGCGAACCGACTAAAACGTTGTCTCAACCGTGATGTCTCGACGTGGATCTCTGCTGGTGGACGTTCAGATCTGTTCGAGACTCCTCTCTAGGCATGAAGCTTCGCTAAGAAGTCCCTGAGGAGAGCGAGGCTCTTCTCGTTGCCCTCCCCGCTCTGGTTCTCGATTACGAGGAACCCGTCGAAGCCGTTGTTCAGGAGCTGTTTGGCGGCTCGACGCAAGTCGATGTTGCCTTGGTCGAGGCAACCCCATATTTGAGTTCCCTGTACTCCCTCTCGCCGGTAGCCCCTTTCTTCGTCACCTTGTTCCCTCGTACATCAACGGTATCGACGTATCTTGGAAAGCCGTTCTAGAACGCGAGGAGCCTAGGGTTGGCAAGTGCTACGGTCTTGACTCGCCTTCTCTAGGATCTAGGGCTTCATGAGACAATCAGCAAAGTGTGGAAAAATGGAGGAAGGCTTCGTCCTTCATGGGGTTAGGGTGAGTGAATACTATTTTATCACCCCATCCTTTCTCAGCTGTTCGATCTCTTCTTTGGTGTATCCTAGGAGGGTCGAGAGTACTTCCTCGGTGTGCTGGCTCAGCGTCGGCGCAGCCCTCCTCAATTCGCCGGGCGTCTCCGAGAACTTGACTGGGAATCCCGGGAGCTTCACCTTTCCGACTCTGGGGTCATCGATTTCGACCCAGAGGCCTCTAGCCTTGAGGTGGGGGTCTTCCAGGACGTCTTTGAGACTGTTGCATGGTCCCACTGGGATGTCGTTCTCGGTGAGCGTGTCCACAACCTCTTTCACAGTGCGCTTTGAGACCCATTCCGCAGTGTTCTCGTCTGTAGCCTGATCAACGCCGATCACCTTGGTGAGGCGGTCGGTCATAGGACCCATCCCGGCGGCGATGCGCACGTAGCCGTCAGAGGCCTTCATGATCCCGCTTACACCCGGGAAGTACTTCTTCCAAGCCATCCACGGGGGTAGCCCTGTCAGCAGCTGGGTGGCGATGGAGTGTGTCACCATGTGTGTGATCACCTCGATCTGGCTCACATCGATCGTCTGTCCGACGCCTGTACGGTCTCGGTGCCGAATCGCCGCGATGATGCAGAGAGCCGCCCAGGTTCCGGGAACCAGGTCCCCGAACCCGTCGGTGGTGGGTAGGGGAGGGCCTTCCGGATCGACTAGATCTCCGTTTAGGCGCGTGTATGCAGCCCAAGACTCTCCGATCGGGGCGAATGAGGGGCGCTGGGAGTAGGGGCCTGTCTGACCGAACCCTGAGAGGGCCGCGTAGATGATCCGGGGGTTGATCTGCTTGAGTGTGTCGTAGGCGATCCCGAGCTTCTCCATGGTCCCCGGCATGAAGTTGTTCACCACCACATCGGACTTCTTGACTAGGTCGAAGAAGACCTTCTTCCCCTGGGGCATCTTCAGGTTTAGTGTTATGCCCTTCTTGTCCGTGGTCATGCATATGAAGTCGGCGCCAGCGTCACCAAAGATGGGGGGGCGGTATCGAACCAAGCCTCCCCAGGGCGGCTCGATCGTGATCACTTCGGCACCGAGCATTGCCAGGATTCTTGTGCACCAGGGTCCAAACCAGACATGGGTGAGGTCTGCAACTCGGATATCCTCTAGGATTCTCTTCATGGTTGACACCTTTACCTACAGTCTTTGCACGTATCGAATGTGTTTTCACTTATTATACTTTAAACTCCTTGGCAGGCAGTACGGGCGCCTCAAGGACAAGGAAGCCTTTGTCTCCCTGACGAGATCTGATGCCGTGTCAAATTTCACCGCGAGGTTGCGAGAGCTCTTTTCAAGATGCCCCGGGAGCTATGCCACACGGTCATGGAGAAGCTTCACGCGCTCGAAGAAGATCCGTGTACTGCTCGACCGGGAATGGATGTCGTCAGATTGAGGGGAACGAGGGACAGATAGGATCTTTTCCGGCTGAGGATAGGGGACTATCGGGTCATTTACGCGGTCCGTGGAGATGGCGTCTACGTGACGGATATCTTCCATAGAGGGGGAGGGTACCTCTAAGGAAGTTCTGAGCTCGGACAATACTCAAGCCGTCAAGACCGCGTCGCTCGATTCTAATTCTCGAGCAGAAGTCGCTCAACAACTTCAAACCGAGTTGCTAGCAGCAATCATCTCCTAGGGGAATGAGAGTGTCACATCACTGCTTTATTGTATGTCCGATTCTTATCGTGGAGTGGAATGTTTGACTTAACAACTGCCGGTCATTTCGCGATCGACCTTATTGTCTCGCCTCGGATAGCCTGTCCCAGGGAGACCTTGGGAGGACCGCCTACCTTCTCTTCCATGGCGGCGAGAGAGTTAGGTGCGGAGGTTTCTGTAGTTTCCAAGGTTGGTTGGGATTTTCCTTCAGAGTATACTGACTGGTTAACTAGAAACGGCATTGATCTCACTCTGGTGAAAAGGGTTAGCGATGCCCCGAGCACACATTTTGTTTTAGAGTATGAGGGGGAAAGGCGTAGGCTCCAGCTTAAGAGTCGAGCGCCGTCCATAGAGCCGAGCGACATACCCGAATCTCTAGAATCTAGAGCCATTCACGCGGCTCCAATCGCGAATGAGCTGTCAAGTGAGAGCATAGGTAAGCTGCGAGGCTTGACCGAAGTCCTGTCGCTCGATCCTCAAGGCATAGTTCGAGAATTCGATAGAAAAGGGAATACGAGTTTAAGAAGGATGGAGAGTCGTCAGATCCTGAAGCGCATCGACATCTTGAAGTCTGCGATGGACGAGTTCGGTTTCGTTCTTGATGTAAGAGATATGCGATCAGCCTTCAAGAAGATCCATGAATATGGTGTGGACATAATCATCGTGACTGAAGGAATCAAGGGCGTCATACTCTCCCACAAAGGCAGAATCTGTGAGGTTCCTGCCTGTAAGCCCAAGGTTTTCATTAGTGGGACTGGTGCAGGCGATGCCTTCATGGGCGCATTCTTGGCTGAGTATGTTCGTGGTGAGGGTGGGGTGTGGTGTGCGTGCGTTGGGTCTGCGGCCGCATCATTTGTTGTCGAGGGTCTCGGTCCGGCTAGATTTGGCGAGAAGAGGGAGATTTATGAAAGAGCCTCCGAAGTTTTCGAGAAGTTGAAGACATTCAAGCTTTAGCTCCCTACTTCTCCAATTTCCCGTATTGATACCTGAAGGAGTTGGAGTCTCAAGATTCAGTTCGAATCCGCTAGGGCTACGCTTGGATACCTAGCGAGCGAGCCCCAATGCCTAGAGACGAATTGTGAAGCCCTTGCCCGAGGCTTTCACTCTTTCACCAATGATCTGCTTCAGGGCGTCTGTGCTTTCAGGATACCCATCAATGATGTGGGAATGCTTGCACGCGCCAGTCTCGATTTCGAATTCGTATTCTTTGGAGTCTTCATCTTCCTGCCTGATTCTGATCGTGTAGACGTTGCTGTTGTCTACTGCGAAATTGCCCGCGTTCTCGCGGAGGATGCTCTCGGGCTCCATACCCATATGCCTCTGGGCGTAGTTGATCCCAGCACCCATTTGAGCTGCCCAGCCCCCGAAGAACCCTTTCTCTTCCGCTTTCGCTTTGCGTTGAGTGTCCTCTGCCGCCTTTTTTACCATCTCACTTGTCAGTTGCGCAAGAATCATCCTCCGATCTGTGACAGCCAGGTTGTAGGTATCCCATCTGCCGAAAGACTTCTGGCTTTTCAAATTCGAGACCGTGCACAACACTCTTTCTACCGGTGCGGAGGGTGGTTTGACCAGCGGCACCTATGCTAGGCTGCCTCCGCACGACTGGCAGAAGTTTGCTCTTGGGAGAACTTCCTCTCCACAGTTGGGGCAGAATGGCAAGACCTCGCACTCCCTTTGCCCCTTCCACTTTTCACGTTGCTAGTATGACTTCCGCTGGCTATACAAGAAAAACAAGTGAGGAGCAAGCCAAGACCGAGGGAGCTGAAGAAGAGAGGACACCCAGTATGGGTAAGTCGACTTAGAAGGCGTCAGGATGGCGTTCGTAGTCACCCTTATAGTGTTGGCTAACTCAAATCACACGTGTGGTCGGATTGGTCGAACAACATAAGGTCAGGATAACAGTGTTGAGGCGGTTCAGTCCGTCCGAGGTTTTCAAGAAGAGCCCTGTGACACCTGTGGAGCCCATGGAAGCATGTGAGCTGCTTAAGGATCGTCAGGAGTTCGTTGTCGCTGAGGATGGGAAGATGCCTGAGGGTTTCTGCACCTCGGCTTGGCACACAATCTATTGCAACGTCAGGACCTTGGCATTCGGCGGAAATCTTCCCTGGTTCAAGGAGAAGGGCGTCGCCGTGAACTGTTGCTTGGATGGACTGAGACCGGTAGTGTTCAAGCTCGAACGCGTGTAGCATACCGGGAAAGTTTCAGACCTCCACGAGAAGCTTGGCCGTGGAGCGATCCTGAGCGAGACTCGTTGGAGAACAGCTTGTTTAGAGACCGCGCTGGACTAAGCATTATCCCTTAAACTCTGCTCTGCTTTTGAATGGCCCCATCAGGGAGAAGGTTGAGAAGGTCGAGGAGATCGTTGAGGAACGGCTCATCGGCATAGAAGAGCCTTCCGGAGACGAGACTAGAGTTATCAGGGGCTACTTGAAGGCCAAGGATAGAGGCAAGATCCGATTGGTTCCGCTCGAAGATTTCGAGAAGGAAACGTAGTCCTTTGGAGCGCTACAGGGTTCCGCTTGAGAAGGTGCTCAGAGGCAACTGGACAAGTTCGATAGAGATACGCGTTCGAGAGTCCTTGAAGCACTCCACGTTCTACGGGATGAAGGGTTCTCGTCAAGACTAGACCTCAGGAAACTACAGGGCTACAAAAACCACTATAGATTGCGAGTTGGAAGGTGTATGGTGCTATTCGAACTTCAACCCGAGAAGGCGGTTAGCGTCTACGCCGTACTGTTCAGAAAGCGAGCGTATTGATCGGTATCGTATTCTTGGCCTTGAGTTCGGAACCTGAAGGGAAAGGAGTGCAGCGATGCAGGCAAAAGAGCCATAAGAGAAGTTGCCTCCGGCTACAGCTGGTAGGCTCTGGCTCACAGTGTTTGTCGATGGGAATGGGTATGCCTGAGAAAATACCGTGGCCTTTTACCAGGCTTTACGACAGGTATCCCAATCGGATTTTCGCCAAGTGGTTCAAACGGATCGCAAATGACATCAGAGATAGACCAGTTTCAGGAACAATCCTTGACGTGGGTACAGGTCCAGGGCGTCTACCTATAGAGATAGCGAAGCAAGTGGCTGATGTTGAGATTGTTGGAATCGACATCTCAGAGGATATGGTGAAGATAGCGAAGAGGAACGCGGAGGAAGAGGGACTCGCGGAGAGGGTCAGGTTCAGGGTCGGAAGCGCCTACGACACCGGTTTTGCAGATTGCTCCATAGACCTTGTCGTCAGCACAGGGATGATTCACCATCTAAAAGAACCGGTTGATGCTTTCAACGAATTCTGCAGGATCTTGAAGCGTGGGGGCGAGGCTTGGATCTATGATGGACGCAAAGACGCCACAAAAGGGGAAATCGAAGAAACTGTCCAAGGCCTTGGCATAGAGGGAGACCTTCCCGTACCACTATGGATCATAGAGAGTATTTGGTCCTACTGGCACATAGGATACAAGACAGAGGTTTATGTCTCCGGTAGGATTGGAAGGTCTCTGGGTGAAAGCCTATTCAAAGACTATGGGGTCGAAAAGGAGGGTGCTTATGTAAGAATCATGCTAAAGAAGACTTGAAAGTCTCTCGGTTGAACTGTCAGCAGACCACGCACCCGTCACGCGTTGTCATCAACTCCGTCCAGATGGCGTTCGTAGTGTTGTCGGACTAAGATCATAGACTGTTGTCTAGATGCGTTGAGGCTGGTAGTATTCAAGTTTGAGCGCGTGTAACCCGCTGAAAAACGTCCGGTTCCGTGCAGGAAGAGCCAAATAGCTGTGACAGCAGCCAGGGCGGTTACTGCTATGGACGAGTTTTCCGTCCAAACTACTATAGCCGGTCTTCCCAGTTGGTGCTCGGATTCAAGTGCGTAGGGCTTTCCAGTCACGGGATTTAGGAGCGTCTCGACGGGTGCAAAGTTGTCAGCGAGTATCGGAACGTTTTCGACTCTCGTTGGGCTATCCCAAAGGTGTGACACGAAGCCGAGCATCTCTGTGGGATTTGCTGGCTGGCTTTTCTTAATTTGTTCTGTCAGGGCTTCCTTTGAGAGGGTCTGCTGGTTTTTGGAAGCTTCCAAGATTACGTTCTGAACCCAGCCCGCCCCATAGTCGGTCGTGGGAAACACGTAGAGGCTTGGAAAAACCTGTGCGACAGTTCTGTACTCTGCCCAGAAGAGGTCCGACGAATCGCCTGTCAGGGACGTAATTAGATTCGAGACAACTACTCCTTGCTCGCTGAGCCTTTCGTGAATTGTCTCGAAGAACTCGAGTGTCAGGAGATGAAAGGACACGTATGTTCTCGAATACGCGTCGAGTACTATGAGATCGTACTTTCTGGTGGCGTGGGAGAGATAGTTTCTCCCGTCTTCGTTGTAGACGGTGAGTCCTGGATCGTCTTTCACGTTGAAGAAGCGCTTCGCGACATCGATGACATCCGGATCGATTTCTACCACATCCACTCTCACCTCGGGATAGTCTTGAAGGAGCTTCTTGGGTCCTGAGAATCCTCCTCCCCCCACGAAGAGCACTTCTCTGATGTCTTCGTTCAACCCGAAGCCCAGCGCAAAGTATTTTGTGTAGGTGAAGACGAGGTTGCTCGAGCCGTCTAGGTACATTGCGCTGTGAGGCATGCCATTCAGGTAGAGAGTTCTTATCCCGTTTGAGTCAACTACGTCAAGGTGGCTGTAGGGTGTCTCTTTCTCATATAGCACATTGCCAGAGTGGGTGTACGCTCCTACGAGAAGTCCGCTGAGAGGCGAGAGGACGAGTAGGGCCACAGCGACGAATAGAGTCCTTGGAAGCCAGCCGAGACCTATCAGGGAGACTGCCTACAGGGCTATTCCAAGCCAAGAGATGATAGCCCTCACGTCCATTGACGGGATTAGAATGAAGACCGTGGCAAAAGTTCCCGCGATACTGCCTACGGTAGATAGTGGATAGAGGTTTCCTGAGACCTTCCCTAGGCTCGAAAGGCTGCTGGCAGCGAGCTTTATGGCGTAAGGCGAGGCCATCCCTAGAAGAAACGTAGGTAGACCCAAGAGGAGGCTGGTAACCAGAAGAGGACCATACCTTTCGCCTAGTCCAAGCCTTAGAGCGAAGTCTGTGACCGCTGGTGATAGGTATGGGATGAAGAGCGTGAGCAGCCCGGCTGAGAAGATGATCGATGAGAACGTTCTGTGACTCAGCGTTCTGTCGGCAAGTCTCCCTCCATAGCTGTATCCTAGGCTCAAGGCTGTCAGGACAACGCCGATGAGGCTGCCCCAGACGAAGATCGAGTTTCCGAAGTCGGAGGCCAGAATCCGGCTGCCGACAAGTTCCAAAGCCATCACAACGGCTCCGGCGACGAAGATCTGTGCCCTCAGACTCCAGATGGCTCTCCTTCCTCGGGGTGAGGTCAGAATCTTGAACCCCCGTGACGTATGATTGAACGCGCTAAGGTCAAGCGCATCTCTCAGTTCGCCCCCTGCAAGACAATAGTCGCGGGATTTCTAAATTGTGCGGGTGGCAGCAGCTTTTATAGATCACTTATATAAGAAGGTTATACCGGTGGGGTGTAGGCTGATGGATGTCCAGCTGATGCAGCTCCAGGGCAACTACCCGCCGATAGGCTTGGGGTACCTAGCCTCAACCCTCGAAGAGGAGGGGATCAGCGTGGGAATCCTCGACTTCGGCGGGCTGGGGTACGCTCCCGAACAACTCTTCGAGCACGTGAGGGAAGATCTCGAGAGGACTAGTCCGGACTTTGTGGGAATAACGTGTCTGACAACCCAGGCGCACCTGGCGCTCGAGGTGGCTAGGATCGCCAAAGAGGTCTGCCACGATTGTCACACGGTCTTGGGAGGGCCGCATCCGACAGCGGCACCCGTCGAGGTGGCCCGAGACCCAAGCGTGGACTTCGTGGTCGTCGGGGAGGGGGAGCGGACCCTCCTCGAACTGGTGAGAACTCGCTCTGAACCTGATCGGCTTGGGGGTGTGGAGGGCCTCGTCTACAAGGATGGGGGCAGGGTCGTCGCCACTCCGCCAAGAAGGCTGATCCAGAATCTGGACGAAATACCGTTCCCCTCCTACCACCTCTTCCCCGGGAGGAAGCTTAACCTAAGGGTGGACGCCCACGGCATAGACACTAGGGGGAGGTACATGGAGGTCTTCACCTCTCGGGGTTGCCCTTATCAGTGCATATACTGCCACAAGATGTTTGGGAAGAAGTTTCGGGCGAGGAGCCCCGAGAACGTGTTGGAGGAGATCGAGCTGCTCTATCAGAGGTACCGGATCAGGGAGATCCACTTCGAGGACGACTGCTTCAACCTCGACGTCAAGAGGGCGAAGAGGATCTTAGACCTCCTGATAGAGGGTGGAATGGACCTATCCATCCGGTTCCCCAACGGGCTGCGCGCGGACTTGGTGGATGAGGAGCTTATTTCGAAGATGAAGAAGGCTGGGGCTTACCAGATCTCGATCGGCGTGGAGACCGCCTCCCCACGCGTCATGAGGATGATCAAGAAGAGGCTCGACCTGAGGAGGGTGGAGGAGACCGTTAGGCTGGCTTTGAAGCACGGGCTCACGATGAGAGGCTTCTTCATGATCGGCTTCCCAGGCGAGACAAGGGAAGAGATTATGCAGACGATAGGGTACGCCAAGAACTTGGATGTCCACTTCGCCAGCTTATCCATCGTCACGCCCTACCCCGGAACAGAGCTATACGACATGGCAGTAAGGGGCGGCTACATCAAGGACAGGGACTACAGCCGATACTTCTTTGACAGGGCCTCGATCGAAAGCCCTGAGTTCACGCGGCAGGAGCTGGAGGAGATCGCGAGGAGGGCTGAGAAGGAGTTCTATGAGCATCCTAGGAGGAGAGACTTGCTACTCCCCGCGGCTGAGTACTCCAAGTCTGAGCTGCTGAACCTCACCGAGAGAGTGCAGAGAACCGTCTAACTATGAAAGCGGATATGGACAAGGTATACGTTCTTGAAACTATTCCGAGCTATGTGACTGCGGCTAGCTTAACCACCGCATAAAGAAAAAGTTGGGTGTATGCGAACTGTGGTCTGGGTGTGCGCAGGTCACACCAGTGGCTCCATCGTCTTGGCCTGCTTGATCCAGTCGGCTACCTCGGTCGCGCCCGGGAGCTTTCTGATGACCTGTGTTCCCGTCTTCTCTGCCAGATCTTTGAGCTTTGCCTCTACCTTCTCGGGGCGGCGGCGGGCAAGAACCCTGCAAGAGCTGACCCCCACCTTGATGAGCGCGTCTGAGTACTCAGAGCCGATCCCTGATATCCTTGTCAGGTCGATCATGCTCCGCCAATCCTTTAGGAGTTTGGCCGAGATCTCAGTTGCCTTGGCGACTCTTCTATAGTCGGAGAGCAGTAGCGCGTCGGTTCTCTCGATCCCCACAGCTTGGAGCTTCTCTGCATAGGCTGATCCTATCCCCTCTACCTCGACGAGCTTCTTCACAGCATAATCGGGTATCTTCATCAAATCACCTTCTAGGAAACGGCTTTCCACCTCTCCCGATCTGCTATTCTTCCGCGGCGCCTATAAGCCTTTTAGTCCACGAACCGGCTGACTTGTCGCAATTTCCTACCACTGGTGTGCTTGGAATCGAGCCGGAGACACGGTTGATTTCGTGTGTGGGGGCGCCGGCCCGCCAGCTCCTGAGCACCCAGCTCATCTACTGACCCGTTCCCTGCGCCTCTGACAGAACTCACAATCAAGTCTGACGAAGAGGGGCTGAACTGAGCGCCCTTAAATATCGCGTGGAGTGATGAATCTACCGTTGCGGTGACTCTGATGAGACCGCCGTGCGAGATGGTTGTTCGAACGCTTCTCCCTGTCTTGAGGGCGCTCGTGGCGCGGGAGCTCATGGAGACCTACGGGTGGACGCAGAGTCAGGTGGCTGACCGTCTCGGCGTCACCCAGCCCGCAGTTAGCGGCTACATAGCTCTACTGGAGCGGCAGGATGCCCAGAGGCTCAGCCAGAGCGAGGTCCAGGCTGTGGCTAAGGAGATAGCCCAGGGTTTGTCCGGTGGGGATCTCTCCTTGTCTGAGTCGGTGAGGGATGTCTGCGAGCTCTGCATCAGGCTGAAGTCTGGTGGGGCGGTCTGCGTCCTGCATAAGCAGCGTGTCCCCGACCTGCGCAGGGAGACCTGCGAGACATGCCTCAGGCTCTTCGCCAAGGGCGCGGAGCAGGTGGACGAGAGATACAACGTTCTGAGCAATATCCGCAAGGCCATCGCCTTGATTGAGGGTTCCAAGGCGTTCCCGGAGCTGATGCCGGAGGTTATGGTGAACGTCGTCGAGGCGCTGCCGGACGCGAAGACGGTGTCGGAGGTGGCGGGAATACCCGGCAGAATAGCCAAGGTGAGGGGTATGGCTAAGGCTTTCGTGGAGCCGGAGTTCGGAGCCTCCTTTCACATGGCCGCCGTGATTTTGGCGGCGATGAGCGAGGACAAGAGTGCTCGTGCGGTTATCAACACCCGGTTTGATGGAAAGATGAAGGCTGTCATGAGCAAGCTCGGCTACACTGTCTACCGGTTCAGGCAGTCCGATCTTCCCGAGAAGGCGCGCATGGAGGGTGTTCCGGACGTTGCCGGCGTGAAGATGGCTGTGAAGAAGTGTGGGCGTATTCCTAACGTGGTTGTCAACGAGGGAGGGTACGGGGTTGAGCCCTCCGCCTACTTCTTCGGAAGCTCCTCTGTCGAGGCGGTGAAGAAGGCTATCCGCGTTGCGGAGGAGCTCCCAACCTGAGAGAGCCCTCATAGGTGGATCAGGCCGTACAACGTTAGCTGTGTGATAACGCCCAGAGCGAACAGAACCATCGTTGCTGTGACGAGTGCGTAGTCTCCTACGCCCATCCTGAGATCCTTGAGGGAAGTTCTGTGCTTCGCGGATCCGAACGCCCTAGCCTCCATCGCCTCGCCCAGTCTCATAGACCTTCTGACAGTGCATATGACTAGAGGGATGAGCATCGTCGCATAGCGCCTCAGGGTTCGCCACCTCGACTTCTCCAGCTCGATCCCTCGGGCCTTGTAGGCGTCCACTATCTCCTGAGCCTCCCAGGCCAGGACCGGGACATACCGCGCGCTGGTTATAAGTATGAAGGTGAACGTGTACGGGACTCCGATCTTTGTGAGCGCTGTGCCCAGGTCGTCGGGGTGGGTGGTCATGAAGAAGACGGAGAAGAACGAGACCATTATGACGAACTTCAGACCCGTCAAGAGTCCGCCCACCAGACCGAAATAGAGAATGTTCAGGAGCGTCGCAAAGACGACGACAATGGTCATGGATTTCATGGCGCTGAGCCATCTTCCCGCGACTCTTCCGACAAGGGCGACCGGCACGACCGATGCTAGGAGCATCAAGAGCAGAGCGGGCTCCCAAGCGAAGATTGTTAGGACGACCGCTGACAGGAACCAGGCCAGCTTGCTCCTCGGGTCGAGACGGTGGATCGGGGTGTCCTCCCTTCTCCACTGAAGCCCTTGGAGTATCGTGCTCACCGCGGTCTCGCCTCTGTGAGAAGGGGGATCAGCTTCCTCTCCGCATCTTCAGCCGCGATCGTGTCCTCGGGAAGCTCAGGCCTCTTTAGCAGAGCGGCTAGGCGTGGGATCTGGGGCTGTGTCAAAGAGGCGGTGTCGAAGATCCTTCGAAGGGTGACTATCTCCCTCCGTGGTCCGTCAGCGATGATCCGCCCTTTCGACATGATCAGGATTCGGTCGCAGACCTCGAAGGCGAACTCCACATCATGCGTGACTAGGATAACAGTGTGCCCTTCCCTGTGAAGTCTGCCTAGGAGCTCGGCGAGCTTCCTCTTCTCGACCGGGTCCTGTCCCAGGGTCGGCTCGTCGAGTATGAGAGCCTTCGGCTCGATCACCAGGACGGAGGCAAGCGCGACCCTCTTTCTCTCCCCCTCGCTGAGCATGAGCGGGTGCCTCTCCCGATACCTGTCCAAGTCCAGATCTTCAAGAATCTTGGAGACTCTCCCTTCCACCTCGTCCTTGGGGAGGTTGAGGGGGGTTAGGCCGAGTCTGACCTCCTTCTCGACGGTTTCGCTGAAGAGCTGGTGGAGCGGGTTCTGGAAGACGTAGCCGACCTTCCTCGCGATCTCCGCGACCGTCGTCGTTCTCCCGTCGGCGCCCTCGATCTCGACCACGCCCTTGCTAGGTCTCAGAAGCCCGACGAAGTGCTTGACCAGAGTAGTCTTTCCGGCTCCGTTCTCTCCCATTATCGCGACGGTTTCACCCGGGTAAATGTCCAAGCTGATGTCGGTGATGCTGGTCACTCCGTTTGGGTAGCTAAAGGAGATGCCCTTTGCGGAGATCAGGGGTTTCACTTCAGCATCCTCCCAAGAATAGCCGCTGCCTCCTCAACGGTCAGGGGTAGACGGTCAAGCCTCACACCCCTGTCCTTGAGCCTGTTCGAGAGCTGTACGATCTTCGGGACGGGCACGCCCTGCTCAGTAAGGTTCTCAAGCTGAAGGATCTCCCTGGGTCTTCCGTTGTGGGAGATGCGTCCATCGTTGATGACGATGATTCGGTCGGCGTGCTGAGCTGCGTTTTCCAGCCTGTGCTCTGTCATGACCACGGTCATGCTTTTCTCCCTGTTGAGCCTGTGGACGAGGCTGATGATGTCGATCGCGCTCTTGGGGTCGATCTGCGACGTTGGTTCGTCTAGGATGAGGATCTCGGGGTGCATCGATAGGATGGCGGCTATCGCGACCTTCTGCTGCTGACCGCTTGAAAGCTCGTAGGGTGATCGGTCTCTCAGCTCCTCTATGCCGACGAGTCTGATGGCTTCGTCCACGCGTCTTCGAATCTCCTCCTTGGGGAGGCCGAGGTTCTCCGGTCCGAAGGCCACCTCCTCCTCTATGCTCATGGCTACGAGCTGGTCCTCAGGGTTCTGGAAGATCATCCCGACCCTCGGTGCGAGTTTGGAGGGTGGATGCTCGCGGGTGTCCATGCCGAGAACGTGGACCTCTCCCAGCATCTCTCCGCCGTAGAAGTGGGGGATGAGTCCTAGGATGCACCTGCAGAGGGTGGACTTGCCGCCGCCGGTCGGTCCGCAGACCAACAGGAACTCTCCCCGCTCGACCTCGAGACTCACGTCTCTGAGGTTTGGCTCGCTCGAGTTTGGGTAGGTGTAGGTGAGATTCCTGACTGAGATGGCGGCCATTTCCGTCTTTCCCTCTTCTCGGGCGGAGGGAAGGCTACGTAGTCACTATTCCCGCTCTTCTTAAAGCCTTGAGGACGAGGAAGCCGATTATGGAGCCTGGGATGCAGCTCATGGCGAAGGTGACCCAGAGGGCCAGCATCCCTGGTGGAATGATGACGCTTCCTCCGAACACAAACGGAATCGGTGGTCCGATCGGAATGAACCCTAGTATGAATTGTTTAGTCGTGAGAGGTGCGGCGATGAGGTAGCCGATGGTTGCTCCTATGCAGACGGTCCCGAGGTTCTCCGTGAACGCCATCCAGTCGGTCTTCCTGACATACCAGTATAGGAGGCCCACGACTATTCCCCCGGGTACGCCTCCGGGGAAGGCGAAGAAAGTTCCTGTTCCGATCATGTTCCTCAGTATTCCTATGATGATGGCGACGATCGCGGCGTATAGGGGTCCGAGCATGACGGCGGCTAGAATGTTTATCATGTGCTGGAACGGATACGCCTTGATGGGTCCGATGGGGATGTTCGCCAGCGGCGAGAGGGCAACGCCTAGGGCGACGAACCCTATGGAGACGGCGATCTTTCTGGTCGTTGGCATCCTTCGAGGAGCGGGCTTCTTGGGCGCTTCTTTGGTCTGAGCGGTTGGTTGGGTCGTTGTGCTTTCACCCTTTTCTTCCTTGATAACTGTCTAATATAAAAGCCTTATAACTCCTGCCTAGGTCACCAGCACCAGACCGTATAGTGCCGCTACCGGGACGTTGGCAAGGTCCACCGTGGCTCCTATGGGGTATATCTTCCAGCCGGCGTTCCGGACCGTTGTGTATACGTCGATGCCCGCAGCCTCCATCGCGGGTCTCGCCCTGAACGGGGTTCTGCACGTCCCCCCGCCTATCGCCGTGCAGGTGAGCCCCTTCGAGAGGCAGATCGCGCACTCTCCAGCCCCGAAGCCCAGGGCGAGGTGATAGCCCGAGTTGAAGGCCGCGCTCTCGACCTCGGTGACAATGTCCTTCAGCTTAAGCTCGTGGGGTATGTGGAGCTTCGTCCACTCGGGTCCAGCCAGATCCTGGGGAGGCGTTACGAGCCTTATCAGGATCGCGTACTTGTACCTCTGCACGATCTCGGCGGTCTTGTCGGGTGTCAGCCACAGGTGAGGCGGACACATGATGCTGCTTCCGTACCACTTGCAGGGCGGGTACATGCACTTAACTCGGGCACGCGGGTCGACAACTATCAGGTTCGTCGGTATGACCTTCGCATCGGTCGCCCCACGCTCGATCGCGTACTTTCTCAGCTTCTCAAGATCCCCGCTTATCTGGTTCCGTTCTTCATGCTGCCTTTCGGCTATCTCGGGCTCCAAACGTTCCACCTCTGTTCGGCTAGAGTCGGACCACCTCGTCCATGTTCTTGGCGAGGAGATCCATGAGTCGCCTCTCCACATCGGAGACGCCTGTTCCCTGGTCGGGCGATAAGTACCGGCCATAGTAGCCGTTCGCGATGAAGGTCTCAGCCCTCCGGGCTGCCGCCAGGACGGGTTCAGCCAAGCCCGACTGGAAGTAGATCGAGATGTCGTTCACGAAGAGTATCTTCGTCGGATTCTTCATGTAGGCTTTGAGAGCTACATCGACCCTTGCCTTGTTGAGCTTTACAAGGCGTAGGAGTTGCTCGGCAGTCTCAGCGCTCAGCCTGGGTGTCTCTACCCGAGTGGGCGCGAAGTACCGCACTTTCCTTGTGGCGCTCGTGAACTCGGGGAATCTGCCTCCGACCTTTCTGCCCTTAACGATGGTCGTTGCCGGCGCCATGTCGATCACCGTTATCTGGGGGGCGTAGCCAAGTAGAACCGCTTCGTTCAGGAGCTCCACAGCCATCTTCGTCTTGCCCGAGCCGACATCACCTATGATCAGAGTCTTCTTTCCGAGCAGTTCCCGGAAGGATTTAGGCCGCATCTCGGCGTCTCCTGCCTGGCGCGACGTGAGACTCAGGTAGAAACATCTTATATAAACGGCTTATGGGAGCGCAGGTCGGGGCTCAGCCTTATATCGCCCAACTGGGTCTGTATGTGGCTCAGGATGAAAGTACTATTAATCAATCTCCAAGGCGTCTATCCGCCCATCGGTCTGGGCTACCTAGCCTCATCCCTCGAGGCATCATCCATCCCAGTCGAGATTCTGGACTGTGGGGGGATGGGTTACACCCGTGACCAGCTTCTTGACCTCGTGGCACGAGACGTCTCCGCGCGAGACCCCGACATTGTGGGGATAGAATGTTACACACCCCAGGTAGAGCTCGTGGAGCAGGTGGCGCGGGTGGTCAAGGCGCACAGACCTTATTGCACGGTCGTGCTCGGGGGGCCTCACCCTACGATGGACCCGCTGGACGCGGTGAGCATTCCAGACGTGGACTTGGCGGTGGTGGGTGAGGGCGAACGAACGATCGTGGAGGTCGCCAAAAGCGTTGAGCCTTGGAGAGACCTTTCAGAGGTCAAGGGAATCGTCTACAAGAAGGATGGGCGGACCGTCGAGAACCAGCCTCGAAGCCCCATTCAGAATCTGGACGAGATTCCCTTCCCCGCCTACCACTTGTTTCCGGTCTTCAAGCTCTCCCTCGAGATCGACGCTCACGGCGTCATGACCCGGCGCCACCCCTACATGCCCATCATCACCTCGCGGGGCTGCCCCTTCGGATGCATATACTGCCACAAGGTGCACGGCAAGACCTTCCGGGCCAGGAGCCCCGAGAACGTCCTTGAAGAGATGAGATTCCTCTACAACAAGTATCGAGTCAGGGAGTTTCACGTCGAGGACGACTGCTTCAACCTAGACATGGACAGGGCGAAGAGGTTCTGCGACCTCGTAGCCGAGAGTGGCCTTGACATAGCCTTGAAGTTTCCCAACGGTCTGAGAGCGGACAGGATCGACGAGGAGCTCATGGTGAAGATGAAGCGGGCGGGCACATACAGCATCTCGCTGGGCGTGGAGACCGCCTCCCCCCGAGTCATGAAGACGATTGGCAAGAGCTTGGACCTGCAGAAGGTCAGAGACGCGGTGGGCTTGGCGCTCAAGCACGGACTGCAGGTCAGAGGCTTCTTCATGATCGGCTTCCCCGGCGAGACGAAAGATGACATCAGGCAGACGATAGACTTCGCGCAAAGCCTGGGAGTTCACTTCGCGAGCTTCTCTGTAGCCACTCCCTTCCCTGGCACGGAGCTGTACCGGATCGCGGAGGAGAACGGCTACCTCGGAGAGAAGAGACCGAGCCAGCTCCCGTACGCGAATCCCATGATGGAAACTCCGGACTTCACTCGGGACGAGCTCAGAGCCATCAAGAGGCGTGCTGAGGATGACTTCTACTCACAGCCGGAGAGGGTCAGCACTCTCTCGGGCATGACTTTCTCGAGGGGGGAGCTGGTGGACTACTACTCCTCACCCCTGCTAGACTACTACTACCTTCTTCTGGTGGAGCACTTCTCCACCTACGGATCGGCTTCAACATTCTACGTTCGTGAAGACGAGCAACCCAAGAAATAGTCCGGCTCTCCCCGCGACTGAGGTTAGACTATTCGTTTGCCACCGAAATCTCAGCGGAGACCGACTGCGAATTAGAATCCATTATCCTTCGGTCTGCTATGATGAAAGTCGTCAGACACCTTTTTGAAGATAGGGACAAGAGCTACTACTTGACTCAGCTGGCAAGGGAACTGAATATCGGGTTCAATACTGGAAAGCACAACGTTTCGAAGCTAGTTGGGACAGGGATAGTCCAAAGAATTCCCATCCGCACAGATCGAAGGACAGTTTATTATCACATCGTCCCAGAGATTGCTGAGAAACTCCTGAAAAAATACAGACGGCACGTTTCTTTTGAACTCTATAAGCTTGTGCCCTACGGCGGTATTGATGTGCCATCGCTTCTCGAAAGCGAGGCGTTCACAGCGGAGTGCAAGAGGTACGAATTCGATCCTCATGGGGCCGTAGAAGCTCTCTGCAAGAACACCAAGAAGATGGAGGTTAAACAATCGATGTGGACTGATGGTCCTGATAAACGGTTTCTCATCCGAAAAGAGCAGTAGAGAAGATGATCTTGTTGAGGAGAAAGACCCGAAGACCTATCCAAAGATGACCAATCGCCACCAAGAGAGCCTACACCTCGAGAACTAGCAATCACGAACCTGAAACTCAGACTCACGCTGGAGAAAGTTTAAATTTAATGCCAAACCCAAAAATTATTTCTTTATTTCTGTTTATGATCAAATACTTTTTTCTTTAGACGATTCTTTTTAGATTTTTGACTTCCTTTTTTTCCTGCCAAAATTCTCCTCTCACTCATCTAAATCGTATTATTCTATTTATGATCAATATGTTCGACTTTTATTTTAACTTAATGCGCGCGCGAGAGGGTATGTGAATGAGGGAGGTTGGGAATTAAATTTTAATTTTTTAATTTCCATTAATGCTTTTGGAAGAAGATTATTTACCTTTGATATTTTTTCTTCCTTGGGCGGTCATCCTCGTCTTCCTCAGCCTTTCCCTCCTTGTCCTTTTCGTCCTCTCACCCCTCATCCTATGATTCGCTTCAGTTTTTTATATCCTTTGTCAAGGTTTGGGTTTGGGAATTAAAATTTAACCCAACCAACCAACCAACCAACCAAAAACGATGCCTCGAACCTGACTGCTCTGAGGAACTCATGGAGAGGAGAGCGCGCGTAATCTTCCATGATTACGAGTTTGAGATCGCTTTCTCACAGCTGAAAAAGTCCGAGAGTCACTTAGGAGCACAATAGAATTAATACAGAAACGGATCACGGAAACACGGGAAATTCGTGAACACCATGAGAAAACTGCCAGTGAGAATAAAGGCTCTCCGATGCGCACGCGCATTTCCGCCTCTCCTAACTTCTCTCATCATAGGCGAGTTGAATGGACTACCCGAGTGTCAAGCTGGCTTTATCGGACCTGAACTGTGAAAATCTCACAGCTAGCATGTTCTTACATCTCAGTCTTGCTCGATTCCACCCATCTGACTGAGAACTAGCTCAGTAGACGTGATCTCGACTAGAAGATCGCTCTCTCTGAGCACTGAACAGACTGCTTTCAGAGTTTTCGGACATCAAGTCAAAAGGACTGAGAATAGTCGATGAGTGGACGAAGTTCTAGAATAGTGAGGAGTGAGGTATTCTTAAGTAAACTTAATCTCAGTCAACGAAAGGAATTCCAGCAAGGTTTTGGCTAGGTGCCCAAACTACTTCTGAATGACGGCATTTCTTTTTTGAATATTTGATAAGCCTTCAAGAAATCCTCAGTTTCATCTTCAATATACCG